>JAEEGJ010002292.1_pt1 | contig 110043 bp, 86 predicted proteins | sample 8958761 | NCBI WGS metagenome assembly JAEEGJ01 (sample SAMN16246546, study PRJNA631951) | gut metagenome | biome: gut microbiome; feature: rumen; material: RS-attached | host: Bos | place: Iran: Karaj | collected 2018-10 | reverse complement strand
GCGGCAAGGCCGTGGAACTCTGCACGGTGGTACACAACGTCGACCGTACGGTGGGTACGGAACTTTCGGGCGAGGTGGACGAACACTTTGGCGTGAAGGGCCTCCCCGAAGACACCATCAAGATTCACCTGCACGGTGTTGCAGGCCAGAGCTTCGGTGCCTTCCTTGCTCCGGGTATTACGCTCGATCTCGAAGGCGAAGCGAACGACTTTATGGGCAAGGGCCTTTCGGGCGGTAAGATTATCGTGCGCCCGCCTAGCAATGCAAGCTTCAAGGCCGAAGACAACGTGATTGCAGGTAACGTCATCGGTTACGGTGGAACCTCGGGCAAGATCTTCATCAACGGTCTCGCCGGCGAACGCTTCGGTATCCGTAACTCGGGTATGCTCCTGGTTTCGGAAGGCGTTGGCGACCATGGTTGCGAATACATGACGGGCGGTCGCGTCGTGGTGCTTGGCCGCGTGGGCGTGAACTTCGCTGCCGGTATGACGGGTGGCTTTGCCTACGTGTACGATGAGACGGGCCACTTTGACCTGAGCTGCAACGTGGATTCCGCCGACCTCGAAAGCGTGCTTCCGGGTACCGAGAGCGAAAGCGAACTTCTCGATATCATCAACCAGCACGTTGAGGCGACGGGTAGCGAGAAGGGCAAGCGCATTCTCGAGAACTGGAACAGCGAACGTCCGAAGTTCGTGAAGATATTCCCGGTGGATTACAGGAACGCACTGCAAGCGAGGAATAAATAAGCCGTACGTCATTCCGGGCTTGACCCGAGAAAGTGAGCAAGGCGAATGGTGTAAAAGCATGCTGGCATGATGTTATACCTGAGCCGTAGCCACGGATGCCGTAGGCATCAATCTAGATGGCGGATCTGGTCCGCCATGACGTGTGAAGGATTTAAATACGGAAGTCTATTATGCAGCAAACAAACCGAATCGCAGACATCTACCGCCCTGTCGAAGAGCGTGTCAAGGACAACAACGAAGTCGAGCGCAAGCTCACCTCGATAGAGGTCATCAATCAGGCGGAACGCTGCCACACCTGTGGAATCCCGTTCTGCCATGGTGCGGGTTGCCCGCTCGGTAACCTCGTCCCAGAATTCAATGCGGCGATTGCTGCAGGGAATGCGGAACGCGCTTACGATATCATCAGCAAGACGGCGTTCTTCCCGGAGTTCACGGGCCGCGTTTGTCCCGCACTTTGCGAATCCGCCTGTACCGGCAACGTGCATAACGATCCGGTGATGGTGCGCCAGATTGAGAAGTTTATTATCGAGACCGCCTTCGAGGAAGGCCGCGTGGTGCTCCCGACGGCTGAACCCAACGGCAAGACTGCCGCAGTCATCGGTTCTGGCCCCTCGGGCCTGTTCGCTGCCGAAGCCTTGCGCCGCAAGGGCTATGCCGTCACGGTCTTCGAAAAACAACCGAAGGCGGGTGGCCTGCTGCGCTACGGTATCCCGAACTGGAAACTCGACAAGTCCATTATCGACCGCCGCATCGCCCTGCTCGAAGCGGCCGGAATCAAGTTTGTCTACAATACCGAAATCGGCAAGGACGTTGCCGCGGAATACATCCACAAGAATTTTGACGAAGTGTTCCTCGCCATCGGTACGCCGAACGCACGTGACCTGAAAATCCCGGGCCGCGAAGCCGAAGGAATCTTCCTCGCCCTAGACTTCTTGCACGGAGCCGAAAAGCCGGACGAAGCAAATCCCGAAAAGTTCAGCGCCAAGGGCCGCAAGGTCCTGGTGATTGGCGGTGGCGATACGGGTAACGACTGCGTGGGCAAGGCCATCCGTGAAGGATGCGAAAGCGTGCTCCAGGTGGAATTCATGCCCAAGCCGCCCGAGGAACGTTCTCCGTCTACGCCGTGGCCCGATTGGCCGTACATGCTGCGCACGAGCTATGCCCAGCACGAGGGCGGTGAACGCCGCTGGAATGTTTCTTCCAAGCAGTTCATTGTGAAGGACGGTCGCGTGGCAGGCGTTGAAGCTGTCCGCGTGGAATGGGAAATGTCCCCGCAGGGTCGCCCGCTCAAGCCTGCTGAAGTCCCGAATTCTACCGAAGTCATCGATACCGACCTGGTGGTGCTCGCGATGGGATTCACCGGTGTGCCTGCCGAGGGAATCGTGAACGACTTGGGACTGCAACTCACTCCGCGTACGGCAATTATCGCAGATCCTGCCCGACATATTTATGCGGTGGGTGACTGCGCGAACGGCGCCTCCCTCGTGGTGCGTGCCATGGCCGACGCGAAGGCGAAAGTCGCGGCGCTCTAGTAACGGTTGATATGTTCGGATTTTACCGGTTCGCATGCGTTTCTCCGGTGTTGAAGGTGGCCGATACCGCCTACAATACCGAGGAGATTGTCAGGAGCGCGAAAATTGCTGCCTCTAACGGGGCGGCTTTTGTCGTTTTCCCGGAACTCTGCATTACGGGCTATACCTGCAGCGACTTGTTCCACCAGGAACTGCTTTTGCAAAACAGCACCCGCGCGCTGTTGAAGATTGCGAAAGCATTCTCTGACAGCGACGCCGTGATTGCGGTGGGCTTGCCTTTGCGCATTTTTGGCCGTCTCTACAACTGCGCCGCTTTTGTGCAACGCGGCAAGGTGATGGCGGTGACGCCCAAGATTCACTTGCCGAACCAGCGCGAGTTTTACGAGAAACGTCATTTTTCGAGCGGGCGCGATTTGTTGCGCGGGGCGTGGGAAGTTTCGTCCGAGAATCACGCGGGCGCCGTGACGTGCTTTATCGAAGGTGCCGGCGAAATACCTATCACGAATTTTATTACTGTGAAGGGCGCGGGTTCCGAGGTTCGCATTGGCGTAGAACTTTGCGAAGACTTGTGGACACCGGCGCCCCCCAGCGGAGAACTAGCTCTTGCGGGCGCGAACGTCATCGTGAATCTCTCGGCAAGCGATGCGCTGGTAGGCAAGCGCGATTACCGCAGGAACTTGGTGATGAACCAGTCGGCGCGTTGCATGGCGGCCTACGTGTATGCCTCTGCCGGAGTGCACGAATCTACGACGGACATGGTCTTTAGCGGTCACCTGATGATTGCGGAAAACGGGAGCATGCTCGCCGAAAGCAAGCCGTTCTCGCGAGAAACCGAAATCGTGTATGCCGATGTGGACGTAGAACGCCTGAATATGCAACGCCTGAGCGAAGGCTCGTTCCAGGATTTTGACAGCCGCGCTATCATTGCGCGTGCAGCGACTCTTGAATGCCTGCGTGATTGCGATATGCTCCAGTACCGTTTTGTTTCGCCGACGCCCTTTGTGCCGGGGAGCACCGAAACCCGCGATATAAATTGCACCGAGATTTTCAACATCCAGTGCGCTGGTCTCGCAAAACGTCTCGATGCGTCTCATAGCAAGCGCGCGGTGATTGGCCTGAGCGGCGGGCTCGATTCGACGCTCGCGTTACTCGTAGTGGCAGAAACGTTCAAGCTATTAAACCGCCCTGCAAAAGAAATCCTTGCGCTCACGATGCCCGGATTCGGCACTACCAAGCGCACCAGGAACAATGCGGTTGAACTCGCGAAACTCCTGGGCGTGGAACTCCGCACCGTCGATATCCAGAAGGCATGCCTCCAGCATTTCGCCGACATCGGGCATGACCCGCAAAAACTCGACGTGACGTACGAGAACGTGCAGGCCCGCGAACGCACGCAGATTCTGATGGACATCGCAAACAGCGAAGGCGGAATCGTTATCGGCACGGGTGACCTCTCCGAAATTGCGCTCGGCTGGAGCACTTACAACGCCGATCACATGTCCATGTACGCGGTGAACTGCGACATTCCCAAGACACTCGTGCGCCACATCGTGAGCTGGTACGCCGACCGCGCCGTTCGCAACCCGAGCGAAACCGGCGCGCATCTTGAAACCCGCGAAAAAGGCGCGGCATCTATCCCGAATCAAAACGGCGCCGCCCTTGCCGCCGTCCTCCGCGACATCCTCGACACGCCCGTCTCGCCGGAACTCTTGCCTGCCGATTCAAGCGGCCAGATTGCGCAAAAGACGGAGAGCATTCTCGGTGCATACGAACTGCACGACTTTTTCCTTTACCACTTTGCGAAATACGGCGCCTCTCCCGAAAAGCTCCGCTACCTCGCAAAATACGCATTCGCAAACAGGCATTCTGACGAGGAAATCGACAAGGCGCTCGCCGTCTTTATCAGGCGCTTCTTCACGCAGCAATTCAAGCGCAGTTGTATTCCCGACGGCCCGAAGGTCGGTACCATCTCGCTATCGCCCCGCGCCGACTGGCGCATGCCCAGCGATGCGAGCGTGTCTGATTGGCTTTAACTAACCGCAACGGGTCTTGTTCGTATCGGTCCCGATGTAGTCGGGATAGTTGTTGTCAAAGCAGGCGGCACAGTAGTGCTCGCCATCGCCAGTGCATTCCTTCATGCCTTCCACGCTCAGGTAGCCGAGACTTTCGACACCGAGCATCTTCGCGATTTCTTCGGGAGTCATGGAACTCGCGGCAAGTTCGCCCTGGCTCGGAAAGTCCATGCCAAAGAAGCACGGATGCGCGACAGGCGGCGATGCAATGCGGATATGCACCTCGAGGGCGCCCGCGTCACGCAACATGCGCGAAAGAATCTTGAGGGTCGTCCCGCGCACAATGGAATCTTCCACAACGCAAACGCGCTTGTTCTTGAGCACGCCCTCGATGGGATTGAACTTGAGTTTAACTTTCTGCTCACGCACGTTCTGCGTGGGGTCAATGAAGGTGCGCCCCACGTAGTGGTTACGCAGCAGGCCGATTTCAAAGCGGATACCGCTCGCCTGCGAATAGCCTAGCGCGGCCGTCGTGGCACTGTCCGGAACCGAAATCACGATGTCCGCATCCACGGGGCATTCTTTTGCTAGCTGCTTTCCCATCTTGCGGCGAATCTTGTCGCAACTCTGTTCAAAGATCTTGGAATCGGGACGGCTAAAGTAGATGTACTCGAAAATGCAATGCGCGAGGCGGTCTTTGTGCGTGAAGCGTTCCGAATGCAAGCCGTTCTGCGTAATGGTCAGGAACTCTCCCGCCTGAATGTCGCGGATGTAGTGGGCGCCAAGCAAATCAAAAGCGCAAGTCTCGCTAGCCACGCACCACGCCTTTCCCATGCGGGCAATAGAAAGCGGGCGGAATCCGAATCCGTCGCGTGCCACGTACATCGTGTCTTTGCTTATGAACACCAGGCAAAAGCTGCCGGTAAACTTGGTGATGGCCTTCTTGATGGCATCGCCCAGCGAGTCCGCCTCGGTGCGCGCGATTTCGTGCAACAGGATTTCGGAATCGGATGTAGTCTGGAAGATGTGTCCTTCGGCTTCCATCTCGGCGCGCAGCTCGTTCGCATTGGTGATGTTGCCGTTATGCGCTACGGCAATCTGCCCCCACTTGCAGCTCACCAGAATCGGTTGGGCGTTCGCGAGAGTCGAGGCGCCGGTGGTGCTGTATCGCACGTGCCCGATGCCCGCAAACCCTTGCAGTTCGTCTACATTGTGTTCCCGGAGGAGCGTAGATACAAGCCCCATGGATTTGCGGACACGGACCTTGTCGCCATCGGTTACGGCAAAGCCAGCGCTTTCTTGACCCCGGTGCTGCAATGCGTAAAGTCCCATGGCAACGTTACGGACGACGTTATCGCCATTATATATACCGATAACACCGCATTCCTCGTGCAATTCGTCGAGCATAAAGCCTCTTTGAAATGTATTGTTTCCCCTACCTCGAAGGTCGCAGCCCACCCACACGGGTGCAAGCAGGGAAACGGACGCCCATTGAATGCAAAAAATGTGCCAAAACCGCAAAAATTGCCGATTTCAGCCCAAAAACGCCATTTTTTGCAATTAGGGCGCCCGATGGAGTCCATAAACGAAAACCCCTTTTACATTTTTTGTAAAAGGGGTTCCGACGATTAAGCTTTCGACTTAATTCTTTTCGCTCTTGCTCGGGCACTCGTCGCCGCAGCAGGGGCAATGGTAGCAGTCACCGGTCTCGGTGTAGTCCTTGCCGCTCCAGCAGTACGTACAAAGTTGCTCGGCCGGAAGTCCGATAGCATGGACCACGTCGTCGATGCGCTGGAAAGCGAGCGTCGTGAGGTTCAGCTTTTTACGGATATATTCGACCATGTCCTTGTACGGCTGTCCATCCGGATCGGTGTACTTTTCGACATCGGCGTTCTCGCCTTCCTGGTCGCGGATGTAACGGCGCGTGATAAGATCGTATTCGTTCTTGGAGCGCGAGAAGTTGATGAACTTGCACGGATAAACTAACGGCGGGCATGCGATGCGCATGTGCGTCTCTTTACAGCCAAGAGAGTAGAGTTTCAACGCCTGCTTACCGAGCTGCGTGCCGCGCACGATGGAGTCGTCGCAGAACACGAGGCGGCGGTCCTTGATGAGTCCCGGAATCGGGATGAGCTTCATGGAAGCCACGCGTTCGCGCTGCTTCTGGTCTTGCGGCATAAAGGAACGTGCCCACGTGGGCGTGTACTTGACGAACGGGCGTGCGAACTTGATGCCGGCTTCGTGCGCATAACCTAACGCGTGCGACGTACCGGAATCCGGAATACCGCAAGCGGCGTCGGCTTCGGTGGGTGTGCGCTTGGCGAGCGCGGAACCGCAGCGGTAGCGCGTCATCTCTACGTTGCGGCCTTCGTAGCTAGAAGCCGGATAGCCGTAGTAAACCCAGAGGAACGAGCAGATGGCCATCTTCTTGCCGGGCTCCACGAGCGTGGTGTCGCCATCCGGAGTGAGCTCCACGATTTCTCCCGGACCAATGTCGCGAACGTAATCGTAACCGAGGTTGTGGAGCGCGCAGCTTTCTTGCACGGCAATCATCGAGCCGTCTTTTTTGCCGAGCACGATGGGCGTACGTCCCCAGCGGTCGCGGCTCGCGTAGAACTTGCCGTTGCTGTCCATCAAGAGAATCGAGCAGCTTCCCTTCACCTTCTCGTGAACATACTTGAGGCCATCGACAATCGAGTCGCGTGTAGCGATAAGCGCAGACACGACTTCGGTCGGGCCGACCATGCCGCTCGTCGTAGAATACTGGAGCTGCATGCAGTTGTTGCGGAAGAGTTCGTCCTTAAGTTCTTCGATATTCGTGAGGAGTCCGACGGTGACAATCGCAAACGTTCCGAGCTTGGATGTCATGACGAGCGGCTGCGGATCGGTATCGGAAATAACCCCGATGCCCACCTTGCCCGAGAACGATGCGAGGTCGTGCTCGAACTTGCTGCGGAACGGCGTGTTCTGGATGTTGTGAATCGAACGATGGAACATCCCGTTCGACTTCAGTACCGCCATGCCGCCGCGATGCGTACCGAGATGTGAATGGTAGTCGGTTCCGAAAAAGAGATCGCTCACGCAATCATCTTTGGAAACAACTCCGCAAAAGCCGCCCATATTGACTCCTTGAGATAAAGGATGTTTTGTGATTTGATTGCAAAAATAGAAATGATTTTGTGCGGTTGTAATCCCATTATTTGTCGAAATAGAAAAAAATAACTAAGGAAAAGGGCGCACCCGCGCCTTTACAAAATATGTAAATAGAATACCCTACTTTTACATAATCTGTAAAGTATTTCATTTTATTGAAAAGAGGGAAAATATGTAAAAACGCCATTTTCAGCTTGTTTTAACATTTTCTGTAAAATTGGCACGGTCTTTGCAATACATAATGAAAATTAGAACAGGCTTTAATTATGGATTTTTCAAAATGGACCGGATTGGGTAACGATTTCGTGCTCCTGGAACCGGGGCAGACTCCCGATTTCGGCAAGGACTTTACAGAAAACGTCATCCGTCTTTGCGACCGCCGTTTCGGTATCGGTGCCGACGGCGTGGTGATTGTGACCCCGATGGACGGCGAAGGCTGCCTCGTTATAAACAAGGACCCGGTAGGGCCCGCCGCGAAGACAAACGCGAACGGCGTGGACTTCGAGATGAGAATTTTCAACGCCGACGGTTCGGAAGCGGCGATGTGCGGCAACGCGACCCGTTGCGTGGCAAAGTTCATCCGCAGCCGCGGTCTCGCGAAATCGCCCGACACCAAGGTGTTCAATCTGCACACCAAGAGCGGACTCGTGAAGCCCACGCTTTTGGACGACGGCCGCGTGTGCGTGGACATGGGTGAACCGAGGAACTTCCTCGGCACCATCAAGCTCTCCGCCGACTGCTACGACTTTACGGCCGAAACAGTTTCGATGGGAAATCCGCACGCGGTAATATTCGTCGACGACATCGAGAAAATCCAGCTTGAAAAATGGGGAAGCATCCTGGAAGTCGACAAGCAGTTCCCCGACCGTTGCAACATCGAGTTTGCGCAAGTAGTGGCGCCCACCCAGATCCGCATGCGGGTCTGGGAACGGGGTTGCGGCGTCACTATGGCTTGCGGCACCGGAAGCTGCGCAACCCTCGTTGCGGCCCAGAGAACGGGCCGCGTGGGCGCCGAAGCCGATATCGTCCTCGACGGCGGAACGCTCCACATCAAGCACGAAGAAGGCGGCCCCGTCTTGATGACCGGCCCCGCAACCGAAGTATTTAGAGGAACAATTGATAATTGATGATTGATGATTTCACATTTCAACTACACATTAAAAATGAACGATTCCTACATCAACTCCTTCTACGACCGCCTTCCCGGCAGCTACCTCTTCTCTACAATCGCCCACAAGATTAAGGAATACCAGGGCGCCCATGCAAACGCCGACATCATCCGTCTCGGCATCGGCGACGTGACTACCCCGCTCATTCCCGAAGTCATCAAGGCCATGCACAGCGCCGTCGACGAGATGGGCGTGAAGGATACCTTCCGCGGTTACGGTCCCGAACAGGGCTACGACTTTTTGCGCGAAGCTATTGTCCGTGGCGAATACACCTCCCGCGGTATCGAGATGGACCCGAACGACATCTTCGTGAGTGACGGTTCCAAGTGCGACGTCGCGAACATCCAGGAACTCTTCTCAGGCGAGGCACGCATCGCCATTCCCGACCCGGTCTACCCGGTGTATCTGGATTCCAACGTGATGGCCGGCCGTACCGGCACGCTCCAGGCCGACGGTCATTTCTCCGAAGTCACATACCTCGCCTCCACCGCCGAAAACAACTTCCAGCCGGACTTGCCCAAGAATCCGGTACAGCTGATTTACCTGTGTAGCCCGAACAACCCGACAGGCACGGTGCTCAGCCGCGAAACCCTCCAGAAGTTCGTGGATTACGCGAACAAGAACGGCGCCCTTATCCTGTTCGACGGCGCCTACAACTGCTACATCCAAGACGAATCCCTCCCCCACTCCATCTTCGAGATTCCCGGAGCACGGACTTGCGCCATCGAGTTCCGCAGCTTCAGCAAGACGGCGGGTTTCACGGGCGTACGCTGCGCCTACACGGTAATCCCGCACGAACTCTCCAAACTGCATTCCATGTGGAACCGTCGACAGTGCACCAAGTTCAACGGCGTGAACTACATAACGCAACGCGCCGCCGAGGCCATCTACAGCCCCGTCGGTTGGTTACAGACAAAAGAAGTCATCGCCGGCTACATGCGCACCGCAAAGCTTATCCGCGAAGAACTCTCCGCTGCAGGCTACACGGTGTTCGGCGGTGAGCACGCGCCCTACATCTGGTGGAAGATTCCCGATGGCGAAAAATCGTTCGACTTTTTCGACAGACTCCTGGCCACCTGCGAAGTCGTAGGCACCCCCGGCAGCGGGTTTGGCCCCTGCGGTGAAGGGTACTTCCGCCTTACCGCCTTCGGAGACCACGAACGCACGAAAGTTGCACTCCAGCGCATCAAGGAAAAGCTATAAGCGATGAACCCACACCTAGAGATTGCTTCGCCTTCGGCTCGCAATGACAACTTTTCTCTCGTCTCTCGTCTCTCGTCTAAACACTAACCTCAAACCTCTTTTACTATCTTATGTCCATGCCCATTCCCATAGGTTCAGAAATCTCTGTAATCCAGAAGATTAGCGTCGCGATTATCCACGAACGCAATGTCGAGAAGTTGCTGGAAAACGTTCTCGGCATCCTGGAAACAGAACTCGGGATGTTGCGCGGAACTTTCGCGCTCTTGTTTGGCGACACTCTCAAGATTGAAGCTTCGCACGGGCTCGACGAATCCGAAAAGCAGCGCGGTTCTTACCGCATGGGCGAAGGCATTACAGGTCACGTCGCCGAACGCGGCATTAGCCACGTGATTCCCGACCTGCGCAAAGATTCCAGGTTCCTGAACCGCACCGGAAGTCGTCACTACGAATCGCAAGTGGCATTCATCTGCGTGCCGCTGATTCACGACGGACAAGTGATTGGCACGCTCTCGATCGACCGTCCTGTTGACGGCACTACCGACCTCGACCGCGATGTCGCCTTGCTCGAGATTATCGCGAACATCACTGGCGATGCCGCGAACGAATGTATAGAACTCCATAACGAACGCGAAGCGATGCTCGAAGAAAATCGCAAGCTCCGCGACATGCTTTCGAACAACCCGGGCGACCTTGTAGGCAACTGCCGCGAGATGCAACAGATTTACGAACAAGTTCGCCAAGTGGCGCCCAGCGATGCGACCGTCTTGATTCGCGGTGGCAGCGGTACGGGTAAAGAGATGATTGCCCGCGCTATCGTTAATTTGTCTGCAAGAAAGGACAAACCCTTCATCACGCTCAACTGCGCCGCTCTCCCCGAGAACCTCGTTGAAAGCGAACTCTTCGGCCACGAAAAGGGCGCCTTCACCGGAGCCGTGAATCGCCGCATCGGCCGCGCCGAAGCAGCTAACGGCGGAACGCTCTTCCTCGACGAAATCGGTGACCTCACTATTCAAACACAAGTCAAACTGTTGCGCTTTTTGCAAGAGCGCACCTTCAGCCGCGTAGGCAGCAACGAGGAACTCCATTCCGACGTGCGCTTCCTTGCCGCCACGAGCCGCAACCTGGAAGAACTGATTAGCCAGGGCAAGTTCCGCGAAGACCTTTTCTACCGTCTGAACATCTTCCCGATTTCGATGCCCGACTTGGCAAAGCGCAAGTCCGACATCATCCTGCTCGCAGAACACTTTATCGAAAAGATGAACCTGCGTTACAACAAGAAGGTGCAACGCCTTTCGACAACGGCCATCAACCTGCTCATGAGCTATCACTGGCCGGGTAACGTGCGCGAGCTCGAGAACTGCATGGAACGTGCGGTACTTACCGCGAGCGACGACTGCATCCACAGCTACAACTTGCCTCCATCATTACAGACAAGCTTGAGCGTCGGTGCCACCGGAGTTTCGGCAAACAAGACTGCACCGCTCGAAGTAATGATGGACAACTACGAACGCGAAATCATTACCGAAGCCATCAAGCGCAACGACGGAAACATTTCTGCCGCAGGCCGCGACCTGGGCGTGTCACCGCGCATGATGAACTACCGAATGAACAAGCTCGGTCTGAATTCCAAAAATTAATGTGGGAAAAAATTAGTTGGCCGTCTTGACGCCGGCAGCTTCGAACACAGCCTTGTTCTTTGCTTCCGGAAGCGCGACAGTCGTAATCCAGTTGTACTCGGCAATACCGGCAAGGCCCACGCGGGCGCAAAGCTGGTCGCGAGCTACGTTGTACGCATTGAGAATCTGGACCTTTTCGCCGTCGGCGGCGTTGTCGATTTTTTCGCTCCACTTGACACCGAGTTCCACGAGGGCGGCACTCGCCTTCGCGTAGCGCTTGGCCTGGTCTTCCGTAATCACGGGACTAGACGGCGCAGTGAACTGATCTACGGTGACAATGGGAACCGACTTGGGAGCAGCGGCCTGCTGCTGCGTCATGTCGGGAGTTGCCTCTTCGCCCTGCGAGCAGGCAACAAAAAAAGAGGCGATAGCCAAAATTGAAATTACAAGAATCCGTTTCGACATATGCGCCTCTTTTTTTAATAGCGGTTCAGGGATTTGAACCCCGGACCAATGGATTATGATTCCAGTGCTCTACCACTGAGCTAAACCGCCATGTAGGGACAAATATAGCAACAAACCCCGCCTTTTTCAAGGCATTTTGCCCAAATAAATTTAAAAATGGACATCTGCCTGTACAAAATCTTCGCCCCAGTCGATGGTCATCCATCCAGGAGCGGAGCTTTTCATACTAAAGTACGGAGTGTTGGGGTCTATCTGCATCTGCGTAGACGGTGCGGCATGCACGTACTGGTTCCCCATCTTCACCTCGAACTCGTGGTGGTAGTGCCCGCAGAATATGTGGTTCAAGTTCTTGAACTTCGACAATACCTGCTGCACCTCGACCATGTTCTTGAGGTGATAACGGAGATCCATAAATCTGTGGTTGCAGAAGCATGGCGGATGATGCATGAACAGGAGCACCTCGCCATCCGCCTTGGGCACTTCGCGTTCCAGCCAGTCAAGCTGTTCGCGTGAAACTTCGCCACAGGCGCTATCGATAAAGAAAATCCTGCGACCTTGGATATCGAAGCTGTAATAGCACTTTCCGTCGGTCACTTCCAGGTTGTAATACTTCTGCATTACATCTATACGGTCATGGTTGCCGGGTATGATGCATACCGGGACAGGATAGTCCTTTATCGTGTCCGCGATGAACTGGTAGGCGCCAGGCTCGGCATCTTCATTGGCCAGGTCTCCCGAAAGTACCAGGAGGTCCAGGTTCTGCATAGACGACGAATTGAGTGCAAAAAGGAAATTTGCACGTACATCTATACCCTGGACAAATTCATCGGACTCGCCGATATGCAAATCCGATATCTGACCTATTTTGATGATCTTAGATGTCATTGTACTTAATATAGTTTATCTAAATCTAAAAAAGGCAACTATTTAAATAATCTGACTTTATATGTGATATTTGTCATCTTTTTCAATAGTCGTCAGTGAGTAGCCTGTGGATTAATGTCAAAAACCCCGGTTCAACATCTATCAACATTGAAAAATGTTCATAAATGATGAATTTTCAACATTTTCAAGCTTTTTCACTGATTTTCCTTCTTTTTGATGTTCAACAACTTGGAAGTTCTTTCAGGAAAATCTATCCACTCTCAACATCATTACTATCTATATCTTTTTATATAAATAAGGATAAATAATGATATAGTGGTGGATTAGAGCTTGATCGGTTCCTTGGGAGCAACAGGAGCCTGTTGGGCAGGAGCAGCAGCATGGGTACCCATCTGGCAGTTACCCTGGAAAATGGCACCTTCCTGGATAATGAGCTGCTTGGTCTTGATGTTGCCGACAAACTGGGAGTTGCTTTCGAGGATGAGCTTATCGGTATCGATATTGCCCTTCACGCTACCGGCGATAACAGACGTAACGCTCTTGATTTCGCCTTCGACATAGCCAGCCTTCTCGATGATGAGTTCGCCATCGATATTGATGCTGCCGTTAATCTTGCCAGCCACACGCACGTCGCTCTTGCCGCTGATATCGCCCTTGATGAGGACAGTGCTACCGATCTGAGTGATTTCCTGTTCGCTTTTTACAGCCATATTTTGCTCCTTGTTATTAGTAGTGTGTGAAAATTTCCGGGTTTATCCTTTTTCCGTCTTTCATGATCTCGTAATGCAGATGGGCTCCCGACGAATTGCCGGTAACACCCACTGTACCGATGATTCCACCTTTGGAAACGGACCTTCCCTTACGTACCCTGATATCTTTCAGGTGTGAATAACTGCTCTTGTAGCCGTTCTGGTGGTCGACAACGACGGTATTGCCTAGCTCGCCCATCTGTCCGGCAAATTCGACTACGCCGCTACCCGTGGCAAATACAGGACTGCCGGCAGCTGCAGAAAAGTCGACACCGAGGTGGTCTTCTTCCTCGTCGAACTTTTTGCTTTCGAGCCCGGCGACCGGCAATATGCTCGGGATACGGTCGAGCCTGATTTTTTCGTCACCGGATTCCCAGCTGTGGATATTGTCGTAGTCCACGTTGATTTTTTCGTTGGGAGTGTGGACAAAACGGTTGCGGTCGATAATGCTGTTGATTTTCGCCGAATCGTTTTCCACGAAGGTGCCGAGGATATTCTGGAGCCTGTTTTCCAAGACCCAGAGCGAGTCGAGTCTGGAGAACATCTCTTCGTAGTTGTTGTCCTTCTTGACAAGCTGGGCATTCATCACGCGCATTTTTTCGTAACTTGCCACAATCTTGTTGATCTTTCCGAGATTGAAGATGAATGCCGCAGACACGATGATGAATACGACAAGCGCAATTTTCGCCGTGGTAAACCACACGGTTGAAATCTTGTACTGCTTGATTCCCTTCGAGTCTTCAGGAATAATCTGGACGGTATAGTACTTGCGTTTCAAGGTTAGGCCCTTTCCATGATTTCCTGGATGCGGGTCAGGTCATCCATGCTGTAGTAGTTAATGACGATCGTTCCCTTGGACTCGTCGGAGGCGCTCGGGTTGAGCTGGACCTTTGTACCGAGGAACGTCTCGAGGCGGCTCGCGAAATTCTTCATGTCGGCGCTGAGTTCGCGCTTGGGTTTCACGGGTGTCTCGGTGGCGTCGACGGGCTGCTTATCCACATCATCTTCCGTTTCACGCTTTTCGTCTCTCGTCTGGTTGATATCTTCACCGCGGGCGATGGCTTCAATCTGGCGGACGTTGAGCCCTTCGTCTATCACGCGCTTAGCGAGTGCTTCGGGGTCTTCCACCTTGTCGCTGCAGAGGGCTCGGGCGGCGCCTCCGGCAATTTTTCCTTCCTCTATCCACAAGAGCACCTGTTCCGGGAGCTTGAGGAGGCGGAGACTGTTGGTAATTGCAGAGCGCGACTTACTAACAATTTTGGACAGATCTTCGTGCGTATAGCCGTGATTATCGATCAATTGTTGATAAGAACGTGCAATTTCGACCGGATTCAGGTCGACGCGCTGGATATTTTCGATGAGCGCCCATTCCGCCATCGCCTTGTCGTCGATGTCGTCGTAGACCTGGGCCTTGATGGTCGGGAGTCCGGCGAGTCTGGTGGCGCGGGTACGGCGTTCACCGCTGATGATCTGGTAGCGGTTGCCAACCTTGCGCAGCACGATCGGCTGGATGAGTCCGTGTTCCTTGATGGAATCGGAAAGTTCAGCGAGTCCAGTGTCGTCGAAAACCTTGCGCGGCTGGTACGGGTTGGCGTCGATAAGGCTGACGTCTATATCCACAATTTTCTTGTTGTCGACTTCTGCAGCGGTATTTTCGACCGGATTGTTGATAGGATTGTTGGAAACTCCGTGAGCCCCGAAAATGGCGGACAGGCCGCGACCAAGTGCTTGTTTTCCCATTACTTGTCCTTATTCAAAATTTCTTCTGCCAGTTTCATGTATGCCTGCGAACCGGAACTCTGCACGTCGTACAGAATGACCGGCTTGCCGTGGCTGGGTGCTTCGGAAAGTTTCACGTTTCTCGGGATCATCGCCTGGAAGACGGTGTCGGAGAGATTTTCACGGACTTCTTCGGCGACCTGCTTGCAGAGCGTCAGGCGGGAATCGTACATCGTGAGGAGCGCGCCTTCGATTTTGAGGTTCGCGTTCAGGTTCTTTTGGACTTCGCGGATGGTCTTGAAGAGTTCGGTCATACCCTGCAGGGCGTAGTATTCGCACTGCACCGGGATGAGTACGCTGGTGGCGGCGGTCAGCACGTTCAGCGTGAGGAGGTTCAGGCTCGGCGGGGCGTCGATGATGATGAACTCGAACGCCTGCTTCAGTATGTTCATCACGCGTTCGAGCCTGCGTTCGCGGCTCATGGCGTTCACGAGTTCGATTTCCATCACGGCGAGGTCCGGTCCCGAAGTGATGATCTTCAGGTAGTCGAGCGTCGTGTCGATGATGGCCGGCTTGATATTTTCGTAGGTAATATTGTCCGGATTGTCGGCCAGCTGGAGAATCTCATGGATATCCATGTCTTGTGATTCCATGAAACCGAGACCCTGCGACGCGTTCCCCTGCGGGTCCATGTCGATAAGGAGAGTCTTCTTTTCCAGGGCGGCGAAACTTGCAGCCAGGTTGACGGCCGTCGTGGTCTTTCCCACGCCGCCCTTCTGGTTGCATACTGCTATCACTTTACTCATTCATTACCTCGAGTGACTAAGGCGTAATCTTGTTCTTCGTTCGGCAACACATATTTATATATGTGTACCGCCGGATCGTTTTCCAGGTGAACGATATTGTTAAAGCTCTTGAGCGTGAGGAACGTCCCGCCCCTTTTGAGGCCGGGCTGTGCACGTTCCCAGTCATTTTCGAAAGTCGACAGGGCGCGGCAGCTGATAAAGTCCAGGTCGGCAAGGCCCGAAGTCTCGAAGCGCTTGCCTACCACGGTCAGGTTCGAAAGCTGCAATTTTTCCTTCGCGTAGTTCATGAACTCCACGCGCATGTGGCGGGGTTCGACTGCATAAAACTGGATTTCGGGCATCACGATGGCCAAGGGAAAAACCGGGCAACCTGCACCCGCACCCATATCAGCCCAGCGGTCCACTACTCGGGTTTCCTTCACTATATATATATAGGGGACGAGGGAATCTGCGATGTGGCGGCTTAGGAATTTTTCGGAATCCTTCGCCGAAATCAGGTTGCCGAACTGCTTGGTCTCTACCACCAGGTCGGCAAAGTCATAGAGCTTGTCGAGTACATCTTCGGACAGCTGTACACCATGCTCCGTGAGGAACTGGTTCAGAAGATTCTGCTGCTCTATGTTTGTTCTGTAGCTCAATGTATTTCTTTTGTTCCACGTGAAACACATCCAAGGTTTCCAAGCAAAAATGTGCTTGCATATTTTTATTTGGAAACCGCAGGGTGTTGGACTATGGCGAAGCCAGAGGCCCAACATCTGCAAGATGTTGGTTTCATGTCCCAACAATTTAGTATATATAGATATAAAAAAGAGGGCGCCGCGGTCGGCACCCTTTCACTTTTTTAAAATATCCGTTAATAACTTTTTGATAAATGTGAATTTTGTGTGGATATTTGAAACCGGGTTAGCGTCGGAACATGAAGTAAGTCGCAGTCTTATGGTCTAATCCGCTCTCGATATATGTCTTGGTAAGCACGATCATACCATCCTTGACTCCGGTTTCGTAACGGTCCCAGGTAATCCATTTGCCATCGTGGTACTCTCTCTGGTAGCAGGTGTTGATGTCGTTTTCGTCCTTGACGATAATCATGTCTTGGATAGGCCTGAAGATGGTATCGTTTTTCAGGACATGGATGCTGGTGTATTCCCCATCCGCGCCTCTGGCAGTCATGGCCAGGGAGTCCCCGTCGAAGTAGACGTCTATCGTGTCGCTGATTCCGTCTTCTGTCGAGATGAGCGTACTGGTGTTGCCATTGCGGATGGCTCTGGTTTCCTTGGTATTGACGGTGGTCTGGTATGCCCATTCGCCGTCGCGGAGGTTCGACTCGTAGGTACTGTCGAGATGCGTGCCGGTCCAGTAGGCCTTATAGGTATAGATGGATTTGCCCCTGTTGTTGGCATCGCCCTTGTCCCAGTACATGCTGTCTATGACTAGACCGCCGAAGTCGTCATAGAATTCAAATTCGATTCGCTCGAATTCGAAAATGGTCTGGATGCAGTCGGTATAGGAAGGGTCTCCGGGAACCTTGTCGCCGTTGGCGGGGGTGTCGTTCGCGGGGGTATCGTTCACGGGAGAGCTGGAGGAATCGTCGCCGCAGGCAACGAGTAGTGCGGCGGCCAGGAGGAGGTATTTAAAGTTCATAAAAGTACCCAAACGGAGGATTTGATTAACTTGTGCGTAAATTTAATATATTAGTGCCGTGGAGGCAAGTTTATTTATTCTTCTTAAAAAATATAGTGGTGTACTTGTCGCCGCCTTCGCAGGGGCCAGGTGGTTTGATATACATGTTGTAGTCGGGTTCTGTAATTGTCAAGATAAGGGTGTTGCCACTCTTTTCGAATTCGTAGGTGGTGATTTCTTTTCCGTTCACCCGGGTGCACCTGTTTTCGTTTTTCGAGTCGTGAAAGATTATCCCGTTCCTGGGGATATAGTTGTTGCTCTCGCGGATGGTGTCGTTCTTGATGTAAAAGCTGTGGGTCTGTCTTTCGTCGATGACGATGGCGACGGAATCCTTTCCGCGGAAGACCGTAAAGTTGTCGGTCTTGTCCGGGAAAATCCAGTCGTATTTCATGAGCTTCCCGACCTTGGCGGAATCTATTTTCCAGTCGACCTTCACCTTCACCCTATGCATGTCATCTTGACAGGCGTGAGTGAAGGTCATGCTGTCCAGACGGTTTTTTGTCCAGTGGTACTTGATGGTGCTGACTAGGGAATTCTGCTGCTGGTGAAGACTGTCCGGGTTCATGCGGCCGGGAAGTATGTAGAGGTTCAGGACCTCCGTCCTGTAGTGCGAGGCGAAGTATTCGAACATCGGTCGGATGCAGTCGACTGCATGGACATTCATCGCGACAAGTGCTATTATGAGAAATCGTTTCACGTGGAACATACCTCTACCCGGTTTCCTTCGGGGTCGAGGACGACACTTTCGTAATACCCGTCGCCGGTGGTCCGGGGCTGCCCCACGATTTGGATTCCATCATCGGACATTTTTTGGGTCAAGCGGTCCACGCCCTCCTTTGAACCGACCGAAAAGGAAAGATGGGTAAAACCGAGATGTTCCACGTGGAACATTGGAGAAGTTACAGTCCCAACATCGGCATCTATGTCGGGACGGTGCATCACTTCCAGACGGGCGCCGCTTTCGAAGGTGACGAAACGGCTCGTGAACTGTTTTGCCGGATTATGGTAAACCGGGTGGACCACCCCATCGAAATACTTTCGGTAGAAAGCGCAGACCTTGTCGATGTCTTTTGCCCAGATGGCGATGTGCTCGATTTTCATGAATTCCCCTTGCGAGAATATACAAATTAATTTGAGGAACCGTATGGCATTGCAAAATCTTGCGTTGTTTTTGGGGCGCACACTATATATATTATAGTGGAGGTAGGATATGGTCGAGATAGAAATTATCCAGGGCGACATCACGAAGCTTGCGGTGGATGCCATCGTGAATGCGGCGAACTGCTCTCTTCTGGGTGGTGGCGGTGTCGATGGTGCCATCCACCGGGCGGCGGGTCCGGAACTTTTGCGAGCATGCCTCCCCCTCGGCGGCTGTGAGACGGGCAAGGCGAAAATTACTCCCGGGTTCCGGCTTCCGGCGAAGTTTGTGATCCATACTCCGGGGCCGGTTTATCGGGACGGGCAGCATGGCGAACCTGCACTTCTGGAATCTTGCTATAAAAGTTGCCTCGACCTTGCCGAGGAGAACGGCTGCGAGACAGTCGCTTTCCCCGCCATCTCGACCGGCGTCTACGGCTATCCTTGGGAGGCCGCTACCGAGATTGCCATAAGGACTGTCCGCGACTTCCCGGTGCAAAAAGTCAAGAAGGTCATCTTCTGTTGTTTCTCTGCCGAGATGGAAAGAATTTACAAAATCAGCTGTCATCCTTGGCCGAAGGCCGAGGATCCATCACTTTTATACCCTCGCTAGTCCAACCCGCCGAGGAACAATCCGTCCTGTACAGTCTAGATGGCGGGTCAAGCCCGCCATGACGTAAGGAGCAGCTCGGTAACCGCGACCCTAACCACTTTTTTATATATTTATATCTAGTTTCATCAAGGAGTCCATTATGGAAGAAGTCGTAAAATTTCTCAAGGCATGCGGTGCGTATTTCTTGGCGACGGTCGACGGCGACCAGCCGCGCGTCCGCCCGTTCGGTACCGCCAACATTTTCGAGGGCAAGCTCTACATCCAGACCGGCAAGTCCAAGGACTGCTCCAAGCAGATCCAGAAGAACGGCAAGGTCGAAATCTGCGCGATGAACGCCGCCGGTAACGAGTGGGTCCGCGTTGCCGGTACCCTGGTCCGCGACGACCGCCGCGAACCGAAGGTCGACATGCTGGAGCACTACCCCGAGCTCAAGTCGATGTACTCCCCCGACGACGACAACACCGAGACGCTCTACTTCAAGGACGCGACCGCCACGTTCTACTGCTTCGGTGCGGCCCCCCGTACCGTGAAGTTCTAGATGAAATGTAAATAAAAATACAAACATCGTATCCACACGGAGCCCGGGAACAATTTCCCCGGGCATTTTTCGTTGATAAATTTCTGAACATCATCACCAAGATTTTCACAAATCGCATTTTTGAAACTTGTTTCACGTGAAACAAAACAACAAGTTTGTGAATAGCTTGTTGAGTTTGGGGAACGAGAGAAACGTACGTAAAAATTATTTCAACACTATATCAACATAACTAAGAATTCGTCAACAGTGCCAAATTTTGTCTCGAAAAAGAATGTTTAAGAAAGTTTACTTTTTCGGAAAGTGGGCTGCGTCACGTTTTCGCCCAGATGCTGTTTTATTTGTTGATTTTTGATTTCACTAAATGTATTTTTTTATGATGTATGGGGCGCCCTCGGGCGTCGTTGTTTTTGCTATGCAATAAAGCGAGGGAAGTATGTTGCTAGGAAAAAGAATTCTCACTGCGGCCGTGGTGCTGGCTTTTTCAGTTTCGTCCGCGGTTGCTGCGGCTCCCAAGAGCGGTAAGGTTCGCCTGGTTATCGGCGACGTGACATTCCAGAAAGGCGGCAAGGCCAAGTGGCAGCCGCTCCGTGTAGATGCGAAGGTCAAGGAGAAGGACCGTATCAAGACGGCCTTCGAATCCACGGCATCCATCGCCTTCCCCGACGGCAGTATTGTCGCGGTCGCGGAACTTTCCGAAGTGGAATTCGCACAGCTGCTCTTTGCGGACGGCTCCCAGGTTTCGATGGTCGACGTGAAACAGGGCCAGGTGCGCTTTGACGCACAGAAGCAGAAGGAAGGCAGCTCGTTCAAGTTCAAGACCGGCACGGCCACCTGTTCTATCCGCGGTACCGACGGTATCGTGGGCGTCACCAAGAACGGCCAGTCTGTGGGCTCGCTTAACAGCGGTGCGATGGACATGGAGCAGGACGGCCAGAAGGTGAGCATTGGCGCTAACCAGTTCGTGGCGTTCCGCAAGGGCAAGGCCCCTGTGGTGGGCGAAGCCAAGAACGCCGGCGACCCCGAGTTCATGAAGATGGTGGCCGAAGTGGTGGACGACACCACCAAGTCCGATGCCGACATCGTCGCGACGGCCAAGGCCTTTGACGAGAAGATCGAGAAGGAAAAGGCCGAGCTTAGGGCCAAGTACTCCTGCAAGTTCGACAACGTCCCGGCGACAGTCGATGTCAACACCGTCAAGATCGGTGCGACCTGCACGGCCGGGATGGAAGTGTCCATCGGTGCCGAGACTATCAAGTCTACCGGCGAGAAGATGACGTTCTCCCCCAGCTGGGAGAAGGGCGCCTTTGGCGACAAGAAGTTCGTGGTGATGTGCTCTGCCGAAAAGAAGATGTTCGAGTGCGGCCGTCTCGCCACCGTCTACAAGGTGGACCGCGAGGCCTCGTTCGGCAATAACGACGAGGGCAGCTGCACGGTGGCCTTCATTACCAAGGGCTTCGACGAGAACAAGGGTTCGCTCAAGCTATACGTGGGCGACAGCCTCCTGCAGCAGATGACGCTGAACGTCGACACGTCGGGCGTGTTCAAGCTCGTTTCCGGCACCAACGTCTACAAGCTCGTTTCCGAGAGCGCCGACCCGAAGGTGGGCACCGTGACCCGCAAACTCAAGTGCTACCCTTCCACGGAAGTGGCCATCGAGTTCAAGGGCGGCAAGTCCGAGATTATCCGCAAGAAGCTCTCTCAGGGCGCCGCCGCTTACCCCGACGTGGAATTCTCGGTGCGTAACGTGCTGGACAACGATCCGAAGCAGATCAAGTCTGTGCTGGTGAAAATCAACGGCAAGTCCGTCCCCACCAAGATTGTGCCCTCCGACGTGGGCCTCGGCTACCGCGCGAAGCTCCGCCTGGACCGCGGCAAGGTGACGAAGGTCTTTGTCGAGGTGACCATGCATAACGGCAAGGTGGTCTCCGCCGAGAAGACGTTCGAACTTCGCTAAACTTGTAAATTAAAAATAATCGCCCTATTTCGGGGCGTTTATTTTATATTTGTACCATGATGGATGTGCTGGTGAAAGCCAAAACAGGGATGTTGGGCCATTTCTTTTGCGTGGTGGCCGCTTTTCTGTTTGTGTCCTGCGGATGGGACCTCATCGATTCGGACAAGGAAGACGAGAACGCGTGCTCCGAAAAGGTCGAGCGCTCTGACCTGATGTCCGGCGTCGAAAAGATTGGCGGATACTCCCTGCACCAGACGGTCCATTTCGTTACTTCCGACAGTTTGCAATTCGATATGCAGGTTACCGTGGTGGACGACGGTTACGACGAGCGTGGCTGCCCCGACGTAGACATTGTGTACGGGTACCGGCGCGTTGTCCTCGAGGGGCCGAACCCGCTCCTTTCGATGGGCATGTCCATCCAGAACCAGGTTTATTCCGAGGCCTCGGTCAATATCATGATTGGCGCCTACAATTTCGCGTTCCGCGTGGAACCCGACAAGAACCGCTGCAAGACCCTGAATCAGGATTCCGTTTTTGCGCACAAAAAGTTCTGCATTGCCGACGGCAACTGCTCCTCGAGCGGCTGCGGTACCGGCGGGAACGTGTCGCACCTCGATTCGCTCGTGCTGAACGGCAACGTGTACCGCGACGTGTTCCGTGTGAAACACAGCGTGTACGGTTCCAACCGCGACAACATCTACTTCTCGATTGACAAGGGCCTTCTCCGTTTCGAGAAGGAAGACGGTTCGTTCATGGAAATCCGTGAAAAGAAGAAAGGCGGGGCCAAATGAAACGCCTGTTGCCTATAGCCGCTGCCGCCGCCCTGGCCGCATGCTCCATGAGTGATTCGAGCGGGGCCGGCGACAAGTACCTGGCCGACGAGCTGAAGGTGTTTTTGGAGGCGGGCGACCTCGCCGACACGGTGACGATGGTAGACTCCTACGGCATGAAGGACCGGTTCGTGCAGACGCGAACGGTCAAGGCCGATGCCGACAGGATGGATTTCAGGGTCAAGGGCGACTGGTTCTACCTGGACATGAAGGTTTCCGTGTACCCGAGTTCCGACGGCGGCTTCGTCGAGATGACGACTTCGTACGAGACTCTGTACATCTACTACAATACGAGCAAGAATTTCGAGTTCGACGGCAAGGACCTGGTGTACGATGACGAGTGCAAGCTCGGCTGGATCGAGTCCATGTACCTGGACGGCGCGAAATATTCCAACGTGCTCGTGTTCAAGCCGGCCTGCACCGGCGGGGAGTACAAGTTCGACCGCATGTACTACGCCGCTGTCGAAGGGCTCATCCGCGTAGACGTGAACGATTCCGTCACGCTGACCCGCGTTCTGGATGAAAAGTAGCCCTCCCTTACGTTCTCCGCAAAACCTGATTTTTCTAGAATAATTGCAAGTTTTCTGCAATTGTTTATTATAGTGCTTGCAAATCAATGAAATTTACGTTTGCAATTCATTTTTGCTAAAATCTGCTTGATTTTTGTAAATTTCGGCAATTTTGCAATTAACTCTATTGACTTTTACAATTGTTTAGTATATATTCTGCAATAGTTATGAGTGTATATTTCGAACCGTTGCAAATACCGAAAGTGTCATTCTCCTCCCCCATTGCCTCAATTCTCTTTGAATTAGAGCGTATTCGCGGTGGCTGGGAATCGGCCGGCCTTCCCGAACCGTGGAACGTGCAAATCCTGGAGGCGCTCGGTGCAAATGACGGGCCGGACTCCCCCGCCTCCCTGGACGAGGAGTACCTCCGCGGGCTCCGGCAGAAGGTGGGCGACGATTACGGTGGCGAGTACCGGCACCTGGACTACATCCCCGGGCTGGTGCGCGACCTGCTGCGGTTCGCCGACGAGCCCTTCCCTCCGCAGTACGATTTTTTGAAGGCGGCGGTCGTGTTCAGGCGGTTTTTGTGGATAAGCCCGTTCATTACCGGGAATGCCGGGGTGGCCCGGATGCTTGCCGCCGCACTGGTGCGCCGGGCCTTGCCCGGGGCGCTGTTCGATGCCGCGAAGGTTTTTGAGGACGGTGACGCCGAGAACCGGAAGGGCCATGACTACTGGTACGCGAGGATTCTCGGGAACCTCGTGGAACAGCTGCGCCTCGCCCGCCGCCTCCGCGATGTACATTCCCTGCGGCGCGACGTGCTTGAACCCGCGGTGAGGGAACTCTGCCGCACCCGCGCCGTGACGCGCGACGAGACCCGCGCGCTCGAAATCGCCCTGGAAAAGCCGGAAATCTCCGCGCAGGACCTCTCCGGGATATGGGCGGACCAGTTCCTGCGCTCCCGCAGCATCCGCAAGATGCTCGAGGCGGGCTTTTTGAGGCCCGTTCGCGAGGGCGCGCGCAAGTATACGCTGAATTTTTCTAACTTTGCACTCGTTAAATTTTAATATGTGGCCGCGGCAACCCCTCGGCCGTTATAAAGGAACGTTATGAGCATAGTCGATTCGGTACTCCACAAGATTTTCGGTACCCCCCATGAACGCAAAGTTAAGCAGCTCCGCCCGGTAATCGCGAAGATTCACGAGGCGCGCAAGGCCCTCGAGGCCCTGGACGACGCAGCCCTCGCCGCGAAGAGCGCGGAATTCCGCGAAAAGCTTAAAAACGGCGCGACCCTCGACGATATCAAGGTCGAAGCCTTTGCCGTGTGCCAGGAAGCCTGCGACCGCCGCCTGGGTATCTTCAACATCTTCAAGCCGGAATTCAACTTCGACTTCAGCAAGCTCGGCGACCTGCAGCAGTACACCGACGCCGCCAAGGCAGAACTTGCCGCTGGCAAGAATGAATGGGAAGTCTACATGCCCGCTGCCGTGTATGCGAAGGTCCGTGAGCTCTACCCCGATTCCGTGAAACCTTTCCGCATGATGCCGTTCGACGTGCAGATGATCGGTGGCCTCGTGCTCCACGAAGGCGCGATTGCCGAAATGGCTACCGGTGAAGGCAAGACCCTTGCCGCCGCATTGCCCGTTTACCTGAACGGCCTTAGCGGTCATGGCGTGCACGTGGTGACGGTGAACGACTACCTCGCCGGCCGTGACGCGAAGCAGATGGGCATGGTCTACAAGTTCCTGGGCCTCACGGTGGGCCTTATCGTGAACGGCCTGAACCCCGAAGAACGCCGCGTCAGCTACAACAGCGACGTGACTTACGGTACCAACAACGAGTTCGGCTTCGACTACCTCCGCGACAACATGGCGGTGGACACCAGGCAGCTGGTGCAGCGCGAGCTCAACTTCTGTATTGTTGACGAAGTGGACTCCATTCTTATTGACGAAGCCCGTACGCCGCTTATTATTAGCGGCCCCGCCGAAGACGCTACCGAGAAGTACGCGAAGGCGAACGAGATTGCGAAGAAGCTCGTAAAGAACAAGGACTTCGGTGTCGACGAGAAGGACAAGAACATCCAGCTCACCGAGAAGGGCGTGAACCACATCCAGGAGATGATGGGCATTACGAACCTGTACGGCGAACACGCCGACTGGGTGCACTTCTTCGACAATGCCCTGCGCGCCTGGTACCTGTACGAGAAGGACGTGGATTACATCGTGCGCGATACCGAAATTGTGATTGTGGACGAGAACACGGGCCGCCTCATGGAAGGCCGCCGCTACTCTAACGGCATGCACCAGGCCATCGAAGCCAAGGAGAACGTGCCTATACGTCGCGAGAACCAGACGCTTGCGACCATCACGTTCCAGAACTACTTCCGCATGTACAAGAAGCTCTCGGGTATGACCGGTACCGCCGAGACCGAAGCTACGGAATTCATCAAGATTTACAACATGAACACCTGGGTCATCCCGACCAACAAGCCCTGCATCCGCAAGGACATGCAGGACATGGTGTACAAGAGCGAAGACGCGAAGTGGCGCGCCATCGTGGCCGATATCAAGGAACGCCACGCCAAGGGCCAGCCGCTCCTCGTGGGTACGGCTTCTATTGAAAAGTCCGAACACCTGCACGGCCTCTTGGAAAAGGAAGGCATCCCGCACGAAGTGCTGAACGCGAAGAACCACAGCCGCGAAGCCGAAATCATCCAGTACGCCGGCCACGAAGGCAAGGTGACGATTGCGACCAACATGGCCGGCCGTGGTACCGACATTGCGCTTGGCCCCGGCGTCACGGCGCTGGGCGGTTTGCACGTGCTCGGCACGGAACGCCATGAATCCCGTCGTATCGACAACCAGCTGCGCGGCCGTTCCGGCCGTCAGGGCGACCCGGGTTCCAGCCAGTACTTCTTGAGCCTCGACGACAACCTGATGCGTATCTTCGGTGGCGACAGCGTCAAGAACCTGATGACGCGATTCGGCGTGGGCGAAGACGAAGTGATTACGCACCCGATCGTTTCCCGCTCCATCCGTGGTGCTCAGCGCCGCGTGGAAGGCCAGAGCTTCGACATCCGTAAGCACTTGCTCGACTACGATAACGTGATGAACGAACAGCGCAAGGTGATTTACGGACTCCGGCGCCGCATCTTGAACGGCGAAGACATCCGCGACGAGATTATGAACCGCATCGAGGATGCGTGCGATATCAAGGTTTCGCAGTATGTTCCGGCAAGGACGTATCCCGAAAATTGGAACCTCGAAGGCCTGCATACCGACTTGCAGCGCACGCTCGGCATGGAATACAACCTGAGCTTCGAGGATGCCACCAAGAAGACTCCGGAAAAGGTTCTTGACGAAGTCATCGAAATTTGCAAGGTGCGTTACGACAAGCTCACCAAGATTATTCCGGAAAACGATTTCCGCAATATCGAACGCCGCTTCTTGCTCATGACCATCGACCAGGTGTGGAAGGAACACCTGTACGCGATGGACCAGCTGAAGGATTCCATCCGCTTCCACGGATACGCCCAGAAGGATCCTCTGATGGTGTACAAGAACGAGGGCTTCAAGCTGTTCCAGTCTTGCCTCGAGAAGATTGCGACGCTCACCGCGCTCCGCATTTTGAACATCCGCATCACGCTCCCGAACGGCGTGACTGTTTCGCCCGACCAGCTGCAGCTCAAGAGCCAGGAACAGATCGATGCCGAAAAGAAGGCCGCAGCTGAGACGAAAGACGAGAGACGAGAGACGAGAGAGGATGCGCAGGAAGCCGAGCAGGGCTCAGAACGGCTGAGCGCCGATAGTTCGGCAAGCTCACTAGCCGGTGCAAAGGCCGCTGGTCTCGCTGGCCAGGCTGCTACATCCGAGTCGAACGCGATTTCCGAGGAACAGCAGGCATCGCAGCAGCCCATGCCGCAGTCCGCATTGCCGGGCACGCGTCAGACGCAGCGCACCTACACGAACCCTGCCGTTGCCGCAGCCGCAAGGAAGCGCGCCCAGCAGGCTGGCCCGAAGCTTGGCCGCAATGACCCGTGCTGGTGCGGTTCCGGCCTCAAGTACAAGAAGTGCCACGGCAAGGACTTGGAGTAAAGAATAAGGATCCAGTCCGGCGTATCGTTACGGAAAAAGGATGAAAACCGCGAAGAGATTCTTTAGCTTGGAAGGTATCGACGGGTCGGGAAAGTCGACCCATATCGAAAAACTCGCCAATGCCCTCGAGGCGGAAGGCTATTCCGTGGTGAGGCTCCGCGAGCCGGGCGGTGCGAAGATTTCGGAACGCATCCGCGAGATTCTTCTGGACGCTTCGTTCAAGGGCGTCATGGCCGACAAGACGGAACTGCTTTTATACAATGCGGCGCGCGCCCAGGTGATTGCCGAGATTATCCAGCCGGCGCTCGATGCGGGCAAGATTGTGATTGCCGACCGTTTCGCGTGGAGCACGTTTGCCTACCAGGGCTATGCACGCGGACTCGGTGCCGACATGGTGCAACGCCTGACGGAACTGACTTGCGACGGGTGTTTCCCGGAACTGACGGTAGTGCTTGACCTGACCGTGGAACAGAGCCGCGCGCGCACCGCGAAGCGGGGCGGGGCACCCGATCGATTGGAGCAGGAAAAGGCCGACTTTTTCGAGAGGGTGCGCCAGGGGTACCTGGCCGCGGCCCGCGAATTCCCCGATTGCGTTGCCGCCATCGATGTGGACCGTCCTTTCGAAGAAGTCTCCGCCGACTTGATTAAGCTCGTGAAGTCGAGACTGTAAGGGCCGGCTTAGGTAAGTTTATCTTGTATAATATAGATTAATTTATATTTAAGACAGGATTATATCATGAAATATGTGGCATTGTTTTTTGTTTGCATGCTGGTTGTAGCCTGCACGGACGACACATCCTCTGCCCCAGAAGAGCCTGTTGATACATTTGACGCCAGCGTCGTGTGCCCTGCAGATGGCGTGAATGGCTATGGCGAACCGAACCGGGGCACGTTCACGGATGCTCGCGATGGCCAGGTGTACAAGTACACGACTATTGCCAATCAGGTTTGGATGGCGGAGAACCTGAAATTTGATGCTCCCTACAGCCTATGTTATGGTAAGATTGACGGTTTTTGCGACACGTTCGGCAGATTCTACTCGCTTCATGAAAAAGGTGAAGATTTTGGGTTATTTGATCAAGAGTTGTTGGATACGATTTGCCCCGCGGGGTGGCGTGTACCCTCCTTGAATGACTGGAGCATATTGGTCAATAATATGGGTGGCGAGAATAAAGCTGCTCGCAGGTTGATGAGTGCGTCGGATTTTGGTGAAGGGTATACGCCAGGCTCTGACGATTGTGGGTTTAACTCTCTTCCTGCTGGTTCTTGGCTTTTAAATGGAAATCTTGGTGCTAATGTTTTTTTCAGTGCTGTTTACTGGACGTCTACTGCTGAATCTCTAAATGCTACATATGTATGTATTGTTGATCCAACACAGGTTGCCTTCTGGATAAACGAACCCAAGATGACCATCCGTTGCGTGAAAAATTAGTAGGAACATTTTAATGAAAGAATTCCTCAAGTCCATACTTTTTGCGGCATTGCTGGTGGGGTTCTTTTCTGCTTGCTCCGATGACGCTTCCTCTGCACCGGAAGAGCCTGTTGATACGTTTGATGCAAACGTTGTATGCCCGGCAGAGGGCGTGAACGCCTATGGTGAACCGAACCGCGGAACCTTCACAGACGCTCGCGACGGTCAGGTGTACAAGTACACGACCATCGGTAATCAGGTTTGGATGGCGGAGAACCTGAAATTTAACGCACCTTATAGCGTGTGCTATGACGAAATTGAGGGATTTTGCGAGACGTTCGGCAGGTTTTATTCGCTGCACGAAAACGGTGAGTTTCTGGGGCTGTTTGACCAGCAACTTTTGGATACCATATGCCCTGCGGGTTGGCATGTGCCCTCTGTTGATGAATGGAAAATGTTGGCCAATAGAATGGGTGAGGGAAAGAATGCCGCCCGTAGGTTGAAAAGTTCTTCTGATTATGGAGAAAAATACAAGTTAGGTTCTGATGATTGTGAATTCTCCTCGTTGCCTGCTGGGCATTGGTTAAAAAATGGGGATATTTCTGGTGAGAATATGATTTCGGTTTATTGGACATCTACGGCCACGGGTTATGGAGGATCTTTTTATTGTTGGATTAGTTCTAGTGGTATTGCGTTTGATATAAATCAACCTAAAATGTCCATTCGTTGCGTGAAAAATTAGTAGGTGTCGTTTAATGAGAGAATCCTTCAAGCTCATACTTTTTGCAGTCCTGCTGGTGGGATTCTTTTCGTCTTGTACCGAAGATAGCGCTTCTGCTCCGGAAGAGCCTGTCGATACATTTGATGCAAACGTCGTATGCCCTGCCGAAGGGATGAACGCCTATGGTGAACCGAATCGCGGAACGTTCACGGATGTACGCGATGGCCAGGTGTACAAGTACACGACTATCGGTAACCAGGTGTGGATGGCGGAGAATCTGAAGTTTAACGCGCCCTATAGCCTGTGCTATGGCAAGATTGAAGGGTTCTGTGACACCTTCGGCAGATTTTATTCGCTGCACGAAAACGGTGAGTTTTTGGGGGCGTTTGATCAGGAACTATTGGATACGATTTGCCCTGCGGGTTGGCATGTGCCCTCGGTGGATGAATGGAATATACTGTCTAATAATATGGGTGGTGGTGGAAAGGCGGTGTCTAGGTTAAGTAGTTCCGAAAATTTTGGTGAAAGTTATGAAGTGGGTTCTGATGATTGTGGGTTTAATTCATTACCTGCGGGCTCCTGGCTTAAAAATGGGGATCTTTCTATTGAGTACGTTGGTTCGCTTTATTGGACGTCTACGGCTATGTCTATAAAATCATCTTATTGTAGTAGACTTAGTATAAGTGGAATTGGTTTTAGTATAAACGATCCCAAGATGTCCCTCCGTTGCGTGAAGAACTGATAAGCAGGGTTATAATGAAAGAATCCTTCAGGTCCATACTTTTTGCAGTCCTGCTGGTGGGATTCTTTTCGTCTTGTACCGAAGACAGCGCTTCTGCTCCGGAAGAGCCTGTCGATACGTTTGATGCAAACGTCGTATGCCCGGCAGAGGGCGTGAACGCCTATGGTGAACCGAATCGGGGGACATTTACGGATGCCCGCGATGGCCAGGTGTACAAGTACACAACTATTGGCGATCAGGTGTGGATGGCTGAGAATCTGAAATTTAACGCGCCTTATAGTTTATGCTATGACGAAATTGATGGATTTTGCGAGACGTTCGGCAGGTTTTATTCGTTGCAAGTGAATGGGGAATTCTTCGATGCTTTTGACCAAGATTTATTGGATACGATATGTCCTGCAGGGTGGCGTGTTCCTTCTGTAGATGACTGGACCATATTAGTCAATAATGTGGGTGGGGAGAAAAAAGCGATTAATAGGCTATATAGTTCGGCTAATTTTGGAGAAGATTATAAGCCAGGTACAGACGACTGCGGGTTCAATTCATTTCCTGCAGGGTATTGGCTTAAAAATGGAAACCTTTTTAGTGACTATATCATTTCGGTTTATTGGACATCTACGAGAATGGACTCTAACTTCTCTTATGACTGCGGCTTGGGTGTTTCTGGCGTCACATTTGGGAAACATCATCCCAAGATGTCCATTCGTTGCGTGAAAAATTAGTAGGTGTCGTTTAATGAGAGAATCCTTCAAGCTCATACTTTTTGCAGTCCTGCTGGTGGGATTCTTTTCGTCTTGTACCGAAGACAGTGCTTCTGCACCGGAGGAGCCTGTCGATACGTTTGATGCTAGTGTCGTATGTCCGGTAGAGGGTATGACAGGGTATGGTGATCCGAACCGGGGGACATTTTCGGATGCTCGCGATGGTCAGGTGTACAAGTACACAACAATCGGTAGCCAGATGTGGATGGCTGAGAACTTGAAATTTAACGCACCTTATAGCTTGTGCTATGGCAAGATTGAAGGCTTCTGTGACACGTTCGGCAGATTTTATTCGCTATATGAAAACGGGGAAGATCTTGGTCATTTTGACCAGGAACTATTGGATACGATTTGCCCTGCGGGTTGGCATGTGCCCTCGGTGGACGAATGGAATATATTGTCTAATAATATGGGTGGTGGTAGAAAGGCGGTGTCTAGACTAAGGAGTCCCATAAATTTTGGAGAGAACTATAATTCGGGCACAGATGATTGTGGGTTTAACTCTTTGCCTGCTGGCTCTTGGCTTTTAAATGGGGATCTTTCTGTTGAATATATTACTTCAGTTTATTGGACGTCTACGGCTATGTCTATAAATTCATCTTATTGTAGTTGGTTTGGTTCGAATGGAATTTCTTTCGTGCTGAACTATCCCAAGATGTCCCTTCGCTGTGTGAAGAACTGATAAGCAAGGCTATAATGAAAGAATCCTTCAAGTTCATACTTTTTGCAGTCCTGCTGGTGGGGTTCTTTTCTGCCTGTTCCGATGACGCATCCTCTGCTTCCGAGGAACCTGTCGATACATTTGATGCAAACGTCGTATGCCCGGCAGAAGGCGTGAATGCCTATGGTGAACCGAACCGCGGAACATTTATGGATGCCCGCGATGGCCAGGTGTACAAGTACACAACTATTGGCGATCAGGTGTGGATGGCTGAGAATCTGAAATTTAACGCGCCTTATAGTTTATGCTATGACGAAATTGATGGATTTTGCGAGACGTTCGGCAGGTTTTATTCGTTGCATGTGAATGGGGAATTCTTCGATGCTTTTGACCAAGAGTTATTGGATACCATATGCCCTGTGGGGTGGCATGTGCCCTCTGTAGATGAATGGAGAGTACTGGTTAATAGTATGGGGGAGGGAAAGAAGGCTGCTCGCAGATTGATGAGTGCGTTTGATTTTGGTGAAGGATACACTCAAGGATCTGATGATTGCGGGTTTAACTCGCTTCCTGGTGGTACATGGCTTTTGAATGGAGAACTTGGTTCCGATGTTTTTTATGGGGCATTTTATTGGACATCTACACCCAAAACTGAAAGCACTTCATATGGCTGCGTTGTGAGTCCATTTGGGTTATCATTTGAAATAAACTATCCTAAATTGTCTATTCGCTGTGTAAGGGATTGATTTGTACCTTGCTCAAAATTTTTGCATGAATCTTATGTAGGGCCTATGATTTTCATTTTTATCCTTCTGTTCGGCGTCTTGTTCCTGTTCGTGAATATACGGCAGGTGGCTCCCGGCAACAGGGGTAGCATTGCGGCGGGGCTTGCCGTTATTGCGCTGCCTGTCTGCTTTATTTTTCGCGGGCACTTGTGGGCGAGTGTTGGCCAGGCTTTTTTGGCGGTGTGGCTTTGCGAGGCGCTGCTCCTCTATATTTTCTGGTGGCTGCTCCGCGGTATCCGAAGGCTCGCGGTGCGACGAGCGCTCTCGCGCCAGGTAAGCATTATGGGTGCACGCTGCTTGCTTGCGCTCTCGGTCTTGGTGTCGGCGGTGATGTGTATTGCCGGGTACTTCCACAACGCGGATTACTACCTGCGCCGCGCCGAGGTGGACTTGCCGGGCGATTCGCATTTTACTGCGCTCTTCTTTAGCGACTTGCATATCGACCCGCTCTTTGACCGCGACAAGGCTTTGCGCATTCTCCACGATGCCGACAGCGTGCGGCCCGACTTTATCTTCTTTGGCGGCGACCTTTCGGACGAACACGATTCGCTGATGACCCTCGAGGGCTACGACAAGATTTTCAGGGAGCTTGCGGGGAAGGCCCGCGTGGGCGCTTTTGCCGTGGACGGGAACCACGAAGCTTACATGGAACGTAGCGGTAGCGACCCGCATGGTTGGCTGCGGCGCAACGGATGGATTGTGCTGGAAGATTCTACGGCGTGTACGGAGCTTGTTTGCATTACGGGACGCATAGACCACCAGGTGGCGCGCGTGCGCGGTGTGGAACGTTTGCCGCTCGACTTTATCGCGCCCGCGAAGGATTCACGTGTGCCGTGGATTGTGCTGGACCACCAGCCCCGCGGCCTAGATTCGCTCGATACGCGCAAGCCCGACTTTGCGCTTTCGGGACACACGCACGATGGGCAGTTTTTCCCGGGGACGGTCATCATCAACTGGGTTTGGAAAATCGCCTGCGGTTTTGGCGAGCTGGATGGTATCAAGTGGCTTGTGACGAGCGGCGTGCACAGCTGGGGCCCGCCCGTGCGCGTGGGCAGCGACGCCGAGATGTGGATTCTGGATTTTAAATAGTCAAATTTTGACACCTGCGTGATGCTATATTTAGGGTGAGAGGTTATTGAATGAAGTTCCTGCATCTGGCTGATTTACATATAGGCAAGCGCGTGTGCGAGCATAACATGCTCGACGAACAGGTGTATATACTGCGTGAAATTCTGGGAATCGTATGCGAGGAGCATCCGGACGCCGTGCTGATTGCGGGCGATGTTTACGACAAGTCGGTGCCTAGCGCCGAGGCGGTGGCCGTGCTCGACGATTTTTTGGTGAAGCTATCGGCGACGGGGACCAAGGTGTTCGTGCTGAGTGGGAACCACGATTCTGCGGAACGCATTGCGTTTGGCGGACGCTTGATGAAGGGCATGGGCGTGTACATGTCGCCTGTGTACAACGGCGAATTTGCGCCGGTGACGCTCAAGGATGAAATGGGCGATGTGGATTTGTGGATGCTCCCGTTCGTGCGCCCTGCCGACGTGCGTGCCCATCTCGAGAGTGACGAGGATCGCGACGCGGTGACGGACTATACCTCTGCCATGCGCATGGCGATTGCGCAGATGAAGTTTACGGAAGGCCGCAGGAACGTGCTCGTGGCGCACCAGTTCGTGACGGGTGCGGAACGCAGTGAATCCGAAGAGAATGTGGGCGGCCTCGACAATGTGGATGCCTCGGTGTTCGAGAAGTTTGACTATGTGGCGCTCGGGCATATCCATAAACCGCAAAATGTGATGAAGGATGTGGGCGGTACGGTGCGTGCGCGTTACAGCGGCACTCCGCTCAAGTATTCGCTTTCGGAAACAGCGCATGCGAAGTCCGTGACTGTCGTGGAACTGGGCGGAAATGCGGGCGACTTGTTTGCTGGTAACGGAATGCGCGCGGCCTTGCAGGTGCGCGAGGTTCCGCTGAAGCCGTTGCACGATGTGCGCGAGATTCGCGGGACGTTCGCGGAGCTTGTGTCGCCGGAATTCCGTACGGCGCAGGTTGCGGCAGGCAATAAGCTTGACGACTTCGTGTACGTGAAGCTCACCGACGAGAACGATGTTCCCGACGCAGCGCAGAAGCTGCGCGGCATTTACCCGAACTTGATGATGCTTGATTACGACAACGAGCGCACGCGCAACCAGCAGATTGCGGTGGGTGTGGAAGCTGTCGAGAAAAAATCACCGATGGAATTGTTCGGTGAATTTTTTGAAGAAATGACGCGACGCGAAATGAACCCCGAAGAACTCGAGTTTGTTCAAGGCGTTGTCAATGGAATCTGGGAGGGCGAAAGATGAGACCGACCAGATTGATTATTTCTGCATTCGGGCCGTACGCGGAGCGCACCGTCATAGATTTGGATAAGCTCGGCAAGAGCGGGCTCTACTTGATTTCGGGCGATACGGGTGCCGGCAAGACGACGATTTTCGATGCGATTACGTATGCGCTGTTCGGGCGTGCGAGCGGCGACAACCGCGACGATGCGAAACTGTTCCGCTGCACGAATGCGACTCCCGAGACAAAGACCGAAGTGGACTTGACGTTTGAATACGCGGGCAAGGAATACCGTGTGGTGCGTAATCCCGAGTACATGCGCCCCAAGGCGCGCGGCGAAGGGCTCACGAAGGAAGCGGCCTCGGTCACTTTCTACTATCCCGAAGCGAGCGGGAGGCAGGGCCCCGCAAGCCGCCCGGTAAGTAAGGAAAAAGACGTTGCGGCCGCAGTGCAGGGAATTATCGGCATCGACCGCGACCAGTTTACGCAAATCGCGATGATTGCGCAGGGCGACTTTATGAAGCTCCTGCTTTCGACGACGGACGAGCGCAAAAAGATTTTCCGCAAGATTTTCAAGACGGACAAGTTTGGCGCCTTGCAGGATGAACTCAAGAGGCGCGCCTCGGAAATCGAGAAGCAGTGCGGCGATAGCGAAAATGCGGCATGCACGATGGTGGCGCAGTTGCAGTGCGGTGAAGAATCGGCGCAAGCGCAGAATCTGGAACAGGCGAAGAACCTGGCCGCAGCAAGGCAGGTCGCCGACTGGCAGGGCGTTTGTAGCACTGTGGAATCTGTAATTGCAGAAGATGAAGAATCGCAAGAAAAAATGAAGGCGGAACTTTCCGGATTTGAGGGCCGCCTTGCCGCGATGGACAAGGAATTGGGGCAGGCGCAGAATATCGAAAGGACTCGCAGTGCTCTCAAGAAGGCTGCGGAAGATTTTGAAAAAATTTTGCCGACGCTGGCTCCGTTGAAAGAGGCGAAAGTTGCGGCCGAAGCCAAGCAGCCGGAACGCGACAGCTTGCAGGAACGCATCACGACGCTCAGGAATTCTCTGCCGGAATACGACCAACTGGAATTGCGCCGGGCCGATGTCGCGAAGAAGGAAAAAGATGCCAACGGCCTTGTCGTGGAATTGGAAAAAAATCGCAAGGCTGTAGAAGCTCTCAAGGTGACGATTGAAACGCTCGAGAAGGAATTGGCGTCGCTAGGCGATGCGGGTTCCAAGAAGCAGGAACTGATTGCGCAGCTGGACAAGCTTAAGACAAGGCAAGATGACTTGCTGAAGGTGGGCAAGAGCGTCAAGGAATTGACCGGCATCCGTGATGCGTTTGATAAGGCGCAACAGGCTTACGTTTTAGCCGCCGAGGACTATCAAAAGAAGAATGCGAAGTACGAGGCGATGAGTCAAGCGTTCCTGAACGAACAGGCGGGAATCATTGCCGAGACTCTGGTGGAAAACGAACCTTGCCCGGTTTGTGGTTCCACGGATCATCCGCACAAGGCTTGCAAATCGGTGGAGGCGCCGAGTCAGGCCGAATTGGAACAGTTCAAAAAATTGGCGTCCGAGGCGGAATCGGTACGTAGCACCAAGAGCGCGGAGTCTGCGCAAGCGAAGGGTGCCTACGAAGAAAAGCAGGCTAGCGTTGATGCATTGGTGCATGAACTCTTTGGCGAGTGCAGTTTGGAAAATGCCCGCGAGCGCGGCAATACGGAATATGCCGAAAACCGCGACAAGATGGCGATGCTGACTCTGGCTGTATCCAAGGAAGAAGAACGCGAAAAACGCAAGACATTCCTCGAGAAAAACATTCCGGAAAAGCGTCGCGAACTGGATGGTTTGCAGACCACTGCGACAGAGTTCGAAAAACAGATTTCTGGCCTCAAGGCCGATGTGGAATCGTGCAAGGCTGCGGTGCAAGAACTTTCGAAGAAGCTTACGTTTGCAAGCAAGGCCGATGCCGAAAAGCAGATTGCTGAAACGCAACGGCAGCTCGATAGCTCCAAGCGTGAACTTGAAAAAGCGACAAAAGCATTTACTGATTGCGAAAAGCAGGTGAATGAGCTGAATGCAAGCAAGGGCACGCTGGCGTCGCAGTTGGAGGGCGCCCCGGAATACGACTTGGCTGCATTGCAGGCAAAGCGCGATGAGGCCGCTGCTGCCCGCGATGCGTTGGTGCAGCGGTTAAACACCGTTACGGCGCGTCAATCGCAGAACAAGAATGCACTTTCGCAGATTCGCAAGACGGTGGATTCGTTGGGAGAACTTCTCCGCAAGCGCGGCTGGATGCGCAACCTTTCGGACACGGCGAATGGCACGCTTTCGGGCACGAGCAAGGTGATGCTTGAGACTTACGTGCAGGCGTCGTACTTTGACCGCATCGTGAGTCGCGCGAATACGCGCTTCCGCATTCTTTCGAACGGGCAGTACGAACTGGTGCGCCGCATGGACGCTTCCAATAACAGGAGCCAGAGCGGGCTCGACTTGAACGTACTCGACCATGCGAGCGGCAGGCAGCGCGAAGTAAAGACGCTCAGCGGTGGCGAAAGTTTCTTGGCGTCGTTGTCGCTGGCGCTCGGCCTTGCCGACGAGGTGCAGAGTTCGGCGGGCGGCATCCAGCTCGACACGATGTTCGTGGACGAAGGTTTTGGCTCGCTTGACGACGAGAGTTTACGGCTTGCCATCAACACGTTGCAGACGCTCGCGGGCGATAACCGCCTGGTGGGTATCATCAGCCACGTGAACGAGCTCGAGCGCAAGATTGAAAAGATTGTCCGCGTGAAGAAGGATGACAATAAAATCAGCCGCGTGACGATTGAAGTGTAAAAATAATTAAATACAAACTTTTTTTTACAAGAGCATTTGTTGTTTTTTTATTAAAAAGTTTTTTAATTGCTTCAATTAATCTATTATTTTGTACGATATTTCTATTTTTGTCTCTCGATTTTTATGAGATTTTTATCCCTCGTTGTTATCTGTGTTTTTATGGCGGCTTGTTCCGATAAGGGAACGGATGCAGAAGTGTTTGATGCGGCCAAAGTTTGTCCCGAAAGTAAACGTGGAACCTTCGTGGACGAACGCGATGGGCAAGTGTACAAATATACGACCATCGGTGACCAGGTTTGGATGGCTCAGAATCTGAATTATGCAATGAAGAACGGTTCAGAGGATTGGCGTACATCGTATTGTGAAACTGAACAGATAGATTGTAATCTCCTAGGACTTGTCTATAGACTAGACTTCATTGATTTAGCTTGCCCCGCGGGGTGGCATTTGCCAAGTAATAATGATTGGAACGAACTTTTTGAATCTGTTGGTGGTATGGAAGTTTCTGGAGTCCGTTTGAAAGCAAAAAATGGATGGAAAGTTCTTAATGATGACGAAAATCCAAATGGAACGGATGATTGTGGATTTGAGGCCTATCCGGCAACGGTGTCCGGAAGAAAAAACGATGGTTATCAAGCTGCTTTTCTGTCTTCATCTTTGAATGAATTAGGTCACCAGATGATTATTGAAATAACATCGTTTTATGATAAAATAAGCAAATTATCTGCGGGTAGTGCTGGTTATATTCGCTGTATCAAGAATTAAGAATAAAAAGGATTGGGGAGTAATGAGAGTCCTAATTTTTTTGCTGGTTATATTCACCTCGGTTGTTTTTTGCTTGGGTGCTCCGATTGAATCCGCCAAATCGACAATTTTTATACTGCTTAGCACTACTGGGGGAACGTCTTCGGATTCTTCTCAGATATGGGGAAAAACTGGTGTAAAGAATTATATAGAAAATAGTATTATGAAAGGCCAAGGTTTCCTTTATGAGGCCAATTATAATATGGCTTCAATGTCGCCTTCTGTTTTTGTTGACGAACGATTGGCGGGCGAAACCATTGCAAAGTCTATACTACAGAAGGCTCGTAACGAATGGTATGAAAAAAGCCAGGATCCTAGAGTTAAGGCATATAGCTTAAAACAGTTGCAGTCTGTACGTCCTGATCTTATTCCTTCTCGTTACATTTTAATTACTGAGGGCGTGGCAGGATTGGCTGTACGTGAGTATATTCAGAGTGAGAAATATAAGGGCGAGTTTTCAAACGTCCTTTTTTTAATACTCCTCATGAAGGAACAGGTTTTGCAGACCAGGCTCTGTTCAATACAGATAGATCTGCCATAGACAAGCCATTGGACATGTCGTCCTTGAGTGCATTGGTTCCCTTGATTTTGACCGCATACCTTGTTGATGGCGCTGATGGCTTGCAAGAAATGGTGATAAATTTGGCGAAGGATGCCGTCATGGGAATGGCGTATGATGCCGCTACAATTAATAGGGGGGTAGCGGGACTTTTCGAAAATTTTGGTGTGAATGATACCACCTTATGGTATTTGGCCCAAGATGCGGATGTCAGGGATTCTGCTTACACGAAGTTGAGCAAAGCAGCAAACTTTGATGTATCACAATATGTTGGGGGCACCCAACTTCTGAATTCCTATTCTAAGAAAAATAATTTTAGTCACCCCAATTATAATGTGGTTTATTCCTATGGTTTTCCGACTATTGGTAATGGCCGAAGAACTCTTGATGATTTTGCAAATCAGCATAAGATTCATGTTCCGAATGACGTTGTGACAAAATTATTAAAAGATGAAAAACTATCTGGATATCTAAATGGCTTATCTGAACTTCGTAATACCAAACTTAATAAAGATGATATTGTTGGTTCATCAATGAAAATTATTTCTATTATAGAGAAATTTATTCCCGACGATTATAAATCAGAACTTTATTCCATGTTTATAGACAATTTGTCGCCAACAATCAAATCGGCAGCAGGGAGCTTGAAGGAGGGAATGGACGTTGTTTCGTCTAGTTTATCCAGTTATTCTCTGAATTTTTTTGATGAAGGTGTTTTTGATGTGCCTAGTTATAGCGCTATGGCGAGCAACGTGGCCGCATTTAAGGATGCCGGCGCAGGCAGGTTTGGTGTAGATATGGGAACGTTTGTTAATAAACATTCTTCGGATTATAAAGAACTTGCTAAGTATAGTAAACTTATTTCCGATGTTGGAGAATTCGAAGATACTCGCAAGAAAGTTGATGTAGGTTTGAGGTATGCTTGTGAACTTTCAGTTGCTTTTGGTGGAGAATTGGCTGTAAAGGCATGTGAGGCCGCTGAGTTTGCTGCGAATATTGGAATGATTGCAGAGATGTCGTCTAAGATAAAGAAAATCGTAGAGGTAAGCGGGTCATTGAAAGAAACGAAGAATATAGCGTTAATCGAATCTGTTCAGCATAAAGATTCAAACGATATTTATACCCATAACTCTGAAAAAAACGGGAAATATGAGTTCACGGATATAGAAAAAATGTTGTTTGGGGCTCCTCAGATATCGTTGGCAAGTGTTTGGCTGGACTCTGCGGACAAGAGACTGATGATTCCGGAAATATTTACGGACACATGCAAGACGGGGGAAATTTATGATGGGAGTACAATGAATGCGCTATGTAAGGATTCCGTTGGGAACCCTATTTATGTAAAGACCTTCAAGGAAGAAAACTTGGATTATGTTGATTTTAGTTCTACACGTGCAAAAAATAATAAGAATATTGTTGTGAAGAGTTATGGTGAAATTGGTCCGTATTATGCTTATTATAACACTTTTACAGTAACAGGCTATATAAAAGAAATGCATTTCTTCGTAGATGATTTGATGCCCAGGGAATTGAGGTGGATTAGGTTTGATTTCAATTCAAGGGTTCAAATATCGTATGAACGTATAAATGATTCTGATTGGGCGGTCTATTTTGAGAAGGCGAACAGGCCAAGTGAACCGGTGGATACTGTGTCTAATCTGATTGATGAAAGGGGTTTTTTCGTATTTAGGCCTGAACAGGCTTTGAAAAAGGACAATTCATATGGTATGGCAGGTTTGCAGGGAGATGGTGTAAATATCATCCATGTAACAGCTATGAATAAGCTTGGACTTACCGGAAGCGTACAGATACCATTTTTCTTCCGTGCCACTGAGTTTAATCTTGGAGAGGGGTGGCCCCGCTCCAATGAAGAAGTTTCTAATCTAAAACGCGTGTATGCGTTCGTAAATAATGTTGGCTATCCATACAATTTGATTCGTGCTGGATTAAAGGTGATGAGAACGGACGATAAATTGCAGGATTCGGTAGGGGTTGCCTTTAGGCTTTTGGATGATAAGGAAAGAAAAGGAAAACCCTTGGATGGTAGGGGTGGAAAACTTTGGATTGTTGAGGCGGATCTTAAACACGAATTGTCCAATATGGCGATTTCTAATGGGAATTATATTCTTGATTGGGAATTGATGATGAACGATACTATTAATGGGGGTACTTCTTCATATCATCTAATGACGGACTTTTATGTAGATACAGTGGCTCCACTTTTATCGTTGAATGTTTTGAAAAACAATTTAACTGCCAATATCACTGAAGGCCGGTGGGCTGAGGTGGTTCACGATGATTCTGTGGGCAAGTGGGCTGTTCGAGCTATGCGGGCATTTATTCTTGGCCCAAATAAGGATACGTCTTTTGTCCTGTTTAAGACAAATACGGCTGAATATTCATATGGTCTCGATTGGGGACATCTAGAGGGCGAAATTAAAGAGGGCCTGTCGACCTTGGTTGTTCAGGCGTATGACTTTGCGAATCCGGATTCGGTAAAGAGATACGAATTACAGGATATTTATGTGGATGCAGGAAGATCTTCTTGGTCAAAAGTCGTGGATGATAGTGGAAAATTTGTATCGGGCATTAATGGGGTGACACTGAAAGAAAAAATTTGGATAGATCGCTCTGCTCCCGAAATTGTTGACGGATCCTTTATGGTTGATGTGGCTTCTGCATCGGCATATGATACGAGGCCGAATGGTGCTAATCTGAAGAAATTATCCGGTTTTTCGTTGAATGCGAACGATACATTGAAGTTTTCTTTGAATTTAAAAGAGAAATACCTCCCTGAACGCGATACAACGTTTGTGAAGGTGAAGACGATTTTTAAGGATTCCCAACACGAGGTTGAACGAACCTATACGGATGTTGTAGAATATATAAATAAGCAAGAGGTGTCAAGTTATAGATTTGAAGAGCCTGCTGCCAATCGCCTTGAAGATGGAATTTATGACGTAAATATTGAAGCGACGGATGAAGCGGGTAATGTCCTGAATAAGAAGGTTTTTGGCCCAGTTGTTGTTGATCGCACGGCGCCATCTGTATATGGCTCTGGGAGCTTGAATATCAATCCTGATTCGGTCAATGAAATAAAAGATGTCTATGCGAAGGTTTCTCAAGTAATGGATGTGCCTACGAATGTGGGTGAACTGGATTGCTATAAAAGGTTAAATGCGGCAGGAAATGTCTCGCGTTGGGTTGGTGTAGATGCGAAGGATGGGGGGAATACCGATGTTGAAAAAGAATACAGTTTTTCAATAAAGGACTTGGCCTCGTCAAGTAAGCCAGGCACATGGGCTGTTTATCTTAGATGTTACGATATTGTGGGGAACTATGTAGAGAAAATGGTGGATTTCTTTGACATGGGTGCTCGTTCTCCAGAGATTATTTTCCCAGATGATTCTGTTAATTCACTTTATTATGGGAAAATTTTGGTGAAGGGTATTGCGCCGAATCCGATAACTAAGGACAGAAATGATAATTATGCCGATTACAGACTCGAGTGGTGCAAGGTTGGTGAATCGACTTGGAATACTACGGGGTTTGATACTTTAGCTTCGGGAGTGTCTCCGGCGCCACGAACGTTGGCTATTTGGGATGTGTCTAAACTAGATGGTGATTATGTATTGAGACTCTCGGTGCGGGGATGCCCAGATTCGACTAGTTGTCCTTGGGTTTCCACAGAACGGATAGTGTCTGTTTATGATATGCTGGTGGAGGATGTGCCTGATTTTGCACCGAGAATTGAACCGCATGTAGCATCGTTGGTTCCGGGTGCTGGGGGGAAGATTACGCTAGGCTTGGAACATGTCACGGATACTTCCAAATGGGTGCTAGAAGCAAAAATTTTGGCTCAGTCACCCCAAAATCCTAATGTTATGGCTGAAGCCGGTAAGTGGACGTTTGACCCGGCTATTGTATCGCCTTTTGCGGGAAAACCGCAAACTTTACAGAATGGTTTGAACATATGGTATGATGACAATGATCATCAATGGAATGTGGTATGGGTTGGAAATGTGCAGGGAATAGGTAAAGATTCATTAGGACGCTTGCCGCCAGTGTTGCGTTTAAAATATGTCAACAATAATGTTGTCTTTGATTCAAAAGTTAAAGCTGCTGATATGGAAGATTCTTTAAACTATGTCAATTCTATGGAATTACAAGGAATTTCTATTCCTGCCTATGACCATGTATCGAAATGGAATCTTGATGGAAGTACTCTTTCTATTTCTTTTGCGACCGATTCTGCGTTTATCGTGGATGTGTCCTCGCTGGATTCTTTAAATCGATTTATTCATTGTGGTGCTTCGGGTCGTTCACTTGGTGAGATTTCTCCTGTATCAAACGCTACGGGTGTTATCTATGTCCATCCAGAGCAGTATCTTATGGATATCAATTGGAATGGCCTTGTTGCGGGAGCCTATCCGAGTGGAGATAGTTCTGTTTTGAGTGTTGTCGCTTATCAGAAGTCCGACATGTCGCGTATCGCCTTGCTTGAATTCCCTTGGCGACTGTCGCTTGAGGCTACAAAAATAGAACTTGCTAGTACCCAGACCCAGGTAATGATTGTTGGTCCTGCTTCGAATAATGAAGAATCTCCATATGCACAGAAAAAATTAGGCTTGTCGTTCGGAATAAAGGGGCAATCGGCCTATGTGACTGCGAATGTTTTAAATCCGCAAGGTGATACCGTATGTAACCTTATGAATGGTTCGCAACCTTTGCAAGCCGGGACAAGGAACGATGCTTATGAGTTGACGTGGGGTGGAATAAATGACAATTCTTTTGCATCGGCTGCGCTTGGTAAGTATAAGATTCAAATCGTTGCAAGGAATGGGGCTGGCGATGTTATGGATTCCGTGGAGTATGAGTTTGATGTTCGTAGTGCATCGCATATGCAAGATGTGACTATGTTGGATTCTGTGATGAAGGGGGATTTCCCGCCGGTATTGGAAATAGATGAAGCGGAGCTGGATGAAAATAATGAACTTCGTTTTGTCGGACGCATGGATTACCTGATGAAATTAAGTGCGAAGGGAAGGTCCCTGCAGGAGAAAAATCGTGCGTTTGATTATAAATGGGAATGGGATCCGAATGTGGAATTGCCGTTACAGGCTCCTGCACTTTGGAATAAGTATAGATTCAGCATGGGAATTCATAGGCATAGGGATGAATTCCCAGTAACAGTATCTGTTTTGTTTATTGCTGCAGGAGGACGAGCGAGAGCTCAAGATCGTTTTTCTTGTGAATGGAAAGATGCTGGACAATTTATATATGCAATATACACAGATACAATGTCTTTAATAAGGTCTAATAATGGTATGAATGGAAGCATGACGGTATCCTTATGGGACGAGGCGATAAACATTCTTGGTATAAATGCAGTAAATGGAAATATTTTTACGGGGGTAGGTATAGATTCATTTCCTATGGCAATAGGAATAAAAATTTTCCCTTATTCAAGTTTTGAATCTATAGTAAGACAAAATGATAACCAAAAAGTTAAACGAGGAAATGCAACTAAGCAAGAATTTCGTTATGGAAGCGGTACAGAACATGGCGAGCCATATGATAATTATTTAGATTCCGCATTTTATCATGAGAACGGGAAAATTTATCGGTGGTTTGAAGGGTATGGCTATCCTGTGCTGTGGAGTACGGTATTAAAGCCATTTGAATGGGATTCTAAATCATTTGTACTATCAGGGCAAATCGTAAGTGATCTGCAGTCAAATTGCGTTGTTGATTCTGTGAATTATGTTTGTGGTGGTGCTACTCCGATGGCGTCAATCAACAAAGATTCGTTAGCAATGTATAATCCACATATGGATATGTTGAAAGTAAAGGTGGCTAATACGGGATGGTCATTTCTCAACTTCGGCCCTACATTTATTAGCGAAGCATTTAGTTCTGATGGAGGGTGTAAGGAACATAGTGGTTCGGGAACGAAGTTGTCCGCTAAGTTGAATTTTTATGTAGACTCGTCTTATTGGGAACCAGAAACATGGGGTTACAACAATCTTGCAAACCGATATCTTCGTTTTGATCCGACAAATATAACGATATATGGTAAGGATGGATATATTAGCAAGCTACAGGGTAACGATACAAACTTCTATAGCGCTGAATCTGGATGGAAACTTTCTTCTGAAAGGGATGATGCATTCATAACTGCTTTTGAAGCGCAGCGTTATCAATTCAAGCCTACGGGAATGAATCCGCTTTTGTTTGATGATGAAATGGTTGCTAGAAAGGGAGACCAAATATTATATTATCCATCGATATTCAAATGGAATTATTTCGATGTGGGCGCTAATGTTGAATGGCTCGCTGTTGCCGAAGGGGAAAGATTAGGTAGTAGAACTCCGTTCCGAGTAAGCTATAATAGTAGTAGACCTTTGGAAGCTGACAATCTAAAAAAAATGCTGATAATGCCGATGAATTTTACCATTACGGTTGCACCTGTAGTGAATGCGTCGGAAGCTTTTGTTCAAAATGCCAACATCTATGCAGTCCCTTATCCTTACAAGGGCGAAACAGCAGATCTCAAATTGCCGAATGATTCGCTGAAACAGAGGTATAAGCTGTATAAGGGTATGGCGTCAAGAATTCATTATGGAGTGAACGACTGGAACGATTTTGTGTGGGATTCACTTTTTGTTAGTGGTGGTTATATTCGTAATCCTTTAACCGATTCAACGGTCGTTGATGCTTATCCAGTTATAATGGGTTTGTATTCTTCTTCTAAAGATGCTTTAGATAGTGTATATCATTATGAATTGAAGGGTAATGAATGGGATCCGTCTGGTTATTGGGTTGTGCCTTATGATTCGCTGAAAACGTTGATTCTGGATAGTGTGGTGGAATATGGAAATTCGTATTCTTTTCCGAATGTGAAAATGGTTCTCAAGATTATGGACAAGGAGGGAGCTTCTAATGATAGCTGGAAAGATTCAATAGTCAATTCCCAAAGGAGCCTAGTTAATTATGGTGAAAATGTATCTTCCCATCCTGAATATATCTTTTCGAGGGATTCGGTTGAGGTTGATTTAAGTGATAGGTCACATTCAATTCCGATGCAATCTGTTATTGCGCAAAATATGGATGATTCTGTTATTGGTTCCCCTTGGTCGCGAGACATTTCTATTCTCGTAGATAGTCTGTGTTATAGAGATTCGTCAAATAAAAAATATCCATATTTTGTTGCCTCGTATAATTCGAACACGAATAAATTTGACGTACATCGCTCAGGTATCGCTCCGAATGAACGAGTCCCTGAGGTGGCAACCATTCGTGGCCGGGTGCCTGGAGTCAATACGAAGTGGAACATCCAATACACAAAAGATGGTGTACTTCACCCGTTAGCTTCTGGTGTGCAGGATTCACTATATCGTGATAGACCTTATCCAGTATTATCCTATTTCAATATGTCGAAGTTGCAAGGTAATACGACTTTATTCCTAAGTTACGGAGGGGACAAGGGATTTGATTTCTATAAGTATATTGATCTTCATGTTGGAACACTTGTTCCTGCGGACACGCAGATGGATGTCCACTCGATGTATGGAAATGTATCTGTTCACTTTGAAGCTGGAGCTTGGGGTGAAAAATCAACCGATGTTACGGTTCGAAGTGTTGAGGTGAATGATTACGTCTTCCCTGTGTTCAATAACCTTGCGGTGGCGGGGCCTGTCATAGAAGTTCTGCCGTCGCATGTGTTCCCCGATACGGCTCGCCCTGTCATCACTGTGACTTTGACTCGTAATGATGTTAACGGGTTTAACGTATCAGACCTTAAAATCTACAAACCGGATTTTAGCATACCAGAACTCAGGCCGCTCGAAACGACCATTGTAGGATATCTAGATTCCAATTTTACACCGATTCAACCAATTGATTTGACGGATTCTAATTGGGCTTATGTGAGTTTGAAGGCGGTCACGTCATCATTCTCTAAGTTCCTTGTTTCCGATTCTGCTTCTGTAGCGGCGCTTGTACTCCCCGATACGGCGGCTGTTGACACGGTGCATTTTGCATGTGATGAAAATGTTCCTATGGACACGTTGTGGGCTGGGATAGTAAACGGCTGGCTTGAGTATCCATATCCCTGTAGGGGCAAGGGCAACTACCTATTGCAACTTCGTGCGGAAGGCAGGATTGCCGCAGAACACCAGGGTGTATATGCATGGCCGATCATATGGCCTGCTCGTATTAACGATTTCTATGCTATGGCAGATTTGTACGAAATGCGTGCAAATATCTATGGTCCGGATGGAAAGGCTGCTCAGGTTCACAGTTCGGTTGTGAAGGTGGATTCTGTTGTCCCGGTAATTGACGATGTTGAAGTTACTGTTACGGAAGAAGAAAATAGCCGTAAATTGCATATAGGAGCAATTCTTTCAGATGTCGGTAGTGGTATTGCACAGACAACGCTCGAACTGTATTTCGGTGGAAGCCTCCTTGTAAGCGAAACGGTGATGGGAGATTCGGTGTTTACACGAACCTTCACGATAGACGGGAAGACTTTGTATGGTTGCATTGGTTGCCAGGCCACAGTGAAGGTTATTACTCAAGATCACGGTCATAATTCTGCAAAGAGGAGTGTGATATCAGATAGCTTGTATCCATACCCAATGTCTCTTGTATTATGGTATCCACTACAGGAAGGTTTTGGAGCGGTGGCTTATGAGTGGATGGGTACAGGGGTCAACCTAGACTTGTCAAACCTTTATGTTCCCTGGGGAGATAGGCAGGGGCTAACTATTCGTAGGTCGAATGTTCCTGCGGTGGGAGTGTCAACATTGTCGGCGACACCTGCAAGTCCGTTCTCGGTGGAGATGAAATTAAGAAGTGAGTATAAAAATGGTGTAATTGCGACATGGGATGGTCCGAATGGATGGTCTATAGGTACCGATGATATGGGACGCTACTATATTGATTATGGTAGCAAGCGTAAAACCTTCAATGTATCCAAGTCGGTAAATGCATATGTCCATCTTGTATGGGTATTTGATGGGCGAAGCGTGAGCCTTTACAGGAACGGCTTGTTGGAAGAAACTGCTTCCCTTGACGCTTCCCTTGTATGGACGGGGAACGGAAAGCCTGTTCTTGGCTCATTTGAAGGGGTTTCTTCCGCATCATTCGGTATAATGGATTTGCGTATCTATACATCGGCATTGACGGCCAATCAGATATTGCCCTTGTACAATGGCGTTCTTGATATTGATGAGGGGCAGATATATGTTGTTCGCGCGACAGACCTTGAAAATCGAAACGGCTTAGTTGTGGATCAGTCTTGTGCACTTGCAGGAAAATCCTATTTACGTCAACGGACGCAGAATTCCGATGGCATTATGGATTGGCTTGTTGATACCGATGCGGATAACTATACGCTATACATTCTTTCTCGTGGGCATGCCGGTGAAGATTCCTGCATAGAGGTTTTTGTCAATGGTGTAAGCAAGGGCGTATACAAGATGAATTCGTCTGGATACTGGGAGAGCCAGCAGATCGGAAAGCAGGTATTTTATTTGATGGGAGGGCAGAATTCCGTATCTATCCGTCCGATAGGTAATGTCGGTATTGCTGGCCTGGCACTGATTTCGGCATCCAAGGCGGTGTCTGCGGAAAAGGTGAATTATGGCGAAAGCGATTGGAAGTCTCCAGCACCGCGTGTGGAAGTGAATATGCGTTATTCGCCAACAGACGGCAAGACGATTAACCCGATGTTCCAGGTACGAAATATGACTCCCGAGAACCTCTATGGGATTCGCCTGCGGTACTATTACAAGGGCGAGGGTGAGTCTGTACACGCTGTATCGTATTATCCGAGTGCAATGATGAGCGTTGTGCCGGATGCGGGTGATATTTTCTATGCAGAATTGGTTATGCCGGATGTGATTATGGGATATGACAGGGCATACTACGGTAGTGGTCCTCAGTTGGGATTGAACCGTATTCCGAATGACCAGTTCTGGAATATCTATGATGACCCGAGCTACGTCGCTGGTGCTGGAATGGGTTATGTGAAGGCGACTGGCGTAGCCTTACTAGACGAGGACGGAAACTTGTTGAATGACTGGTCTTGCTATGATGCTGAAGGTGGATTGGTAAAGCCGAAAAAAGAAGCTCGTATACTCGTTGCTGATGAACGCCATGGAGATGCGGGGAATAGCACGATATCGATGGTGGTGGAGAATACGGGAAGTGCTGCTATTGACGGTTTTGAATCACGGTATTATTTCCGTGATGAAAGCGGAAACCAGCAGGTGGATGTGTATTCAAATATGTTCGCCGAATCAAATGTGGTGCACGCTGGCGGTAATCTTTACTATGTTTCGTTTATGTATCCAGAGGTCATCTTGAATCCTGGGGAAAAATCCGATTATGGAAACGGTGTGAAGTTTGCCATGTATAACCCTGTGGATACCAGGAACTATAATGCCTATGATGATCCGTCATACAGCGCAATTGTTGCGGCCCGTGAATTTGTGGTGGCGGATTCTGCGATTGTACTTGATTTGCACGGTAACTTGCTTTGGGGGAATGCTCCCCGGCCGAGGTTCTCCGGAGATTATGTGGTTGGAGAAAATCGAAAGGAGCTTGTTAACCGTAACGGGGATATTGTTTACGTGACAATTGAGAATGATGGTCGCTATGTTCTTGAGATTGTGAATGCTGCGGGCTTACCGCAGGGCGTTTTGTTCAACGGAACTTGGTCTGAAGGGGAGCATACGGTGAACTTGGCAAATTATAGCTTTAATGCGGGTTCTTATCTGGTACTTCGCCAAGGCAACACAATCCTTTCGTGGCAGATTCTAAAATAAGGATGTGATGATGAAAAAAATCAAACTCATTGCGTTAGTTTTTTTAATACTTCTAGCATCATGTTCGACAGATTCCGATGAATCCGATGACGACAACTTTGATGCAAGTGTCGTATGCCCTGCCGAGGGGACGAACGCTTATGGAATGCCGAATCGCGGAACGTTTATAGATGAACGCGATGGTCAGGAATACAAGTACACGACCATTGGCGACCAGGTGTGGATGGCGGAGAACCTGAACTATGATGCGGAAAGAAGTATTGTATATGATTGCAATGATTCAAGTTGCTTGGGATTTGGCAGGTATTATTATGTGGGTAAGGATTCGAGCGTAAACTATATGCCCTATGTTGAAATAAATAAAGACTTGATGGATACGCTATGCCCTCAAGGATGGCATATCCCGTCAAAAAAAGAATGGGAAAAATTATTTGACATAATGGGCGGAGATGGATATAAAGCGGCAACGCGGTTAAGAAGTTCGGAGAAGATCTTTTACCCTGATGGTGGGGATCCGCCTGGTTCTGATGATTGCCATTTTCACACAATACCTAGCGGGTACACTAAAAAGGATGTTGCTCATGCAGCAGGTTACTATTTGTGTTCAACTCAAGCATATGTTGGGGGCCTAGATATAGCTATCGTGTATGTGAGTGTGGGATTTACTATACAGCCTTTTGATTCGTATGCAAAACGTTATGAGTATCCCGTTCGCTGTATAAAGGATTAGGATATGAAAAAATTATTTATAATGGCATTACTCTTTTCCGTTTCATCGTTTGCATTGTCCTTAGATCAAGTTCGACAGGATTTATATAAAAAAACGGCCAATAGAGATTCCTCCGAAATAAAAATTCGAACGACGATTAATTCTGTGGCCGGTTCACAAGTTGTCTCTGTATATCTTGTTCAGAAGGGCAAGGCAAAAAGCTATTCAGAAATAAAAGCGGCCTTTTTAAATCAGCGAACTGTTGTGAACGGGAATCGTATGAAGGTTATTGACCTAAATACGAAAAAATTCCAAATATTGCCCTATAATGGGGAATCACTGGAAGCATTGTCTTATGTGAGGATAAATCCTCTTGATTCAGGAATATGGGAAGAACCTAGATTTGTTTCTGAAGATCTGTATTCTATCAAGGGCGAAAAAGGAACTTTGTTCTACGATGCAAAAAGAAAGCGGATAGAGAAAATGGAATCCATTGATAGTGAAAAAAATGTATTAGTTAATTTTGCTTATGATGACGAAGATAATCTTAAGTCTATGAAAACATCGGTCGTATCGAATGGCAAAGAAACAACAGTTGTTACTGAAATCCTGCTTCTTCGAGGTTCTGCTAAATTCCCGGACAGATTATTTGAGTTTTAAAAAACAGGCCCCGTAAGGGGCCGTTCTTGTAAGTACCGTTTTTTTTACGGGATGTAAATTACGGGATGTCGTTGGGCCTGACTCCGTATATGCGGGTTTGCTCGACGTCGACAAACGACGATACGCCCGTATCGAAGTTGCCGGCTGCTTTTTCCGCATCGAATGTCTGGTTGCCTTTGTTGAGGGCTTCGGAGAACGTGGCATTCTTGTTCGCAATCATAGTCGTTTCCAAGAAGTCTATGATATTGGAATTGAGGTTTTGGCGCCAGCCCACAAAGGCGTGTCCGGGAATTTCAATGATTATCGGTTGCATTCCGAGCGCTTCGAAAATCGAGGCGAACAGGTGCGTCGTTTCGATGCAGAGTCCGTCACGGCTGCGCAGCACTTCGATGGGGTAGTTCACTTTTTGACTGGGACTGCCGACTCCGTTGTTCTGCACGTAGGCGATGCCGCGGGCTTGCAGGATTTCGAAAACGGCCTTCCCGACGCGCCTGGAGCTTTGGGCAATGGAGGTGTCGGCGGAATATTGCTGGTAGACCTTGACGGTGCCGCCGGGCAATTTCTGTTTCAGGTCGTTCAAAATATTGCCTATGGAATCCATGGCGGGAGTCACCCATACCGTTTTCCACAATTGGCGATTCTTGAGCCCGACGAGTTCACCGCCGTTGACTTGCATCGGGTGGACGGTCGTGGGTTGCGATGCCGAGTAGAAAAGGATTTCGCGATCGTTCTCGAGCGCATATACCCGTACCTGGAACTGTGTCGCTATCGGCGAGGTCACAGCCAACAGCGCCGCATTGTTGAACTTGTAGCTGGGGGCGAGTATGACGGACGTGTCGGGATTGGCGATGCCCGTTACCGTTGCCGTGTCGGTGAATCCCGTAATCCATGTCTTGAGCATCACCTTTTTCCAGCGGCAGGGAACGTTGGAATTGTTCTTGTCGCAGGTGTTACGGACCTTGACGGAAAGCGGCACGGGAAATGGCTTGCCGTCGGTTCCGAGATAGTCCTTGTACATCAGCGGGTATTGGTTTGCGAACGCCCCGTAGATTTGTTCCTTGTACGTCCATATGAAGGCCTCTAACGTGCGGATGGCGTTCTGGTAGTAGACGTCGTTATAGACGCTGTCGACAACTTTCTGGTAGAGCGAGTCGTAGTCGGCGCGCTTGAGGCTGTCGAGCAGCACCTGGCGCGTGGAATCCATCCACGCCGTAGCGTAGGCGTTGTCGAAGAGAATCTTGTAGACCGTGTCGACGTAAGGTTCGGCGTACAGGCTGTCCCAGAGGGTACCGGTAATCTGGTCGCGCAGCACCTGGGCGAGGGAGTCGACGTTGACTTCTTCGGCATCCTTGCCATCCTTGCCGTCTTTTCCGTCTTTACCGTCCTTGCCATCTTTACCGTTGGTTCCGTCGGTTCCGTTGATTCCGTTGGTTCCGTCGATGCCGCTGATGCCGTCCTTGCCGTTGGCTCCTGCGATACCGTCATCGCCGCTGTCACCGGAACAGGCGAATAGCGTGAGCGCTGTGCACACGGCAAGCGCGGAGAATGGGACTCGGGAAAAGATACGCATAGGGCCCTCCTTCTAAGTTGTTCCTAGCCTGTCTTATTTCTTGCGGTTTGTGAGTTGTTCGTAAATTTCGATTTGACGCCTGGTGATCTTGTCCCAGGTGAAACATTCGGCGATGCGGTTGCGGGCGCCTTCCAGGAGGCTTTCCGTGTACTGCGGGTCGCTTTCAATACGCTTGATGGCGTCGGCAAGCGCGACGGGGTCTTTTTCGGGAACGAGTATTCCGGATTCGTTATTCACGACGACGTCGGGAATGCCACCGACATTGCTTGCGATAATCGGGAGGCCGAGTTCCATCGCCTCGATGAGCACGACGCCGAGTCCTTCGGTATCGCCCTTGTGGTCGACGATGGCGGGCAGCACGAAGACGTTCGCTTCCCGGTACTCGCGGGCGAGTTCCGGGGCGACGAGCTTGCCCGTGAAGACGATGCTTGCGGCATTCTTGTCGCCTTCGAGTTGCGCGGCTTGCGCTTTGAGTTCTTCGGTGAGGTCGCCTTCGCCGACGATGCGGATTTCGAACTTGTCGGCGCTCAGGTACTTGGCGGCTTCGATGAGGTAGCAGATTCCCTTGCGCTCGATGTGGCGGCCCACGAACAGGACCTTGAACTTCCCGTTGACCGGATGCGGCGCGAGTCCCGAGCCTTCTCTCTCGTCTCTCGTCTCTCGTCTCTCGTCTAACGTAGTCCCGTAGGGGCTCCATTCAACATCCACGTTCCGGATGGCCTTGATTTTGCCGGCGGTAAAGCTCGAGTTCGCGAACACGGCCTGCGCTTGCCCGATGGCGAACTTGAGGAGCGGCTTCACCCACTTTTTTTTGCGGATGAGCAAGAGTTCTGCGCCGTGGAAGTTGAGTACGAGCGGGATGCGGAAAAGCTTGGCGGCGCCGAGCGCGATGTAGGCGTGCGGGAAGGGCCAGTGGGCGTGGATGATGTCGGGGCGCCACTTGCGGCATATCTTGAGGCACTTGAAGAAGCCGTTGATAATATAGGGGATGGCGAGGAGTTGCAGCCAGGGCCTGCTTGCCATTTTGGAGGGGGCGCCTTCTTCGTGCGTGAGGATTTCCCAGCTGGCGGGCGCGTAGCGGAAGCGGTTTACGCGCGTGCCGTCGATGTCGTGGCTCTTGAGTCCTTTGTAGGAGGGGACGAGCACCTGGATTTCGACGCCCGCTTTTTTGAGGTGCGCGACGGATGTGCGCAGCCACGGGACTTCGGCGTCCTTGTCGAACCTGGGGTATACGGAGCCGATGACTAGGACTTTCATTTCTGGATGCACGCGGGGTAGACGATGGGCTTGATGATGTCGTCGAGGACGAGCTTGGAGGTGTCGAGCCCCTGTTCCCTAGCCGTCTGTACGATGCGGCCCTTGATGCGTTCCCACCCGGGGAGCATGGAGTCGAGCAGGAGCATGCCTATGCCGCTTTCCTGCTCCAGGAACCCGATGATGTCGCTGCCGCGGTTGTTCTTGGAGAGCGCCATGAAGAAGACGTCCCAGAACCTCGTGAAGGCATCCTGGTCCGGAAACGCCCTGCTGATGGTATTGAAGTCGAATTCGATGTAAACGAACGAGCTTTTCTCCTCGTCGCTGCGGATAATCTCTTCTTGACAACGCCTTTCGAATATTTCCTCGGTGTAGATGGAAATATTGTAATGGTGTTTTCTAATCAAATTGAAGAGTAGTTCCTTCATCATCGGCTCTAATTTAGTCTATTTTTAGGGCATGCAGAGATTGTTGAAATTGAAAAAAGTGCTGAAGAATAGCCTTTTGCTCTCTTTGGCCGAGGGTTTCAAGGCGGCGAAGGCCGCGGCCGGAAAGTTCCGACCCCTGAGCGACGACGAGATTGCGGCGCTCGAGAAGAACGGGAACCGCTGCGGGGACTGGTCGCGCGTGCAGGTGGAGGCGAATTTCACCTGCGACCGCATCCACAATTCTGTTTTTATGGGCGACGTACGCCTGCCCGCCTTTTACGGGACTCTCCTATTGCCCGGCGACGTGTCGTTCCCGACGGGTATTTACGACTGCATGGTGCACGACTGCGTGGTGGAAAACGCCCTGCTGTACAAGGTGGCCATGCTGAGCAAGGTGCTGGTGCGTAGCAGTGCCGTGATTTACAACGTGGGTTCGCTGGTGAGCAGCGGCAAGATCAACTACATGATTGCCACGCCGATGACGGTGGGCAACGAGATGGGCGGACGTTCGGTGAAGGTCTTCCCGGATATCACGACGGACTTGGTGGACATGCAGTTGTTCCACAAGGCCGACGCCGACGTGCAGAAATCTTTTGACGAGATGCTTTCGCAGTTCCGCGACGACGTGTCGCTGCCTTTTGGCGTTGTGGGCAAGGGCGCGGTGGTAAGCAATACAACCATCGTTCGCAACAGCTGGATTGGCTCGCATGCCCGTGTGGAAGGCGCTGCCAAGATTCGCAATTCGGTTATCCTCAGTACGCTCGAGGAATCGTCGCACATCTATGACTCGGTGATTCTCGAGAACACGAACGTGCAGCCGGGCGTTACGGTGCATACCGGCGCCGAGGTGCAGGGCTCTGTTTTGATGGGCCGCACCAAGATAGGGAGCAAGGCGATTGTCAAGTCGTCTATTGTCGCTCCGTGCTGCCATATAGAAGAGGGTGAGGTGAACAGTGCGTACATGGGCCCCTTGACGCAGATGCATCACCATTCTTTATTGATTGCGGCGCTGTGGCCTGCCGGATGCGGCAACTTGGGGTACGGCGCGAACGTGGGAAGCAACCATACCGGACGCATGCCCGACCAAGAAATCATGCCCGGGCAGGGGATGTTCTTTGGCCTTGGCGTGAACGTCAAGTTCCCCGCGAACTACCGCGAGTCGCCGTTCACTCTGATTGCGAGCGGTATAACGACACTTCCGCAGCGCGTGAAGTTCCCGTTCTCGCTGATTCGTCCGGGCGACCCGCAGCTGATGGGCGTGCCTGCTCGCCTGAACGAGATTGTGCCTGGCTGGAACTACGCGAAGAACGCCTACGCGCTTGACCGCAACTGCTACAAGTATTCCGTGCGCGGCAAGGGCCTTGTGCCGTCGGCTTTTTGCAGCCTGTACAACGCGGACACGGTACGCTATGTGTTTGACGCCTACAACCGCCTGCAGGTTTCGCAGGTGCGCGACGTGTACACCAAGGAACATATCGACGGGCTCGGCGAGAACTTTATGCGCGAGCGCGTTCGCCAAGACGCTCTGCGCGCCTACCTGGAATACCTGGAACGCTACGTGCTCGACCAGATTGTGCAGCTCGTGGAAAACGACGCGAGTCTTGCATCGCAGTCGCCGCGCGAGTTGCGCCGCTTGCTGCAGGGCGACATGAACCGCGAAGTTTCGCGCGTGCTGAACCTGCCCGAGACGTTCGAGGAGTTGCTCAAGCGCTACCGCCAGCTCGAGAAGGATTGGTTCGAGCGCGTGAGCCACGGCCTTGACCGCGATACCGAGCGCGGCAAGCAGATATTTGACGACTACGTGTCGGCGCATCCGGTGGACAAGGAATTTACGGAATGGGAAAAGCAGCGCGCCGAAGAAAAGCAGCGCCGCCTGAATACCATCATGAAGACGGCTAGGCCCGAATGATTCTTTCGGTCGAGTTGCTTGTAGCGCTGTTTGTCGCGGAATTCGTACTGCGGCTTGCGCTAGAGATTCGCGAGCGTCGCGCGACGATGTTGCGTGGTGGAATCTTTTCGGTGTTGCGCCTGATTCCCTTGGTGAACGACATTGTCCCCTTGCCCGAGAGCCGCAAAGAAGTCCCGGAAAGTGAATTTGTTTGTAAGCACGAGGAAGGGCACCGCCATCACCGCCATTCCGTGCTCCGCAATATTTACAAGGTGGCCATGCTCCTTGTTTCTGTGTGGGTGCTGGCGGCAATGCTTGTGCGCGGCGGGCTCCCGCTGTGGCAGGCTATTTTGTGGATGCACCTCGTGGCCATCCCGTTCCGTGCGCTTTTCCACCTGTATTGCTGGAACCAGGAGTACGAAGCTGACCGTTACGCCTTCAAGGAACTTGGGAAGACCAAGACGAAGGCCGCCATGCATGCGCTTGCCGAATGCGAGATTCCCTATACAAAGCTGTTTGCGGTTATGTACCGCGAGCACCCTCCCGTGGCCTCGCGCAGCAAGAAGTTGCTGAACAAGGAAATCAGAATTTCCGGCTCAAGATGAACATGACCGCGCGCAGGTCCCATTCGCTGTCGACTTGCTTTTGCAGGAGTTCCTCGGTAGTCGGGTAGCGCCGGTTTTCGAAAACGCGGTCGCGCGATACCGACGCCATGAGCATTCCGTTCCACTTTTCGCTCACCTTGATGGAGGCCATGGGCGTGATGTTCACGGTCACGAATCCGGGATTGTAGTCCTTGTAGGTTTCGTCGAAATCGTATTCGTGCTTGAACCCGCTCGCGGTTGCCGAGAGCATGGCCATGGGCACCCGCTTGAAGGGGAGCATGTAGATGAGCGTGCCGCCATAGCGGTACTTGAGTCCGTTCACCTGGTTGTCGTTGCCCGCCTTCCATACTTCCTTGTCGCTTGCGCCGGTGTAGGCGGAATAGGTGAGGTCGGCGGTACCCTTCAGGATAATCTTGGTCCAGTTGCTCTTGGGGAGCAGCGCGAGCAGCGGGAAGGTGAGTGATGCGTGGTAGCGGAGCCCGTAGGAATATTCCGTGAAAATATCATCTTGTCTGTAGTCCCTTTTTTCGGGGTCGTAGACACCCATGAGGGTCGCGGTCTCCTTGTAGTTGAGCGCGGAGCCCGTGCTTGCCTGTACGCCGAGTTCCAGCAGGTGCATGAGTTCTGCCGAGATGTCGAGCTTGAACCCGATTCCCGCGAAGCTGAGGTCGCTGCCCAGGAGGCCCTTGAGGGTGAGGAGCTTGCTTGCATCGTATTGGGCTGTTGCGCTGTATGCCCACGAGGGGGCGGCGAATGCGAAGAATGGCCAGTTGTGGAGCGTCTCGGAATTCCTGAGGGAGTTGTGGGGCAGCACGATGGAGACTATCGAGAAGACGTTCTCGTCGGAGATGCTGAATGCCGACGTGTCGGCGGGCTGGGAATCTTGTTTGGCCTCGGGTTCGGCGGCAAATGCGGCTACGGCGCAGAGTAGCGCCATCAGCAGGGATTTGGGCTTGCGGAATGTCCAGTGGGGCATAGGGTACTTGGAATATAGATAAATAGCGTGGGTTTAGAATTCCTAAAATTTGTATATTCTTCGGCACAGAGGTTTATTTATGTCGCGTTTTTTGAGTCCTTTAGCCGCCCTTTTTGTATGGGTCGCCTTTTGTGCCATTCCCGCTAGTGCCTTCGATGTTTCGGTGAAGGCGAACGTCGATAACGCCCAGGTGTTCGTGGGTGACATGTTCAATTACGAAATCCAGGTGACCGCGCCCGAGAACGCCATTGTGGACCTGCCGAGCTTTGTCGGGAACCTCGGGAGTTTCGAGGTCAAGGAGATGAAGAACGAGAAGGTGGTGGAGGGCATGCCCAAGGGGACCGCGAAGTTTACCTGGCTTGCCACGCTCAATACCTTCGTGAGTGGCGACTTTTTGATTGCGCCGCAGCAGGTGAACGCGGTGGTGGGCAGTGATACCGTTAAGGTGAGTACCGACCCGGTGGCGGTGAAGGTCTCGACCCGCACCACGGGCGAGGAGACGGATATTCTGGAAGTGGAAGACCCGCTCGACGACCCGAGACTCCCGCAGTGGCTCTTTGTGGTGCTGATTGTGCTGGGCGTGGTTTTGCTCGTGTTCCTCGGATGGTTCCTGCATAAAAAGTTCGCGAAGAAGGGCGAGGCCCCGAGGCTCCCGCCGTACGAAGAGGCGGTGCTCGCGCTCAAGGAACTGCGCCAGAAGAACTACCTGGCCGAAGGCAACCAGGGCGACTACTTCATGGCGCTCGGCTTTATTGTGCGCCGCTACGTGGAACGCAGGTTCGAGGCGGATATTCTGGATGCGACGGTCGCGGAACTCAAGCAGAGGATGGCGCACGTGGCAGGACTCCCGCAGGCGTACAAGGAATCCGTGGTGACGCTTGCCGTGGAAACCGACCCCGTGAAGTTCGCGAAGATGAAACTCGAGGGCGAACGTTGCCGTTTTTGGGACGAATGGGCCGATCGCCTGCTCGAAGACACCAAGCCTACCCCTGAAGAGGAAAATGCCAAGGCAGCCAAGTAACTGCAAATAACTATATTTGAAGGACTATGGCACTTTGCTTAGAAACGGAACAGCTGGAAAAGGTCCAGCGCATCCTGGCTCTCCATTTCGAGGGTTTGGAGGTGTGGGCCTATGGATCCCGCGTGACGGGCGTGGACTTGACTCCCGAAACTGAACTGGAACTTGCGGTAATTACCGATAAGCCCCTCTCGTTCGAGGCCATGACCGCCGTGGAGAAGGCCTTTGCCGACTGCGGCCTGCCTTTCCGCGTCGATATCATTGACTGGGTCAAGCTCCCGGAATCCATCCAGAAACATATCAAGAAAGAACACGATGTGGTCCAGGCCGCATCGGAAGACTGATTGAAATTATGAAATCTCTATTCTCCCTTGTTCTGGCACTTTCCCTGGCGGTACCTCTCTGCGCCCAGGACGAAGTCGCCCAGGCTAAGTCCCTGATTCGCGACGGCAGGTGCGCCGACGCCATTGCCCCGCTTCAGAAGCTTTCCAAGGCCAAGTTCAAGACCCATGCCGGTGCGCAGGCGTCCGTGATGCTTGCCGAATGCTATCTCCGCGAACACAAGCGTACGGAAGCCCTGCAGCTGTCGTCCAGGTTCCTGGAATACCACGTGTCCTCGGAATACCGCGAACGCATGGAACTGGCGCATGCCATTGTGATGGTGGAATCTGGCGCCGTGTACGAGGGCGTCGAGGCGATGTTGCGCATTCTCGCCTACACCAAGAACCCCGCCGCCAAGAGCCGCACCAAGGAAGTCGCCATCCAGACGCTTGCCGCAAGCCTCATGAACGCCGACCAGCTGCAGGCCCTGCTCGAGAAGTACCCCGTGGACAGGGACGTGGTGGGCTGGATGCAGTTGCAGATTGGCCGCGAGAGCCAGAACGCCCGCCGTTACAAGGCCGCCCGCTACTGGTACAAGAAGGTGCTGAACGGCAACGTGGCCGAAAACCTCTCTAGGACCGCCGAGAAGGGTATTGAATCCCTGGAAGGCCAGGGTGCAGGCTTGCCGACCGTGCTCGTGCTTGCTCCGCTTTCGGGTGACTTCGCCGAATTCGGTGCCGCCGCTATCCAGGGCGTGCTTTTGGCGCAGGAACAGGCCGGGCTTACCAAGAAGGTGAACGTGCGCATTGCCGATACGCGTGCCGATGCGGCCCAGGCCCTGATGCGTACCCAGCAGGCGGTGAACCAGGACAGCATTATCGCGGTGATTGGCCCCATCATGAGCGCCCCGGCCGCGACCGTGGCCGCCTGGCTCGGCAGTAACTTCCAGAACATCCCGATGCTTACCCCGACCGCGACCGACGACGGCATCGCCAAGATGGGCCCGAACATTTTCCAGGTGAACATCACCATGGACAACCTGGCCCAGAGCATCGCCGACTTTGCCACCAAGTGCCTCGACATCCGTGAGTTTGCCGTGTTGAGCCCGCTGGGCGACTACGGCTCCTCGATGTCCTCGAGCTTCACGCGCGCCGTGGAACGCCGTGGCGGCAAGATTGTCGCCTTCCGCAACTACGAGGAAGGCCGCCCCGACTACAAGACGGAATTCGATTTGTTGCGCGACGTGCGCTTTAAGCAGGACAACCGCCGCAGGAACATCGCCCGCGGTGCTAGCGACCTCGACGCGGTGAGCCCCAAGGAACGCCGCTTCTACATGAGCGATTCTACGTTCAACATCCCGGGCATCTTTATCCCGGCCACGAACCCTGCCGACGCTGGCGCCATGGTAAGCCAGGTCGCCTTCAACCGCTTTTCCGGCGTGATGCTCGGGACTTCGGGATGGTACGGCCGCGAACTCCTGATTCGCGGCAAGCGCCTGGTGGACAGTTCCTTCTTTAGCGTGCCCGCGCTCGACATGAACGGCAACAGCGAGAACTACGACAAGTTCGCGAAGGCCTTCCAGGAACGCTGGGGAACCGAACCGGGCGAAGACAAGGTGAGCGGGCTCAGCTTTGACGCCGCGAACATCGTGTTCTCGACGCTTGCACGCAAGCCCGAAAGCCTCACGAACGCCATCAACAACACGGACCTGTTCAAGGGCGTTTACGGCGACATCAAGTTCAAGCGCGGCGCGAACGTGAACACGAAGATCGTGACCGTGCAGAAGGGCAAGTTCGAGACGATGAACGGCTGCAAGATTCCGAGCGCTGAAGCCGCCAAGGAATCGAAGGACGACAAGAAGAAGTAACGACTTGCGCGCCCTTTGCGCCTCTTGTACTATAACCCGCATTTGCAAAAAACTCCGCAGCGACCCTGCGGAGTTTTTGTGTTGTAGCGCGCGCCTTGGCCTTGGGCAATTTTATTTGCTCGCGACCGCGGCTTCGCGTGTGTTTTTATCAGAGAGAATCTTGACTAGCCTGCGTCGGCGATGTCTTCGTCGGGTTCGTATCCTGAGTCGAAGTCCATGTCGGGGCCGATGATGGCGGCGGCGATGTATTCGGGAGAATCTCCGTTCCTGTAGTACATGCAGAGCGATTCGTCGTCGATGTAGTCTTCGAGCGTGAGTCCGCTTGTCGCGGAGAGAATTTCACGGAGGCGGCTCTTGAACGCCTGGAAGCCCGTGTGGATCAGGTAAAAGGGAATGGCGGATGTTTTGTGGAGAAGTTTCATGGTAAAGACCTCCAGATTGAATCCTTACCTGTATTATACGTTTTGCATGGTGCCGGGGGCAAGTGATATAAATCATACGCACTCTTCCGCAACCCGCGCGGTATAAGGGCTGCAGGCCGGTCGGGAATTTTATGCGTGTGTGTAACTTGTTGAGCATTAATGATTTGAAGTGCGCTAAAATGAGCGACATCCTGTGCGTTTGGACTTTCGCGATTTATTCCATCTTGGATTATGTCTAAGGGCCCGCGTTTTTTTATTTTTGCCCTTGATGTCCCGTTTTTCTCTTATAGCTCTGCTCGCTTTTGCCGCCTGCGCTTTTGGCGGTTCGCTCGCCTTGCCGGATTCCTTGATGAAACTCTCGGAGAAGGCGACTGCCCAGACGATGGCCATGCAGTACGGCGACGCGCTTGCGACCGCGAAAAAACTGCGTAGCGCGAACGAGCCTGCGGGCTGCGTCATCGAGAGCATTGTGCGCATAAGCATGTACGACGACCGCGGCGACACGACGGCCTTGATGGAAGCAGGCAAGAGCCTGGAAAAGTGCAAGGCCGACGGCCTGTGGGATGCGTTGCGCAAGTTCGAGATGGGCTACGTGCAGAGCGAGCAGGGGCATTCGCTCAAGGGGGCGCTACAGACACGCTCCGCGGCGAAGATGTTCGAGGACTCCAAGGAACTGGAGGCACGCGCCTTCTATGCCATTTACGCCTACTACGTGGACAAGAGCTTTAGCTGGGTGCCCTTCAAGTCGGACCACCGCGACGAATACCTGGCGGTTCTCGACAGCGCCTCCAAGAAGTCCGTGCGCTTTTGGCCGCTGTTCCTGACGCCGTTAATTTGGATGTACTACGACAAGGGCGATTTTGAGCGCGGGCTCAAGCTCTCGGAACGCGGGCTCCAGAAGGCGCCTAATCATCCGGTGATGTTGCAGATAAAGGCCGACATGCTGTACAGGCTCAAGCGCTATGCGGAAGCGGCCGCGATATACGAGAAGAGCGCCGCGGACTACAAGAAGCGTACCGGCGAATCTATCCGTTACTGGTGCTCGGTGCTGAACCTTATACGCATTTACAACGACGCGGGCGACAAGGAAAAGGCCGCCAAGTACAGGGCCATGCTGGCATCGCCTGCCTACAAGGCGCTCGAGGGCTGGATGCCCGGCTCGCTGATGGACGACCTCAAGTCGCGCAAACTCCTGTAGCGGCGCGCTTGCATTGCACCTGGTGCACCTAGTGCGCATTTTGAAGCGCATTTGTTTGTAAACAAAATTTTCTGGCACGATTGCGGGCAAAAATCCGTTTTAGAAGGTAGTCACCCTTCAAGACGGAGAAAATATGCCACCAAAGACGCCTTTGCGTATAGCCTTCTTCGTGGATGGTTTTACGCTCAAGAAAGTGAACGAGTACTACCGGTTTTTCCACCCCTACCATACGCGGCTCGACTTTCGCGGGCTCAGGAGCTGGGCGCGCCACGAGGCGCTTAAGCTGTTTTCGCCCAAGCGCTCGTTCTGCACCATGGAGTGCCACTACTACCATCCGTACAAGATGCCCAAGGACGAAAGCACTTCGTACGGATTGCGCGGGCTCGAACGCGAACTGCACCACGGCGGGTTCAATGTCCATTACGCCGAGAGCGTGGGCTCTGACCGCCGCACCCCGAACATGGGGCTGGTGGAAGATGCGGTGATGTTCGCGTCGTTCGGGCGGATGGACGTGGCGGTGCTGTTCAGCACGCAGGGGCAGTTCTCGGTGTTCCCCGAGCGCCTGAGGCAGGTGGGCGTGCGCACGCTGGTGCTAGGCTGGAACTTCGCGTACCCCAAGGCGGACCGTTGGGTGAGCTGGAAGACGGATTCGGGCCTGCGTGAAGCTTGCGACTACTACGTGGCCATGGAGCAGGTGGCCAACAAGTACCCTCCCGTGTCGGACGGCCGCGTAGGACTCTTCTTGCGGTAATCAAAAACAGATTCTATGTGAGATGTTGTCCGTGAACGACAAAGCCCCAGTTATTAAACTGGGGCGGTCGTGAAAGCAAAATCCTTACCGGAGGTTTGATTGCCGACGGATGGATTTTGCGGTCTGTTACAACTTATCGTTCTGCTTTTCTTGCCAGTCGCTCAGGAAAATCCAGGTGAGGCGCAGACCGATGAACCACGTGTCGCCAATGTTGTCCGTATCGTACTTGCCGAGCGCGGTCTCGAGCCTTTCGCCTTCGACGTTGAGTTCGTTGTAGCGGACGGCACGGTAGCCACCGTAGGCGCCTATGGCGAACTGGCCGAGTTCCAGGCGGATTTCGAGTTCGGCGTTGAACGTGGAAGCGATGGTGCTGTAGTAGCGGTCACGCAGGGCGGTGTAGGAACCGTCCTCGTTTTCGAGGTCGAAGTTCGAGGCGAAGTGGAAGTTGATGAGGTTGAAGCCGAAGCCCACAGCCGGAATCAGGTTGACAGGCATGTCTTCGCCGAGAAGCTTCCAGCCGAACATCCAGTCGGCGCCGTAGCAGAACCAGCGGACGTCGTACAGCGGGAACTTCATTCCGTAGCCGGAGTCGGAGACGGCGGTGTACGTGGAGCTCGGACGTTCGGAAATCTGGGTGGGCATGAAGTTGATGTCGAACCAGGTGAGGAACTGCTTGTACTGGGCACCGATGTTCACGTGCAGCCCGAGGTAGTAGTCGTCAAACTTGGAGTAGTTGATCTGGCCGGCGTACAGTTCGCTGGAACCGCTTTCGTCTTCCACGACGTGGTAGCCGTTGCTGAAGGCGACCTGGTTAACGTAGTTGCGGAACTCGTCGAACATGCCGCGGTAGTCGCCACCGATAGAAATGAATCCACGGATGTGGTTCTTTTCGTAGAATCCTTCCTCGGTATCGGCAAGGACGCTAGGGGCCAAAATAAGCGCGCACACCAGGGCGGCGAGGTAAGTTATTTTTGTCTTCATAAAGACTCCGATTAGATCAAATCTGTTCTATAAAATACATTATCTTTGCGGCATGTGCAGGGGAAAAATTCATAAGATGTTAAAAATCAACAATTTACGTGCATTTTTTAGCCCGTTCCTGGGGTGGCGGTTGGCCCGTCGGGGCGGTTTTTGGCTTGTTTTGGGGTCGCTCTGTGCCATGATGGCCTGTTGCGGCGGTGATGGCCGGGACCGCATAGAAAACCGGGAAAACGGCAGTTCCGCATGCACGGATTCGGTCGCCTGGGACTCGATGCAGTACAGCCGCATGTTCCGCCTGGGCAGCCGTTGCGGCGAGAAAATCGCCGAGATTCGTTCTATTCTGGGGGAAGATTCCATGGTGCACCGGATGGCGGTGAAGGAGCCGTTCCGGAGGGTGGTCGTGCTTTCGTCGGCGCAGATTGGCTTTATGGCGAGGCTCGGCGTCACGGACCGCATCGTGGGCGTGGGCGAGGGCAAGTACATCGTGGATTCTACGCTCCTTGCGAGGGTCGCGGCGGGCGAGGTGGCCGAGGTCGGCAACGGCCCGAGCATTTCGCTGGAGAAGGTGGTGGCGCTCAAACCCGACCTGGTGATGACTTTTGCCACCGGCGGCAGCTACGACGACTACCAACGCCTGCAGCCGCTGGGGATTCCGCTGTTCGTTACGTCGGAATGGCAGGAGAGCGACCCGCTCGCCAAGCTGGAGTGGATTAAGTTGTTCGGGATGATGTTCGGCGTTGACTCGCTTGCGACTTCCATTTACGAACAAACTAAAGCAGACTATCTCTCGTCTCTCGCCCCTTCGGCAGGCTCAGGGCAGGCTTCTCGTCTCTCGTCTAACAACGGGGGCGTTGCGGGGGTGGCCCCCGCAGAGGGGGTAGCGGATGCCGCGGGCGGCAGGAGCGAGGGGGAAACTTCCCCCCTTGTACTCGCGGGAATGGCCTTTGGCGGCGTATGGTACGCTCCGGGCGGGAATAGCTACACGGCCCACCTGATTCGTGCGGCGGGCGGGCGATATCTGTGGGAAGGCGACACGACCCGCGAGATGAAGCTTTCGCTCGAGGAAGTGGTGATGCTCGCCGACAGTGCCGACGTGTGGGTGAATCCGGGTGCGTTCGGAACGGCCGAGGAGATTCTGTCGGCGGAGCCCCGGGTCAAGGATTTCAGGGCGTTCCGGGAGAAGCGCGTGTGCCAGAATGACGGGCGGAAGGGCCCCGGTGGCGGAAACGACTTTTACGAAAGCGCCGTGGCGCGGCCCGTGGAACTGGTCGGGAGTTTGCGGGACTGCATTTTCGGACGCGAAGGAAGCGATTCTACGGCGAAAAAGGAGGCCGGCTCCCCCAGCTGGTACAGAAATATTTATAATTTTTAACCATGATGAAGACTCCTACAGGAATTGGTGAATGGATTGCCCTCAGCTACGAGGCGAAGGTGCCTTTTTTACAGCAGGTGCCGAGGGAATGTGCCGACTTTTTGCTGCTCAATGCGGAGCTCCGCGAATATGACGCGGGCGAGATTATTTTGGAAGGCGGTACGGAAAGCAGGTCGTTCTGCGTGATGCAGAGCGGTCGCGCCGAGGTGTGCGGACAGATCCTCCCCGATGGCCACTACAGCGTTATCGCCTACGTGGAAAGCGGAGCCTGCTTCGCAGAGATGTCCATCATCTGTAACGAGCCCACCAGCAACACGATTATCGCTGCCGAGGACGGATGCACCGTGCTCCATATTCCGAAGGACGAGTTCGTGAAGTTCCTCGACAAGAACCCGACCATCATGGTGTACCTGTACAAGGTGGTGGCCGACAACCTCAGGGCGAAGAACAAGGCGTTCGACGAGTTCCAGCGCCTGTCGCTCCTGGCTTCGGGGAAGGTGCTGCCGTTTATCGATTTTGCGCAGACCATGGAAAAGAGCCGTATTACGGGTACCGTGATTTGCGAATCCAATGGCGAGTCCGGTTTTGTGGCCTTCCAGGATGGCCGTATCTGCTGCGCCAAGTGCGGCAAGCTGGCCGGTCCGGATGCCCTCGAGAAGATTCTTTCGTGGGGCGACGACTCGCTCTTTAAGCTGGACACCCACCTGATGCCCGATATCGTGAACATCAACCAGATGTCCGATACCACGAGCCTCATTCTGGATGCCCTCAGAAATCTTGATGAAAAACAAAGTGCCCAGAAGTAGGGCGGAACATAGTGCCCGGTTATAGGGCAAAGGAAAAAAGATGAATTACGCAGACGCAGGAGTGTCCTTGGCCCGTGCCGACGAAGCGATGGTCGGTGTCAAGAAATCCGTACGTACTACATTCAACCAGGGCGTCCTCGGCGACGTCGGCAACTTCGGCGGCCTCTTCACGCTGAACCACCTGGGCATGAAGGACCCCGTCCTCGTGAGCTCCGTGGATGGCGTGGGCACCAAGCTCAAGGTCGATATCGAAATGGGCACCCACGAACTGCCGGGCCAGGACATCGTGAACCACTGCTGTGACGACATCCTGGTGCAGGGCGCACGTCCGCTGTTCTTCTTGGACTACGTGGCTACCGGACGCCTGGAACCGGGCGTTATGGACAAGCTGGTTGCCGGTATGGCCAAGGCTTGCCGCGAAAACGACCTCGTCTTGATCGGTGGCGAAACGGCTGAAATGCCGGGCTTCTACGGTCCGGGCGACTACGATATTTCGGGCACCATCGTCGGCGTGGTGGAACGCGAAAACATCATCGACGGCAAGTCCATCAAGCCGGGAACCATCATCCTCGGTCTGCCTTCTACGGGGCTGCATACCAACGGCTACTCTCTCGCTCGCAAGGTGCTGTTCGAAGTCGCCGGTTACAAGGTGGATACTCTCGTTGACGGCATGGACAAGACGATTGGCGAAGCGCTCGCGACGCCGCACAGGAGCTACTACCCGAGCCTCATCGACCTCTGCAACAAGAAGAAGATTCAGGGCCTTGCCCACATCACGGGTTCGGGCTACCAGGGCAACATCCCGCGCATCCTCCCGGACAATGTGGACGTGATTATCGACCGCACCACGTGGGACCCGCCGATGATCTTCAAGCTCATCCAGCAGGCCGGCTCCGTGGAGAAGGACGAGATGTACTCCACCTTCAACATGGGCATGGGCATGCTCGTGTTCATTGACCCCGCCGACAAGGCCGAAGTCGTTGCTCACCTCGAAGCCAAGGGCGAGAAGTGGACGCAGATTGGCGAAGTCGTCGCCGGCACCAAGCAGGTGAAGTTCCGCGACTAGTGATAAGTGTGAAATGTGGAATGTGAGATGAATCATTTCACACTACACATCACACACTGCACATTCAAAAAAGGCTTGCACGTCAAGTGCGGCTTTTTTTTACCGTTCGCGCTAGAATAAAGAAAAAACAATCTGGTTTGCGCTCACTCTCCCCTGCGATGACCCGTTAATACGGGGTCATCTACGGGTCACATTTTGCATAAAAAACGTGAGTTATAACACGCGCGGGGACGATTTGTGAACACTTCGATGTTCCAAATATCTTTTTTTGGTGCGGTTGTGGATACATAAATTTATTTTTAGGGTTAGATGAAATGTAAGGAGACCTATGAAGAACAGGCTTTTTAAGGTTATGCTGGCGACGGGTGCCGTGGCCATGATTTGCGCTTGCGGCGACGATTCCGGTTCGGGCAACGATACTCCCACGACGAATTCCGCAGACAGCGGTCTTCCGGTTACCAATCCGTGTGCCGGCTATACCGTTTTCCATGCCGGCTGGATTGTCGAATTGGCGCCGGGTGATTACTGGGTGATTGACAAGGAAACTTCGACGAGCGGCCAGGGCGTTATTTACGACAAGACGGGCAACGTGGTTCCGGGTAATTTCTTTGCTCTTGACGAAGCTGGCGTTGGCCATATCTTTGATGCGGAGGGTATCTTCCTCGACCTCAACATGGCGGTGCAGACATTCTGCGAAGCGAATGCGTCCATCGATCCGTATACGGGCGAGGTTATCAAGAGTAGCGAATCCGTTCCTCCGACATCGAGCGGTGCGGCTCCCGGTTCCAGCGGTTCCGTGAATCCCGGCTCGAGCGGTACGGTGAATCCCGGTTCGTCGGCGAATCCGGACGACCCGTTGTCGAGCGGTGCGGTGAATCCCGGTTCCAGCGGCTCGGTAGTTCCGGGCTCTAGCGCCGACGAGATTATCGAAAGCTCCAGCAGCGTCAAGAATTCTGGCAACCCCGAAGAGGATGTCAAGAACTATTCTGTGCCCACGCTCAAGACAATTCTGGGCAACGGCACTAGCGGCTGGAATACCCGCTACTGGGACGCCTGCAAGGCTCACTGTGCACAGACTAGTACAGACGGTGCTGAAGGCAAGCCCAAGATTAATACTCAGGAAGAATATGAGGCCAGCCACTACACGGCCCGTGTTTGCAACATCAATGATATTGAAATTCCTACGTTCACCTACAGCAAGGGTCTGGAACGCTACTGGATTGGTATCCAGAATACGCCCAACGCGTGTCAGGAAGCAAATCCCGCATCTGGTGGTGGCTTTACCTGCACCGACATGGCTCCTGTAGCCGTGAACGACACCTTGGCATACGCCTTCGTTGCCGGTAGCGATGCGACAACTTCGTGCGGCAAGTGCTTCCATTTGCAGTATGACGGCAGCTTTAAGGATGCCGACGGTAACAATGCTCCCAAGGCGACCCATAAGGCCCTCAAGGGCAAGCATATCATCGTGATGGCATCCAATATCGGTCACGATGTGAAGCCTGGCCAGTTCGACCTCATGGTACCGGGCGGTGGTCCGGGTATCTTCAATGCCTTGCAGCTCCAGATTACCAAGCCCGGCATTGAATGGGGCGCCACTTACGGCGGCTTCTTGACATACTGCCAGAACAACGACAAGTGTGGTTACGACGGAACGTTGGACTGCTACCAGAGCTGCGTCAAGAACATGTGCGACGCTGCCTTTGGCGACTCCAAGTATCCGAACCTGCTCCGCGGTTGCCACTGGTTTGCCGATTGGTTTATGGCGGCCGACAATCCGACCTACCAGTGGGAAGAAGTGGAATGCCCGCAGTACCTGGTCGACAAGTACCAGACTACCATCAGCACTTCCATCGAAACTAATATCCTGTTCCAGTCCGACTGGTCCAAGTACAAGGGCGGAGACTTTATCACTACGGACGCCTGCAGCAAGACCATGAATGCACAGGGCGAATACTGCGACCCCGACCAGCTGGCTGCCGACAAGGCTAAGACCTACTAGTCCTGCGTACGTAACGAGGTGCTATGAAACGTGAACTGTTCAAGTCGATGCTTGCGGCCGGTGCGGTCGCCATGATTTGCGCTTGCGGTGACGACTCTACTTTGGACAAGGCTACCGATCCGGTGGGCAATAACCCAGGTACGAGCGAGACTGACAACCCGATTAGTTCGTCCGAAGCAACGCCTGCTTCGAGCAATGCGGTTCCGGGTTCCAGTGGTTCCGTGAATCCTGGCTCGAGCGGTACGGTGAATCCCGGTTCGTCGACGAACCTGAATGACCCGACTTCGAGCGACGCGACGGTGCTTTCGAGCGGTTCCGTGATTCCGGGTTCCAGCGCCGACGTCGTTCCCGAAAGCTCCAGCAGCAAGGATCCGGAACTCGATGCGAGCGGATTCCCGACGCTTGAATCTTACGGTACACCTCCGGCCGAATACACCAAGGATATCAGCGCTACGGCAAAACGTGGCTGGAATACGCGTTACTGGGACGCCTGCAAGCCGCACTGTTCTTGGCTTAAGGAAAGCGATAACGATAAGACTCGCGCAGACATATCTTCCAATGAGGCTTATCAATCCACCTTCGGCACGGCGCGTAACTGCAACATCCACGATGTGGAAGTCCCTACCTTTACTTTGGGCAACGTGACGAAGTCCTGGTTCGGTTACGAAGGCACTAGAAGCGCCTGTGGCGACGAAAAGGAAAAGGGCGTGTTCACTTGTACGGACATGGCTCCTATTGCCGTGAACGATACTCTTGCTTACGCCTACGTTGCGGGCACCGCCGATAGCAGGTGTGGCAAGTGCTATCACTTGCAGTACGATGGTCACTTCAAACATGAAATGGAAAACAACCCGCCCAAGGCGACCCATAAGGCGCTTAAGGGCAAGCACCTGGTGGTGATGGCCTCCAACATCGGTAACGATGTGGCGGGCGGTGAAGCCGACTTGCCTGCTGGCCAGTTCGACTTGATGGTCCCGGGTGGCGGCGTGGGCGCCTTTGACGCGCTCTCTACTCAAGTGAATAAGGGTGCCGGCTTTAACTGGGGCGCTGGTTTTGGCGGGTTCCTTACGGAATGCCAGAAAAACACGAACTGCGGTACCGAAGGCTCCCTGGAATGTTACCAGACTTGCATCAAGGATATGTGCGACGCGGCTTTCGGTGACGCCGGTCTCCCGAACCTCTTGCGCGGTTGCCACTGGTTTGCCGACTGGTTCATGGCTGCCGACAATCCGACTTACTACATCGAAGAAGTGGAATGCCCGCAGTACTTGATCGATCATTATTCGAGCCGAATCAACACCACGAACGAAACCAACATCAAGAAGGTGACCGACTGGTCCACATACGAAGGCGACGTTCTCGATACGCTCCATTGCTGGAAGGCGGGCGAGGCTCCCCCGGAAGAGGGCTGGGTAAATCCGAGCGCCGGTTGCGATGTTGGCGGTTGAGCTCAGTAGTTAACTAGTCCAGTCCTTGGTTCCACTTTTGTGGATTTGGCGTGGCCCGTTCCTCCCGGAGCGGGCTTCCGCTTTTGATGGGCGCATCCCAGTCCGTGTTGAGGTTGATGGGCGGGAAGTACCTGTCCACATAACCTACGGGGTCTATGTGGATGATGGCGTCATTAAGAGCCACGCACCCCTTTTGTTCGCTAGACCGGGTGGCGGTGCTGATCAGGAGATTTTCTAAAAAGGAACGCCGTTCTGCCGCCCATCCGCCGCCGTATTCCAGCTTGCCGTAGAGCCTCCCGTGGACCTCGGCCGAAAAGAGGATTTTGCAGTCATCTTCGCGGTGGACGTATACGCAGCTTTTGCCCTCGCAAATAAACTTGCCGTCGGCGTAAAATTGGTATGCCCTGCCGTCGTCGGCGCGTACGGTAATCCAATCCGACGCCACTGCGCACAGGGCGCTAGCTAGGAGGAGGGCGGAAACTTTTACCGAGATACCCATTATATGCCTATGGTCGCCTCGAGGGTGGCGCCTTGGAAGTGGTGTCCTTCGCTCTGGTACATGTTACGGAAGTACTTGAGCGTAAAGCGTATGGGCAAAAAGTGGTAGCGGTTGAACAGGTAGCCCGCGCCCGCCTCTATGGTGAGGCCCTCCCACCTTTTTTCTTCGTCCTCCTGGTCATACTTGGTCGAAGATATGCCCACGTTGAGCATGCCGAAGGGGGCGTTGTTGTCGGTGGACATGGGAACGGTGAGACCCAGGCCCACGTTGGTCACGGTGGTGTCGCTGGTGAGGGTGCCCAGGGCCTCCAGGTCGGCAGAGACGATAAAGTGGCGGAAGTCGTACCAGGCACCAATGGCCATGCCCGACATTACCTTGCCGTCGCCGAATTTCAGGGAGCCGTTGAAACTGAAGGAGAGGTGGGTGAACCGGCGCGGGTTCTTGGTGCGCTGGATTTGCTCCTGAGTGGCGACGATGTCTTCCATGGCATCGGGGTTTATGCACACGGGAGTGTCGGAATCGTAAAAGCTCTTGGGGTTGCTTCCCTTGCGGCCGGTACCCATGGTGGTGGCGGCGCGGTAGAGGATGGGTGCGATGTCTTCGGGGATGATGGCACGGTATTCGTCCTTCCATACGACGGAGTTATCGCTTGCGCTTTTGATGGTGAAGTTGAACACGATGTTGTCGCCCACGCGGTGCACCCAAATGTAGAGTACGTTGATTGCGCCTTTGGCGCGAGCCCTTGCGTTCACGTACTTGTCGGAGCCCACCTTGATGTTGCGGTCGCTCCTGTCGGCCGACACGAGGATGTAGCGGCTGGCGTCCCTCACGTATTGCGAGAAGGTGACGAGGATGTACTTTTCGTAGTCGCGGTGGATGCCCGATGTCTTGATGTAGGGCACAAACAGGTATTCGTCGGGTGCGGTGGCGTTATCTTTTTCGTTGAAGAAAGAGACGAAGAAATCTTCGAGGAACTCGCTACCCAATTCTTTGAGGTAGTCGGCGCCGCTTTTCGTGGCGTTCACGGTGCTAGTAAAGAGCAATAGGGCGGCCAGCAAAATAAGAAGTTTTTTGGGCATAGGCTATTTTTTGGCGAGGTGCAGTTTGCGGAGAACTTTTCCGAGCAATTCGTTCAAGATATCCTTTGCATCTTTGCTGCCGAGGTAGCGCTGGATAATCAGCGTGAGTGTGAAGAGCAAAATGCCCGCGGCGCAGGCGTATATGACGAGGACGACGAAACTTGCGTTGCGCACGAATTCTCCCGATACACGGTCGAGCCCGATGGCGGCGGCAATCATGATGCCGAAGGCGACGAGCGCGCGGAGCATGTTGAGGAGGGCATCCCTCATGCCGTCGGTGCCGTTCTTCTTGGCCCACATGAAAATCATCGAGAGCACTTGCAGTATGGCGCCCGTGGCACCGATGATGGGTACGCTCTTGATGCCGAGACCCACTTCGGGGGCGCCGAGCACGATGTACGCGGGAATGGTCGCGGCGAAGATGCCGGTGTTGAGGAGAGTCGGCACCCACATGCGTTCGCAGGCGTAGAAACTGCGGACGAGCACGGCCTGCAGGCAGAGCCCGAGGCTCACGGGCAAGTACCAGCGCAAGATTTCGGAAATGGCCTCGGTAGTTTCGCGCTGGAAGGCACCGCGCTCAAAGAGGATGCGAACCGCCGGGAAGCTTAGCGCCCACACGGCGACGACCGCCGGAATCAAAATGCAGAACATGCGCGAGAGGCTCTTCCAGATTTTGCGGTTGAGGCTTGCGAAGTCGCCTTCTTTGACGAGGCGCGCCATGTCGGGGTAGCTCGTGACCGATACGGAGAATCCGAAGACGGCCACCAGCGTGTACATCACGCGGTAGGCGTAGTTGAGGCTCGAAATACCGCTGGTGCCGAAATTCGCGCCAAAGCTACGGATGATGAATTCTAGGCCGAACATGGAACCGACTCCGAGCGACATCGGGAGCATCATCTTGAAGTAGCGCTTGATGTCGGGGTGGGTCGGCTGTACCAGGAATTCGTAGTGCACGCCGCCACGCCGGGCGCCGAAAATCTGGAGGGCGAAGAACCCGATGAAGGCGCCCACCGGCACGCCCCAGGCGAAACCTTCCAGGCCGAAGTCCGTGCCGGTGTACTTACCGAGCGCGAGCCCGGCCGCACCGCCGCCGACAATCGCCACGTTATAGATGAGGCCTGTGAGCGAGGGAATCAGGAACTGCTTGCGTGTATGCTGCACGGCAACGAGGATGCTGCCTACGAAGATGAACACCTGGCCGGGCAAGATGATGCGGCCATAGTACGTGGCGCGCTCGATAAGTTCCGGCGTGGCGCCGTCGACCGTCAACAGCTGCAAAAGTTCCTTCATCCAGATGAAGGCAGGAACCACCAGAACCAAGAGCGCGATGCCGAACGTGTTCAGCACGTTGCTGAAGAATTTCCACCCGCCCTTCTCGTCGCCAGCCACCTTGTAGCCCGTGAAAATCGGGATAAAAATAATCGAGAGGAATCCTGTACTCACCACATGGTTCAGAATGTCGGGAATCATGAACGCGAGGTCGAGAGCGTTCTTTTCGAGCGAGACGCCCGCCGCGTGGGCCAAGAGCATTTCGCGGAAGATTCCGAGCACGCGGCTCAGGAGCATGGATACGGCAACGATAATGGCGGCTTTGTTCATAAATAGACGAGAGACGAAAGACGAGAGACGAGAGAAAAAAGTGAAAGATTTATTGGAAAAGTAGTAATAAGCGAAGGGGGCGCATTCGCCTGTAGCTGCACGGCGGCGTTCTTTCGTCTAATTTTTTTATCTATATTTGAAGGCATGAAGAAGATTATTGCAGCCCTTTTCTCTCTCGCGGCAATTTCGTTTGCCGCCGACGTCCAAGTCCTCGCACCCACCGGTGCCGAATTCTCTCCCGATGCTCCCGAGATGGTGCAGTCCATTGTCCGTGCATCGGTCACCCAGACGGGCAACACCCTCGCCGAAAGTGCCGATATCCAGCTCCGCACGAACCTCATGACCATGGGTAGCTCCATTGTCGTCGTCTGCGAACAGGTGAGCAACGGTGCCGTAGTCGCCAGCGGCAAGCAGAAGGCTGCCTCCATCGACGACCTTGACATGGCTATCGAGGGCGCAGTCAAGACGGCTCTCGCGAACCTCTCCCAGGAAGCCCCGGCAAGCGCCGCATACGCTCCGGCTCCGACTTCTAGCGAAGATCCGCAGTACGTGTACGTCGTGCCTGTCGAAAACTCCAACAACGCCGAAGACCCGAACGACAAGTTTGCGCACAAGCGCCCCACCCGTAACTACGTGAGCTACGGTCTCGGTATGGCCATGTGGCACAACTACAAGTTTATCTCCGATGCTTGCGACGATGATAATTTCAGCTTTGACAGGTGCATCGAAGAAAGCGAGAATAGAAGCTGGGAACAGGCGTTCGTCTTCCACTATGCCCGCATTTTCGAAGTGATTCCGCAGGCCGCGATTACCATCGTGAACAACATGAACATGTCCTTCGGCGACGAATGGGAATGGCACGAAACCTTCCTCATCGGTGGCCGTTGGTTCCCGAGCACGGGTACCGTCACTCCGTTCCTCGGTGCCGGCCTTGGCCTCGGTATCCAGGTTGATGGTCACTACTACGACGAAGACGAAGGCTTCGCCATCGGCCTTGCCACTGGTGCCGAACTCGGTATCATCTTCTTCCGCAACTCTGCCACGCAGCTCGAAGTCGGCTTTGCCTGGGATGCCCTGTGGGACGGTTTCGAGAGCTTCGATCGCCGCTTTGGCGCCGGCAGCTTCTACATTGCCATCAACTACTAGTGAACAGCGGGCATGAGCCCGCTTCGCAGGTATGAAAAAGGCGGGTTTGTACCCGCCTTCTCTTTTTTTTAAATGTTCGGTTAGCCGTTCACTTTTTGAACAAATTCACGGCAGACGGCTTCGGGGTCGCTCTTTCCGAAAATGGCGGAACCCACGACGAACACGTTCGCGCCCGCTTCCTTGCAGGCGAGGATGTTGTCGAGTTTTACGCCACCGTCAATCTGGATGTCGAGCTCGGGCTTAAGCTCACGCAGTTCGCGAATCTTGTCGAGGCAGTACGGGATAAGGCTCTGGCCGCCGAATCCGGGGTTCACCGACATGATAAGCACCATGTCTACGATGTCGAGCACGTACTTGATGCTTTCGAGAGGCGTTGCCGGGTTGATGGCCACTGCGGGCTTTACGCCGAGTTCGGCAATCTGGTGGAGCAGACGGTCGAGGTGGTTCGTGGTCTCGGCGTGCACGCTGATGATGGCGGCTCCGGCCTTTGCGAATTCGCCCACGTACTTCTCGGGATTTTCGATCATCAAGTGGCAATCGAGCGGCAGGCTGGTGCCCTTCTTGACGCAGGCGGAAATGCCCGGGCCGAAACTGATGTTCGGTACGAAATGGCCGTCCATGATGTCGAGGTGGACAAGACCCGCGCCACCGTTTTCGATGGCCTTGAGGCCTTTGCCGAGTTCGAGGAAGTTTGCGTTCAATACGCTGGGTGCGATGATTTGCTTCAACATGCCCTAAATCTAGTTAAATCAAAGCAGGTAGTCCATGCGGATGTTGCGCATGCTTTCGAAGAGGTTCGCCTTGAGCGTGGAGTTGCCCTTGGTGAGGCTCTTGATTTCTTCGCGGATGGACTTGCGGTGGGATGCCTTGGAGAACTCGCAGGTGCACGTGAACTTGCGGATGCCCGCGTCTTCGGCGTAGTCGATAATCTCGGATTCCTCGCAGTAGCACAGCGGGCGGATGATGCTACACGGATATTTTTCATAGGGCACCATCGGCGGCATGCCGCTGAACTCGCCCTTGTACAGCATGTTCATCAGGAGAGTCTCGACGATGTCATCCATGTGGTGGCCGAGCGCGATCTTGTTGTAGCCGTTCTCGCGGGCGAACTTGATGAGTTCGGTACGGCGCTGCGTGCTGCACCAGTAGCAGTTGAGCTTGCGGCCTTCCTTGAGCCTGCCTTCTACCGCCACGTCCTTGAAGAAGAACGGAATCTGCGGGTACGTTTCGGAAAGATTCTGTAAAAACTCGCGCGGCGCCTTGTCGGCGAAATCGCTCTGGATGTGGATGGCGGCCACCTCGCAATCGGGGAGGAACCGGCCCATGCGGTTCGCCAGTTCCATCAGGAGTACGCTCGAGTCCTTGCCGCCCGAAACGGCGACAAGCACGCGGTCACCGGCTTCAATCAAGTTGAAGTCGTGGATGGCCTTCGTAATCTTTTTGCTGATGCGTTTGCGGATGGCGTTGGGCATGTTGATTAAAAAGGGGCTCGCTTTCGCGACGCCCCGTTAGTTCTTTGTTTGACCCGCCTTACTCGTCGGTGAGGTGTGTCGGCATCAAGAGGAACTTGAATCCCATGTCGTCGCCAACGGGTTCGATGATGCAGGCGCCGATGGGGTTGTTCATCTTCATGATGGTTTCTTCGCTCTTGCACATGCCGAAGATTTCGGTGATGTAGCGGCCGTCGAAACCGATGCTGAAGTTGCCTTCGCCGTTGTGCGTCACGGCGAGTGCTTCGCGAGAATCGCCGCCGACATCCGGGTCGCTAGCGCTGAGTTCCATGGTGTTGCCTTCAATCTGCAGGCGCACCTTGTGGGTACGTGCGTTGGCCATGGAGATAACGCTACGCATCTTGTTCTGGAATTCGACCGTGTTGAGCTGCACGGTACGTTCGAAGGACTGCGGAATCACCGCACGGTAGTTGGGATACGGTCCTTCGTAAAGCTTGGAGATCACCTGCGTGTCGCCGGTGCTGAAGAGGATGTGCGTTGCGGAGGTGCGGACCTCGATAGTCGCATCGCTCTTGGCCATGTGCAGAATGTGCTGCAGGGCCTTCTTCGGGATGATGGCACCGTTCGTGAGGGTAGCACCTTCGCGGTCGATCGTTGCGCGGCCCAAGCGGTGGCCGTCGGTGGCGATCATGGAAATCTTGTCGTCCTTGGCCTCGAGGTACACGCCGTTCAGGCTCAAGCGGATGGAGTCGGTCGAGCAGGCGAACATGGTCTTCTCGGCAAGGAACGCGAGTTCGGTGGTGGAGAAGGAGAGGGTTTCGCCGTCGTCCACTTCGGGGAACGGCGGGAAATCGCTGGCGTCGAATCCGGTGATGGAGGCCTTACCGCGTTCGCTCCACTGGATCTTGGCGAGGTAGTCCTGCACGTCGACGCTCACCATGGTGATGCTCGGGTCGACGAGGCTCTTGACGAGTTCGAGGAGCTTGCGCGCGTTGATGACGACCGAGCCGTCACGTTCGCCCTGGACTTCGACCTTGACCCTGATACCCAGGTCCAGGTCGGTCGCGCTCACTTCGAGGAAGTTGCCTTCCAGTCGGAGTGCGAAGTTGTTGAGAATCTGGATGGTAGACTTGTTGGGAACGGCGTTGATTGCGGACTGCAAAACGTCGAGGAACACGTTTTTCTCAATCTGGAACTTCATAAGTTATGCACCTCTTTGAATTAAAGTCGTTCCGACGAAGAAGACAACTGCGATAACCGCCAATGCCACGATAACCCACTTGTTCATGGAATTGGTCTTTTTCGGCACAAAATTCTTGGCGTTCTGCTTGGCGCGCCTGCGTTCACTTCGGCTCATTTTAAGTCTCCATTGTTTTTACGCCTTAAAACTACTATTTTTTAGGGCCGATGAGGTTCCCCATGAATGAAACTACGCTAAATAAGCTCAAAAATAAAGCTTCGGCGCTCGCGTCGGGTGCCCTTTCGCGGGTGGAACTCGCCGCGGAAGAGCGTAGGCTCAAGGCGAAGTTCCAGGCCCTGGGCAAGAAGGTGTACCGGGCGGTCCAGGGGGACCTGCTGAACGCCATGAAGGACGACCCGTCGGTGGTGGCCCTGGTGGGAGAAATCGAGGAAACCCAGAAGAAGATCGCCGCACTTGAAGACAAGGTTGCCGGCGGCGAAGCCGAGGACAGGTGAAAAAGGTAGAGATTCACGTATTTCCGGACAAGACCTCGGGCAGCAAGAGCTACAAGGTCTCCCTGCTCGCATTCGTGCTTTCTATCGCCTGTGTGGCGCTTTCGGTGGTGGGGTTCATCATCTTCTCGCCCGACCGCATCGTGGATAACGTCTCTAACGGCAACGTGCTCGCCGTGTTCCGCCAGAACAAGGCCATCCGCAAGGAAATCAAGGAAATCCGCGAGTCGGTGGACGAGTCCATCCTCAAGGCCGAGGAGACGAAGGTATTGCGCGACAGCACCGTTTACCGCGGTGGCCTCGGGTTCATGCTCGAGGACAATTCCGATGGTCTGGATTTGCAGCGCAAGAGCCTCAACGAGGTCGAGGCGACGTTCCGCAAGCTCGAGAACCACCTGCTGCAGGATTCGGCGCTCGCGGCCCGCATCCCCGTGCTTCACCCGCTCAAGAACGGCCATGTCGTCAAGAACCGCTTCGAGATGATTTACGACACCTTCACCGAGCAGGAGCTCCCGCACCGCGGTATTGACTACGTGGCCGCGGTGGGCGACACCGTTTATGCGACGGGCGGCGGTACTGTGAGCGAAGTCCGTGCGCACCGCGGGTTCGGGCTCTCGATGAAGATAGAGCACTCGCCGAAGGTCCGTACGTTCTACGCGCACCTGGGCAAGAACCTGGTGAAGGTGGGCGAGAAGGTGTGCCGCGGCCAGCCGATTGCGCTTGTGGGCGAAAGCGGCCGCGAGACCAGCGTTGCCCTGCATTACGAGATTCGCCTTGACGGCGTGCCGGTTAACCCGGAAGAGTTTTTTATAACAAAGTAACGTGAGGGCCCTGGCGGTACCTTGCGGCTCTGCTTGGCGGTGCTTGGCCCGCGGGCGGTTTTGTACGGGCGCCTTGGCGGGTGGCTGCCTGCAGCCGTGGCCTAACAGCCCTGGAGGCGGTGGTCCCGGGCCTTTTGACATTAATTTACGGATATTCTTATTATATTTATCATGCTTTGGGAGGGCGTTCCATGTTGGTGGAGGGCCCTTTTGGAGTTATTCTGAAAAACAGGTTTTTGCTTAATTCTAAGGTTTGTAATGACGAACAAGTGTAAACGTGGAATTTTGATTAGCAAGACGCCTTACGAGAAGCGCTTTGCCATCATGGAAGATGGCGAACTCGCGGAACTCATCGTGGAAGGGGCGTCGAACGATCAGGTTCTCGGCAATATTTATAAAGGCGTTGTAAGGAAGGTGATCCCTTCCGCGAAGCTTGCTTACGTTGACATTGGGCTCGGGACAGACGGCGTACTCTACCAGGAAGAAGTGGTGGACCACAGCACGTCGCTGAACCGCAGGGGCAATGATGACGACGACGGCGAAGCTTTCGAGGACGTCGCTATCGAGAAGGTGCTTCGCGAAGGCGACGAGATTATGGTCCAGGTCACCAAGGAACCCGTGGGCAACAAGGGCTCCCTCTTGACGATGCGCCTGCTCTTTGCGGGCAGCTACCTGGTTTGCATGCCCGGTACCAACTTTATTGGCGTTTCCAAGCGCGAACGCGATACGGAAAAGCGCCGCGAGATGAAGCGCATGGTGAACCGCCTCAAGGCGCGCGACGTGGGCTACATCGTCCGCACCGAGGGCATGAACGCCTCCGAGACGGAACTGCAGCAGCAGATGCGCGACCTGGAAGGCCGCTGGAACAGGACCAAGGAAAAGTTCGACAGCGAACCGGCCTGCTCCTGCCTTTACGAGGAGACCAACTCCATCGGGCGCGCCATCGGTGACTATTTCAACGGGAATACCGACTACGTCTACATAGACAACCGCGACGAGTACTTCGCCCTGCGCGACTGCCTCAGGGAAATCGCTCCGGACATGCTGGACAAGGTCAAGCTCTGGAGCAGTAGCGAGAGCCTGTTCGAGTACTTCAAGATAGAGAACGACTACGCCCGCTCGTTGCAGCGTCAGGTGCCGCTTTCCCGCGGTGGAAACCTCGTAATCGAGCAGACCGAGGCGCTTACCTCCATTGACGTGAATACCGGACCGAAGGTCCACGGCAAGGACCAGGGCAAGATTATCCTCGAGACTAACATCGACGCCTGCCGCGAAATCGCGAAGCAGCTTAGACTCAGGGACGTGGACGGCATCACCATCATCGACTTCATCGATATGGAGACCGACGCCGACCGCGAAACGGTGTACCAGGAATTCTGCAAGGCCGTCCGTCGCGACAAGGCCGAAGTCACCCCCTCACCGATTAGCCAGTTCGGCTTGATGGAAGTGACGCGCAAGCGCGTTCGCGAGACCCGCGGCAAGACTAAGTTCTGCCCCGTGTGCTTGGGCGGTGGCCGCATCGCCACGTTGGAATCTGCGCTCGGCATGATTGACCGCTGGATGGCCCGCGCCCATGCGAAGGGCAACCTCCGCGAAGTGACGCTCGTGGTGAGCGCTCCTCTGGTGGAGGTCCTCGTCCGCGACCGTGCCCGCATGCTCCATTACCTGGAATTCAAGCACAAGATGGAAGTCGAACTCATTGAAGACGACCATGCGCACGTGAACGAGTTCTGGATGTACAACGCCGACAAGGAAGACATCACGGACCTGTACAACTTTGCTGAGATGGACAAGAGCGAAGTGCGCGCGGTAGTCCCCAAGCGCCGCAACGAACGCGGCCGCAACAAGGTGAAGCGCGAGATTCTCATCAGCAAGACTCCTTACGAAAAGCGAATCGCCATCATGGAAGACGGCGAACTTGCCGAACTCGTGGTGGAGAGCGTGTCTTCGACCCGCGTGCTGGGCAACATCTACAAGGGCGTGGTGCAGAAGGTATTGCCCGCGCTCAAGGCTGCATTCATCGACATCGGCATGGAGAAGGCGGGGTTCCTGCATCAGGACGACGCCATGGACCGCAACGAGCTGTTGCGCCGCGAATACGGCGACGACGATGACGAGGGCGGTTCTTCCAAGGAAGTCTCCATCGACGAGATTCTGCGCGAAGGCCAGGAAATCATGGTGCAGGTGGTGAAGGAACCCATCAGCACGAAGGGCGCCCGCCTCACGACGCATCTGAGCTTTGCTGGACGCTTCCTCGTGTGCATGCCCGGTACGAATTTTATTGGCGTTTCCAAGCGCGAACGCGACCCGGCCAAGCGCCGCGAGTTCAAGAAGGTGGTGCGCCGCCTCAAGGCCCGCGACGTGGGTTACATCGTGCGTACGAACGGCCTTATCGAATCCGAGTTCGAAATCCAGAAGCAGATGCGCGAACTCGAGAGCAAGTGGGAGCAGACCAAGTTCAACTTTGCGAACCAGCCTGCCGAAACCTGCATCTACGAGGAATCCGATTCCATCGAGCAGACCGTCCGCGAATACTTCGGCGAGAATACCGACTTCGTGTACATCGACAACCGCGAGGAATACCTCGCCCTGCGCGATTACCTGAAGGTGCTTTCTCCGGACAAGCTCGACAAGGTGAAGCTCTGGAACAAGAGCGAAAGCCTCTTCGAACATTTCAAGATTGAGAATGAATACGCACGCTCCCTGCAGCGCCGCATCCCGCTCGGCAACAACGGCAGTCTCGTGATTGAGCAGACCGAAGCGCTCGTGTCCATCGATGTGAACATGGGCCGTAACCGCGGTAAGGATTCGAACAAGGTCGCCCTCGAGACGAACCTCCTCGCCTGCCGCGAGATTGCGAAGCAGCTGCGCCTCAGGGACGTGGGTGGCCTTATCATCATCAAGTTCCTCGTCATGAATTCCGATGCCGACCGCGATGCCGTGTTCCAGGAATTCCGCAGGTCCATCCGCCGCGACAAGGCACCGATCAGCCCCGCGCAGATTGGCCAGTTCGGCGTGATGGAAGTGACCCGCAAGCGCGTGCGCGTGAACCTCATGACCGAGAAGACGGAACTCTGCCCGGTATGCCATGGCGGTGGCCGCATTGCCACGCTGGAATCCACGCTCGGCATGATTGACCGCTGGATGGCCCGCGCGTACGCGAAGGGTAAACTCCGCGAAGTTACTTTGGTTGTAAGCCCGCGCCTAGTGGACGAACTCTGCAAAGACGACCAGCGCATCTTCCGTTACTTGGAATCCAGGCACAACATGAAGATCAACCTGGTCGAAGACGAGTACGCCCATGTGAGCCAGTTCTGGATGTACGACAAGAACAAGGAAGACATCACGGACCAGTTCAACAACGTGTAGCGTTATGATTTGAGTACGTAACTGCGTACCATCCGTTACGAAAAATTGAAGGCGCCCCGGTTTCCGGGACGCCTTTCATATTTGCAGTGAGAATTACTTTGTCGGGTCGAGCGTTATGCCGTTCTTCTTGCCGCGGCGTACGCCCCACAAGAAGTCACGTGTCGTATGCTTGATGACTTCTTCGTCAATGGTAATCTTGAACTCGAGTCGAGCGATGTACACGCCGGTCGCGACCAGGGCGCCCTTGTTGCTACGCATGTTCCAAGCGAGGAAGATCTTGCCGCTATTGGTAATGCAGTTCGCGTCAGGATCGTCTTCCTTGTACACCGGGTCTTCACAGCCAATCATGCCGGACTGTCCGCCCACGTAGTGGCCAAGGTGCGAGTAGTAGTGCGTCTTGTAGCTCAGGTGCACCTGCGACGGCGAGATGAGCGTGGAGTCGCCGCTGCGGAACGCGTCGAGGTTCGCAGCGGTAAGCTTTTCGCTCTTGATGGCATCGATAACGCGCTGGCTCACGCCGAATTCCTCGAGGTCGGAAGTCGGGATGGTGCCGTTCTTGATGGCCTCGAAGACCGCCTCCGCTGTCGCGTACTTGGCGAGGCTCGAGGTGATGACGGTGTCGATGCTGTTCGCGATGCTCGTGTTGACGAGTTCGTTGAACGCCTGCTTGTCCTCGTTGGTCAGCAGCGGGCTGCTGGTGAGGTTCTGGGCAGTAATCAGGCCTTCCTTGATGGCGTTCAGCACGGTATCGCTAATACCGTAGGCGCCACCCAGCCTGTCGTTCTTGATGTCTTCAATCAGCTGCTGGGTCGCTTCGGCCACGGACATCTTGGTGATGGTCGTGTCGAACGTGCCGCTGTTCATGAGCTGGTTGATGAAGTTATCGAGTTCGGCAACGTCTTCCTTCGTCTGGTCGCTGATGAGCGTACCGACGTCGAAACTTACGAGGTGACCCTGCACGCCGAAGTCGCCGGCAACCTGTTCTACGCTCTTGTTCTCTTCGGTCACGAGTTTCGGAACCGTCGAGGAATCGCTGCGAACGATGGGGTTGCTCGGGTCGAGGCTTACGAGGCCCGCACTCGAGATAGTCATTTCCTGTTCACCGGTGATGCTCACCCACGGGTTATCCTTGTGGGGCCTGTTCAGCGAGAGGTCCTGCGCGGTGGCGCCGGAACCCGGCGTGAAGCGGATGAGGTCGCCCACGGACGGAATCACCTGGCTGACGGAAGAACCGACGAAGATGATGCTCATCTTGTTGGCGTCTTCGGCCGTCTGGGAATTCGGCTTGATAGGATCGGCAGGTGCATCGGCACGGATGCAGGTGTATTGGAACATATCCGCATAGTACTTCTTGACGGAGTCGGTAATGGCTTCGCTGAAGGTAATCGTGAGGATATGGTTCGTACCGTCGGCAATGGACTTCACAGCCGACTTGATAATCGGATTCACGCCATCGCTCACGGGTTCATTGCGGATGGTGAAGTGGTAATCCCTGCCGCCTTCCTTGTAAGTGATGTGCGTTGTCATGTAGCCGGTGAACACGCCGGAGTTTGCGCCGGTGAACACGAGGCTACCGAATCCGCAGGCCTTGTCCTTGTGGCAGGTGCCGGAGGTGAGTTCGAGGGTCTTGCCGGTGAAGGGCTTCACCTGCTGTTCCGGGTGGTCTTCGCCGAAGTTCACCTGCAGGCTGGTCAGGATGTTCTGCGAGTCGAACGCCTTGTCCCAGGTAATGTGGAGACTGTCGCCGCGTCCGTCGCCGTTGCGGTCGTAGAGCGTAGCGAGCTGCACGTGCGGGATAGGCGGTTCGTCGAATACGAGCTTTGTCCAGATGGCCGTCGAGGACGCGGCGCCCTTGACTTGCAGCGTGGCGTTAGTAACGGGGCCGTTAGCCATCACGTAGAACTTCGCGCTCTTGGTGGCGGAATCGAGCGTCACCTTGCTGATGGGGTTGCCATCTTTGTCGAAGATGCCGACGAGCGGGTTCGTTACCGAGAGATTCAGGACCTTGTTGTAGTTGGTGACTTCGGCCCATTCTTCTTCGAACTTCACGTTGACTTCGTACATTTCGTAAGCCCAGCGGCCGAGCTGCAGCGTATCGCCGCTGACTTCCTTGCCGTAGACCTTGCGCTTGGATTCGTCGGTGAAGACGATGGTCGGTACGTTGTACTGCGGCACGACGAAGTTGATGGAGGTCGTCTGGGCCGGGTTGTTCTTGAGGGTAATTCTCAAGGTGTAGTGGCCGGGGCCGAGCGCATACTTTTCCACAATCTTCGCGGAGTCGATTTTCACGTGTGCGGTGCTCGGGTCGATGGTGATGCCTTCGTACCAGGTGCCCACGCCGAGTGCTTCGCCGTTCTCGCCGAGGTTGCCGCCGAGGAGCAGGAAGTTGGACGGGCCTTCCACGGTATCGACAATCGCGCCTTCGTTGCTCGAGAAGTCACAGGAAAGGGCGTCTTTCTTGACGATTTCCCAGATGTCCCAATCCTGGACGCCGTTGACCTTGCCGCCGGTGAGGAAGATGCTCGCTTCGGTGTGCAAGTCCATGGAGGTACGCATCATGAAGTTGGAGGAGCCTGTATGGCGTTCCACGTAGAAGATGTGGAACAGGTATTCCTTGCCTTCGGTGAGTCCGAGTGTGTCGAGGTTGACGGAGCCGAATACCTGGCCGTGCTGGCCACCGATATCCACGACGAGGCGGTTGTTGATGAACACCCATACGTCGTCGTCGCCGAAGAACTCGAAGTACTGACCCTTCACGTATTCGAACTTTGCCTGGACCTTCATGGTGAAACCGAAGTTGTGCATCTTGCGGTCGTGGCCCTGCTGCTGGTCGAACAGCGGGTTCTTTACGGTTTTTGCATCATCAAGGTATTCGAAGTCGTCGAGCAGGAAGAAGCCGCCTTCGGGGCTCTTGTCGTCTTTCTGGCCGAGCCAGAAACCGTCGTCGGTCATGTTGAGTTCCACGTCGCGGCAGGTAACGTTGGTGTACTGCTTGCCTGCGGCATCCAGCGCGACAACCTGCGGGAGGAACCAGTAATCGACGTAGTTAGTCAGTTGGCATTCTTCAGGGAAATTTGCACCCTGATTGCGTACGGGCGTTCCGTATTGACCGAGCTGGCTTTCGACCATGCCCGCCATGTAGCCCGCATTGTTCTTATCCTTCGCATTGTACTTGTAGTTGTTGACGCTTCCGCTGCATCCGCCAGTACCGAAGTCGTTGCTGATGAGGTATGCCGTCTTGAGGCCCTGCAGGGTGGTAGCGCCGCCGAGTTCGGGATCCAGGTCCTTGGCTCCGTTGGCGTAGGATTCCGTGCCGTCCCTGCCGGTCTTTATTTCGCCGTCGCCCTTGCCGCCATGCAGCCAGTCGAACATCATCACGGACAGGATTCTGACCGGGCAATCGCCCAGGAGCTGCGGGTAGGCGGAGTACACATCGGGGGCGTCGGTCTCGTGGCCAACAATCCAGATGGTGTCCGTCTTTGCCGCGATGGTGTCGAGCGTAATCTCTTCCATCATGGGCGTGCCGCCCGTGACTACTTTCTCGGAGCCTTCGTTGCCGACGTATGTGTTACCGATGGTCTGCTTGAAGCGGACCTTGAACCCGGTTGCGGGTGCCGTAGTCTTGGCCTGGAACCATCCGCAGTAGTTTTTCACCGCGGTCATGGTCGTTTCTGTACCGCCGGCAATCAAGATTGCCGAGGTGTTGGTCCAGAATGGCATGAAGCGAATAACCGTATTCCCTGTCCCGGGGATACCGCCAGATGCGCCTCTTCCACCGGCGCCGGCTCCTGCGCCCGCGCCGCCAGCGCCACCTGCGCCGCCAATGCCGCCAGGTCCGCCGAATTGTGCTTGTGCTGACATGACAAGAGCTAGGCACAACACTAGCCCTTTTGCTAGGGATTTATACCACATTCCCACCGCTCCTTAAAAACGTCCCCCCCATGGGGTCCTGTGTGTTAAATATCACTTTTTTTGGGGCGAAAGTCAATACCCTTTTATTAGTCTTTTATATCAAATGATAACAAAAGTTTACAATGTGGCGAATTTGTGTAAGATTAAGCAATTTTGCGTTTGCAAAACTTTGTAAATTTTAATAAAAATGCAAAATTGCGTGTAAAAATTAACGCAAAAACTACAAACCGAGGTCAGACTTGCTGATTCGGCCGTGGCGGACGCCCCACAAGAAGTCCCTGGTCTGGTTGGTGATGTTCTTGTCGTTGACCTTCACCTTGAGTTCCAGGCGGCCGATGTAGACTCCCGTGCCCGCGATGCGGCCGCTTGTGGCGCGCATGTTCCAGGCGAGGAAGAATCTCGCTTCGCTGTCAAGGCAGTTCTGTGCGCCGTCCTCGGTAAAGATGGGGTCGGTGCACACGATTTTGCCGGAATGCCTGTTCACGAAGTGCCCGAGACTCGTGTAGTAGGTAGCCTCGTAGCGCATTTCCGTGTGCGATGCCACGGTCTGGGCAATCTTCTCGATGTCGGCCTCGGTGCCGCTCGCGTAGTAGTGGAGGTTGTCGAGGGTCAAAAGGCCGCTCTCGTAGGCGTCCACGATGATGTCGCTCAGTCCGAACTTCTCTTGCGCGTCGTCGATGGTCAGCTTGCCCGTGCTCACCATGGTAAGCACTTCCTCGATGGTGTACGATACGGTCTCGCCGCCGTTCTCGGCTGCTTCCTTGTCGGTGTAGCTGGCGGTGGACTGTACGGCCCTCACGATTTCTGCAATCTCGTTCCTTACGAGTTCACCCATGTCGAGGTCGCCCAAGTAATGGCCCTGCGTGCCGTAGATGGCGGCCACCTGGTCTGCCGAAATAGAGCTGCCGCCCCTCACGAGCTTGGGCGTGGTAGCGGTGTCGGCGCGCATGATGACGCGGGCGCTGTCGAATGTGGGGGAATGTCTGTCGAGGTCGACGATGGTCGGGCTCGTAATGCGTACGCTCTGCTCGCCGGTAATGCGCACCCACGGGTTAAGTTCGTGCGGCGGTATTTCGAGCAGGTCGAGCGCGAGGCCGCCCAGCGAAGGCGGCGCGAATCGCACGGAGTCGCCCACGGCGGGAATCACGTCGCTCAGCTTTGTCTTGATGAACACGAGCGTCCACTGGTTCGCGGGGGAGGTCTCGATGTGTGCCGGCGGGATAAGGTTGGAGTACTGTCCGTCGGCATTGCGGCTGCGGAACATGAACAGGCTCGCGTTCTTGCCGTCGTCTACAATGCCCTCGCTGAACGATAGCTTGAGCTCGGTGTTGCCTTCGGAAGAAATCTGGATTTCGGCCGCGGTGATGACCGGGCCCACCCTGTCTATCAGCCTGTCCTCGATGGGGAATACGGCGCTGTCGCCGGTGTCTTCGTCAATATAGGTGTAGAAGAGGTTGATTTTGCCGGAATACGGCTCCGTCGCGCCGCCGGTGAATATGGCGGTGCCAAAGCTCTTGCCCGAGGCGACGATGGTCGCGACGCTGTCGCCGTCCTTGTAGTAAATCTTGTTGTACGCGGCGGCGCGAGGATCCTTGTAGGCGCTGTCGTTCACGCCGAAGGTGAACTGGATGGAGTCAAGCACGTTCTGGATGCCCAATGCCTTTTTGAAGTGGATCCAGATGCTGTCGGCGCGTCCGTCGCCGTTGCGGTCGTAGATGAAGGCGCTGTCCACTTGCGGTACGGGCGGTTCCTTCATGTTGATCTTGCTCCAGACGATGCTGCCGTTCTTGGCGCCCGGCGTAGAGAGCGTCATGTCGGCGTTCACGACCTCGCCGAGGCCCTTCACGTAGAATACCGCGTGCCCGGAATCGAGCACGACTTCCTTGATGATGTTGCCCAAGGAGTCGCACGCCACGAGGAGCGTGTCGGACATGGTAATCTTGACGCTGATACCGCTGTACATGGTGGCCCAGTCTTCGGCGTACATGATGTTCACCTTGTAGGGCCTGCCCGCCCACATCTTTTCCTTGAGGTTCAGGTTGATGGGCAGCGTGTCGCTCGATACGTTACGGCTGGAATCGTCGCCGAAGGGCTTCCAGTATTTGCTGTAGCACAGGGAGTCGCCTTCTTCGGATTCGATGTCCAAAATGCAGTAGCTGGAGTCGATGACGGTTGCGTAGGCGAGGTTCGGCAGTTCGTACGGGTCAACAGTAAAGTAGACGTCCTTGTAGTCGGCGGGGTTGGTCTTGAGCGATACGCGCACGAAGTATGTTCCCGGAGGCAACGTCTGCGCCTTGGAGATGTCTTTGGGCTTGATAGTGAGTTGCGTGTAGTCGTTGCCGACGGTGATGCCCTGGTAATAGAGGGAGTCAAGCACATTGAGCGGGATGCCCTTGGAGTCTAGGCTGCGGCCGAACAGCACGAAGTTCGACGGCCCGGGTTCCGTGGATTCTTTTTCGGGTTCCGAGGAGAAGTCGCAAGCGAGCACGCGTTCGCGGATCTTTTGCCACACGTCTTTCTGGATGACATCGGGGTCGTCGGAGACGTCGGTTAGGAACATGCTCGATTCCACGTGCAGGTCGATGGAGGTGCGCATCATGAAGTTCGAGGCTTCACGCTTGCGCTCGGCATAGAAGATGTGGAAGTTGTAGGTGGAGTCCTCGACGAGGCCGAGCTTGTCGAGGTCTACGGATTTCTTGACTTTCTGGTGCTGGCCGCCAATATCCACGACGAGCTTGTTGTCGATGAACACCCACACGTCGTCGTCACCGTTGAATTCGAAGTACTGGCCCTTCACGTACTGGAAGGTCGCCTGGATTTTCATGGTGAAGCCGAAGTTGTGGTAACCGCGCACGCCCTTCACTTCGAGGCCGGGCAGGGAGTCGTAATAGACGTTCTCGACGGTGTTCGCGCTGTCCAAGTAGCGGAAGTCGTCCAGGAAGAACAGGCCGCCCTCGGGGCTGCTGTCGTCAATCTGGGCGTACCAGAAACCGTCATCGGTCATGGTGAGTTCCAGTTCGCGGCAGGTGACATTCGTGTACTCGTTGCCGGCGCTGTCCTTGGCGATGACCTCGGGCAGGAACCAGTTGTCCAGATGCTTTGCGTTGGTGCAGTTGTCCGGGAAGTTGGAGGCGCGTACGGGCACGCCGTTCGCGCCGAGTTCCTTTTCGACCATGCCGGTCATCGGGGCCGCTTCACAGCCCTTTTGGCCGAAGTCCTCGCTCACGCCTTCGCCGAACATGGGGAATCCGCGCGAGTCGAACCCGTTGCGGCCAGCAGCCTTGTTGCGGGGCCATTCAAAACCGTCTTCCTTGCCGTCGGCGCTCACGGAGCCGTCGAACCAGTCGAACATCATCACGGGCAGGTTCTTGATGGGGCAGTCGCCGAGAACTTCCGGGTACTTGGTCTGGATATCGGGGGCGCCAAACTGGTAGGCGTAAACCCAGACGGTATCCGAAATCTTCATCACGGAGTCAAGGTCAATCTCGTTCTCGATGGTGATGGAATCCTTGGTGACGCCCTCGTTGCCTACAAAGGTTCCGCCGATAGTCTGCTTGAAGAATACGGTGAACTTGTCGTCCTTGGGCGGAGAGACCTTGGCTTCGAACCATCCGCAGTAGTTGGGAACGGCCGTCATGAAGTTCTCGTCGAAGCCGTTCAGGTACATGATGGCGTTCGTGTTGGTCCAGGGGGCAAAGAACCGGATAACCTTCTTTTCGGGGGTGGGGATAACTTCGGGCTTTGTCTCCGAAATGGTAACGGTGCTGTCTTCGTTGATGATAATCCAGACTTCGCAGATGGCCTGGCTGTCGACGCCGTTCTCGTACGTGGGGAAAAGTTCGCGGAGCGAGGGCTCGTGCCCTTCGTTCAGGTTCTTGCGGCAGGTGCTGCCGTTGCAGCTGAGGCCGAATCGCAGGTGACGCACGTCTTCGCGCCCTTGCCTGTCGGAGCCCTCCAGGCGTTCCTGCGTAAAGTAGATGGTGAATGTACCGTCTTCTCCTTTTTCGAGGGCCTGGTACTTGTAGCTGGACTCGTTATCGGCATAATACAGGCTATTACCGTCATAAATGACGTGCGCTACCGCCACGTAGTCGGCGGCGTTCGAGAAAACAACAAACGGAGCTAAGCACAATGCCAAGCTCCGGAGTAGGCTGGTAAACCTCATCCGAATCTCCAATTCCCTAACGTAACCTGTTATCCTTAACCGAGTTAAAGATAATTTTTTTACAATGTAAAGCGAGGTTTTTCTTTGTTACCGATGTAAAAGTTTATTAATATATCGGAATTCTTTACAATTTACACGAATTTAGGCAGTCACAAAAACCTAATTTTAAGGGCGAAATTTAAAAACAACAGGAGTTTACTATGAATCGAGTGTATCTGGTCGCTTCCGCCAACATGGAAGCCAAGGTCAAGGAAGTCATGGACGCCGTGGCCGCCGCCGGCATGATTGCCGCCGCCTACAAGCCCTGTGTAAACGGAGCCGATGCCGCGAAGGAGCTCAAGGCCCACAATTCCGCGGTGCTCATGGAAAAGATTGCTGCCGACTTTTTGCAGCAGGACTTTGACTCCGTGGACGCCGTGGTGGTGGAAGGCGCTACGGGCATGAGCGACGTGATGGCCCAGAAGTTCAACGATACGCTTGCGACCGCACTCGATGCAAAGATCTATTCCGATGGCGAAGACGCCGACCTGTTCTGCCCCTGCCGCTTGCTCGCTTGCCCCAAGTGCCTTGCCGCAGACCTCGCTGCCGAGCCCGCCGAACGCAAGACGAGCCAGGCCATGTTCCGCGCCGGCCTTTTGCTCAAGGCTTCCAAGGCCAAGAAGAGGATCGTGCTCCCCGAAGGTAGCGAACCGCGTACCGTGCAGGCAGCGAAGCTCGTGATTGACCGCGGCATCGCCGTGCCGGTGCTCGTGGGCAAGAAGGACGAAATCTTTACCGTCGCGAAGGAACAGGGCGTTCAACTCCCCGCCGATATCGAAATCATTGAACCGAGCGCCGAACTTGCTGAAAAGTACGTGCCCACCCTCGTGGAACTCCGCAAGTCCAAGGGCATGACCGAAGACCAGGCCCGTGCCGCTCTTGCCGACAACGTAATGCTCGGCACCATGATGCTCAAGATGGGCGAAGTGGACGGCCTCGTTTCTGGCGCCATCCACTCTACCGCCGATACGCTCCGCCCTGCATTGCAGGTGATCAAGTGCGCTCCGGGCGTGAAGTCCGTGAGCTCCGTGTTCTTTATGTGCATGCCCGGCAAGACCTACATCTACGGTGACTGCGCCATCAACCTGAACCCCACCGCCGAGGAACTCGCGGGAATCGCCATGCAGTGCGACGACACCGCTAAGGCCTTCGGCCTGCCCAGCCGTGTCGCGATGCTCAGCTACAGCACCATGAACAGCGGCAAGGGCCCCGATGCCGACCTCGTGCGCGAAGCCACCAAGATTGTGAAGGAAGCCCGCCCCGAGATGCTCGTGGACGGTCCGCTGCAGTACGACGCGGCGACCGTGCCGAGCGTAGGTTCCCTCAAGGCCCCGGGCAGCACCGTCGCCGGCAAGGCTACCGTGTTCGTGTTCCCGAGCCTCTCTGCCGGTAACATCGGCTACAAGGCCGTGCAGCGCAGCGCCCAGGGCACCATCGCCATCGGCCCCATGCTCCAGGGCTTGGCCAAGCCGGTGAACGACCTGAGCCGCGGCGCCCTCGTGGAAGACATCGTCTACACGATTGCTTTGACCGCCGTGCAGGCCGGCTAAGGGAAAAGAGACCGCACGGACTAAATTCTAGCAGTCAAGTACAGGGCTGGTCCGTGCTCTCGCCACCATGCCTCGTTAATACGAGGCACTTGTGGCTCACGGAGACCGCACGGACTAAAATTGCGCAAAAATCCTTGACGTAAATCAACAAAAAAGGACAAAGGTCGCTAATTTGTTTGCCCTCTCCCGTACGGGAGAGGATTTTTTATGTTATTTTATTGATGGCTAGGAGGAAGGATGAGCAAAATATGTATTATCATATTTTTCTTCGCGTTTGCGGGGGTGGCTTTTGCGCATGGCAAGGCCTCCAAGCGTCAGCCTTTGCCCGACAGCACCAAGATTTACGAACAACTTATTGAGATGGAAGACGAGGACGCCCATTATGGCCGCAACATTGCGGGCATTGTCGGCGGGAGTACGCTTGTAGGGCTTGGGACGGTGTGCCTGTTCAGCGGGATATATTTTTTGAAGTTCCATGACAAAGAGGACAATGCGTGGGATGAATTTGTCGACGAGACGACAGGCCTTGGCGCCCTGATTTTTGCGGTGCCGCTTTACATGGCGGGAATCCCTATATTGGCTTACAATATATACACGTACAGCTTGCGCAAGGAGCATGCGAAAAAACGTGACGTGTACAAGCGTGACCTCAAGTACTACAACATGCGTCACCACCGCGAAAAAGGGGAGTCCGTACAGATGTCGTTGTTCCCCTCGGTGGACGTTATCCACAGCGGTGGCGGACTAAACTTGCTGATGGCGTTTTGACGCAAGAATCCCGGGGCTGTTCGCCCCGGGATAACGCGGTCTTAGGATAATTGTGGTTGATTAATCCTTTACGCAGCGGACAGCAAATGCAAGTCCCATATCAATGGCTTGAAACCGTACAGTTTGTGTTTCAAGGATTAAATAGGTTGATCCGATACCGATCGGTTTACCTGTTGTTTGGCCCGAATAATACATTTTGCTGGGTGTAGATGTCCAGTAGAGGGAATTGCCAAAACCGGGATCGCCAACAAAATCAAAGCCGTAGGCGTACAATCCTGCGCTATAGGAGTTAAACCCGTATTCGTCCGTGCCTGTATCGTCTGCCGTTCTCAATACTTTTGCCGCTTTGACTTCTCCACCGACCGTTGCAAATAGTTGCTCCCATTCGCCTTTTGAGGGTAGGTGCCAGCCTTCGGGGCAGACTCCTCGTGACGATTCTTTCAGATTGCAGGTCTGATAATCCCCCATAACGCGAGAACCACAATCAAGCCCACCGTCGCCAAACAGCCCGTCTGAATCAACGGCCGCCGCGAACGTGTAGAGTCTACCGTAAGCGTCGCAGTTTTCTTGCTTGTTTTCGTGGCACATGGAATGCGTTGAGTCTGTTTGGTAGTCGTAGTTCAGGTTTTCGGCCATCCAGACTTGCTCGCCGATTTGGACAGTCTTGTAGGTGTGCCCATCTCTTTCATCTGTCAGTGTCCCGTATTCGCCCTTGTATTTGCTTGTTCCCTTGTGAGTGGATTTCCAAAGTGTTCCATCGCAGACGAATTTTAAGCCCTCATGCGGACTCAGTGAATTTACGTTTACGGCGGTGTCGCCCTTGTTGGTGTCGCTGCATTTCCCTAGTCCGTAATTGTCGGCCCAGAACATGTTGATATACTTTTCGAAGTTGGGCAGGGAACTGGAAATGCCCCATCCGAGAATGTTTTCCCTGATTCTGGAAATACTCTGCTTGGTATCGTCTTCGCGGATTACGTTGTACTCGTCATCATCGATTTCACTATTCTGTTCCATTTCAAAGGCCCATTCCGCAATGGCGTTCCTTGTTATGGAATCGCTCCAGGAACCGTTTTCGGTCAGTTCCAGGGCTAGCTTACCGATGCGTTCCGTGAAGCCGGCAACATCCTCGTCGCCCTGGAGCAAGATGCTTATGGCCAAAAGCTTTGCGTTCCCGTCGCCGGATTGGAAGATGTCCAGGTCTTCGAAAGCTCCGTCAGATTCGTTCATGGCCATTGCGGAAATGATTTCTTTCCTCGCTTGGGCCTTGGCGTCCATGACGGATTTCCCGTTGGAGACGAGGTACATGACGCGTTCGTATTCCAGGTGGGTGAGTAGGTTGACGTTGACTTTTTCACGATGGCTGATATCGGTAATGGCCCTCAGTGTCAAGGGACTTGAAGATTTCTTTCCGGTAATCTCGTTACGGTAGTAGCCGTTCACCTCTATCATGGCATATTTGGCGTAAGATGCGTCGCCTTCAAGGATAAAATCGCCTTTGTCGCTTTTAATGGTCGATTTGAACATCCTTCCCGTTTGAAGCATTGTTTTTTCGTCCAGCTCCATGATGTTCACTGTGGAGCCGGTAATAAAGGGTCCTTTCTGGGAGACGCCTTGGATTCTCCATTCTCCAAGGGGCATGCTGGTTCCAGTTTCGGAACATCCTATAAACATCAAGGCGGTCAAGAACAAGATAAAGAAGAGTTTCATATTGGTATTCTCCTTAAATTCCTGGTTTTAGAAAATCAGTCCATGACGCAGCGGACGGACATTGCTTCTTTGTAGTCGTCAGAATTCTGGAACCATGGGGCAGATAGACTGTTTTCTTCGTCAAATAGTTCAAAAATTACGTATGACAGGCCCTCCCCGTATGCGACATTGATGTCCTCGTCGTAATTCGTTGAAGTCCAAAAATAGGCGTCGCAGTGATTGCCTTCTAAATCATTAAAACCGTCGAAATAAGCTCCCGATTTAATGATGTTGAAACCATAGTCGTCTGTACCGATACCGTCTGCCGTTCTCAATGCTGTTATTGCCAAGACTTCTCCGCCGACAGCAGAAAACAGCTGTTCCCATTCTTTCTTGGAAGGTAGGTGCCAGCCTTCGGGGCAGACTCCCCGTGACGATTCTTTCAGGTTGCTGCAGGCGCTACGTGTGTTGCCGCAACCAAGGCCTCCGTCGCCGAATAGCCCGGCCGAATCGACAGCTGCCGCGAAGGTATAGAGCCTGCCGTACTTGGCGCAGTTTTTTTCGTCGTTTTCGTAACAGATGGACTGCGTTATTTCTGTATGGTAGTTGTAGTTCAGGTTTTCGGCCATCCATACCTGTTCGCCGATTTCTACGGTCTTGTAGGTTTGACTGTCCCTTTCGTCTGTCATGGTCCCGAAGATTCCCATGTAGTTGGTGCCTTTTTTGTCGACGGAAACCCACTTGCCGTTATTGCAGACGAAGAGTTCCCCATGCCGCTTGCTCAAGATGTTCGTGTTCTGGGCGGTGTCGCCCTTGTTGGCGTCGCTGCACTTGTCGAGCCCGTAGTTGTCGGCCCAGAACAGGTTGGCATACTTCTCGAAGTCGGGCAAGGAATCGGCGATGCCCCATTTAAGGATATTCTCCCTAATGGCGCCATACATGTTACGTTGTTCCCTTTCGCAGGCCCAGTCTGCAATGGTGGTTTTTGTCACCGAGTCGTTCCAAGAGCCGCTTTGGGCCAGTTCCATCGCGAACTTCCCTAGGCGTTCCGTGAATTCGGCTATGTCCTCGTCGCCTTGAAGCAAGATGCTTATGGCCAAAAGCTTTGCGTTCTCTTCGCCAGATTCAAAGATGTTCAAGTCTTCGAATGCATCTTCGGATTCGCTCATGGCCATCGTGGAAAGAATTTCCCTTTCTGCTTGGGCCTTGGCTTCCGAGACGGATTTCCCGTCGGAAACGAGGTGCTTGACGCGCTCGTATTCCAGGTGGGTGAGCAGGTTGACGTTGGCCTTTTCTCGATCGCTGAGGTCGACGATGGCGTTCAGGGTCAAGGGGCTCGATGACTTTTTCCCGGAGACTTCATTACGGTAGTAGCCGTTCACTTCGAGCAAGGCGTACTGGGAAACAAGCGCCGTGCCCGAGACGGTAAAGTCTCCCTTGTCACTCTTGATGGACGACTTGAATATCTTTCCCGTCTGGAGCAACGTGTTTCCGCCCAGCTCCAGGACATTTACCGTGGAGCCGGTAATGAACGGTCCCTTCTGGGAAACGCCTTCGACTTTCCATTGTTCGAGGGCCACGATGCCCTTGTCTATGCTGGTTCCGCCCGCTACGTCGTCGGACGAGGAACACCCTATGAATAGCAGGGCTGTTAAAAACAGGATAAGAGTGGCGATCATATTAGTTTCCTCCTCGAACTCTCTCGGTTAGCGGGAAAAGTTGCAGGTTCAGGCGATAGACCTGTTCCGTATCGCCGTCGTTTGCGACGATGTCTGCGATTTGTTGACGGAAATCATCCAGTGCTTTTACGATTTTGTCGTATCCTTGGCGCGTGATTCCCATGGTGATGCCCGACATGTCCCTTTCGGAAAGAGGGAGGCTGATGGCATCCAGCGCGAACATGCCCATTTGGCGTTGCAAGTTCCTGGCGGCAACAGGGAGCGCGTCCGTGGTGTTTATGGAGATTGCCTTGTCGGTTTGGTGGTAGGCGTTATCGTAATCCTTTTCCAGCAGGCCTATCTTTTGCAAAAAGGCCAATGTATCGGCAACGTCGTTGGTGGAGATGGACGGCTTGCATGCTTTGGCCATTTCGAAGGGCTTTGCGCCGGGCATTGCCGGGGCCAGCTCGCGGAGAACGGAATTCTTCCAGGATTTGAAGTATTCAAACTCGTTGGTCCCGAGAATCCTGACCTTGTGTTCTTTGGCCATGGCACACATTTCTTCAAAGGCGTTCTTTTTGGCTTCGTCAGTCTTTGAGGTGCCATAGGCGACCATTACCTGGAAATAGGCGTTGTCAAAGCCGGTGAGTCCCATGGCCAAAGCAACAGCTTTTGCGCCTGAACGGCTTAGATTCTTTTTCCCTTCGCAAACGTATTTAAGGAAGATTGCTGAAGAAAAACCGGCCGACTTGGCAAAATCGCGCCACGTAAAAGCCGACGTGCGCTTTTTTGCGTCAAAAAAGTCCTGGATGACTTTTCGATAATCTGTGTATTCGGTGATTGGCTTCATATAGATAAAAATACCTAATTGAAAATACCAATGCAACTATTTTAGAATACAAAATCATACATTTTTATTGAAAAACGCCAAATATTATGTTGTATGTAACCAATATTGTGTTTTTGGGACACATTCACGTGTTCTGGGAATACAAGAAATGGGCCTGAAATGACGGGGGGTTATTTCTTGTAGAGCTTGGCGTTGATTTTCTTCTGGAGCTCCTTGAGCTTCCAGCGGCCGCGCTTGTCTTCGAGGAAATAGTTTGTACGTATCCCGCGGGCGATGCCGCGCTCGATGAGGTCCAGCGCGTCGGCGTAGCGCTTTTGGTCAAAGCGCAGTTCTGCCAAAAAGAAGTAGTTGTACAAGTCCTTCGGGTCTTGCTGTAGCGCCATGGTCAGGTACTTGTCGGCGAGCGCCTTGTCGGGCCACGAGAGGATGATGGGGATGTAGGGGAGCAACTGGTGCGCGCGCCCGAGAATCTGGTAGTCGTTGGAGGCCGTCGCCACGTCGCGTACCTTGGCGGCGACGCCTTCTTTTACGGCGGCGAGCGGGTTCTTTTCGGCGCCCCACATGGAAAGCGTGGAGGCGTAGATGTGCGAGATTTCCTTGTTCTTCGGGAATTTCTTGTAGGCGGCTTCGGAGATGTTCTTGAGCGAGTCGAGGTGGACGCTTCTCTTGTTCTTGTTGAAGGGCACAAAGCGGAACGCGAAGTAGTAGCTCTTGACGTAGCCCTCGGTCGCCTTCTCCAGTACGGACTGGTCTTGCATGGCTCGGCGGTAGGCGTCTTTCATGAGCGCCGCGTTCTTGGCGTCGGCCTTTTCGCCGTCGGCACGGTCGGCCCTGGCCGCATAGCAGGAATCGGCGAAAGCGAGATCGCTGTTCGCGAGGGCAAAGGCTGCGCCTAGCAGGAGAGCGCACAATGTCCTTGACCGGATTCCCATAGGGCGGCGCGGGGCGCCTTATTTCCCCTTTCCCTTGCCGGAGAAGTAGTCCTGCTGACGGGTCGCGCCAAGCACGGCGTGCCACAGCGTTCCGTTCGGGTCAATCTTCTTGCGTTCGCTTACGGCGTATTCTATGGGCACGTGCGTGAACTCCCCGTTCATGCTGCCCACGACCATGTCGGTCTTGCCGGCCATGCCCGCGTGTACGGCGCTTTCGGCGAGCTGGAAGCAGAAAATCGCGTCGGTACCCTTGGCAGGGATGCTGCGTACCATGTAGCTCGGGTCGAAGTACTTGATGTTGACTTCCTTGCCGACCTTCTTGAAATGCTCGTTAATCTTTTCGGTAAGGAACTCGCCGATGTCGTTTTTCAGGATGTTGCCACTCGCGTCGCGACGTTCTTCCTGGTCCTTGAAGAGTTCCTGACCGGCGCCTTCGGCGACCACGATCACGGCGTGAGTCTTGCCGCTCGAATAACGGCTCTCGAGCGCCTTGAAAAGCCCTTCGAGCGTGAAGGGGACTTCGGGCACGAGGCAGAAGTTCACGACGGTGGTGGCGAGGGCTGCGTAGGCGGCGATAAAGCCGGAATCGCGGCCCATGAGCTTCACGAGACCGAGCCCGTTGAAGGCGCCGTTCGCTTCGTTGTGGGCGCTGGTAATCACGTCGGTTGCGCTGAGCACGGCCGTCTCGAAACCGAATGTCTTGTCGATGAGGTTCAGGTCGTTGTCGATGGTTTTGGGAATGCCAATGACGGAGATGGGCTGCTTTCTCTTCTTGATTTCTTCGGCAATCGCGTGGGCGCCGCGGAGGGTGCCGTCACCGCCGATGCAGAAGAGCACGTTGATGTTGAGGCGCATCAGGGTATCGACCATGATGGAGGGTTCCTGCATGCCGCGGGAGCTGCCGAGGATGGTGCCGCCGTCTTCCTGGATGGAGTCGACAACGTCGGGGTTCAGCGTGATGGGCGGGTAGCCGTATGCCGGGTTAAGCCCGCGATAGCCGTAGGGGATACCGAAAATATTGCGGACGCCGTAGTCGAACCACAGCACCTGTACAAGGCCCTTGATGACGTTGTTGAGGCCGGGGCATAGGCCGCCGCAGGTCACGATGCCCGCACGTGTCCAGGCGGGGTCGTGGAAGATTGTTTCGCGAGGGCCGGCCGCCTCGAGAGAGGGGACGGCAATCTTTTTCTTGTAGAATTCCTCGATGCGCTTCACGTCGGTGGTGAGGCCTATCCTGTCTTCTTCGGATACGAACTGGATTCCCTTCATCGGGGACTTGAGCGTTCCCTTGCCGACAGTTTCGATGGAAAGGTTGAATTGCTCGGGGTTGTGGAGAATATCTTCTTGAGTCATGGCCTAGTGTCCTGAATGCCTATAAGATACATAAATCGATTCTAGATGGACAAGGGCGGGAAGTGTATCTTCGTGCGCAGTCCTGGGTTTGCGTTCTCGATTTCGATTTTCATGTTCGAAAGCGTGCAAAGCTTTTTCACCATCGAAAGCCCGATGCCCGTTCCCTGCGTGGTGCGGGTCATCTCGTTTTCCACGCGGTAGAATTCCTGGAACACCTTCTTCATCTCGGATTGTGGGATGCCCGGGCCGTAGTCGCGGACGGCGAGGTACACGTGGTCTACGGCCATGCGGAGCTCGATGACAATCATCTTGTAGTCCGCCTTCACGGAGAACTTGAGCGAGTTGTCCACGAGGTTCGTCAAAATCTGCATCACGGCGTCGCGGTCCATCATGAGCTGCACGCTGTCGACTTCGGTGTCGCACGAGACAGTGAGTTCAAAGCCGTGGTCCTCGATGTTCTTCGAGTACATGGTGACAAAGTCGTCGAGCACCGCCTTGGGGCGGTCTTTCTTGATGTTTGCGACCCAGCGGTTGCCGTCGAGCTTGGAGAGGTTCAGCACGTTCTGGATGAGTCGCGTGAGTCGGTCGGATTCGCGGGCAATCTGGCTATACTTCTGCAGGCGTTTCTCTTCGCTCATCTTGCTGTCGTACTGCTGTAGCAGCTCGGCGCTCACCTTGATGGCGGTTAGCGGAGTCTTGAGCTCGTGACTCACGGCAGAGATAAAGTCCTGGCGCTTTTTGGCGAGCGAGACTTCGCTCTGGGTAAGGCGGTATACGGCGATAAGGCCCGCCGCCAGCACGAACAAGACGACAAAACCGAGGAACAGCAATAGGCCGCTGCTGTTGAAGTTCTCGCTCTTTTTCATGTACATGTTGAGCGAGATGCTGTTGAGCGGCGGCAGCAGCGGTACCGAGAGAATCTTGGTTGTCGCGTCGGATGCGCCGAACCGCAAAAGGTCCGTGCCGTTGCTCGAGAATCCGAGGACGAGGTCCTTTTCGAGTGGGTAGAACTGCGTTTCGTTCTTGACGAGGCTGCTCAGGTAGACGCGCAGGTCGACGACGAATCCTTGCACGAACAGTTCGCTACCGCGGCGCACGTTGCGGCGGAACACGATATAGTTCTTGTTGAATACCGCCTCGAACGGTTCGATTTCGACTTCTTGCGGGCGCGTGATTTCGAAGGGGATTTCTAGAGTGTCGGTGCTGTCGAGTTTCGCGGATTCAGCGTCGAAGGCGAACGTCTCCTTTTCGGAGGTGTGCTCGAAGCGGTTGGTACGTTCAATCTGGTTCTTGCGCTTCTTGCTCTTGCCGTGCAGCTTGGGGTCGCGCTTGTACACGACGTCGATGACACTTTCCACGGAGTCGCGGGGCTGCGCTGTTGCCTCGATGCCTTCGTTCTTTACGCCGAGCTCGTTCAAGATGTTGTTGATGCGGAAACGGACTTCTTCGCGCTTGGTACGTTCGGCAGGGGGAATCTGCTCGAGGAGGATTTCACCGAACCGCCCTTCGGGCAAAAACGGCGTACGCAGCGAGTTGTCGGGCGCAAGCTGGAAATGCCCCACAAGGCCTTCGTACTGGCTCGTGATGGGGTAGTCCACCAACTCGGAGAGAGTGTTCTCTTCGCCGCCAATAACCTGGATTGTTCGGATGAACCCGTATTCCGAGTACGACCTCTTGTCTTCGATGGCGAGGTCTTTTGCGATTTGCTGGTTCAGCGTGTTCGCGACGAACATCGCATGTCCCTGGTACAGCGAGTTCGTACCGATTTCCAATTGCGTATACGCCTGGTGGAGCAGCACCACCAGGGGCAACGTGATGACGAAGAATATCGCCGCGAATATTACGTGGATTTTGCGCATTCAGGAGCCGAACGCATCTGGTACCCTTCGCCGCGGAAGGTCACGAGGAGTTTCGGATGGGCCGGGTCGTCCTCGATTTTCTTGCGAAGCTTGGTGATATGGATGTCGACGGTGCGGGTATCCACGGATTCGGCATTCTCGTAACCCCAGACCTTGCGGAGCAGTTCGGCACGCGGAACGGCGTGGTCGCGGTTGTTCCACAGGTATTCGAGGATTTCGATTTCCTTGCGGGTGAAGGCGAGTTCTTCCTTGCCGCGGGTGCCGGTGTATTCACGGAAGTTCACGCGGAGGTTGCCGGCGGCGAGCTTGCCTTCGTTCTCGAGGGACTGGCGGCTACGACGGAGCACGGCCTCGATGCGCGCAAGCAGCATGGGCACGGAGAACGGCTTCGGGATGTAGTCGTCGGCACCGAACTTGAGGCCGTTGATGATGTCCTCGTCGGCATTCTTGGCAGAAAGGATGATGATGGGGAGGCTCCTGTCCTTTTCGCGAATCTTGTCGCAGACGGTAAAGCCGTCCATGCCCGGGAGCATGAGATCGAGGAGGACAAGGCCGTACTGGCCGGAGAGGGCTTCGGTAAGACCGCTTTCGCCATCGGCCACGTGTTTAACGGAGTAGCCGTTGAGTTCGCAGAGGTCTACGAGGCCTTCGGCAATTGCAATTTCGTCTTCAATAATGAGAATACTTGTGCTGCTAGAATTTTGAGCCATTTTATGTTTTTTCCTTTGAAACTTTATTAGAGCGCGAGTCCGATACCGAGTTCGAGAGCGACTATGCCCGGATCGACTTCTTCGGGGAAGTCACCGCCGAAGTAGAACTTCACGTTCGAGTAGGCCGCAATCGGGATGACGGGGAGCTTGGCGCGCAAGCCGATAAGGACGTGACCGCCGATGCTGGTCTTGACGCCTTCTTCCATGGCCTGGTCCTGGACCTTCTGCTTGACGGTTTCGCCGAGGCCGGAGAGTTTCTGTTCAAGTGCCTGCTGTGCTTCGGGAGTGATGGTGCCCGCAGCCTTCATCGCGGCCACTTCCTGGATGGCTTCGGAGATGGACGGATCGCCGATGAGTCCGCCAACGAAGCTGTTGTTAAGCACGAAGCTGTTCGCGAAAACGGTGAGACCGCCACCGATGTAAGGACGGATGATAGGGATGAAGGTGATGGGATAGGTAATGGAAATATCGCCGGTCATGGAGACGAACTTCGGGTTCGCCTTGCCGAACGGGGTGCCGCCGAGTTCGATTTCGAGCGGGATTTCAGTTTCGGGGACGTTGTCGGCCTTGACATAGAGGCTAGCGTCGTAAGAACCGAAGCGGACGTTGAAGGTACCTTCGATGTCGATGACGGGGAGGAGGTCGATCCACAGCTTGAAACCGAAGCCCTGCATGGTGCCTTCGTAGCCTTCATGGCTGAAGCTGATGTCGTCTGTGACCACACCCTTGCCTTCGGGCTTCAAGGTGTTGCCGAAGAGGGGGCTGTAATGGGCGCCGATGCCGATAATGGCGAAGGACTGGGTCGCGAGCAGGGCGGCCGTGGCAAGAATAATTTTGCAGTTCATAAGGCTCTCCTATGTAGACTTAGACTCGTGTCTTGAAATTATATAAAAAATAAGGAAAAGGACAGCCCAGAAATCCAAAAAATCCCTTTTCGTGCAAAAAAAACGCCCCTGGGGGCGCCTGTTTATAAATGTTTTCGGAAAATGCGGTGTTTGGGGGCAGTCGCGGGCCGTTACTTGATGGCCGGCACGATGAGCAGCACCTTCTGGCCCTTCTTTACCGGGATTTTGTCGAAATTGTAAACCCCGACGGTCTCGCCGTGGCTGCCCTGGGCGGCGACGCTCACGCTGTGGCTGCCCGGTTCTACGGGGAGGCGGGTCATGTAGAAGGAATTCGGCAGAAAGAGCCCGACGCGGAGGTCCGCCTGCTCGAGCTGGCCCTGCGCGACGTCCATGCCGATGTTCTTTACGAGGTCGAAGAGGCCGTTGCCCGTGTTGGTGGCGGATTTGGCTTTTTGGGCGGCGATGGTGCGGAGCGTGACTCTCACCGCGGTGCGCGTGATGGTGGAGGTCTTTTCGTCTTCCATGTTCTGGCGGAGTTCGCCGTCGATGTCCATCACCTTCTCGGGCTTTATACGCGTCTTGCCGTCCAGGGAGACCTCGAAGCGGTTAACGCGGCTCGGGTGCTTGCGTACCTCGGGGAGCGCGAAACCGATGTGGAACGTGCCGCTTCCGGCGCCTGCGACCGGCGGGGCCACGAGCGTAAAGGAATTGCGCTGCCCGGTTTCGCCGTCCTTGTAGTAGAGGTTCATCACGCCGCCGCTCACGAACGTGCCGGAGAGGTACATCTCGCCCAGGATGGGGCTGTGGCCGGCGTAACCGATGACGATGATTTCCTGGCCCATTTCCTGGACGGCCGTCGCCTTAGGCGTGCTCGCGAGTTCCTTCTTCTTGAGGGCGCGGATGTCGTCTTCGCGGTCCATGCGTCGCAGGCTTTCGGTGACGAACTCGAACACTTCGTTCGGCAGTCCCATCTTGCTTTCATCGTAGGCCTTTACAGCCTTGTAGTAGGCGATAGCCGCGTCGTCTTGTTCGCCTTCCAGGTCGTACACCAGGGCGGAAAGGTAACGCAGGAAACCATTGTCGTTTACTTTGTCTGCATCCTTCTGGTAGAGCCTGTTCATCGCTATCTGGGAACGCTTCACCTCGACAAGAGCCCCGTCGAGGTCCATTTTGGCCAGGTAGTTGAGAATCTGGAACTCGTACATGGTCAAGATCTCGAAGGGCCTCGCCCGGTAGGGGCGAATGTTGTCGTTCGTGAGGATGGCCGCCGCCTCGTTCGTGACGGATTTCGTATAGAGGTCGTCGTTTATCTTTTCGGCTTTCTCGAAATTCTTGATGCTCTCGTCGAAGTTGCGGTTGTAGTGGTGCAGTACGCCCAGGTCGTAGTAGTACAGGAATTCGCTGTTGGAACCGTACAGGTCCTTTTGCTTTTTCTTTACTTGGGCAATAGTCGCTTCGAAGCCCTTCTTCTCGAGAGTCGGGGCCAGTTCTTCGTACCGCGTCATGGACTTGTTCGCGCAAGACGCCAACAAGAATGCGGCAAGCAACAGGAATATCCGTTTCATAGCGCTAACCTGGATTGCGGAAGTGGGGTGTTAGGGGCGGAGCCCCTAGGAGAAGGGGTAGCCCCGGAATAAGTCCGGGGTGAGGGGAAGGCCTTCCCCTTTGCCCACGCTACACATTACACATTTCACACTACACATTACAGTGCAGGTGCATTACATCTTCACGCTGGACTGGGAGACGTACTTCTTGATTTTCTTGTCGCCGATCCAAACCTTCTTGTGGCTCTGGATGTCGGTGAGTTCCATGTCGACCTGGTAGTAGATGACCTGTTCGCCACCTTCCTGGTCCACGATGGAGTTGAGCGTACCGGTGAGCATGAGGTCGGCACCGATTTCCTGGCCTGCGTCCTTGCGGGTTTCTTCGGTGGCGTTGCCGGCCTGGCTGGCGAGCTCGTTGCGGAGTTCGGAGCGTTCTTCGGCGTTCGCGACAAAGTCGGCCTTGCCGCTGTTGATGAGGGCGCGTTCGATGTCCTTGATGAAGGTTTCGACGTTGATGTGTTCGTGGCTCTTGTTACGGACCTGGCCAATCACGACGGTCGGGACCTGGCCGTTCTTCTGCTGAATCATGGCCTGGTACCACGGACGGTTGAGGCAGTCGGTAATCATTTCGTCGGCGACGAGGCGGGAATCGGTGTCGTTCCATGCGCCAGAAAGGTCGGTGACGGAGTTGGAGTCGATACGGGAGACCTTCTTGCCGCCGCTGGAGCAGCCGACGAGGAAGGCGAGAGAGGCGCAAAGGCAGATAGTCCAGATTTTAGACATGTTTATCTCCTGGTTAAGTTTTACGTGGATAAATATAAAAAAACGGAGCCCCCGGCGGGAGCTCCAGTTCTTTTATTCCAATTAGGCTTGGAATTATTTCTTTTTCTTGCCGGCAGTGGCGTCGAGTTCGAGTTCGACGGTCTCTTCGCCCTTGACGGTCACGAGAGCTTCGGCAGACTTGCGGTTAGAGCATTCGGCACGCACCACGTGGTCGCCTGCATCCAGGTTGTGGATGGTGAGCGGGGCACCGTCGGTCTTGTCGGAGTTTTCACCGTCGACGTAGATGAGGCACTTGCCCGGCTTGGTGGTGACCTTGATGTGGCCTTTCGGAATCTTGGTGCCGAAGTCGAAGTTGTTGCGCTTGTCTTGGCCCGGCCAGATGTTCACGCGCTGGTTCACGAGCTCGTAGCCCTGGTCGATGACCACGAGGGTCTGGCGGCCGGACTTGACGGACAGATTTTCGATGGGGCTCTTGCCGAGGAGTTCGCCACCCAGGTAGACGTCGCTGTTGGGCGGGTTGGTAATGATGTTCACGGTAGCGGCCTTGCCACGGGGAGGCGGATCGTCGTCGGCGACGGCGGAAGTAAAGAGAAATGCCACCATAAGGGCAAAGATGTACAGTTTCTTCATGAGAATCTCCTGTTGTTTATGTATAAAATATAATGTTTTTTTTGAATTTAAAATAATTTTGTGCAAAAGTTTGGATACTTGGTGAAAATAAGGGATTTTTTCTATCTTCAATCGCATGAAAGCCCTTTACCAGAAAATTCGCACCCTGAATGGCAAAAATTACGGCCTTTACAAATCCCTCGCCGACAAACCCTGGGATTTCGGTGACTTTGTCCTAGATTTTCTGCATGTGCAGGGCGACCCGTTTGCACCCGCGTCGCGGGTGGTGGTGCGCGCGAAGCTTTCGGCGCTCGGCTATGCGCCGGAGTGGGGCTCGGATTTTGAACACAGGCTCGCCTTAAGCGATTTTCTGTACCGCAGGCTCGGACGCCTGGTGCAGGAACGGTACCCGGGCAAGGATGCCGCGGTGGTTTTCAATACCGCCGGACCCGAAATGCTGGTGCGGAACAGCCTGTGGATAGACAACGGCGAACTCCGGGCGTGCCTGCAGGTGCGACTCCCGGGCGAAGGACGCAAGATTCAGGCGGAAGAGGCTGCCGAGATTTTGACGATGGTGTTGCCGGACCTTGTGTCGGCGGGGCTGTACTGCGACAAGGCGGCTGTGCCGGAGTTGCAGGAGTATTACCGCGTCCTTGCCGAGCGCAAGGCGATTCTTGCCGAACTGGATGCTCGCGGGCTTTGTGCGTTCGTGCCCGATGGAGCTGTGCTGCCGCGTGCGTCGGGCCTGAGCGAGATGCCGCTTGAAGGGGCAGTGAAGTTCGAGGCTCCCGAAGAACTCGCGGTGACGTTGAATGCCTGCGGGCGCGAAATCCGCGGCATGGGAATCCCGAAGGGCATTACCGTGATTACGGGCGGCGCGTTCCACGGGAAGTCCACGCTGTTGCAGGCGTTGATACGCGCGGTGTTCCCGCATGTTCCGGGCGACGGGCGCGAAGGCATTGTCGTTGACGAGACGGCGCTCCGTGTGGGCGTGGAGGACGGGCGAAGTGTTCGCGGGACCGACCTCTCGATGTTCGTGCGCGACTTGCCGGGCGGCATCGGTACGAAGGATTTCAATACGCTCTCGGCTTCGGGTTCCACGAGCGAGGCGGCGAACTTGCTCGAGGCAATGGAGGCGGGTGCACGCACGTTCTTCATTGACGAAGATTCCTCGGCGGTGAATTTTTTAATCCGCGACGTGCGCGTGCGCAAGCTTTTGGGCGACGAGCGCGAACCGCTTATTCCGCTGACCGACCGCATTCGCGAACTCGCCACTGCAGGGATGAGCTTTGTCTTGGTGGCGGGAGCCTGCGGTGACTACCTGGATATTGCAGACAACATAATTATCATGGCGAATTACAGGGCGGAATGCGCCAGATTCAATGGTGCCGAAGCGGTTCCGGCCGCTGCGCCGAGTGCGCCTGCCGGGATGCCTACGACGCGTCCCTTTGCCGCCTATATGCAGCCCTTGCAAAAATCGGTGCGTCCGGCTTCGGCCGTGGAGCGCCAGGTCAAGGTGAAGCTGTCGGGCGACTTTTTGCTGCAAATCGGTTTCCTCGTGGCCGACACCTCGCGCCTTGTGACGCTTGTCGACAAGCAGCAGCGCCTGGGTGCCGGGTTCATGATGCTGAACATGTTGCAGAACGCGGCGAGCAATTCGGACGGCGAAGCGGGAGTTGCCGGCGAATCTGTTGCCGCGGTGGCACAAAAACTATGTGATTCAATCCGCAATGTAGGCTTCCGCAACTTGCCACAGGGCATGAGTCGCGAAATGAGCTTGCCCCGTGCCGTGGATATTGCCTGCGTTGCCTTCCGGTTACGCTAGATGAATATTGCCTTAATAATCTATCTCGTTTTCTTGGTGGTAATAGCGGTCCGTAGCGCCAAAAGCGTCAAGGACATTCCTGATTTCTTCGTAGCGCGCAAGGGCGCGTCGGCCAAGGCGGTGGCGGGGAGTCTCGTGGCTACAATCCTTGGCGGGTCGGCCGTGATTGGCGCCGTCGATAGCGGTGCCAGGCTCGGCGGGGCCGCCACCTGGTTCATGCTCGTAGGCGCGCTCGGGCTTGTCGCATTGATTCCGTTTGCGCGCCGTGCGTACAACCATGGTAAATACACATTGCCGGATCTTGTCGAGAACCTGTACGGCAGGGGCCCGCGACTGGTAGCATCCTTGGTGATACCGGTCGCGTGGACCGGCATTGTCGCCGCACAGATTATCGCGGCCGCAAAGCTCTTGATGACGTTCGCACCGCTCGGGTACACGCAGGCAGCGCTTGTCTCGGCGGCAGTATTTACGGGCTACACGCTCGCTGGCGGGCAGCATTCTATTTTGCGCACGGACTTTTTGCAGGCCTGCCTGATTATTGTCGGGCTATTGACTGTGGCGGGATTCGCGCTGTTCGCGGGCCCGGGCGCATCTTCGCTGTCCACGGTTCTGCAGGGTGCTCCCGAGTTCCCGTTCAATACGAACTTCTCTCCGCTTGACTTGTTTTTGCTGGTGCTCACGTATGGCACTACGTACACGGCGGGCCCCGACATCTTTAGCCGCATGTTCTGTGCGAAGGACGTGGCTACGGCCAGGAAAGCGATTGGCATGGCGGCAGCGACGCTTGTGCCCGTTGCTTTTGTAATAGGCTTTTTGGCGGTGTACGGCGTGAGTCTTGAAAACGTGCAGGGCGCGCATATTACCGCGATTGCAGATAAAGTATTGCCGTCGGCGTTGATTCCGCTTGTGGCGCTTGCGTTGCTGAGCGTTGTGCTTAGCAGTGCCGATACCACGCTTCTCAGCAGCTCCGTTATTTTGTATGGAATGTTCCGCAAGCAGGATTCGGACGTTGATGTGAATGGTGCAAACGGCGCGAATGCAGGACGCAGGCTTGGCGGCATCCGTATCACAATCTTGTTGAACGGAATCGTGGCGTTGCTGCTGGCGCTTGTATTTACCGATATCATCGGCACGTTGCTTTTGGCGCTTGCCGTTTATGCGGGCGCGTTCACCGTACCTATATTGTGGGGGCTTTTGGGGCTCAGGGCCAAGCCTAAGTTTGTGGCGGCGGCCATTGTTGCGGGCGGCATCCTGGCGCTTGCAGGTAAATTATGCCCCGCGTTGCCCGGATCGCTGGGCGCGCACACCGGCGACATCTTGATGGTACTCGCTTTTGCGGTCAACGCGGCGATTTTGGCCCTCGGACGTACGCGTTCCGAATAGTGAATGGCTTTTTTTGCGCTGTTTTCGACATTCTCGTAGTTGATAGTATGTTGATAAAGTGGCGAAAATGTGGAATTAAGCTGGCTAATTCAAAAAAAATGAAAAAAAATGAAATTTTTTCAAAAAAGCCCTTGACATTTGCGCTGAAAATTCTATAATTGGCCTCACCCTCGAACGGGACGGCGGCAACGCTCGAACGGACGGGGACGGAGGCCCAGAGAGGCCGCCGGGCAGCTTGAAGGAATCGGAGATGTGCTTAGTGACGGCCCAAGAAAATTTCTTGGAAGTCTTTTTACGGAAAACAGGACAGACTATAAAAAATCAATGAAGAGTTTGATCCTGGCTCAGAACGAACGCTGGTGGCGTGTCTTATACATGCAAGTCGAGCGACGTAGCAATACGTAGCGGCGAACGGGTGAGTAACGCGTAAGCAATCTGCCCCATATCAGGAAATACCCGTGCCAACGCGCGGTTAATGTCCAGGAGAGTGGCCACCTGCATGGGTGGTTGACTAGAGATTTATCGGTATGGGATGAGCTTGCGTCCGATTAGCTAGTTGGCGGGGCAACGGCCCACCAAGGCGACGATCGGTAGCCGGCCTGAGAGGGTGATCGGCCACATTGGGACTGAGATACGGCCCAGACTCCTACGGGAGGCAGCAGTAGGGAATATTGCACAATGGGGGAAACCCTGATGCAGCAACGCCACGTGTGGGAAGAAGCATTTCGGTGTGTAA
>JAEEGJ010002291.1_pt1 | contig 110141 bp, 87 predicted proteins | sample 8958761 | NCBI WGS metagenome assembly JAEEGJ01 (sample SAMN16246546, study PRJNA631951) | gut metagenome | biome: gut microbiome; feature: rumen; material: RS-attached | host: Bos | place: Iran: Karaj | collected 2018-10 | reverse complement strand
CGGCGGCTGGTTAGTTTTACGAGTCATAAACACCACAAGCCGCCGCCATATAGAGCCCCCGACAATACTCCATTCCCGAAGGGAAACTCAAAAGCCAATTACAATGGATACCGAAGAAAACATCGTCAGGATGGACAAATGGCTATGGGCGGCGCGCTTGTTTAAAACGCGTTCGTTGGCGGCAGATGCTATCAAAGGCGGCAAGGTGAAGGTGGACGACAGCCCCGTTAAGCCCTCACGTGAAGTGAAGGTAGGCGATGTCATCCAAGTGCAAATTGAGCAGCTACACAAGGTGGTGGAGGTGAAGACCGTGGTCAAAAACCGCGTTTCAGCCAAGCAGGTTCCCGAGGTCTACAACGACCTCACGCCCAAGGAGGAATACGAGCGCATTGAGTTCATGCATGCCTACAAGGCCGAATGGCGCGACAGAGGCGCAGGCAGGCCTACCAAGAAGGAACGGCGCATGATTGAACGGTTAAAAGATGATTTATAACACAACAAAGGCGACTCCGAGGAGTCGCCTTTGTTTTTGAATGGTTGTCCTCTCGGTATTACACCATCAGTGCGCCGACAAGGCCCAAGATAGCGTAGAACTCAGGAAGAGCGGCATAAATCAGCGTGTTGGTGAACACGTTGTGACCTTGGCTCACACCTACAATACCGTTGGCGCAAACCTGTCCCTGACGCATGGCCGAGATCATGCAGACCAAGCCCACGCAAAGGCCAACGCCAAAGATGATGAGACCTTGCGACGGGTCAGCCTTCATCTTGCTCAGCAGCATGAAGAAAGCCACGAAGCCGTAGATACCCTGGGTGGCCGGCAGTGCCGACAACACCATGAAATTGCCCGATGCCTCAGGGCGTTTCTTGAGACCGCCTTCGGCAGCGTTGCCCGCCGTCGAAGTGCCGATTGAACTTCCGATACCTGCCAAGGCCAACACGAGGCCCAAACCGAGATAACCTAAAATTGTTGCTAACATAATGTTGATTGTTTATTTGTTGAATTGTTTAATTGTTGATTACGAGATTTTGTTTAACTACGGATTTTACAGATCTCTTCTGACAATTTTTGGATGCAAGCATCCGATTTTTACAGATAGGCCATCACTTATGGAAATCTGTAATAATTGGGCGCTTGCGCCTTTCAAATTTCCGGTCGGACATCCGTTTAATCTGTATAATCCGTAGTTCTTCATATTCATGATTGTAAAGGTTTATACCTCCTGCCAGTGCCTTCGTAACCGGAGTTCTTGAAGAACTCAAGGAAGTTGAGTCGCAAGGGATGCACGAAGGCACCCAAGACGCACATGGCGATGTTCAAAGTATGCCCCACCAGCACGATGAGGATGAAGAATATCCAATTGAAGCCACCATCACCCAATGCCTGGACGCCGATGGCGTTGAAGGCCTCGCCGAGCTTGGCACCAGCCAGACCTAAGGCATACAGACGCAGGTAACTCAACACGTCGCCGAGCAAACCCGTCGCCGTGTTGTAGGTCTCCCACAAGCCCGAGCCCACATTGAGCAAGGGGTTGCGGTGCAAGTCGTTGAGGAAGAAAATGCCCAAAGCAGAAAGACTACCTAATACAATAACTATCCACTTCGTCAAGGCTTTGTCCATCACACCCATCAGAGCGAGACCACCTACAATGACACCACCCACGATGAGCAAGGTCCAACCCCAAGTGCCCAAAGAATTGGCAAAGCCCTTCACCTTAGTACTCTGGTAGGTCTTCATTATCATGGCGAGGCAGATGTGGACGATACCGACGAGCAACGCCAGCACCATCGTGCCATCAAAACCCGCAATCGTTGATGGTAGCATACACTTCTTCACCGAATCGGGAATCCAGCTCCACTGAAGCATGTCCATAGAGAAGAAAGTATGGAACAGCAGGCCTACCACCGTGGTGGCAATGCCCAAGATAATGCCCAACGGAGCAATGTTAGGCAGTTTCTTCTTCAACATAAAGCCAGCAAAGATGAGCACCAAACCGTAGCCTGCATCACCCATGCAGAAGGCAAAGAACAGCATGAAGAAGATGGAGATAAAGATGGTCGGATCGAACTCGTCGTACTTGGGCCGACCATACATGTCGGTCAGCAACTCAAACTTTGAAACGAACTTGTTGTTTTTCAGCTTGATGGGCGGGTTGTCATCGACCTTGGCTTTGTCCACCAAATAAAGGATGTTTTCCTTTTCCAGCATATCGTGCAAGGCAGGTTCATTGTCGACGGGGGCAAAGCCTTCGAAGACGGTGATATAGTCCTCAGCGGCCTTTTCGCCTGCGACGTTGGCCAAATGCAGGTCGAGTTTCGAGAGGGTCTTATCCAACTCAGCTTGCAGCACGGGTTCATGCCATTTCAGTTGGGCCAAGCGATGTTCTTTCTCTTTCACCTGTGCCTCCAAGTCGGCAATCTGCTGCTCGATGGCGGCATAGTCGCGGTCGGGAGCGGGCAGTTCTTTCAGCGGGAAGTCGTAGTCGTCGGAATCGGACACGACCACGAAATAATTGTAGCCACCGAGGTTCGAAATCTCGCTCAGTGCGTACTGCTCTTTCCAAGCGGGGTCGATGGCTTTCGCCTTGTAGAAGTGGAGTTTCAAGCCTGTTTCCTTGAGGCGGTCGAAGCTCTTGGCGTCAAATTGACCCCAAGGCACCAACTCATCCGCGTCCTTGCGAAGCTGCGGCAACTGGGCCTCGATGGCTTCCTTGTCGCGCACAGCCTCCATCACCTCCACGGCGAAGTCGGTAGGCTTCTGACCAGGGTCGTCAGCCTTCTCAACCGTCTTCAGGGCGGCAAGGGCCTTGCGGTAAATCTCCGCACGGGCCGATAGCTTCTCCGATTTCTCGTCGACAGGCTTCATGGAACGCGTAATGTCCACCACACCCACCGATTGCAATTTCTCCAAGAAGGCATCGGCGTCGCCGCTCATGAGGATGAAATCATATTTTGTCATTTCAGTTACCATAGTCTGCCTCCTCTTCTTCCATGTGTTTGTTTTTCACGATTTTCTGCGAAGCCTTGTCAAGGTTCTCCGCGTCTTCCATATATCGCTTAATCTTACGTATGGCTTCGTTGTAGCCAGGAATTTGCACCTTCTCGTAAAGGTTGACTTTCTGTGTGGTCTTCTTCCGTTGGTAGTCCAAAATGCGGCTCACCTCGGTGTAGACCTCCGACTCGATGCCCAACTGCGCCAGATTTTTCAAGATTTGAACGCCGTCGGCATACCACATCGGCTTGGTGAAAAGGTTGATGTCCTTCACATCGAACAGCACCTCCTCCAAAGCCGGCACTGGCACGCCCGCAATTTTGACGGTCTTCAGCTTGACATCGGTCACGGAAATCAGTCCTGGCTCAAATTCATTCCAAAGCCGGGCCATATACTCATACGACTTGAGTTCGGCCTCTAACTGTTCTACAAGTCCCTCCGAACGCTGTTTGGCTTTCTTCACCTCAAGGCGCAGCGCGCTCTCCTTGCTCTTCAGCGTGGGCAGGGCACGCGTTCGCGTCTTGAGCTGCTTGTTCATCTCATTCAGCGAGGTCTTGTTATATTGAAATTTGATGGCCATTGAATCGATTTAAAGATTTAAAATTTAAGATTCAAAATTCAAAATTGGTCACTTCGCTGGCTCTTTCCAGTATTTTTCAATGAGTTTTTCCTTCAAACCCGTTTCGGCCTTGGTGAAATACTTGCCGAACAATTCCCAAGCGGTGTCAAGCATCTCGGTAATCGAAATGTTGACGTCGATAGCTAAGAGGCGCGTGGCGTATTCCTTGGCGTAGTCGAGGCAGCGCAGGTCGTAGTCGCTTAGATCGAAGCCATTCTCCAATTTGGTTTTGGCATTGGCAGCATCGGCATACAGACGCACCGAAGTGTTCATCACGGCACTGTGGTCCTCACGGGTCTTCTTGTTCTGGACATGTTGTTTCAGACGCGACAACGAACGGAACGGGTCGACGATGACCTTGCCCGAATCGGGGTCGGCACGGAGGTACAACTGTCCCTCGGTGATATAACCCGTGTTGTCGGGGATGGCGTGCGTGATGTCGCCATCGTTCAAGGTCGTCACTGCGATGATGGTGATGGAGCCTCCCGAAGGCAGTTGCACAGCCTTCTCATAAATCTTGGCCAAGTCGGAATAGAGTGAGCCAGGCATGGAGTCCTTCGAAGGAATCTGGTCCATACGGTTACTCACAATACTCAAAGCATCAGCGTACAAGGTCATGTCGGTGAGCAGCACCAGCACCTTCTCGTTCTTGTCCACGGCGAAATATTCCGCTGCGGTCAAAGCCATGTCGGGAATCAGCAGACGCTCGACAGGGGGCTGGTCGGTGGTGTTAACAAAACTGACGATCTTGTGCAAAGCACCCGCACTTTCAAACTCATGTTTGAAAAACAGGTAGTCGTCGTTAGTCAAGCCCATGCCGCCAAGGATGATCTTATCCACATCGGCGCGGAGGGCAACCATGCTCATCACACGGTTGTAAGGTTGGTCGGGGTCAGCGAAGAAAGGAATCTTCTGGCCTGAGACCAAAGTGTTGTTCAAGTCAATGCCAGCGATACCCGTAGGAATCAGCTCTGAAGGCATACGACGTTTATAAGGGTTCACCGAAGGGCCACCGATTTGGCGTTTCTCACCCTCCACAGCCGGACCGCCATCGATAGGCTCGCCGTATGCATTGAAGAAACGGCCGGCAAGGTCATCGCTCACATTCAAGGTAGGCGGCTCGCCAAAGAAGGTCACTTCGGCATTGGTCGGGATGTTTTCTGTGCCACCAAACACCTGCAAGGTGACGCTGTTGTCCTTGATTTTCACCACCTGCGCCAAACGGCCGGCAACATACGCCAGTTCGTCGTTGGCCACGCCTTGCGCCTCAAGGGTCACAGTGGCCTTGGTGATGGCAGTCAGCTTCGTATAGATGCGTTGAAAGGCTTTCTCACTCATGTTTCAGTTCCTCCTTAAGCTGGTTCAAGTATTTGTTGAATTGTTCCGACTCGTATTCCGAGTAGTTCATCTGACGGCAGATGTTGATCAGTCCCTTGAAGTAGGTGGTACACTCCTCGAAGTTGTCGAACTTGAAGCTGCGGTCGCAAATCTCAAGTATCAGGTCGAGCATGAACTTCTGGCGTTCCAATGGGCAGCAGCCATCGATGTCATCAAAAGCGTCTTGTTGAAGTATCACAAAGTCAACAAGTTCCGATTTCCAGTATTGCTCATGGTACGACATCGGCACGCCGTCGTCGCCCAAAATGTTGATTTGCTCGTAAGCGTCCTTACCTTTTCTAATAATGTATTTCGTCTTCGTCACCTTGTCGACCCAACCTTTTTCAATCTTCTCGTCAAGATACTCTATGATTTCGGGGTATTCGAGGTATTTCGAATAGGAGTCCACGGGGTCGACGGCGGGATAACGCTTCTTATCGGCGCGGTTTTGCGAGAGGCCGTAGAAGCAACGAGCGGCTTTCTTGGTACTCTCGGTGACAGGCTCCTTCAGGTTACCACCAGCGGGCGACACCGTTCCGATGAAGGTGATGGAGCCCGATTGGCCATTGTTGAGTTTCACGTAACCTGCACGCGCATAGAAGTTGGAGATGATGGCCGAAAGGTCCATGGGAAAGCCATCCTGACCGGGCAGTTCCTCCAAACGGTTACTCATCTCACGCAAGGCCTGTGCCCAACGTGAGGTGGAGTCGGCCAGTAGCAGCACCTTCATGCCCATGGCGCGGTAGTACTCGCCGAGGGTCATGGCCGTGTAAACGGAAGCCTCACGAGCGGCGACTGGCATGTTGGAGGTGTTGCAGATGATGATGGTACGCTCCATCAGGCTACGACCCGTGTGTTTGTCCTTCAACTCGGGGAACTCGGTGAAAATCTCCACGACCTCGTTGGCACGCTCACCGCAAGCTGCCATGATGATGATGTCGGCATCGGCTTGCTCGGCGAGGGCGTGTTGCAGCACAGTCTTGCCGCAACCGAAAGGTCCGGGAATGAAGCCTGTGCCGCCTTCGGCGATGGGGTTCAGCGTGTCGATAGTACGAACACCCGTCTCCATCACCTTGAAGGGACGTGGTTTCTCCACATAGCCGCCCACAGCTACCTTAACGGGCCATTTCTGGGTCATGTTCACCTTCACCTCCTCACCGTCGCTGTTGGTCAGCGTTGCGATGGTGTCGGTGATTTTGTATTGTCCGGCTTTGGCCAACGACTTTACGGTGTAAGTGCCCTTAAGGCTGAACGGCACCATGATTTTATGAGGCAGCCAGCCTTCCTTGACTTCGCCCAACCAGTCGGCGGCAACCACTTGGTCGCCCGCCTTGGCGATAGGCGTGAAGTCCCAAAGTTTCTCTTCATCGAGGGCCTTGGTGTATTCACCGCGTTTCAGAAACACACCCGTCATGGTGGCGAGGTTGTTCTGCAGGCCGTCGAAGTTGCTCGAAAGCAAACCAGGTCCCAAGGTCACCTCAAGCATGTAGCCTTGGAATTCCACCGGGTCGCCGATTTGGAGGCCACGGGTGCTCTCAAACACCTGCACGGAGGCCTTGTTCCCGTTCACCTTGATGACCTCTGCCATCAACTTGGTACCGTCCAAGTCGATGAAGCAGATTTCATTCTGTGCCACAGGGCCGTCCACCTCCACAGTGACGAGGTTTGCAATGATTCCTGTAACTTTTCCTGTTGTTTTCATATATTAAAATTCAATATTCAAAATTTAAAATTTAAAGATTTTGTCGGGGCCTTCGACCTTTCGACAAGCTCAAAACTCATTCTTCCTCAACTATTTCAAGAGCGGTTGTTCCTGTGATTGTCGTAGCGCTGTTAACACCTCCAAAAGTGCCACGCACCTCCTTGACGAGTTTGCGGAACATCTCATCCCCTTTTGTCTCATCAAGTTCAGCCCAACGCTGCACCGTCTTGGCTTTGACCAAGAATGCGAGGATGGCGTTCATGTTGAAGTAGTCCATGCGAGCGATGTCGGAGGCTTTCTCCCATTTCAATTCGTCCATCTTTTGCTCACGCTCCACGAAGTCGGCATCGGCGAGGATTTCCTCGATCTGTTTGGCTTCCTCGAAGTCGGCCTCAGGTAACTCCACTACATAGTCCTCCCCTTTCTTGCTGAGGCGCTTGGCTAAATAGTTCACCTTCATGTTGCGCAGGCGACCGTCGAAGTCGAAGTACTCACGGATGAAACGGTTCTTGCTTTGGGCGGCTTTATCGTAAAACTCGGCGCCAAGGCTGTTCTCATCGAAGCCCTCTTCCATGAGGTCGACCAACTGTTGGTCTTTCTCGGAGAGCAACTCCATGATACTTTCCTTGACGGCGGCATAGTCGAAACCCGTGCCCTCGAAGCCCGAGGTCAGTTCCGGCAAGCCGGCCACGATATAAACGTAGTTATCCATCAGCCAAAGAGGATTTTCTTGGTGGCGGGACGCAGGTAGTTGGCGATGAGTTGGGTGAACTCATCGTCGGTGAACTGCAGCACATAGCCGCCTCCCTTAGGAGCGACTTTAAAGCCACCGTTCATCTTCTTGGAGTAGTCCACCTTGACCTCTCCTTTGAACTGACTATTGATTTCGCTTTTCACGAAAGGCTCCACCTCGGCTTTCAACGCCTCAGGAAGAATGAGGTTCAAGTCGACGGGCGACGCATTTTGTGGATTAAAAGCTTTCACTACACTGGAAATCAACTCTTTCACAAAGGCAGCATTGCCCATATTGGCCTTCACGCCTTCGGTGGCAGTCTTGGTCACCACCATCTTCTCGATTTCCTGTTTCGTCACGGCGATGCTCTGTGTGGCAGCCATCTTGACGTCGGCGGTCACCTTGGTCTTCAACTCCTCGGCTTCCTTGTTGGCTTGGGCAATAATACGGTCAGCCTCAGCCTTGGCGTAGGCCACGATGCGATCGGCCTCAGCCTGTGCTTTTTGCACCAGCTCCTCGCCGTCATGTTTTCCTTTTGACAGACCCTCATTATACAGTCTATCAGTAAGTTCTTGCAGTTTATCTTGCATATATTTTTCGTTTTGTTGTTTATCTATTTTCCCTCTTCCATACGGCAAGAGGATGGGCTTGCAAAATTAAGCAATCCCAACAACAAAACGAAAAGAAAAGCGAAATATTTCAAGTAAGTTTATAATATGACCCTAAAATTCTTGCAAACCATTTTGCAGGCAGGATGCGTTTCAAGAAAACAGACAGTTTTTGTTCGAAAGAAGCAACGACATAGCCGTTTCGAGGGCTCTTTTTCTTGATGATTTGGCTAATCTTTTGAGCCAAAACGATAGGTTTCAAGCCGCCATTCTCATCGTGTTCCACCTTCTCGATGGCCGTTTTATAAATCGGGTAGGCTTCGAGAGCGGCTGCGTCAGCCACTTTCTTGCGACTACCCGTGAATCCTGTGGCAAAATCACCTGGACGTAGCACCACCACCTTAATTCCAAACGATTGCGTTTCAAGTCGCAAAGCCTCGCAATAGCCTTCGATGGCGAACTTGCTGGCCGAATAAAATCCTTGGAACGGCAGTCCCATCAAGCCACCAATGCTGCTCAAAGCGATGATTTTGCCACTCCCCTGCCGCCGCATGTGGGGCAACACAGCATCGACGCAATGCACCAGACCCATGAAGTTGGTGTCCATCTGCAAGCGGATTTCTTCCTCAGTGGCAAACTCCAACGGCCCGCCGATGCCCATGCCGGCATTGTTGACCAACACATCGATACGTCCTTCTTTCTCGACGATTTCATCAACAGCTTTCTGTACGGCTTCGCGGTCGCGAACATCCAATTTGAGGTAATGCACTTGGGGCAACTGTTCCACCTCACGGCGCACCGTGCCGTAAATGGTGTGGCCCTGTTGAGCAAGCAGCTTTGCCGTTTCTTGGCCGAAGCCTGAGGAAATTCCAGTGATGAAGACTACCATGTTTATCTTGTTTAACTTTCGTTCATTCGGATTTGAAATCTGAATGCCTTGAGTTGGGGATTTGAAATCCCTTAATTCGATTCCGTCGGATTGCAAATCCGACGGAACAATTCCTTAAATCAAATAACTCCAGCGTCTTTGAAGGCTTTGGTGATTTTGTCAACAGCCTCATCCACTTGTTCAAACGTATGCGTGGCCATCAAGGCGAAACGAATCAGCACATCCTCTTCGGGGACTGCGGGAGCGATGACGGGAGTGACAAAGATGCCGTCGTCCAGCAGCCTGTTGCACAGCCAGAAAGCCTTCTCTGAGTTGCGCACAAAAAGCGGGATGATAGGCGTCTCGCTGTGACCCGTGTCGAAGCCCCGATCTTGGAACGCCTTACGAGCGTAGTTGCTCAAATCCCAAAGGTGCTGTATGCGCTCCGGTTCGCTCAGCATGATGTCGATGGCCTTGCTGACAGCGGCCACATTCGCTGGCGGCATGCTGGCACTGAAAATCAAGCTACGGGCATTGTGTTTCAGGTAGTTGATGATATCGAAGTCGGCGGCGATGAAGCCTCCCAACGAGCCAAACGACTTGGAGAAGGTGCCCATGATGAGGTCGACCTTATCGGTAAGGCCAAAGTGGTCGGCGGTACCACGACCCTGATGACCCAAGACGCCCAAGGCATGGGCATCGTCCATCATGATGTCGGCATTGTATTGCTCGGCCAGTTCCACCATACGCGGCAACGGCACAATGTCGCCTTCCATAGAGAAGACACCATCGGCCACAATGAGCTTGACGGACTCGGGAGCGCAAAGTTTCAACTTGGCTTCAAGGGCATCCATGTCGTTGTGGTTGTATTTCCACACCTTACCGAACGACAGGCGGCTACCTTCGATAATAGAGGCATGGTCGAGGCTGTCCAAAAGCAGATAGTCGTTTCTGCCACAGAGGGCCGACACAACACCGAGGTTGACTTGGAATCCCGTGCTGAAACAGACGGAAGCTTCCTTGCCCACCAACTTGGCTAATTTTTCCTCCAAGGCCACATGGATGTCGAGTGTACCATTCAAAAACCTTGATCCAGAGCAACTTGTGCCATACTTCTTGACGGCTTCGATAGCGGCTTCTTTCAGTCGAGGGTCGTTGGAAAGCCCAAGGTAGCTGTTGGAGCCGAACATCAGAACGTCTTTGCCGTTGATTTTCACCACGGTGCTCTGTTCCGACTCGATAGGTTTATAATAGGGATATATGCCCTTGGCTTGAGCTTCTTGAGGAGCTCTATAACGGGCGCATGATTGCTTTAAAAGATTGGTTTTCATAGTCTTACTTAATCGTCTTTATATAGGTTCTGGCTCTCTTAGTCAAATTGTGTTCCAAATAACGCCACAGGTTCTGCACGCTCGTGTTGTCCTCCAACTCGCGTGTCGACTCGATATATTTGATGCCGTTTTTGGTGATGCCTTTCGCAAACTTGTCGAAAATCATGGCATTCACGCCCTTGTTCTTGTATTTCTCGTCGATGGCGATGAGAAGCAAGTCGATGGTGTCGTTTTGTCTTAACGCCTTCAGCATGTGCATCCATCCGAAAGGCAACAATGAACCCCTGGCTTTCTGCATGGCCTTGGAGAGCGAAGGCAACGCCACACCAAAGCCAATCACACGCTCCTCCGCATCGAGGACGATGGACACGTAATCCACATTAATGTTGGCCAAGAACTGCTTCTTGAGGTCGTCGCATTGTCCTGCCGAAAGCTCCGAAAAGCCATGCAGCTGTGAATAAGCAGAATTGAGACAGTGGAACAAACCGTCAAGATAGGGCTCTAAATCAGCGCGATTGTGGAACTCGGCTTGATGCAGGCTGTTCTTCACAGAGACCAGCTGCGCCATGCGCTCATAACGTTCGGGGATGACCTCCGGCACTTTGATAAGATATTCCACATAGTCGGCATCCTTGACATAGCCCAAATCCGTCAGATGCTTCCCATAATAAGGCGCATTATACTTGCCGTAAACCGTGGGCAACTTGTCGAAGCCCTCCACCAAAATGCCTGCCTCATCAAACTCAAGGAAGCCCATCGGGCCGTTCATCGTGTCCATGCCTTTCTCCTTGGCATAGTGTTCAACCGTTTCCAACAAGGCCTTGGAGACCTCGCGGTCGTCAACGAAGTCAATCCAGCCGAAGCGGCATATCTTTTTACCCGAAGTCTCGTTATACTTGTGGTTGATGATGCCCGCGACACGACCGACAGCCTCGCCTTTTTCATTGCAGGCAAGCCAATACTTGCCTTCACACACCTCAAAAGCATGGTTTTTCGCAGGTGTCAGCGTGTCGCGCTCCTTCGACTCAATCTGTGGCACATAGAAGAAATTGCCCTTATATAGTTGATTAGGGAAATGGACAAACGTCCTCAAATCCTTCTTTGTGGTAACTTCTTTTATCTGAATCATCCTGCAAAAATACGGATTTATGAAATGCACAAGCCCAAAACAATAAATTTTTGTCCCATCTAGGTTACTGACCCTCACCTTGCTTTAGCTCGGATTGTGCCTTTGTGAGCCGCTGAAATACCGAGTCCATTATCTTCTCCAATTGAGCTGGCCTTTCGGTATAATAGCGCATGTTTTGCGAGAAGATGCTGTCCGTAATGCCATAATGCTCAAAGAGTTGATCGTAATACGATCGCGTCAATTCCCTATAATCATTAGGCGAACTTTCGGCTTCCTTTTCCTGGGTTTTCCTATAATTGATATCGGCCTCGATGATTTGCACATCGGTCATGATGTCTATCATCTCACGTTCGCTCAATACCCGTTCGGGCATAAAGCCTTTGTCCTTGTGAGCACAGCCGCACACAAGGACAAAAAGCAGGGATATCAATACTAATCGTTTCATTCTGAATCAGTTGCCGACATCCGACAAGAACTTGATACGCATCAGGCGCACTTCCTCTTCCTCGTACTCGTCTTCGCCCAACTCGCGCAATGCGGTCTGAACGTCGTCCGATTCAGCTTCGCGGAAGTATTCCAGAATGTCTTCCTGATGGTAAATATCCACGAAATCCTCGATGAAATAGTTGATGTCAAGGTGGGTACCAGAGGAGACGATGCTCTCGATTTCGGTCAGCAACTCGTCGAAGCTCAAGCCTTTACCGTAGGCAATGTCATCCAACGGGATCTTCTTGTCGATGTTTTGGATGATGCCGATTTTCAAGGCTGAGTTGTTGACCACCGACTTCACCACCATGTCGTTCGGGCGGGTGATTTCGTTCTCCTCCACATACTCCTTGATGAGTTTAATGAAAGGCTCGCCGAATTTTTCGGCCTTGCCCGCGCCCACGCCCGCGATTTGGGTCATCTCTTCCTTCGTGATAGGGTATTGGATGGCCATGTCCTCAAGCGAGGGGTCTTGGAAGATGACGAAAGGCGGCAACCCATTTTGCTTGGCGATGGTCTTGCGCAGGTCTTTCAACAAGGCGAAAAGGGTCTTGTCGGAACCTCCGTCCTTGCCCGCGCCCAAGGCAGCCATGGCCTCCGGATCGTCCTCGTCGGAGTTCTCATAGTCGTGGTCTTTGACCAACATTATAGTGTATGGCTTCTTGATGAAGTTTTTGCCTTCTTTGGTAATTTTCAAGATGCCGTAGTTCTCTATATCCTTGGACAACAACTTGTTAACCAATGCCTGACGAATGACCGCAGTCCAATACTTGTCATCGTGTTCGTCGCCTGCACCGAAGAATTCGTTGTTTTCCTGCTTGGCCGCCTTGATGTCGCCAGTGAGTTTACCTGCCAACAGTTCGGCGATATGCTTCGTCTTGAAGAGTTGCTTGGTGTCTTCCACGGCTTCGAGGACGAGTTTAAGGTCTTCCTTGCCGTCGAATTTCTCCTTGGGTGAACGGCAGTTGTCGCACGAGCCGCAATTCTCCTTGTTATATTCCTCACCGAAATAATGGAGCAGCAACCTATGCCTACAAACCGCTGATTCAGCGTAGGTCACGGTTTCGTTCAGCAACTCGCGGGCAATCTCCTGTTCGGCCACGTTCTTGCCTTTGTTGAACTTCTCTAACTTGTGGATGTCCTCATAGTCATAGAAAGCGATGCAGTTGCCTTCGCCTCCGTCGCGACCCGCACGCCCCGTCTCCTGATAGTAGCCTTCGAGGCTCTTCGGGATGTCGTGGTGGATGACGAAACGCACATCGGGCTTGTCGATGCCCATGCCGAAGGCGATGGTAGCCACGATGACGTCAACCTCTTCCATCAGGAACTTGTCCTGGTTTTCCTTACGGGTCTGGCTGTCGAGGCCGGCATGGTAAGGCAATGCACGGATGCCGTTGACGGCCAAGGTCTCGGCCAGTTCCTCCACCTTCTTGCGGCTGAGGCAATAAACAATGCCCGACTTGCCCGGGTTTTGTTTGATGTATTTGATGATGTCCTTGATGACATCTTTGGTCTTCGGGCGTACTTCATAGTACAAGTTTGGACGGTCGAACGACGACTTGAACACCTTGGCATCCATGATGTCGAGGTTCTTCATGATGTCGTTCTGCACCTTGACGGTAGCCGTAGCGGTCAGGGCGATGATGGGAAGGTTGTCGCCAATAGCATTGATGATGGGGCGCAGGCGGCGGTACTCAGGGCGGAAGTCGTGACCCCACTCGGAGATGCAGTGCGCCTCGTCGATGGCGACAAATGAAATCTTAAGCCCGCGCAGGAAGTCGACGGTTTCGTCTTTGGTGAGCGACTCGGGGGCCACATAAAGCAGTTTGGTCTTACCGCTCTTCAGGTCTTCCTTCACCTCAAGCAGCTCGGGTTTCGACAGCGATGAGTTCATCACATGGGCGATGCCCAAGTCGGTGCCAAAGTTGCGAATCATGTCCACCTGGTTCTTCATCAAGGCAATGAGCGGGGAGACGACGATTGCCGTGCCTTCCGACATCAGGGCGGGCAGCTGGTAGCATAACGACTTGCCACCGCCCGTAGGCATCAGTACGAAGGTGTTGTTGCCTGCAAGGATGCTCTTGATGATCTCCTCTTGGTTTCCCTTGAATTGGTCGAAGCCGAACACATCCTTCAGCAGCTTGTGAATCGCTTGGTCTTCTTTCTTAGCCATAGTTTCTTCCTTTTTGGTATATTCCAAACTTTTGTTTTACTTTGCAATCTATTTTGAAATTGTGCGTTATTACCAAGGGCTGGTTTTGACCCTTGTCGCATTTGACAAAGTTATAGTTTTTATATCATTCGGAGCAAGAAAAATCTCAGAAAAAATGAAAAAAAATGATACAATTATCGAATTAGCCACTCAAATCATTGAAAATGAAGCGAATGCAATCACTGGATTGAAAGGCCGAATTAGCGATGATTTCCAGAAAGTTGTGGATTTGATGTTGGAAAACAAAGGTAATCTGGTGTTTTCAGGCATCGGGAAGAGCGCCATCATCGCCCAAAAGATTGTCGCGACGATGAATTCAACGGGCACCATGGCGGTATTTATGCACGCCGCCGATGCCATCCACGGCGACTTGGGCATCATCCGCGAAGGCGATATTGTGGTCATTTTGTCGAAAAGTGGCGAAACACCCGAAATCAAGGTGTTGGTGCCGCTCATCAAGCTGCGGGGCAACAAAATCGTGGCCATGGTCGGCAACCCGCAGTCGTATCTTGCTTCGCAGGCCGATTTTGTTTTGGATGTAAGCGTCAGCGACGAGGCCATCCCCGACAGCCTTGCCCCCACCAGTAGCACGACCGCCCAATTAGTGATGGGCGACACTCTCGCATTAATATTAATGAGGTGTCGCGGCTTCTCCACCGCCGACTTTGCCAAGTTCCATCCTGGCGGGGCCTTGGGCAAGCAACTTTATCTCCGTGTGAAAGACCTATACGTCCGCAACGAACGCCCCGAGGTGGGCCCCGACGACAACCTGACGCGCGTCATCATCGAAATGACCCACAAACGTCTCGGCGCCACCGTGGTCAGCGAAGGCGACAGGATTTTGGGCATCATCACCGACGGCGACCTCCGCCGCATGTTGATGAACACACCCGACATCGAACAAGTGAAAGCCTCGCAAATCATGACTTCCAACCCCAAGACCATCGAAGAGGATGCCTTGGTGGTGGATGCCTTGCATAAGATGAGGCACAACAGCATCACCCAACTGCCCGTGGTCAAAGACGAGAAATACTTGGGGATTATTCATTTGCATGACATCCTGAAGGAGGGTTTATTTTAAAGGCAACTGACAACTGAACAACTGAATAACTGAACAACTGACAACTGACAACTGAAGATGAAGCTGAGAACAGAACATTTGGTGAAGAAATACGGTCAGCGCACCGTGGTCAACGACGTTGACATCGAAGTGGAACAAGGACAGATTGTAGGTCTATTGGGGCCCAACGGCGCAGGCAAGACGACTACATTCTATATGGTGGTAGGCCTCATCAAGCCTTATTCGGGCAAGGTGTACCTTGAAGACGAGGACATCTCTACCCTGCCGATGTATAAACGCGCGCAAAAAGGCATCGGTTATCTGGCTCAGGAAGCCTCGGTGTTTAGGCAGATGACGGTGGAAGACAACATCTATTCCGTCATGCAGTTCAAGAAGATGAAGGAAGCCGAACGCCGCCAAAAGTTGGAGGATCTTTTGGATGAGTTTGGCCTGCAGCATGTACGCAAGAGCAAAGGCATACAATTGTCGGGCGGCGAACGTCGTCGCACCGAGATTGCCCGCGCCTTGGCCGTCGACCCCAAGTTCGTGCTTTTGGACGAGCCCTTTGCCGGCGTCGACCCCATTGCCGTAGAGGACATTCAGCGTATCATCTTCAAGTTGAAAAGGAAAAACATCGGTGTGCTCATCACCGACCATAACGTACACGAAACCCTCAGCATCACCGACCGCGCCTATTTGCTTTTCGACGGAAAAGTGCTTATGTCGGGCCTACCCGAGACCCTTGCCGCCGACGAGCACGTCCGCGAGGTCTATCTCGGGCATAATTTCATTCTGCACAAAAAGGAACTATAATGGATTCCTTTGGGGAATGGAGTATCGTCGTAATATAATAATGCGGCGACCTGTTAGGCCCATGGTATCATGAGACCTTAGTGGTCGCCGCATTATTAATTTCAATGCATTACTCCATTCCCACAGGGAATCTCCATTTTATTCCTCTACAGTCTTCCCTGCAAAGAAAATCGACATCAGGATGTAAATCACCATGATGAATGGCAGCGCCAACGACTTAAAGATAAGAATTCCCACTACGGCGATGGCGATGAAAATCCACCTTACCTGATTGCCTTTCCATGCCAAGGTCTTCATCTTGAACGAGAAGAACCTCAGGTTGCTTATCATCATAAACGAAAGCAAAATCGTGATGCCGAGGCAAGCCCAAAAGCCTAAGGCACCGTCGGTGAGATGGTGCACCTTAGCCAATGCCATAGGCAACGAGGCAACGAAAATGGCCATGCCCGGAGCAGGTAGCCCCCTGAAGGCATAGTCTTGCGAATGGTCGATGTTGAAGCGGGCCAAACGGATGGCGGCAAACACAGGCAACATGAAGCCTAAACAGGGCATCAAGTCGACATCGTAAATCTTCATTTGAGGCATGTCGAGGCCATTGTTCATCAAATAACCCATGATCAACCCCGGGGCAACGCCAAACGACACCACGTCGGAAAGCGAGTCCAAGTCGCGACCGATGGGCGAATGTTCGTTCAACATACGGGCAGCAAAGCCGTCAAGAAAATCGAAAAGGCCTGCCACAAGAATCATAAAAGCCGCCTTGAGGGGCATCCCAGAGGCGACAAAAAGAATAGACATACAGCCTGACAACAAATTGAGGCAGGTGATAGTGTTCGGAATATGTTTCTTGATACTCATAACGATAGGTTTTTATACGCTGCAAAGATAGTTTTTTTTTATCTCTATCCAAACAATAATGTAGAAAAGGCGTAATTTTGCAGGAAATTTGAATGAGATTCCATGCAGCATCAGTTTTATTCCCTACAAGAAGTCGCCGACATCGTTGGCGGGCAATTAGTTGGTGAGGCAGAGGGCAAGAGCATCTGCGACTTACTCATCGACAGCCGCCATTTGGTGGATGCACGACAAGCCTTGTTTTTCGCCCTTACAAGCGCACGCAACGACGGACACAAGTATATCAAAGAACTGTACGACAAAGGCTTACATTCCTTCGTTGTAAAGTATCTCCCTCAAGAAGACCTTCCCAACGCCGCCTTCATCGTGGTACCCGACACCCTCAAAGCTTTGCAGACCTTGGCGTCACGCCATCGTCAGCAGTTCGACTTCCCCGTCATCGGCATCACGGGCAGCAACGGCAAAACCATCGTCAAGGAATGGCTTTACCAAATGCTCAGCCCCGACTATTCCATCGTCCGCAGCCCAAAGAGCTACAACTCACAAGTGGGCGTGCCGCTCTCAGTGTGGCAGATGAACGCCACCTACGACATGGGCATCTTTGAGGCAGGAATCTCCGAGCCCGACGAGATGATGGCACTGCAAGACATCATACGCCCCACCATCGGTGTGTTCACCAACATAGGACAAGCACATGAAGAGAATTTCATCAACCACGCACAAAAGGTGGGCGAGAAGATGAACCTCTTCACCAAGGCGGAATCGCTGGTATATTGCATGGATTATTCTGACATTCAACAGGTTGTAATGCGTTCGGGAATAGCTTCCAAGGTAAAACTCTTCACCTGGAGCCGCAAGTTCGAGGAAGCCGACCTTTTTATCAGTGAAATCAAGAAAACCGATAAGACTGCCACGATTTCATGCACTTATCACGGTGAAAACCTGTCGTTCAAGATTCCTTTTGCCGACAAAGCCTCTGTCGAGAATGCCATCCATTGCATCGCCGTCGGTCTGCTGATGCAAATGAAAACCGACGTCATCGCCGAAAGGCTCATGTCGCTGACCTCCATTGCCATGCGCCTCGAAATCAAGGCGGGCAAGAACAACTGCACCATCATCAACGACTATTACAACTCCGACATCAACTCGCTGTCCATCGCCTTGGACGTGATGCGCCACGAGCACCAGCATCAACGCAACGTCGTAATCCTATCCGACATCCTGCAAAGCGGTCGCAACGAAATGGACCTTTACGCCGAAGTTGGACAATTGCTTAAGAACAAGGGCGTCGACACGCTCATTGGCATCGGCGAAGGCATTTCACGCCAAGCCAATAAATTCGACATGGAGTGCTACTTCTACCCCAACGTCGGCGACTTTCTGGCGCGCTACCCCTTCTCGAAATTCAACAACCAAACCATCCTGCTGAAAGGTGCCCGTGCCTTCGAGTTCGAGCAAATCGGCATGGAACTGCAAGAAAAGGCGCACGAGACCGTCTTGGAAATCAACTTCAACCACTTGGTCAGCAACCTCAACTACTTCCGTTCCAAAATCAAGCCCGAGACCAAACTCATGGTGATGGTGAAAGCCTTCGGCTACGGCAGCGGCAACCTTGAGGTTTCCAATGTGTTGCAATTCCACAACGTCGACTACCTGACCGTGGCTTTCGCCGACGAAGGCGTGGAGCTGCGCCGTGCAGGCATCAACCTGCCCATCATGGTGATGAGTCCCGAGGTGAACAGCTACGACAACATCATCAAATACCACTTGGAGCCCGAGGTATTCAGCTTCCGCAACCTTGAGTTCATCGAAAAGGCAATGGAAAACTTAGCCCTGCCCGAGGCGCATCCCTTGAACGTCCACATCAAGCTCGACACGGGCATGCACCGCTTGGGCTTCTCGAACGACGAACTGCCCGAACTCATCAGCCGCATCAAGGCCAACACCATGCTTCACGTGAAAAGCGTGTTCTCACACTTAGCCACCGCCGACAACCCCGCCGAGGATGCGTTCACGCTAAGCCAAATCCACAAATTCGAGGAAGGTAGCCAGATGATACAAGAAGCTTTTCCGCACGTCATCCGCCACATCTTGAATACGGCAGGCATCTCGCGTTTCCCGCAGTACCAGTTTGACATGGTACGCTTGGGTATCGGCTTGTATGGCGTGTCCACCTGCGAGGCCGACAAGGAACTGCTGCAGCCTGTGGTGTCGCTCAAGACGACCATCAACCAAATCAAACGAGTTCCCGCTGGCGACAGCATAGGCTACAACCGCCACGGCCATGCCGAACACGACATGCGCATCGGCATCGTGCCCATCGGCTATGCCGACGGCCTCTCAAGGCTGTTGGGCAACGGCAACGGCAAGTTTTACGTTAACGGGCAGCAAGTGCCTGTCGTCGGCGACATCTGTATGGACATGTGCATGCTCGACCTGACGCAGGTAGAAGCCGCCGAGGGCGACACCGTGGTCATCTTCGACGCCGAGCACGACATCGCCGACATCGCCCGTGCATGTCAGACGATACCCTACGAAATTATGACACGCGTCTCGCAACGGGTGAAGCGAGTGTATTATCAGGAGTAGTGTTGACAGTTTAGAGTTTAGAGTTTAGAGTTCAGAGTTGAAAGTTTGCAGTTACTATGGCTGATGGCTGATGGCCTATGGTCCGCCTGTGCGAAACGCTCGGTCTTGGGCCTTCTTGCTCGTGGCTTGTGGCTGTTTTTAGTCCAGGTTCTTTCCCATTGGTAAAAACAGCCATAAGCCATAGGCCATGGGCCATAGTCGGGAGATTCCCAAGGGAAATCGAAGATTCAACGGAGTTAATCCAGTGAATCTGTTGACAGTTGGCAGTTACTATGGCCTATGGCTCGCTTCACTCGAGGTGGCAAAGACTTAGCCTTTTGCCTAAGCGGGCCATGAGCCGTAGGCTATAGGCCATAGTCGGCTGTTGGCTTGGTGGCAAATGGGCTTAGGGCTTCATTTTTCAAGACACGGAGATTATAGTTCTGCTTTTATGGATTTGGTGGTTAATTTGAAATTAGACCTGATGGGATTATTCTGTCGACAAAAACGGTGTCATCCTCAATGTGGAATATAAATGCCCATTTGTGATTGTGGGATATCATTCGTCTAGCTTTGGGGTGTATGGACAGAATTGTGTCAGAATGTGCCTCGGCAAAGCAATCTGCATAAACCGACAAAGATAAGACCTCTTGCCTCATAAATTCAAGATAGCGATAAGCTCCTTCCCTAGAGAGTTTTTCAAAAAGGAAATCAGCCAATTCGTCAATGTCAGCCTCGGCAGACGAAAGCACCCTGACCTTATATGTTTTCATACCGTTTGTCTAAGGCTTTTTTAACCTTGTCAAAATACTCATCCACGGTCATGCTGCGATTTCGCTCCACCAATGTTCGTCCACTCGAACCCGTCCGATATGCCACAGCAGGCTCGCTTGCTACAGTCGCAGGATTATGGTTGTCATATTCTTCTATTGCCATGGTCATCCTCCTTTCTTGTTTTTCTAACGTTGCTTTCGTTTGCAAAGGTAGCAAAATTTTTGGATTTCAAGATTTAAAGATTCAAAATTCAAGACTGTCTGTTTGAAGTTGTTCAGTTGGGAGTTGGCAGTTACTATGGCTGATGGTTGATGGCTGATGGCTTGTCCCATGTGAAGCTTGGAGTCTCAAGCTTTTCCTGGGACTACCATAGGCCATGGGCTATAGGACATCGTATAATTATCAACCCGAAACTGCGTATCGGGGTGTGGTAGGGTCGCCTTTTCAGGGCTCTGAGGTTTTTTTACCCGTTTAGGGCTTCGGCGCCGCCGACGATGTCGATCAGCTCGTTGGTGATGACGTTTTGGCGGGCTTTGTTGTATTGGATCTTCAGCTCCTGCGAGAGCTGGTCGGCGTTGTCGCTGGCGATGTGCATGGCGGTCATGCGGGCACCGTGTTCAGCCGTCAAGGCATCGAGCATGATGGAATAGAAATTGGTGCGGATTACCTTGGGAATCAGGTCATTGACAAAGGTTTCCTTATCGGGCTCCACGATGTAGTCGAAGCTCAGGGCCTCCCCTCCCCTTTCGGCCTTCAAAGGCAACACCACCTCGCGCTGCGGCACCTGCACGCCTGCGTTCTTGAAGTGGTTGAACACCAGCTCCACGCGGTCGACCTTCTTGCTGAGGAAGAGTTCCACCATCTTGTCGCTGATTTCCATGGCTAAGTCATACGACATGCTCTCGGCCAAAGGCGCATACTGCCCCTCCACCTCGATGCCGAACTTCTTGGCGTAGTCGCTCACCTTTTTGCCTACAAGAAAGACCATAACGTTCTCGGTGCCAAGGCTTTCCACATATCCATCATACACCTGCTTGAAGAGCTTGCAGACGCTGGAGTTGTAGACGCCGCACAAGCCACTGCTCGATGAGAAGGCCATCAGCGCGACGCGCTTCACCTCACGGTGCTCCGCCAACGGGATGCTGACTTCGCCCTCAAGGGAGCCGAGATAGTTGGAGAGCGCCTCGCTCAGCTTGTTCTTGTAAGGCAAAAACCGCGTGGTGATGCCTTCTGTCTTCTTCAGCTTGGCCGCCGACACCATCTTCATCGCACTCGTGATTTTTTGTGTCGAGGCGACGGAAACGATGCGGGCCCGGATTTCTTTTAGGGATGACATTTTTCTTTAGTTAGGAGTTAGGAGTTAGGAGTTAGGAGTTAGGAGTTAGGAGTTGGGAGTTGGGAGTTAGGAGTTGGGAGTTGGGAGTTAGGAGTTAAAACACTCCTCACTCCACACTCCTCACTCCACATTAATTAAAGTGTTCACTCAATTTCAAAGCCTCCTCCTTCAAGACTGCCTTGATGTCGTCGTCAATCTTGCCGGCTTTCAGCTGTTCCAGCACGTCCTTGTGCTTCACCTCCATCATGTCGAGGAACTGCTTTTCATACTCAAGCACCTTGTCCTCAGGCACTTTGCTCAGCAAGCCGTTGGTGCCACAAAAGATGATGGCCACCTGTTTCTCCACGGGCATAGGCGTGTACTGCGGCTGTTTCAGCAGCTCGACGTTCTTGCGGCCCTTGTCCAAGATGGCGAGGGTGGCGGCATCGAGTTCGGCGCCGAACTTCGAGAAAGCCTCCATCTCACGGAACTGGGCCTGGTCGAGTTTCAGGGTGCCAGCCACCTTCTTCATCGACTTGATTTGGGCGTTGCCACCCACACGCGACACCGAGATGCCGACGTTGATGGCAGGACGAATACCCGCATTGAAGAGGTTGGTTTCCAGGAAGATCTGTCCGTCGGTGATGGAAATCACGTTGGTGGGGATGTAAGCCGACACGTCACCTGCCTGCGTCTCGATGATAGGCAGAGCAGTGATGCTGCCACCGCCTTTCACGATGTCCTTGAGGCTGTCGGGCAGGTCGTTCATCTGACGCGCCACGTCGTCGTTTTTGATGATCTTGGCGGCACGCTCCAGCAGACGGCTGTGGAGGTAGAAGATGTCGCCAGGGTAAGCCTCACGTCCCGGAGGACGACGCAAAATCAGCGAGACCTCACGGTAAGCCACAGCTTGTTTCGACAGGTCGTCGTAAATGACCAAGGCATGGCGGCCCGTGTCGCGGAAGTACTCAGCGATGGCACAGCCTGCATAGGGGGCGTAGAACTGCATGGCGGCAGGGTCGGAAGCGGTGGCGCTGACCACGATGGTGTAGTCCATGGCACCATACTTCTCGAGGGTGTTCACCAAGTTGGCGACAGTACTACCCTTCTGTCCCACAGCGACATAGATACAATAAATCGGGTCTCCGTTCTCGAAGTTCTCCTTCTGGTTGATGATGGTGTCGATGGCGATGGCTGTCTTACCCGTCTGGCGGTCGCCGATGATCAGCTCACGCTGTCCGCGGCCGATGGGAATCATAGCGTCGATGGCCTTGAGGCCCGTTTGCAGGGGCTGGTTCACGGGCTGACGGAAGATGACACCTGGGGCCTTGCGCTCTAATGGCATCTCGTAGGTCTTACCTTTTATGGCGCCTTTGCCGTCGATGGGGCGACCGAGCCCGTCGACCACGCGACCCAACATGCCTTCGCCGGCAAGGACGGAGGCGATGCGCTGGGTGCGCCTCACCGTCTCGCCTTCCTTGATACCCTCGGTGGGGCCGAGCAGCACCACGCCGACGTTGTCTTCCTCAAGGTTGAGCACCACGCCCATGATGCCGTTCTCGAACTCGACGAGCTCGTTCGACTGCACCTTGTCGAGACCGTAAACGTGTGCCACACCGTCGCTCACTTGCAGCACCTTGCCGATCTCCTCGAACTGTACCTTGTTGCTCATGTTCTGGAGCTGCATCTGCAGGATGCTCGATATTTCACTTGGCTTTATGTTCATTTATGTTGATTATTGTTTGTTGAATTGTTGAATTGTTGGCTGTCAGCAATCAGCTTTAACTTCGTTGAATCTTCGATTTCAGCTCGGTGTCACTAAGCTGATGGCTGACTGCTGATAGCTGATAGCTGCAAATTATTCTTCAGCGCATTCAGCTGTCCCGCCACACTGGCATCCATGCGGGTGTTCTCGATGTCGAGGATGAAGCCGCCGATAAGGCTCGGGTCGATCTTCACCTCCATCTCGGCATCGGCACCGAAGGTCTGCTTGATGAAGGCCTTGATGTGGTCGTAACTCTCGTCCGACAACTCGGTCGCCGTGGTGACGTTGGTGCTCAAGATGTTGTGTTTCTCGCGGTACATCTCCATATATTTCATGGCGATGAAAATCATCTTGTCCTCACGTTTCTTGTCGGCCACGAAGTCGATGAACTGCTTCAGCACATTATGCAGCGGCTCGCCTACGGCCATATCCACTAACTTCACCTTCTCTTCGCGTGCCACCATAGGGTCAGCCAGCACTTCGTTGAACTGGGTTATGGCCAAGAAATAGTTGCGGGCGAAGCGCGTCAGGCCACCGTAGACCGCATCCTCGCAGCCTTGCTCGTGGGCCAGCTGAAACAGCGCCCGTGCATATCTCACCGATATTCTACCGTTGTCCATAGCTTAGGCTTCAATGCGGGGTGGGTTGTTTTTCAGCAGCTGCTCGATGTAGGCGTTTTGCGCCTGCTTGTCGCTCAGCTCGCGTTGCAGCAGCTTCTCGGCGATGTCGACGCTGAGGGCGATAACCTCGTTCTTGATTTGGGCCATGGCCTCGGCTTGTTCCTTTTCAATCTTCAGGCGCGCCTCAGCCACAATCTTTTCGGCTTCTTGTCGGGCCTGCACCTTGGCTTCCTCAATGACCTGACTCTTCATGTCCTGGCTCTCCTTCATGATGCGAATCTGCTCGGCTTGCGTGGCAGCCAAGGTCTCCTGTTTCTTTTGCTCGATGCCTGCCAAAGCGTTGTTGGCTTCTTCGGCGGCCAACAGCGACTCGGCGATGTGGGCGTTACGCTTCTCCACGCCACCCATGATCATCGGCCAAGCCACTTTCGCCAAGATGGCGAAGACGACGAGGAAGGCGATGAGCATCCATATCACTAATCCACTTTCGGGAAGAAATAGATCCATGTGTTGAAATCTTTAGATTCGACGTTAGTCAATTGTTGATTGTTTAATCGTTTAATCGTTGATTGTTGACACGGGCCCTTCGACAAGCTCAGGGACCCATTAGGGTCGTTGAGCCTGTCGAAACGACATTCCGCGTCTTGGGCCAAACTCTAAAGGATGACCAACAGACAGACTGCAAGGGCAAAGAACGTTGCGCCTTCGACGAGAGCGGCTACGATGATCATACCCGTTTGGATCTTACCAGCGATTTCGGGCTGACGTGCCATGGCTTCCATGGCCGACTGACCGATTTTACCAATACCCAAACCGGCGCCGATGACGGCGATGGCGGCTCCGATGGAGACCAAACCCGGCACTAACGATACTGCTTCAAGGATGGTTGATAGTAACATGATGTTTAATTGTTTAAGTGATTATTGTTGAATTGTTTAATTGTTGATTTCAGGATTTCTAATTTCAAGATTTCAAGATTCAAAGATTTAAAGATTTAAAATTCAAAATTCCATACCTCCTACTTCATACCTCATACTTCATACCTCATAACTCCTAACTGCCAACTGAACAACTGACAACTGCTAACTGTGTTCTGGTTCTTGTTGTGCCAAGCCAATAAATACGGCTGACAATATGGTGAATACGTATGCCTGGATATATGCCACCATCAATTCCATGGCAAACATGAAGACGGTCATGAAGATGCTGATGACGCTCGTCACGCCAGCCATGCCCACGCCATACAAACCACCGATGATGAAAATCAGGCCCATAAGCACCAGGATGACGATATGGCCGGCGAGGATATTGGCAAAGAGACGGACCATCAACGCGAATGGCTTGATGAAGACAGAAATGAGCTCAATGATAGGCATTAGCGGGAAGGCCTTCAAGAAAATAGGCACGTCGGGCCAAAAGATGTCCTTCCAATAATGCTTGTTGCCGAAGGCATTCACAAAGAAGAAAGTCAGCAGGGCCAGCACTAAGGTGATGCTCAGGTTGCCCGTCACGTTGGCGCTGAACGGGAAAATGGGAATCAAGCCGAATAGGTTGGAGAAAAGGATGAAGAAGAACACCGTCAACAGATAGGGTGCGAACTTCTTCACTTGCTTTTCGGGGATGTTGGGACGGACGATACCATCAATCACGGTGTAAGTGAGCCATTCCACCAGACCTTGGTATTTCGTGGGCGTGGCCAAAGGGTCTTTCTTGTATTTCCTTGCGGCAGGCAGGAAGAAAGCCAGCATGAAACCGCACACCAGAAAGATGCCAAAGGCATTTTTGGTGATTGAGATGTCGAAAGGCCGCGAGAGGCTACCGTCAGCCTTCAGCTCCACCAATTTGCCAGGGTATTTGTCAACACTGATAGGAGATACATAGAATTGGGCACCTTTGTGTTCAAAGGTCTCCCCTTCCTTCAGCTCGCAGACGTGTTTCGACGAAAAGCAATGCCAGCTGCCGCCCTTACATTTGACGATGACGGGCAGCCACACGCACACTGGCTTGCCTTTGATTTCCGTGATATGGTAGCAATAGGCATCGCCCGTATGGCCGAAGATGAACGACTTGGCATCGAACTTCTCCTCCTTGGGATGTTCGGCTTCTTGCGCCATGCTTTGGGCAGGTGCAAAAGCCATCCAAATGAGGACAAGGCCCAAGAAGAGGTATTTCAAAACATTTTTCATGCTTTGTTTTCTTTGTTCAGTTTCTTGATATAATGGTTGTAGATTCCCGTCTCTGCGACCAAACTGATGAGATAGGCCGTAGCCATAACGGCGACAAATGCTCTGCTACATTCACCCACGAAGATGATGTAGAGTGCCAACAGGGCAATGGCAAACAACAGCTTGATGCCTTTGTAAACCAACAACCATGTGAGCCTATTGGGTTGTTCGTCCACATTTTTCTTCATCAGGTGGCAGTAGAAGGCACCCAAAACCATGAAAAGGTTGGGGGCCATGATCATCCAGTTGTTCCACCAGGGCTTGTCGGCACAAAAACAGAGCAGGATGCCGTCCGAAACGAGGCAAATCAGCAGGAAGACCGCCAGATATTTTGTCAACACGTTGTTCTTCATAGGGCAGTATGTTTTGACACGAGACACGGGACTTCGGGACACAGGACTGGTTTGTCGTCTCGCGTCTCGCGTCTTGAAGTCTCGCGTCCTAAATGTAAACTATTATTGCTCATGTTTCTTATTCTACGCAGATGGTCAGATGGTTATCGTGGTTTTCGGTGAAGCCGCCTTTGATGTCAAACTCTTTCTGCTCGCCACTGGCCTCGGTGAGGCTGACTTTGCCGGCCTCAAGGATGGCGACGATGGGGGCATGGTGCTCCAGCAGGGTAAAGGAACCCATCTTGCTCGGCACCGTGACAGCACTGGCTTCGCCCTTAAACAAGGTATCGGTTGGAGAGATGATTTCGACGTTCATGATTCTTTTTTTTGACGCGGGACACGGGACTGCGAGACGCGGGACATCCTATCGTCTCGTGTCTCGTGTCTCGAAGTCTCGTGTCTGATGTTTTGTTTCATCTCATCTTTAATTACTTGCGCTCTTAAGGAGTTCCTCACCCTTGGCGATGGCGTCGTCGATGGTGCCCACCAGGTTGAAGGCAGCCTCGGGATATTGGTCGACTTCACCATCCATGATCATGTTGAAGCCACGGATGGTTTCATCTATCGGCACCATCACGCCCTTCAGGCCGGTGAACTGTTCTGCGACATGGAAGGGCTGCGACAGGAAGCGCTGCACACGGCGGGCGCGGTGGACGACAATCTTGTCCTCTTCGGAAAGCTCTTCCATGCCGAGGATGGCGATGATGTCCTGCAGCTCTTTGTTGCGTTGCAGCAGCTGGATGACGCGCTGGGCGGTGTTGTAGTGCTTCTCGCCGATGATATTCGGGTCGAGGATGCGCGAGGTGGAGTCGAGCGGGTCGACGGCGGGATAGATACCCAACTCGGCAATCTTACGGCTCAACACCGTCGTGGCATCCAAGTGCGAGAAGGTGGTGGCGGGAGCGGGGTCGGTCAAGTCATCGGCAGGCACGTAGATGGCTTGCACTGAGGTGATTGACCCGTTCTTTGTCGAAGTAATACGTTCCTGCATCTGACCCATCTCCGTGGCCAGCGTCGGTTGGTAACCCACAGCCGAAGGCATACGACCCAACAGGGCCGACACCTCTGAACCCGCTTGCGTGAAACGGAAGATGTTGTCGATGAAGAGCAGGATGTCTTTCTTGTCGCCGCTGGTGTCGTCACGGAACGACTCTGCCACGGTCAAGCCGGAGAGGGCCACCGAGACACGTGCCCCAGGCGGTTCGTTCATCTGGCCGAAGACCAAGGTAGCCTGCGAGGTGGCGAGGGCTTTCTTGTCGATTTTCGAGAGGTCCCAGTCGCCTTCTTCCATGGCCTTGACGAACGCGTCGCCATACTTGATGATGCCTGACTCGATCATCTCGCGAAGCAGGTCGTTACCCTCACGGGTACGCTCACCCACGCCGGTGAACACCGAATAGCCGTTATAACCCTTAGCGATGTTGTTGATGAGCTCCATGATGAGCACGGTCTTGCCCACGCCAGCGCCACCGAAAAGGCCGATCTTACCACCTTTCAGGTAAGGTTCCAACAGGTCGATGACCTTAATGCCCGTGAAGAGTACCTCTTTCGAAGTAGCTAAGTCTTCGTATTTGGGCGGCTCACGGTGGATGGGGTATTCCGTGCTGCGGTCGAGGTCGCCGATGCCGTCGATGGCGTCGCCCGTTACGTTGAGCAGACGGCCTTTGATCTGACCGCCGATGGGAATGGATATGGGTTTGCCCAACAGGTTGACTTCCATGCCGCGCATGAGACCGTCGGTGGAGTCCATGGCGATGGTACGCACCGAGTCCTCACCAATATGCTGCTGACATTCGAGCACCACACGTTTGCCGTTGGGGCGAACCACCTCAAGGGCATCGTGAATCTTCGGGAGGTTGGCTTCGCCGCTCTCGAAGTAAACGTCAACCACGGGGCCGATAATCTGAGTGATGTGTCCTTTGGAATTGTTTGACATAAGTATCTTGGAAATTTCTTTTTCTTTAATGAAGCCGCAAATTTATCAAATAAAGCAGTCCGTTCGACAGATTTTGGAAAAAAAGGGGAAAAGCCACCTGAAGGCAACAAAAAAGCCGGTAGAATGTGCCACCAACTTTTAGCTGTCAGCCAGCTACCAGCTTTGTAGCACCATGGCTGAAAGCTGATAGCTGACTGCTGATAGCCAAACAAAAACAATGCACCTTATTTCTTCATTTCCTGCCCTATCAAGTCATTCAGTTTCTTTGCGGCATCCAGGAGAAGGCTTTCGTCAACGGGAACAGGGACGGGCGTACCACCAAGGCGTTTCTGTGTCTCAGCCGAACAGGCCGTTTGGTCGCCCGCAACGGTAGTGAAATCATTCTTGAAGTTGGATTTCACCTCAAAAGGTACCACACCGATGCGTCGGCCGTCGTTGTCGCGGTATTCGATGCTGCCTTTTAGTGTCGCGTTCTTGGTTTGCGTGTGGTCGGTCACCGTGGCGGTCTTGCCGTCCTTGGTCTCCTTGAAGGTGACTTCATCGTGACGGATGGGCGAAGCCTCAATCTCGTCGACATGCACAACGACCTTGGCCGACGATGCTTTAGCGCGGGCCAATGCGTAAGGCACCTCGCCCTCGTCGAAATCATAAATGGCCTGCACTAAGTAGGAAGGCAAGTCCGACTCATCAGCGATGCCTATCGTCACCACATCGGCAGTACAAAACACCTGTTTTTTCCTCAAATTCATCAAGTTAGGGTTCTCCTTGTTGGTACGAGCCAATTGCGTGATGTAAGTCTCAGCCTCCGCTGCATCGGCTTTTGAGCCTGAGCCGAGCAGTTGGTTCGCCTTGGCCACCAAAAAGCTCTCCGCATGATTGCGTGCCGCCATCAAGTCGTCATCAAGGTCGAGTTTCCTATAATTAATACCGTTTTTCACCTTGGTAGGGAAGCATTTCAAAGCCTCGTTACGGCCTTTCATGCTGCAATAACGTTGGTAAATTTCGGGCCACACATCGGGTTGCCCAGTGGCTTTCAGGGCTTGGATGCGCTCGTGGTCAGCTTGGTTGGCCTTGTGGTAGGAAGCCGCCACCATATTAATCCGATTGGCGTTCATGTCGCCGTCGCAGATGTCGGGCGCCAAGCGTTGGATCACTTGGTCATATTCTTGGGCTTCATAGAGTTTCTTGGTGGTGTTGCATGCCGTCAGCATCGCGCCGATCAGGAAAATGGGGATCAGTTTGAGGTATTTCATTGGTGTCTAAATTTATAATCATATTAAACCGGGCCCTTCGACAGGCTCAGGGACCCTATTTTTTACTCGCACACAGGTCCCTGAGCTTGTCGAAGGGCCGTCACATAACCATAGGACCATAAGTAAAAAACCACAAATTTCGCTCCAAAATTGTCCAATCGGCGAGAAATCTTTACTTTTGTGCCATCAAATTTGAATCCCATGGAAAAAATCAAGCAACTGCAACAAGATTTCGCCGAGTTTTTGGCGCAAACCAACTTCGGTGGCGAGCCGAAGGAATTATACGAACCCATAGCCTACACCATCCTGCAAAGCGGCAAACGTCTCCGCCCCATGCTCTGCCTTTTGGCTAACGACATGTTTGACGGGGACGAAAAAGAAGCCCTTTGGCCTGCCTTGGCCTTGGAGACCTTCCACAACTTCACCCTCATCCACGACGACATCATGGACAAGGCACCGCTGCGCCGTGGCAAGGAGACCGTTTACCAAAAATGGAACGCCGACATCGCCATCCTCTCCGGCGACGCGATGTTAGCCAAAGCCTTCCAGTTTGCGCTGCAACCCAAGAAAGGCGGGGAGTTAGCCAAACAATTAGGTAAAGTATCCATTGAAATTTGCGAAGGCCAGCAGATGGACCTCAACTTCGAGACCTTGGGCAACGTGACCATCCCCGAATACTTAGAGATGATTCGCCTGAAGACCGCCGTCCTTTTGGCTACGGCCTTGCAAATGGGTGCCACCGTGGCTGGTGCGAATGAAGCCGACATCCAGCACCTTTATGATTTTGGCATCAACTTGGGCATGAGCTTCCAGCTGCAAGACGACATCTTAGACCTTTACAGCGATGTGGCCACCTTCGGCAAACGCCATGGCGGTGACATTGCCGACAACAAAAAGACCTACCTTTATCTAAAGGCTTTGGAATTGGCATCGGAGAAAGACCGCAAACGCCTCGAATACCTTTTCACTCTGCGCATTGACCACGACGAAGAGGAGAAAATAGAGGAGGTGCAAGGCATCTACGACCGCCTGCACGTGAAAGGAGCCGTTGAAAAGGTCATGCTCGACTACGACCGCAAGGCTTTTGAGGAACTTGATGCCGTCAGTCTTCCCGATGAGAAAAAAGCGCATCTGCGCACCTACGCGGAGTTGCTTTCGGGAAGGAAGAAATAAAAAACGAGGCTCCTTTCACTCAAGGAGCCTCGTTTTCATCATTGGCCAATCGGATTAGTTCTGAGCTGCACCAGCTTCCTTTTGTTCCTGCTTCATCTTGCTGTCGTCAGGCCTCTTGGCGTGTTTGTGATGTTTGTGGCCTTTCTTGGCATCAATCTTCATCTTCTTACCGTCGTGTTTGAGGTTCTTGCCATCATGTTTGACACACTTTCCATCCTCATGCTTGAGGTCTTTCTCCTTGCAGCAATTGCCTTTTTTCTCCATTTTTTGTTCTTTGCAGCACTCGTCTTTCTTTTGCTTCACAGGCTCTTGCATGGTGGTAGTGGCAGCAGGGGCTGTCTTCTTCTCATCTGCCTTCACAACCTTTTTGGGCTCTTTTTTCACTTCATTGTTTTGGGCATTCACATCTTGGATGCTCAGGGCGCTAAAGGCAAAGAAAGCCAAGGCGCCTAATAAGATTGATCTCTTCATGTCGTTTGTGTTTATTTATTGTTACAGCGTCATGTTTTACAAAAACCGTTCCAAAAATCACGGAAGAAACAAGCAGCTGTCGCCGTAGCTGAGGAAGCGGAAGCCATTGTCCAAGGCGAAGCGGTAGCAGTCTTTCCAGCGTTCACCGATGAGTGCGGAGACCAACAACAGCAAGGTGCTCTTGGGCTGGTGGAAGTTGGTAATCAGTCCAGTAATGATGCGCATTTGATAACTCGGCGCAATCATTAGGGCGGTGCTGGCTTCGAGGCGTGTCAAGCCATGCTTGTCGAGGTAATCCACAATGTTTTGCAAAGCATCGGCGGCCGACATTGGTGCATGGTCCTCGTAGGGGAACCACTGCTCCACATGCAAAGGGCGCAACGCCAAGCCTTGTTCCTTCAGCATCACGCCAATCCAATAGAGGCTCTCCAAGGTGCGAGTGCTGGTGGTGCCCACGGGAATAACGGGTTTCCCAATTTGGTTTATCAGGTTTTTAATCAACGACCTGCGTACGATAATTGTTTCAGAGTGCATGGCATGTTCACCGATGGTGTCGGTCGAAACGGGCTTGAAAGTACCCGCCCCGACGTGCAGCGTGACCTCATCGAAAGTGAAACCTTGTTCGCGCAAGGCAGCGATGAGCGGCTGGGTGAAATGCAGTCCCGCCGTGGGAGCGGCCACTGAGCCGTCGTAGCGCGCAAAGACGGTTTGGTAACGGTCGCGGTCGTCGGGTTCGGCATCACGGTGCAGGTAGGGAGGCAAGGGAATCTCGCCCGCGGCCTCCAGCACTGAGGCGAAGGACAGGTTTTCGGGCGCCCACGAGAACTCGATTTCGGCATATTGGTCGTTCTGGCTGATGCGTTCTGCACTCAGTGCCACGGGCTTCCCTCCTACCGACAACTCCATTGAAAGCTTGCCTTCTTTCCATCGTTTCGAGTTGCCTATCAAGCACTTCCAACGTACGGGTGAAGTCGCGCTGAACGCCACTTGATAATCCTTTTCGGGCTCCAAGCAAAAAATCTCGATACGCGAACCCGTAGCCTTATGGAACTGCAAGCGGGCGCGGATGACCTTGGTTTCGTTGAAGACCAACAAAGTATCATGGGGCAAAAAGTCACCCACATACTTAAATTGAGACTTTTTTATCTCGTTGTCTTTCAGCACTAAAAGATTTGAAGCATCGCGTTCCGGCAAAGGATATTTGGCGATACGCTCCTCAGGCAAGGGGTAGTCGTATTCCTCAATGGAGATATGTTTTACGTTGTTCATCATCGAAAATTTGCGCAAAGGTAGGGATTTTTAGATTCCCTTCGGGAATGGAGAGCGGGTAATATCGTAAAAGCGGCGGCAAGAGTAATATACTTACCATAAGCGCTATAAGCCGCCGCCAATTGATATGGCAATAGAGTCCATTCCCTTGGGAATCTCCATAAATGTTGTCGAAATCTTATCAATTATTACTACTTTTGCACCGTAAATGGAAAAGAGATGAGCCTAACGCCATTGAAAATCGAATTAACCCGTGAATTTCTGCTGAAGTTTCTGAAATTCGGCGTGGTAGGCTTTTCGGGTGTGTTCGTCAACTTCGGCGTCACCTACGTCTGCAAGGAATGGCTGAAATGGAACAAATACCTGAGCAACATCTTGGGTTTCATCGTGGCCGCGACCAGCAACTACCTCCTCAACCGCATCTGGACCTTCCAAAGCACCAACCCGCAGATTGGTACGGAATACGCCAAATATTTCTTCATCGCCCTCGTGGGTTTGGGCATCGACACGCTGACGGTCTACCTGCTCAACGGCAAGCTGAAATGGAATTTCTACCTCAGCAAGGTGTTTGCCGTGGGTGCATCCACGCTATGGAATTTCTTTGGAAATCTGTTGTTTACGTTCGCATAAAACCTGTAGAGACGCAATGCTTGCGTCTCATGGAATAATTTTTGAGACGCAAGCATTGCGTCTCTACAAAAACAATCACAGGAATTTATCCAAGAAAATGAACGGCATCAGCGATTCGATGCCATCAAACACCATGACAGGGCCCGTTTCGCCTTGGCAGAGCACCTTGAGCGGCTGCTTCGACACCTGCTCCACCTCCACCATCACCTGACGGCAGGCACCGCAAGGAGCCACGGGCTCGGCAATCAATTTTGTGGCTGAGTGAGCCGTCACCGCAAGGGCCTCGAAAGCCACACCAGGATATTGCGCCATGGCTGCAAACATGGCCACACGTTCGGCACAAAGGCCACTGGGATAGGCGGCATTCTCGATGTTGTTGCCCGTCACTATGGCACCATTGGCGAGGCGCACCGCCGCCCCGACATGGAACTTGGAATAAGGTGCGTATGCGTTCTTTGTGGCCTCATGGGCAAGACGCATCAGCTCGGCATCGCGTGGCTCAAGCTCATCAAGGTTTTCATAAAGGGTGTAAGGGCAAATAAACTGTTCTTTCCTCATGATTGCAGGCTTTGTTGCTGCAAAGATAGAGAATTTTCCAATATTTCGTTCTATTCTTGAAAAAACGGACCCCCTCTCGCCGTAAGGAGATTGACCCCGTCGTATCTTCGATTTGCAGATCAAGCCCGCAATGACGGCTCTGGGACGGAATTGGCCATGGGAGAAGCCATCAGCAGCAAGGATTCAAAAAAGGCAAACAACATGGCTCCGGCTTGGGTTTCCAATGTGTCTTCGGGAAACATGGAAAGCAACATAATAACAAGGAACACCATATATAAATAGGTGTGGTTTCTGCGTGAGGCGCACCAAGGATAGAGCAACACAAAGAGGAAAAACGCCAAGCCCACCATGCCAAAAGCAACGGCAATGGCCAGATACTGGTTATGGGCGCGGAACCGGTATTCTTCACTTAAGGGAGAATGGATCTCATCGTACGCCTGCGCAAACGCCTGCGGCACGTCGCCCGTACCCACGCCCAACCACGGATGCTGCCTGATGATGTGGAACGACGCCCGCGTGTACTCTATACGCTGCGAGAGCGAGCCACCATTGGGGTTGTTGAAACGACGGTAAAGATTATATTCAAACAGCGTTGCCGAAAGGCGCGCCCGTAGTCCGGGATGCTTCCAATTGTTGTAGTTGGCTACGCCTTTCTCTATGTTATGGATGTCCTCGTCAGTAAGCGCCATCACGCCTTGGGCATCTTTGCGAAGGCCTTTAGAGGTAAGATAACGTGCCATGGTAGCTTCCAAGTTCTCGCCCGTGGTAGTAAGCCCATCAAAAGGCATAGCGCTACGCTGCGGCCAAGCCTCCTGCATTTCCTTTTGGCAGTAGTATAAGCCTACATATTTACCATCTTCGACGGTATTGCAAATGGTGTCGTGCCAATAGTAGTTGCCTTGTGCGGTTTGCTTATCCAAGGTGGCGAAGTCGACTGGTTCTACTTTCAATAAGGGTTTGATTTCGTGCTGCAAAATGAGGGAAGCGACACCTATCGCCACCAATGCCGCAACACCTACGGCAATGTGCCATCCCCTACTCTTTTTCCAACGCAAAAAAGCGTAAACGGCAGAGACAATAGCGACCGCCGCGAGAATCACATAGCCCGAGAGGGATTCGAAGATATAGATTTGGTAGACGAACCAAATCAGCAGAAACGACTGCAAGAAACGGTCGATCGCTACTTTTATGCCGAAGAAAGGGGCTGCTTGAACCGGTCCTTCGACCTTTCGACCCTGCTCAGGGACCTGGGTCGTTGAGCTTGTCGAAACGCCCTTTCCATATTGAACCGGCCCTTCGACAGGCTCAGGGACCTGATTTTTGCGGGTCGTTGAACCCTTATTAACAAGATAGTATCCAATTATAGCGATACAAAAAACGATATTCAAGCAGAAGCGGATGTGACTGATAAAATGAGAGATCTCGCGGACATCTTCGTAGTCGTGGCGATAATAGGACACGCTACTGAACAGGGTGGCAACGAACACCGAGAGTACATAGACTAACATCACGAAGTTGAAACGCTTGCGGTCCAAGGGCTCCATGCTCGACAAGACGAGTGGCATGACCAAAATGGGCAGCTTGACGCGGAGGTCTTTCAAGGCGTATTCAAAGTCGGAAGTCCAGAGGAGGCCTAATACGTGTAGGAGGTAGAAGGCTACGAGGAGGACAGCGGGGGTGTTGTGCCAGAAACGGGCAAATTTATGCCGAAAATCGTGATGAAAATAGATTCCACCCTCCCCTGCACTACCTTCGCACGGAATGACATTTCCATCACGATTTCCCACAAGTCCGTCAACCAACCAAACGAGGACCAGCCAGAACTGCGACATGCCCATCAGGAAGGGCGAGAGGGTGAGTCCCACCGCCACCATCAGCAGGCCCACAAGATAGGCTTGGTTCAGATAGGGTCGTATGGTTGTCGGCGAGGTCATCACTTGCCGCTCAAGATGCTGTGGTATTCGTCCTTGCCGTTGGTGTTGAGCAGGATTTCGAAGGCACGCGCCAAGTCGGGGTCGTCCTTCAACGAGGCGACAATGCGACCTTTCTGGTAGTAATAGCGTCCCACAATCTCGGAGCGCAACAGCTCTTCGATGTCCTTACGGTTATTAATCAGGTCGTTCTCTTTCTCGGCGGCAAAGTTCTTCTCCAGCAGGTCGATTTGCGGTTGAATCTTATCGAGATAGCCTTCGTCCTTGGCGGTTTTCTTCAGTTTCTCAATGGCTTTTTCGCTCTCAGTGGTATAGGAGAAGTCCTTTTCTTTCACGAAGTTCATGAAGTCCTGATAGGTGGCTTCGTCGATTTGGAAACGGTCAGCCGAATCAATGCTCTTGTGCTCGTGATAGAACTTGTTGGCGTAGTCGAAGATGTAGTTTTTCCCGTAAAGATAAGCCGTCACCGTGGCGTATTCATCGCGTTTCACCTTTACGTCGGGCATGATGCCATGACCTTCATAGACCGTGCGCCCGCCCATGGTTTGGAAGGCCTTGCCAAGCGTGTCGTTTTTCGTCTGCGTGGTGTCCTTCTTGTGCGAGTAGTCGATTTCCTGGATGCAACGACCGCTGGGGATGTAGTAATGTGCCACCGTGACTTTCATCTGGGTGTTGTAGCTCAACGGCAAAATATTCTGTACCAATCCCTTACCGAAAGTCCTTTGACCGATGATGACGGCGCGGTCATAATCTTGAAGGGCACCGGCTACAATCTCACTGGCCGAAGCACTACCGCCGTCGACGAGGACAGCCACAGGAATATTCAAGTCCACAGGGTCTTTCATCGTGGGATGCATGCTATTGGCGTTGGCAGCCTTGCCTTTCATCGATACGACAGTTTTTCCCTTGGGAATGAACATGTTGACGATGTCGACCGCCTCGTTCATCAAGCCACCGCCATTGCCGCGCAGGTCGAGGATGAAGCCTTTCAGCTGATGGTTGTTCTTCATCTCCATAAACTTTTCCCTCATCTCCTTGGCCGCATCGCGGGTGAAGCCACTCAGCGAGAGGTAAGCCACGCCGTTGTCGAACACTTTATAATAAGGTATATTGTCGATTTTCACCTTTTCGCGCTTCAAAGTCTTGGTCAGAGGCTTCTCTTCGCCGTAACGCTTTACCTTGATGGTCACCTCTGTATTGGGCTGACCTTTCAGCAAGTCGCTTACTTCCTGCGTGTTTTTCTTCTTGCAGTCGACGCCGTTCACCTCAAGGATGACGTCACCAGCGATGAGTCCTGCCTTCTGTGCCGGCCAGCCGTAGTAAGGCTCCGAGATACGGGTCCACTCGCCGTCATACTGGATGAGAGCGCCGATACCGCCATATTCACCCGTGGTCATGAACTTGGCGTTTTCGATGTCCGACTCGGGGATGAAGACCGTGTAGGGGTCGAGGCCGTCGAGCATGGCCTTGATGGCGGTTTCGTTGAGTTCGCCCGGGTTGATTTCGTCGACATAGTTGAGGTTGAGCTCACGGAGGAGGCTGTTGTAGATGTCGAGGCTCTTGGCGATTTCGAAGTTGTTCTGCTTCTCTTGGGCGACTACGCTCACTGAAAGGAGCAGGGCGAGGATTAGGATGTGTATGTGTTTCATCTTTTACTATGTTGTTCGTTATGCAGGGACTCACGTCGCCTGCTCATCTCAGGCAGGGACTCTCGTCGCCTGCTCATCTCAGGCAGGGACTCTCGTCGCCTGCTCATCTCAGGCAGGGACTCACGTCACCTGTTTACTGGTATGTCGTCCCTATGGGACTATCCCAACTATCAACTGTCAACTATCAACTGACAACTGATTACGGGACTGGGTCGTAGCCGCTGCCACCCCAAGGGTTGCAGGAGAGGATGCGCTTGAAGGTAAGCCAGCCGCCTTTGAAGAAGCCGTACTTCTGGATGGCCTCGATGCCGTAGTTGGAGCAGGTCGGAATGTAGCGACAGCTCTTCCCGAGCCAAGGCGACAGCGTCACCTGATAGACCCTAATCAGCAGGATCAGGAACTTAGCGGGCAGTTGTGATATGCGCTTCATGGTCAGTGAGCTTTGTCGGACTATATCTTCTTACGATTTCTTGGACGGCTTTCTTGGTCTTGGCCAGCATTTCCTCATAAGAGTGGATGACCGTTGCCGTATAGACTAACGCAACGTCGACCGAAATATTATCCCTTTTGCAGATTTCGTAAAGCGGTGCTTTGTTGCGGCGCCATGCCTCACGCATCAAACGCTTCACACGGTTGCGATTAATGGCATGATGAAAGCGTTTTTTTGACACAGACACCAACAAGCGCACGGTCGGGGGACGGCTGTCGTCGCGGAAAAACTGATAGATGACCCGATAAGGATACACCGAAACGCCCGCACCATGGTCGAAAAGCGCCTTAATGTCGTTTTCCTTGCAGATACGCTCATATTTCGGTAAACCTTCGAGGGCAACCATTTCAACGGAAAATTTTGTGTGTCAGCGACTTATTTCTTCTTGCTCTTCTTGTACTCGGCGGCGACATATTCCTCGATGGCCATGGTCATCGAATGTGCCGTTTCGGTGGGAGCGCGGAAGTTAAGTTCGAAGCCTGCATCGACGATGGCTTGGCAGGTGGCATCACCGAAACCGCCGATGGCGACCTCTTTCTGCTCAAACTCGGGGAAGTTTTCTTTCAGCGACTGGATGCCCATGGGACTGAAGAAGACCAGCATGTCATAGTCGTTGATTTTCACCTTGTCCTTCAAGTCGGCAGGAACGGTGCGGAACATCACGGCCTTGGTGAAGTTGAGCTTGGCAGCATTCAACAGGTCGATGGTGGCGTCGGAACTGATGTCGGAGCAGCAGTAGAGATACTTCTCGTCCTTGTGCTTCTTCATGATGTCGATGAGGTCGTTGAGGGTCTGGTTACCGAAAAAGACCTTACGCTTGCGGTATTGCACATAGCGTTGCAGATAAAGTGCAGTCGATTCATTGATGCAGAAATACTTCAACGTCTCAGGCACATTGTAACGCATTTCCTTGGCTACACGGAAAAAGTGGTCGACGGCATTGCGGCTGGTAAGGATAATGCCTGTATATTCAGGGAGTTTGATGTGCTCTTGACGAAGTTCACTGGCGGTAACATCATCGAGCTTGATGAATTTCTCAAAAGTGAAGTTGACGCCATATTTCTTCATCATATCGGCAAAAGGCGTCTTTGAAATGTCTGCAGGTTTGGGTTGCGACACCAAAATGGACTTAATCTTCATCTTTTTCTCTTGCTTTTAGTGCTATTTTTGAACTAAATTCTTCCCACATCGGAATACCTAACTCATTAAAAAACAGAACCGTGACCAAAGTAACGCAAGCCTGCTGTCACGAGTGTTGCAACCGGTGCGATTTCGAGGGCGCAAAAATACAAAAAAATATAAAACGTAGATATTTTTGTTGCAACTCTCGTTTCAATAATTCCATAAATTAATCTTAAAACCGCCGCCAAACCTAAGATTGCAAGGCCAATCCAAATAAAATATTTTGTGGGATTATACAATAATAAAAGGGTCACCGGCACCATCACGAAGAGGGTGAAAATGGAGACGGAAAACTCCACCGTCATCTGTCGGTCGAGGGTGTCGTGGGTGTCGAAAAGCCAGTTGACGAATCGCAGCATGAAATGACGGAGCAGCACCCAACCCGCCGTAGCTGCAACAAGGATGCCATACATCCTCCCGTTGTTGTAGGTCAGCACGTCGCGGGAGAGCACCACGCAACTTTTTTGCGCGAAAAGTGCCATTAGCAGGATATAACCCAAGGTGAACGACACGCAAACAAAACTACGCATGGGGTTCCATTCCCTCAACAGCTGGTTGGTGTGGGCCACGCCGCCCGGCACACTCAGCACCTGACGGAACTGACGGGGATACAGCTGTTTGTTGAGCACGATGAGCAGCAACAGCAACCCCAATAGTGCCAAATTCCACCCTTGCAGGATCTCGTAAGTAATGCGAGGCAGTGGATTAAGCGTCCCATTGAAACCCGAAGTGATGAAACTGGGCACCACATTGTCGCGAGCGAGGGAGTCGGCCAAAGGAATGGAATCGGCAACCTGCACGGTGTCAACGGGTTGAGACGCTTCAACAAAAGGATTGTGATAGAATATGTCGGGGTACTGCGGCATGGATGGCTTTCAATTGCGCTGCAAAAATAATGGATATTTTGCAAACCGACACGAAATCTTATTAACTTTGCAACCAAAATAATGTTCGGCTGCCACCATGTGACAGCCCTACAATCTTACAATCCAAACATAAAAACAACAATTAAACAATAATCAATCAACAATTAAACATCGAGAAATGAACTTAATGCAAGAAATCATTGCCAACGCGCAGGCCAACAAGCAGCGCATTGTGCTCCCCGAGGGCGACGAGCCCCGTACCCTGAAAGCCGCCGACCGTCTCTTAGCTGACGGTGTCGCCGACGTCATCCTCATCGGTCCTGCCGAAAAGATCAAGGAAATGACCGCTGAATTCGGTCTCCAAAACATCGGCAAGGCCCGTATCCTCGACCCAATGAATAACCCCGATCGTCAAAAATATGCCGACCTCCTCTTCGAAATCCGCAAAGCCAAAGGCATGACGCCTGAGCAGGCTTACGACTTGGCTGGCAACTTCATGTATCTCGGCATCCTGTTGGTGAAAGCCGGTGAGGCCGACGGTCTCGTCAGCGGTGCCCGCAGCACCACGGGCGACATGCTGCGTCCCGCCCTGCAAATCATCAAGACCGTTCCTGGCGTGAGCTGCGTCAGCGGCGCTTTCACGATGTTCCTGCCCGAAGGTTGTCCTTACGGCACCGATGGCCGCATGGTCTTCGCCGACTGCGCCGTCACGCCCATGCCGACGGCTGAACAATTAGCCGAAATCGCCATCTGCACCGCCGACACCGCCAAGGCCATCGCCAAGATCGACCCCATCACTGCCATCTTGAGCTTCTCCACCAAGGGCAGCGCCAAGCATGAGGTGGTCGACAAGGTCATTGAAGCCACCCGTATCGCCAAGGAGCGTCGTCCTGACCTCGTCCTCGACGGTGAACTGCAAGCCGACGCCGCCATCGTGCCTTCGGTGGGTTCGAGCAAGGCTCCTGGCAGCCCTGTCGCTGGTAAGGCTAACACCCTCGTGTTCCCCTGCCTCGAAGTGGGTAACATCGCCTATAAACTCGTCCAGCGTTTAGCTGGAGCCGAAGCCGTCGGTCCCGTGCTGCAAGGCCTCGCCAAGCCCTGCAACGACCTCAGCCGTGGCTGCTCGATTGATGATGTGTACAAATTAGTCGCCATCACCTGCAACCAAGCTATTGCACAGAAAAAGTAACTATGGCTATAGCCAATGGCCTATGGCTTGTCCCAACGAAAGCTTGGAACCAAAGCTTTTCGTGGGTCTGGCCATTGGCCATAAGCCATAAGCCATAGTTCACCAACCCAAAGAACGAAGAATAAATCAAATAAAAACGTAAAACCCAGAATACGATGAAAATATTAGTCCTCAACTGCGGCAGCTCCTCCATCAAGTACCAGCTGCTTGAAATGGAAAACGCCAATTCGTCGCGCCTGTTAGCCAAAGGCCTCTTGGAGCGTATCGGCCTCGAAATGGGCGAGTTTACCCACAAATACAATGGTGAGAAGTACTACGAACAACTTCCCATCCCGAACCACACCGAAGGCATCAAGCTGGTGCTGAAGGCTTTGGTCGACCCGAAGATGGGTGTCATCAAAGACCTGAAGGAAATCGACGCCGTCGGTCACCGCGTGGCTCACGGTGGCGAGTTGTTCCCGAAGAGCGTGCTCATCGACAAGAAAGTCGTTGAAGGCATCCAATCCTTGACCGACCTCGCCCCGCTCCACAACCCCGGCAGCCTGCAAGGCATCCACGCCATGGAAGAAGTGCTCCCCGGCATCCCGATGGCCGCCGTGTTCGACACCTCGTTCCACAGCACCATGCCGCCTGAGGCCTACCTTTATGCCGTGCCTTACGAGTACTACGACAAGTACCGTGTGCGTCGCTATGGCTTCCACGGCACCAGCCACAAGTACGTGGCCGAGAAAGCCGCTGCTTTCGTCGGCAAAGACTGGAAGCAGTCGAAGATCGTGACCTGCCACCTCGGCAGTGGTGCCTCTATCGCCGCCGTCGAATACGGCAAGTCGGTGGAGACTTCGATGGGCTTCACCCCCGTTGAAGGCCTCGTGATGGGTAGCCGCACTGGCGACCTCGACGTGGGCGCTTTCATGTACATCATGGACAAGGAAGGCTATAACACTAAGGAGATGAATACCTTAGTGAACAAGAAGTCAGGCCTCGTGGGCATCACGGGCGGCAAGCAGGACATGCGCGATGTGCGTGCCGGCAAGGAAGAAGGCGACGAGCGTTGCACCTACGCCTTCAACATGTTCGCCCACCGCGTGAAGAAATACATCGGAGCCTACATGGCCGTGATGAACGGTGCCGACGTCATCGTGATGACAGGAGGCATCGGTGAAAACGCCTGGTTCATGCGTGAAGCCATCCTCGAAAACATGGAAGGTCTCGGCATCGAATTCGACGCTGCCATGAATAAGGAAATCATCGGCGACGCTGGCGTCATCAGCACGCCCAACTCGAAGGTCACCGTGGTGGTGTATCCTACCGATGAGGAGTTTGTCATCGCGCAGGACACTTATAACTTGGTGACAAAGTAAATGTTTCCGAAACAAATGCTTGTAAGGCTGCCCCACGTGGCAGCCTTTTTTTCTGCGCAAGGCAGGCCAAATTTTTTGAAAAATCATTGTTTTTCCTTATTTTTGCACCGCCAAAACAAGGCAATAATCATTTTTAACTATAAATCTTAACACCAGATGACTACCAAACTTAACATCCAAAGCCTGGCAGCCACTGCCAACCGCCCCGCTAATTTGAGGAGATGTGTAAATGATTGTAAATCAATTGTTTACAAAACAAGCAATTCGCTGAAAACCAAAACGAAACGTCCAAAGACACTCCTGCTGCTCTTGCTGCTGATGGGGCTGACGGCCACGCCAAAAGCCTTTGCGCAAACACAGGTGGCCACCATTAACTACAACAACGCGGGCGTGTACTACACCCTTTGGAGCGACAACACGGCTTCCGTAGAATACAGTTACACGCACCACTTCCTTGGCGGAACACTCAACCTCTACGACACCATTCCTTACAACAGCGTCAAATACCCCCTCAAGCGAATTGGAAACCAGGCTTTTGTCGGCGCCAACAACCTGAGTGCCCTCTCCATCCCTGCCACTGTGACCAGCATCGGAGAAGCCGCTTTCTCCGAATGTGGCTTCGGGGGCACCTTGGAGATTCCCGACAATGTGCTGACCATTGAAGAGTCGGCGTTTTTCCGTAATCGTTTCACCACCGTTGTTATCGGCGACGGGGTCACCTCCATTGGTGGACAGGCTTTCTATTCCACTTACATCAATGTTGTCACCTTGGGCGCAAACCTCGCCACCATCGGTGATAGGGCTTTTGCCTATAACAACAACGCTGGAGAATCGAAGGACCTTGCTGTGACATGCCGATCGTTGGTGCCGCCAGCATTGGGGACCGATGTGTTTAAGCAACAGAACCTCACCACCAACGTGCCTTGCTTTGTGGCAGATGCATACGAGCAGGCTGGCGGCTGGGGCACAATTGTCGCGCAAGATGTGAAATATGGGAGGCAGATTGACGGAGTGTATTATGTGCTCGACCGATGCAACCAAACCGCCTCGGTGACAAATCTGTATTATTGGACTTTCAGTAATATTCTCTATTACTCTTCACAATATGCAACAAATTCTTACACCGGGGATGTTGTCATTCCTGCGGAAGTTGTTTATGAAGGGATTGACTACGCCGTGACACTGATACATTGCGCTGCATTTGCCGGAAGTGCGGATATGACTTCTGTAACCATTGGAAGCAATGTGACGGAAATCAGGCCTCATGCGTTTCGGGATTGTTCGGGATTGGCAAGCATCATTTGCCAAAGCATTACGCCTCCGACTCTTGGCCAATGGTGTTTTACCGATGTGCCCGTCGCTTCAGTGTCGCTGCAGGTGCCTTGCGGAACGATGGATGCCTATGAAGCAAGCGTAGGTAGTACATATTTTAATACACCTGTGCCTGGCTGGAATGACTTTCCCGACAAGCAGGAGCTTCTTCCCGTATGGGAGCAAGATGGGCTGTTTTATGAGTTGGACTGCAATACGAGCACAGCCACAGTCATTTATGACCCTTCATACGCCACGTTGGAGTGGGCCGTTGTACCCTACTCCATCACTCATGGCGAAAGCACCTATTATGTGACAGGAATTGGCGACAAGGCTTTTGAAGGCTGCACGGCACTTGAACGTGTCTCGCTTCACGATGAGATAACCACCATTGGAAGCGAGGCCTTCAAGAATTGCAGTAGCATAGTGCAAATCAGCACACAAGCCTCCATGCCACCCGTGGCGGGACAAGATGCTTTCCTTGGCGTTCCCGAAAATGCCTCGATAGTCGGGATGCCTTTCTGCTACCAATACGACTACAGCGTGGCGCCCGAATGGAACCGTTTCAGCAACTTCAGCGGCTCGGGGCCTTGCGATTATAATTTCACGGGTATGGTCAGCACGTCGTGGTCAGATCCTCAAAACTGGATGGGAGCCGAGGTTCCCGATGGCAATTCGAGGGTGGCAGTACGAGGCACTTGCGAAATCGATGACGATGTGACGGTGGGTTCCATCACTTTGGATTGTTACATTAATGAGGAATATGGCCTTTATGACCGTCTCATCGTGAAATCAGGCAAGACCCTCACAGTCAACAATTTCATCTGGACTACGGGCGACGCTACGCACTTCATCATCGAGGACAGAGCGCAAGTCGTCCAACCCAACGCTGGCGCGAAGGCCACGGTGGAGAAAAACATCACGGCCTACACGCCCAACACGAAGGACGGCTACCACCTCATCGGCCATTCCTTCGCCGACAACGGTGCGGTCAGCGAAATGGACAACCTTTTGGCCAACGACTACGACCTTTATTATTACGACGAGCCGACGCACTACTGGATGAACCAAAAGCAGACGGCCAACAACTTCACCGAATTGGAGGCCGCGAAAGGCTACCTCTACGCCAACAGCGAAAGCCAAACCATCGGCTTGAAAGGCTCTTTGAATGCCGCCAACGCAATGGTGACCATTCCGTTGAGCTACGAGGCCGACGCCTTGAAAGGCTTCAACCTTGTGGGCAATCCGTTTGCGCACAACGTGACGACCTTTGCGGGCACGAATGTGGCCACGGAAGTCTACCGAATGAACGGAACGAAGGACAATGTCGTTGTCAGCGAGATTTCGGAAACCGACCCGCTGAAGCCCGGCGAGGGTTTCTTCGTGAAGGCCACGGGCGACTGGGCTTCCATCACCTTCAATGCCCAAACGCGAGGCGAGGCCAAGGCCCTTGAGCTTGTCGAAAGGCCAACCCTTACAATCGACCTCACCCAAGACGGCCTCCTCGTCGACCGCTTCATCCTGAAGCGCGACGGCGAACCGTTGGAGAAAATCAGCCTGAACGGGAACGGCACGCGCATCTATGCCACGCACGGCGGGAAGGATTATGCCGTGGCCACCATCGTTGGCGTTGGTAGAGACGGTGTGCACACCGTCTCTACAGAGGTTCCCGTCAATTTCAAGGCCGCGAAAAACGGAACCTACACGCTGACCTTCGACACGCAACACCTTGATTTGGAATACCTGCATTTGATTGACAATTTGACTGGCGAGGATATTGACCTATTATCATCAGTCGGCGCTTCGACAGGCTCAGCGGCCTATACCTTTGAGGCCAAGACCACCGACTACGCCTCGCGGTTCCGCTTGGTGTTTTCCGCAGACGGGGACATCTGCGAACCCGGCAAGGACGCTCGCGAACCTAATTTTGCGTATTAGCACCTCATCGGCGACGCCGGCGTCATCTCCACGCCCAACTCGAAAGTCACCGTGGTGGTGTATCCTACCGATGAGGAATTTGTCATCGCACAGGATACTTATAATTTGGTGACGAAATAAGTCGTCATGAACGAACAAAAAAGGGTGCCGCGGCGCCCTTTTTTATTGTCTTTTTTCTCATTTCCCCGCCACGAAATCCGCAGGCGAAAGCCCAGTTTCCTGTTTGAAGACCCGCTGGAAATGCGAACGGCTGATGCCGCAGTGGTCGGCGACAGCCTCGTTCGACCAGTCGGGATGCGCCTGAAGGGTGCGTTTGGCCTCCTCCACGCGCAGGGCGGTAATCCAACGGGAATAAGATGCATAGCCTTGGGCCTTGATCCATGCCGACAGCAGATAGGCGGGCAGCTTCATCTCCTGTGCCGCCATGGGCTTGGTGATGCCGCTGCACAAATAGTTCCCCGAGGCAATCCAACGTTCTACGGCTTGGCTAGCTCGTTGCATGGCCTCGTCGGTCACAACAGAAGAAGGAGCAGTGTTGTCATCGGACGGTTTCTCCAATATTTCCTCTTCGGCACTTTGCTCGGCTTCGCTCACATGGCTCGAAGCGCCAGTGAGGACATAGCGCACAAAGCAGAACCAGATGTAATAGATACAGAGGAACATGAACAAGGCGAAGCCCGCCAACAGCCATCCGCTGCTGAAGAGGAACACGGGCACAAGCGGCGTCATCAATGCGAGCATTGCGATACTCACCTTCATCCAAGAGAGCAGGTTGTTGCGCTCCTCGTCGTAATAATTAGCCAACACCAACTCCATACGCGACATCTCGCGCAGGTGAAACCAGCTGAAACACAGTTGCATCAGGCCGTAGAGGATGCTTGCTGCGATTTCGGCCCAAAGCAGTCGCGATGAGTCTTCGCCGCCCATAAGTCCGAAAGCCAAAAGTCCGATAGACACGATCCACGTGACTGGGCCAATCAGCACCTCTAAACGCTTGAAGCGCCCTTGCCGTATCAGGTTGGTGATGTTCAGCGACAGGTGTACTGCTGCGGGGATGAAGAAGGCCAGATTGACGATGATCGCGAGGGTCTTGTTCGTCTCACGGAGGCCAGTGACATATTGTATGAGGAACTGCACGGCAATCAGCGACAGGCCGATGGTCATCAGCCACCGTGAGCGGCTGGCCACACGGTCTTCCTTCGCCCGACGGGGCAGCAACGTCGCCAACGACAACGCCATCAGCGTCATCATCACGATACCGGTCAGTTGCATTTCTTTCATTATGAAAAGGGTTTGACGAGGCAAAATTATAAAAAAAATTGTCTCAATTCTACGAATTGCAACACCTAATTGTGCGATTTGAGACACCATTGTGCGATTTGAGACACCTTGTTTTATAGGGACTTGGTAGTTTTGTAGCATAAATAAGCCAACCTATGACCCTACACGAACTTTTTGTCGGCCATCCCTTCATCGCCTGGAGCCTCGTCGCCTTTGTCGCGGCGGAGCTGGTGGTGGCGGGGGTGATTGTTGTGCGGCTGTTTAGGAAACCCAGGTCCGATAAGGGTGATAAGGCATCTGGATTGCTTCGTTCCTCGCAATGACGCGAAGCGACAACTGAACAACTGACAACTAAACAACTAAACAAAATACAATGACCAAACATCTACATCTCAAAAAAGTCCTCGCCACGCTGCTCACCATAGTAGCCGCCCTCGCGGGGCAACAGGCTTTCGCCACCATCACCAGTCCCATGTCCCTCACGGGAAATAGCGCCCTCATGAACGGCCAATACTATCATGTATGGAAAACCGAGGGCTTCTTGGGATATTTTGCCCAGCCAAGGACAGAGGGTAGCAGCTACACCTTCAACGGCCAGAACATCGGCCTCCAAGGGGGCGATGTCAGAATCACAGGCACGCTCAACTTCACCGAGTCCAACGACTTCACCGACGTCACCACGGGCAGCACGGTCACGGTTGAATTCTATTCCACCAACTTTTGGTTCTTCAACGCCGAGGTCAAGAAACTGGACGGCACCAGCGTTTCGGGCTGCTCCGCCTCGGCCAGCAACGACCACAACTCCATCACCATCACCATCCCGTCGGGCAAGACCTTCGGCAACATCTACCTCGACTTCGTGGCCTACGAGCCTTTCTACAACTACAACACCACGATCAGCGGCGTCGAGAGCACGTACATCTACACCGGCAGCCCCATCGAGCCTGTGCCCACCGTCACCTACAAAGGCACGGTGCTCACCGCAGGCACCGACTACACCGTGAGCTACTCCAACTCCACCGGGCCTGGCCCCGCCACCGTCACCGTCACGGGCACGGGCCAATACGCCGGCACCGTCTCGGTCAACTACAACATCCGCGCCATCACTCTCAATGACTTCACCAGCCTTGGCAACAACACCTATGCCATTGCCACGACGGCCGACCTCGACCACCTCGCCGGCTATGTCAAACTCGACAACGACTGCCAAGGCCTCACCTTCAAGCAGACCGCCGACATCGCCTATACTTACACCACGGCATGGAACAGCAGCACTGGCGGCGAGACCAACTTCACCGCCATCGGCGGCTGGGGCAGGCCCTTCAAAGGCACCTTCGACGGGCAAAACCACAGCATCAGCGGCATACGCATCTCGAAAAACGGCCGCACCGACTCCGACAAGTGCCAAGGACTCTTTGGCTTTGTCTATACCAGTAGCACCGTGAGGAACGTCATCCTTGCCGACACCCGCATCAAAGGCTACACCGGCACCGGCGGCATCGTGGGCGTCAACTCCGGCACCATCGAGGATTGCCGCGTGCAGGGCAATGTACTTGTCAAGAGTTCAGGAGCAGGCTCCAACACCAGCAGCAGCGATGACGGCAGCGACTTCGGCGGCATTGCGGGCAGCAACAACGGCGGCACCGTCACCCGCTGCACCAGTAGCGTCACCATTGACGGCTCTATAGGCGTTTACATCCCGCAATCGGACAATATAATCAACAATTATTCTAACAACCTCGGTAGCATCGTCGGCAACAACAGCGGCACCGTCAGCAACTGCCTTGCACTCAACGCTGTGGTCACTGGCGACCAGTATGCCGCTGCCATCGTCGGCAACAACGGCGGCACCCTCACCGCTAACCATTACCGTGGCTGCACCGTGACCAACGACAACCACTCCAACGGTTCTTCCATCGATGTTGGCGTCGGCACCAACCACGGCAGCGAGGACCAGGACGGTGCACGCAGCGTCCACGCCCTCACCCTCGGCACGGACATCACCGCCACGGGCGAGAGCGTCGTCATCGACGGCACCACCTACTATGCGTCGAACACCACCATCACCCTCGGCAACAGCGGCACCGTGCCCGCAGGCCAAATGCCCGTCTATTCAGTGAACGGCACCGCCATCGAGGGCAACACCTTCACGATGCCCACCAATGACAATGCCACGGTGAGCGCAACCTTTGTTTCGGCCTGGAGCGGCAGCGGCACCTCGGGCAGCCCCTATGTCATCACCACCACGGCGCAACTCGACGCCCTGGCGGCAGCGGTGAAGAGCGGCGAAACCTACAGCGGCACCTATTTCGTGTTGGGCAACGACATCGCCTACAGCACCGAGGGCCTCGGCGACACCGACGAGAACTTCACCACCATCGGCGGCTACTTCGACGGCAGCGACAAGAACTTCAGCGGCAACTTCAACGGCCAAAACCATACCATCAGCGGCATACGCCTCTACAAGAACGGCACCGCCGCCCCAAGCATGAACCAAGGATTGTTCGGCAGGATTGACGGGGCCACCATCGAAAACGTCATCCTTGCCGATGCCCGCATCACCGGTTATCGATACGTCGGCGGACTCGTGGGCAACAAAGTCAGTGGAACGGTGCAGAACTGTCTTGTCCTCGAATCGACCATCACTTGTGCGGATAAATATGTGGGCGCCCTCTTTGGCAAGAACACCGGCACCATCGCCGCCAACTACTACCACAACTGTACCGTGAACGGCACGAATAACGCCACCAACGTGGGTGCAGGCGGCAATGGCGGCGTGAGCGCGTCAAGCGACACGGACGGCGCACGCAGCGTGCATACGCTCACCATACAGAACGGGGACATCACCGCCACTGGCTCGACCGTTGCCTACCAAGGCACCACCTGGTACGCCAGCAACACCACCGTCACCTTGGGCTACAACAACCTGCTTGAGGGCTGCGTGGCGACCTATAGCCTTGACGGCAACATCCTCACGGGCAACACCTTCACCATGCCCGCCGCCGATGCCACCGTGAACGGCTCCTTCGTCAGCCACTGGCATGCCGACGCCGACCACGACGGCACCACCGAGGAACGCGCCTACATCATCACCACCACGGCGGGCCTCGACCTGCTGGCCACCAAGGTGAACGGTGGCACCGACTACTACCACAAGTTCTTCAAGTTGGGCGCGGACATCGCCTACGACGGCACGGAGAACAACTACACCGCCATCGGCAACAGTTCCAAATACTTCATAGGCACCTTCGACGGCGACGGCTACGCTGTGAGCGGCATCCATATCAACACCAGTAGCGATTACCAAGGCCTCTTCGGCTACGTCGGCTACACTGGCACCGTAAAGAACGTCACGCTGCGCAGCAGCACCATCACAGGCATGAATTACGTCGGCGGCATTGTCGGCTTCCTGTATCGCGGCACCGTCACCGACTGCCGCGTGGAGGGCACCGTCACCATCGGTACCTATGACAATGGTTCCAATTCCCACGGCGGAATCGTCGGCCATATGAATTACACGACCGTCAACGGCTGCATCAGCGCCGCCACCGTGACCAACAACGGCAAGAGCGGTTGTTATTACTATGGCGGCATCGTAGGCCGACTCTCTGACGGCACCGTCAGCAACAACCTCGCCCTCGGCGCCAACGTCAGCGCAAACAATTATAAAGGCGCCATCGTGGGAGACAGCCGCGGCACCCTCGCCCACAACTACTATCACGGCTGCACCGTAAACGGCGCCACCAGCGGCATCGGCACCAACAGCGGCGACGTCAGCGAGGACGACGGGGCGGTACAGGTCTTCAGCCTCACCCTGGGCGAAGGCATCACGGCCACGCCAGCACCGGCGGTCACCTGCGACGGCATCAATTACTACACCACAGGCACGGAAATCACGCTGAACGCGAACGCAGGCTATGCCATCACCTCCGCCACCCTCACCTACGGCGGCAACGACTATCCCATCGTGGGCAACAGTTTTGAGATGCCGGCACAGGATGTGGCAGTGACCGCCGTCCTTCAAGTACGCTACACCTTCGACAGCAACACCGGCGCGCTAACACTCCTCTTCGGTGAGTTCAACAAGGACAACAAGTGGGGTAACGATGTCGATCCATCGGCAGTCACAAGCGTCACCGCCACCAACGAGGTGAGCTTCACGGGCGACTGCTCTTACCTGTTCCAGGGCTTCACAAATTGCACGAGCATGGATCTGACTGATGTGAACACCGCCAATGTCACCAACATGAGCTACATGTTCTACGGCTGCTCCGGCCTCCAATCGCTCAATGTCTCGGGCTGGAACACCACCAATGTCACCGACATGAGCTACATATTCCGGGGCTGCTTTGGCCTCCAATCGCTCGACCTCTCGGGCTGGAACACCGACAAGGTCGTCAACATGAGCTACATGTTCACCAGTTGCACAGACCTCCAATCGCTCAATATCTCGAGCTGGAACACCGCCAATGTCACCAACATGCAATACATGTTCTACTGCTGCTCTGGCCTCCAATCGCTCAATTTCTCGGGCTGGAACACCGCCAATGTCACCGACATGAGCGGCATGTTCTTAGGCTGCTCGGGCCTCCAATCGCTCGACCTCTCGGGCTGGAACACCGCCAATGTCACCGACATGAGCTACATGTTCTACAGCTTCTGGGGCCTCCAATCGCTCAATATCTCGGGCTGGAACACCTCCAATGTCTCCGACATGAGCGGCATGTTCCTGAACTGCACGAACCTCGCCACCATCTACGTGGGTGAGGGTTGGAACACCATACACGTCGTCATCCAACACTCATCCAACATGTTCACTAATTGCACCTCGTTGGTCGGCGGCATGGGCACCACCTACAACTCGAACCACACAAATGCTGAATACGCCCGCATCGACGGCGGCCCAGACAACCCAGGATACTTCACGGGACGGTTCACCAAGGAGATTGCGGGCTACGGCAACGACGAGAACCCTGGCGGCTACTACCTCATCGCCTCGCCTGTTCCTTCGATTACACCTACGCTCGCCAATGGTTTCATCACCGACGACAATACCAATCCAGACAACCGCACCTACGACCTGTACTACTTCGACCAAACCGGAGACGCCAACGGCAAGGAATGGAAGAACTACAGGGCACATCCCGAGTTCACCTCATTGGTCAGCGGCCAAGGCTACCTCTACGCCAGCAAAAATGGCACTACACTCCTCTTTAGCGGCGCGCCTTACAGCGGCGAAGGCCAAGTCGATTTGACCTATTCAGAGGATAATGAAGACCAAGGAATGTGGGGCTGGAACCTCATCGGCAACCCCTTCGCCGAAACCGCCAACCTGCCTTCCGGCCTTTCCTACTACACCCTGAACGACACCCGCTCCGAACTCATAGCAGGCAATGCAAGCACCATCGGAGCCATGGAAGCCATCTTTGTGAAGGCCACTGGTACGGGGCAATCCGTACAGTTCACCATGCAAAGCCGTGGCGGCATTTCGAGAGGCTCAACGGCCGCTGTCAACGCTATTTTGTCGCTCAACCTGACCGACAACCATAATCGTCTCATCGACCGCGCCATTGTCCGCTTCGATGAAGGCCAACCCCTGCCCAAATTCCAAATCCGTGAAACCAGCACGAAGGTTTATATCCCGCAGAAGGGGAAGGATTATGCGGTGATAAATGTATGTACAGACGGTGCATGCACCGTCTCTACAGAGATGCCCGTCAATTTCAAGGCCGAGGAAAACGGCGAATACACGATTACGGTGAACATTGACAATGTGGAAGTGAATTACCTGCACCTGATTGATAATTTGACTGGCAATGATGTCGACATGCTGGCCCTGAATGGTGGAGACGCGATAAATCGCGTCTCTAGATACACCTTCAAGGCCAGGACGACGGACTATGAGAGCCGATTCAAGCTGGTGTTCATCTGCGGGGATACAAACGATGACAATGATGGCGACAATGCGACCTTCGCTTTCTATAGCAACGGCAACTGGATTATTGCCAACGAGGGTGAGGCCACGCTGCAAGTCGTCGATGTGATGGGTCGCATCCTCAGCAGCGAGACTATCAGCGGCAGCATCAACAAGGCCATTGATGCTGTGCCTGGGATGTATGTGTTGCGATTGGTGAATGGCAACGATATTAAGACACAGAAAATTGTGGTGAAGTAATGCAAATCAACGGGAAGCCGCCGATTGGCGAGCTTCCCGTTGCAATCCGAAACACCTACCCCCTATCATAATGCGGCATGTCATCAGGCAGGATGATGGAGAACTCAATCAGTCCGCCGACGACTTGCTTGGCATCATCCTCATACCAAGGCGTTTGGTAAATCAGTTTCTTCTTGCCTTTCTTTGAAATCGTGTAGACATTGGTCGCGGCATCGTCCAGAAGATGGCGGATGATTTGCTGCGAGCGTGCGTTGTGGCATCCCATAAGGTCGCGGCCACGAGCATCGCCGTTCACTTCAATGCTGCTGTCGTTTTGGTAAAGGATTTCGCCGTCCTTGGCGCTGATGGTGATGGCCAGATTGAGGCCTTTGAAATAATCGGGTGTATTCATAGCGTGAAATTTTCGGCAAAGATAGAATTTTTCTAAATTTGCAGCGTTTTAATTTCACGATGAAAAAACTTTACCAATATATCACCAAGTCGTTTTTGGGCACCTTTTTCCTCACCTTTTTTATAGTGGTGTTCGTGTGGGTGATGCAATTCGTGTGGCTTTATGTCGATGATTTGGTCGGTAAAGGGCTGGAATTCAAAATCATCGCCGAGCTTCTGTTTTACACTTCCATCACCGCCATCCCCATGTCGCTGCCCTTGGCTTTGCTGTTGGCTTTGTTGATGTGTTTCGGCAATCTTGGAGAGCACTACGAGTTGGTGGCCATGAAAGCCTCAGGCGTGTCAATGTGGCGTTCGATGCGGCCTCTACTCTATTTCTCCTTGATGCTCAGCGTATTGGCATTCTTCATCTCCAACAGCCTCATCCCCATCGCCACCCTCAAATGGCGCACCCTGCTCACCGACGTGCAACGGCAGAAGTTAGCCTTCAACATCAAGGAGGGGGTGTTTTATAAAGACATCGAAAACTATGTCATCTACGTGGAAAAGAAAGGCAAGGACGGCAGCAGCATCTACGGCGTGAAAATCTACGACCACACCGACCACAACGGCAACACCAAAATCATCTCCGCCGACTCGGGCATAATGGCCATGAGCCCAAACCAGAGGAACATCATCTTCACGCTGTATAACGGCTACAACTACACCGACATCATCAACATCGACAACTACAAGGAAACACGGCCCTTCGAGCGCATGTCGTTCAAGCAGGAGCAAATCAAGTTCAGCTTAGCTTCCTTCGACATGACCCGTTCGAGCGAGGACATGTATAAGTCGTACCAGCAGATGATGAACATCCGCCAACTTTCGGCCTCCCTCGACTCGTTGGAGCGACGACAAACCAACAAGCAAGAAGCTTTTACCCAAGGCTTTGAACGACGATGGGCCAACTACAACAGCCTCAGCCTGCCTGAACCCAATGTCGACACAATGGCTGTCGACACAGTCATCATCCTACGCTGGCCCCTAATCGAGAATTTCGAAGGTGAAAAGTTAGCCTCTTTAGTCTCGATGGCCGTAGGTAGCGCACAAAACGCCAAGGACAATGTGGCTTTCAACAAGCTGGACCTCAGCTCGCAAAACGAAAACATCAACAAGCACAAGAAAGAATGGCACAAGAAGTTCACCCTGAGCATCGCTTGCATCATCTTCTTCTTCATCGGCGCGCCCTTGGGGAGCATCATCCGCAAAGGCGGGTTGGGCTTACCCGTGGTCATCTCCGTGGTGTTCTTCATCATCTACCACCTCATCTCGACCATCTGCGAGCGCATGGCCGTGTTTGGCGACCTCAACATGTTCCTCGGCGTGTGGCTCTCGTCGCTTGTGCTGATGCCCGTTGGGCTGTTCTTCACCTTCAAAGCCACCACCGATGCCGCCTTGTTCGACGGCGACAGCTGGAAGAAATTCTTCCAAAAACTATTCAAACGGCATAAGGCCCCTGAGCCTATCGAAGGACCAAATCATTATGGGGAGGGCGTTTCGACAAGCTCAACGACCCTTGCTAATCAGGTCCCTAAGCCCGTCGAAGGGCCGACACCCAACCAATAAACTATCTTCAACATGAAAATACTCCTCCTCTGCAACAAGCCCCCCTATCCTGCCTCCGAAGGCGGTCCCATGGCGATGAACAGCATCATCACCGGATTGCTCGAAGCGGGACATCAGGTCAAGATATTGGCAATCAACAGCGAGAAATACAACGTCAAGGAAAGCGACATTCCTGAGGACTACAAACGCAAGACCGGCATCGAACTCATCGATGTTGACTTGAGCATTAAGCCGTTGAAGGCCTTCGTCAACCTCTTCACCAAAAAATCCTACCATGTGGAGCGTTTCATCTCCAAGGAATTCAGCGACAGGCTTATCGAATTGCTTGAAAAAGAGCAGTTTGACGTGGTGCAATTGGAAATGCTTTTCATGGCTCCCTACGTCAGCGACATCCGCGCCCACTCGAAGGCGATGATTGTGCTGCGAGCCCATAACGTGGAACACAAGATCTGGGAACGCATCGCCAAAGAAACAAAATTCTTCCTTAAACGCTGGTATATCAATCACTTGGCGAAAACTTTGAAAGAGTATGAGCTCAACGCCTTGGAGACCGTCGACGGCATTGCAGCCATCACCCGCAAAGATGCCGCTTTCTTCAGGAAATACTGCTCCAAGCCCATTATCGACATCCCATTTGGCGTTTATCCAGAGGAGTTTACGCCGAAATACGAAATCGAAGGCAAGCCTAAGTTCTATCACATCGGCTCCATGAACTGGATGCCCAACGAGGAAGGCATACGCTGGTTCATCGACGAGGTGCTACCCAAGACCGTGGAAAAAGTCTATGACTTCGTTTACCATTTGGCAGGTCGCAACATGCCCGAATGGCTCACCACATTGAAGAACGAGCATGTCGACGTCATCGGTGAGGTGCCTGATGCCAAGGCATTTGTCGCCGACCACGATGTAGCCATCGTACCTTTGCTTTCGGGCAGCGGCATCCGCATCAAAATCATCGAGTCGATGGCCATGGGCAAGACCGTCATCACCACGCGCGTCGGTGCCGAAGGCATCCTCTACGACGAGGAAGTCAACATCATCATCGCCGAAAACAAGGCCAAGATGGTGGAGGCCATCCGCGCCATCAACGAAAACCCACAGATTGCCGTCAAGATTGGACATGCGGCAAGAAAGCTCGTCGAAGAAACCTACGACAACCGTAAAATCATCGCTCGACTGCTGATGTTTTATGAGCAGATTCGGCCGGGGAGCAAGATTAGTTTTCTTTGACGTGAGACTTCGAGACACGAGACACGAGACGCAAGACGGCCCTTCGACAAGCTCAGGGACCTTGTCCCGTGTCATCCAGTCCCGTGTCCCGCGTCTAACAATTAAACAATTAAACAGTTCAACAATCAACAAAAAACTTTATCTTTGTCCCCTAAATCCGATGAGATGAAGATTTTTGTCCTATTGCCCCGCATCCCCTATCCACTTGAAAAAGGCGACAAATTGCGGGCTTTCAACCAGATAAAACAACTCGCCAAGCGCAACGAAATCATCCTTTGTGCCTTGAACGACAACCCTGAAGTCAGCGAGCAGGATGCCTTTCGCGCCTTGCAACCCTATTGCCAGTCCATCAACTTCATCAAGATAAGCAAGCCGCAAATTCTGTTGGGCCTCGTCAGAGCCTTTTTGAAAGGCTTGCCCATGCAATGCGGTTATTTCTACAACCATAAGGCCGCCAAGAGAATCGATGCCCTGATTGCCAAGCACAAGCCCGACATGCTTTTCGGCCAGTTGCTGCGTGTGGCAGAGTATATCCGTTCTAAAAACCTCCCAAAAGCCATTGATTATCAAGACATTTTCTCCTATGGCATGAAGCGTCGTGCCGACATTGCCTCACCGATAACTCGGCCTATATATACTATGGAGTACTGCCGCTTGAAACGCTATGAGGCCGCAATTTTTGAAGATTTCGACGTGAAGACCATCATCAGCGAGCCCGACAGGGCCTTGTTCCCACACGAGAAACGCGACGAAATCCTCGTCATCCCCAATGGCGTCGACCACGACTATTTCAAGCCGCAGGAAAGAGAAAAGCAATACGACCTTGTGTTCACGGGCAACATGAGCTATCCACCCAACGTGAATGCTGTGGATTACTTAGCCACAGAGATTATGCCCATCGTGTGGAAAACCCTGCCCGAAACGAAGCTTTACATCGCCGGTGCCACCCCTGACCCGAAGGTGAAGAAAGCGGCCTCGAAACGCATCATCGTCAGCGGCTGGCTCGACGACATCCGCGATGCCTATGCCCCAAGCCGTGTCTTCATCGCCCCGATGCGCATTGGTACTGGCCTGCAAAACAAATTATTGGAGGCCATGTCGATGCGCTTGCCAGCCATCACCTCGCCCTTGGCCAACGCCTCATTGGGTGCGAAACCCAATGAGGAAATCTTGGTCGGCAGCAATGCAGAGGAAATGGCACAACACATCATCACCTTATTAACCGATAAGGAAAAGGCTATCCAAATCGCCCAAGCGGGGTTTGATTTCACGAACAGGGTTTATGATTGGGGGAAGGCGACGGAACAGATGGAGGAAGCAATGAAACAACATAAATCTTAAAGTGATGTCAAACGAATCAATTATACAAGTTTTTGAAGGAAAAAACATTCGTATCGTTTGGAACGAACAAGAAGAAAAATACTATTTCGCTGTGGCGGATATAGTGGAAGCTCTTACAGATACCACAAATCCAACCGATTATTTGAAGAAAATGCGGCAACGCGACAAGGAACTAGCCAAAGGGTGGGGACAAATTGTCACCCCCCTTTCGTATCAAACTATAGGTGGCAAGCAAAAGATAAACTTTGCTGACCTTGAAGGCATCTTCCGCATCATTCAATCCATCCCCTCCAAGAAAGCCGAACCCGTGAAACAATGGCTCGCGCAAGTCGGCGCACAACGTATCGACCAAATGATTGACCCAGAGCTGACTTTCCAAATGGCTGTGGAGGACTATCGGCGGCGAGGCTACAGCGACCGTTGGATTAATGAGCGCATGAAGTCCATCAAAATGAGGATTATGAGCTACAATAATATGGCAGCATAGCGTGATTTCTTCCGAAAAGGCTTCGGATTACCTTGCCCCTGTTGAAGATGTCGAAGTGAAAGAGTTACCAAAATAAATACTTGGCTCACAAACCGCATCCTGCCAATGTGATAAAGCCAAAAGCATTAAAAGACATATTAGACTACTTAACAGCAAACAACCATATATAATATGGAAACACTGAAATATAAAGGTTTCATCGGAAGCATTGAAGTCGAACTTGAAGACAACACCCTCTATGGCAAAGTTTTAGGGTTGGAAAAAGGAATCCTCATCACCTACGAAGGGAACACTTTGGCCGAACTAAAGGAAGACTTCGTTAATGCCGTGGAAGATTATATCGCCCATTGCAAAGAAAATAACCTGCCCTTGCGGAAATCGTATAGTGGCAGTTTCAACATCCGCATTCCCTCCGACCTACATGCCAAAGCTGCTGAAATGGCACAAATGGAGGGCATTTCACTCAATGCTTTTGTTAAGGAAGCATTAGCAAAAGCCGTAATCTGATGGTTTCATTGAAAAGTGATAATCGCATCTCCACAATCAACAATTAAACAATTAACAATTCAACATAAATGGCACAAGTAGACGACAAAAAAATCATCTTCTCGATGGTAGGCGTGAGCAAGATCATTCCGCCGTCACGACAAATCCTGAAAGACATCTACCTCTCGTTCTTCTATGGCGCGAAAATCGGCATCATCGGCCTGAATGGAGCGGGAAAATCGACCTTGCTACGCATCATCGCGGGCAAGGAGAAATCGTATAACGGCGAAGTGGTCTTCTCACCCGGCTATTCGGTCGGAATGCTCGACCAAGAGCCGCAACTCGACGACAACAAGACCGTCCGCCAAGTAGTAGAAGAAGGCGTGCAGGAAATCGTCGACATCCTCAAGGAATACGAGGAAATCAACAACAAGTTCGCCGAACCCGACGCCGACTTCGACAAACTGATTGCCCGTCAAGGCGAACTGACCGAACTCATCGAGCAGCACGACGCTTGGGAACTCGACAGCAAGCTGGAACGCGCCATGGACGCCCTCAACTGTCCCGACGGCGACACGCCCGTCAAGAACCTCTCCGGAGGCGAGCGCCGCCGCGTGGCCCTTTGCCGCCTGCTGCTGCAAGAGCCTGACATTCTGCTCCTCGACGAGCCCACCAACCACCTCGACGCCGAGAGCATCCAATGGTTGGAAAGCCATTTGCAGCAGTACAAGGGCACCGTCATCGCCGTCACCCACGACCGTTACTTCCTCGACCACGTGGCCGGCTGGATCCTCGAACTCGACCGCGGCGAAGGCATCCCGTGGAAAGGCAACTATTCCTCGTGGCTCGACCAAAAGACCGCACGCCTCGCCATGGAAGAAAAGACCGAAAGCAAGCGCCGCAAGACCCTCGAACGCGAACTGGAATGGGTACGCATGGCTCCCAAGGCGCGTCACGCCAAGGGCAAGGCCCGTTTGGAATCGTATGAGAAGATGCTCAACGAGGATGTAAAGGAAAAGGAAGAGAAACTCGAAATCTACATCCCCAACGGCGACCGTTTGGGCAGCAAAGTCATTGAGGCGCACGATGTTACCAAAGCCTACGGCGACAAGTTGTTATTCGAAAACCTGAACTTCAGCCTGCCGCAAGGTGGCATTGTGGGTGTCATCGGTCCCAACGGTGCAGGCAAAACGACTTTGTTCCGCCTCATCATGGGATTGGAAAAGCCTGATTCAGGCACTTTCGAGGTCGGCGAGACCGTGAAAATCGGCTATGTCGACCAGCAACACGCCGATATCGACCCCGAGAAGACCGTCTGGGAGGTCATCAGCGGTGGCAACGAACTGATCCAGTTAGGCAAACGTAGTATGAACTCACGCGCTTACGTCTCACGCTTCAACTTCGGCGGCAACGACCAGCAGAAGAAGGCCGGTGTGCTGTCAGGCGGTGAAAGAAATCGTATGCACCTTGCCTTGACCTTGAAACAAGAAGCCAACGTGCTCCTCTTGGACGAGCCTACCAACGACATCGACGTGAACACGCTCCGTGCCTTGGAGGAAGGCTTGGAGAACTTCGCAGGCTGCGCCGTCATCATCAGCCACGATCGTTGGTTCCTCGACCGTGTGGCGACACATATCCTCGCCTTTGAGGGCAACTCGCAAGTCTATTTCTTTGAGGGTAGCTACTCGGAATACGAGGAAAACAAGATGAAGCGATTGGGCAACGTGGAGCCTAAACGATTTAGGTACAAGAAGTTAAAAGGCGATTAATCAGCTTTGTCAAAGCAAGCCGCCCATGTCATTCCAAGCTGAGGCTGTGCGATTTGGAATCTATGGGCGGCGACAATTATATAAGTAAGACGGCTTCAGAAAGCACAGATTCCAACCTCCCCACATTCCGGCGTTGGAATGACATGTTTTCTGAAGCCTTCTTTATCTACAAAATGAAAGACACGACTAATAAGCCTGCAAAACAAAATTTTGTTTTCTAAAAATAACTTGCTAAATTTGCAGCGTATTAACCCCTAAAGATTAAAACTATGAGTTTCGGAGAAGCTATCAAAAGCGTGTTTTCAAAGTATGCAACTTTCTCGGGACGTGCACGCCGTTCCGAGTATTGGTATTTTTACCTATTCTACTTCCTTGTCGACCTTGCACTCGGTTGCATTCCTTTTCTCAGTGCACTTTCAGTTGTATGGTGGTTAGCTGTATTGATTCCAAGCTTAGCTGTCACCGTGCGTCGTTTTCATGACATCGGGAAAAGCGGTTGGAACTATCTCATTATTGTCATTCCAGAACTGACTCTCATGGGATATCTGTTTTACAACATTATTAATGTGATTAAGGAAATGGTAGATGCTGGATTCAAGTATTACAACATGGCAGACAGCGTTAGGGCCTTCCTTGATAGAATCATGACAAATAGTTCTTTTTTATCCACTTTTGGTGTACTTATTTTCATCGACTTAGTTGTTACTATTCTCTGGTTAGTTTGGATGACAAGAGACAGCCAGCCTGGAGAAAACAAATGGGGTCCTAACCCGAAGGAAGTTCCAAGTGAAAGTAATTCAGGAATAAATTAACTCATACACCTGAGTTAGCATTCTATATCACGGGGCATCATATTTTCAATGCCCCGTTATTTTTTTCGCATACTTGCACCTAATTAAAATAAAGCCGTTATCTTTGCCGCTTCAAACAATAAAACCAATAAATAATGAGAAAATTCTATTTGTCCTTATGCCTGATGGCCGTCATCGGCAGCCTGATGGCTGGTCCTGTCGACCAACAAAAAGCCCAAAAATTAGGTGCCAAATTCTTGAGCACCACTGCCATTGCACAGAAAAACGCTGACATCCAACTGAATCTTGTCTCTGTCGCCGTTGACCTGCAACGTGGCGGCACCGACTATTATGTCTTCAACGTCAAAAACGGCGAAGGCTTCGTCGTCATGGCTGGTGACGACCGCGTGAGGCCTATCCTCGCTTATTCCACTACGGGTAAATACAATCCTAACGATGTAGCAGATGGCTTCCAATACACCTTGGACGGCTTCCGCAAGGAAATCCAATATGTGCGCGAACATAACCTCAGTGCCACGCCCGACATCGTTGCCGAATGGAAACGAGTGAGCGAGACGGGCAGCCTCAACCGTGGCAGTCAGACCCGAGCCGTGGTCGAACCGCTCTGCCAGACAATTTGGAACCAAAACTATCCTTGGAACAGCCAATGCCCTCCTTGTGTCGACACCCTCGGCAACGGTGGCCATGTGTTTGCGGGCTGCGCTGCCACAGCCATGGGACAAGTGATGAAGTTTTGGGACTGGCCGGCCGTCGGTAACGGTTCCCATTCCTACAATGCCGATGGAATTGGACCCCTCACGGCTAACTATGGCGAGACCGAATATCACTTCGAACTGATACCTTTGGCCCTCGACTCCACCAGCAGCGAAGAAGAGATCTATCATGTGGCCCAACTGTTGTATCATCTCGGCATTGCCCTCGACATGCAATACAGCGCTGTCGGCAGTGGAGCCAATGCCCTGTCGGTCTACACCGCCTTTCAAAACTATTTCCGCTACTCTAGGGATTTCCCTCAAGTCAACGCTGGCGACCTCATCCCCGGCTATGGCTACACCAACGAGGAATGGGCACAGATGTTGAAAGACGGTGGCCTCGACGAGCACCTCCCCGTCTTCTACACAGGCTCCGATGACGGCGGCGCAGGCGGTCATGCCTTCGTGTGCGACGGCTACGACGAGAACGACTACTTCCACTTCAACTGGGGCTGGAGCGGTCGCGACGACGCCTGGTGCCCCATCGGCGCACTCAATACCACAAGATACAATTTCAACCAAACCAACATGTTCATTGGGCACATCGTCCCGCAAAACAATGAATACTTCAGCCGTCCCGATAGCGTGAGCAAAATGTCGATCACAGAAGAAGCATTCGATGCCATCCGCCTCAGCTGGACCAACCCCGACACCGACCTCAACGGCAACGCTTTGACTGGCATCTCATCCGTCACCATCCGCCGTAACTTCGAGGTCATCGCCGAATTGACCGACGCCCAAGTGGGAGCTGACATGGAATATGCTGACAACGACCTCGAACCTGGCCTTTACGAGTATTCCATCTATGTCACCAACGAAGCAGGCATCAGCCGCACCACCTATCGCAGCGTGCTCGTCGGAGAGAAGTGCAATGTCGTCTTCCAACTCCATGACAACGGTGGCGACGGTTGGAAAGGCGCAGCCATCAGCGTGGCCGACGAAAACGGCAACCGCATCGCCGTGGTCACCATGACGGAAGGCTCGTCCTTGGCCGTCGACATGCCTCTGCTGAGCGGCAACCTCAGCTTCATCTGGGCTCCTGGTTGGTATCATGCCTATCCTGAATACGACACCGACAGTGAGTGCTCCTTCTCCATCGTCAACGCCGAAGGCGAGACCATCTACACCTCGGCTGAGCTTGAACAAGGCGTCTTCTTCTCCTACGACCCGTGCAGCGTCGACGCCGTTGAGGAAACCACGACAAACGGCAGTGTCAATGTCTATCCCAACCCGACCAACGGCATGCTTAACATCGAAGGCCAAGGCACGATGCACATCAGCGTCATGAACGTCTTAGGACAGACCCTCCAAGAAACCTGCTCCGAAGGCAACACCACTCTCGACCTCAGCCAATATGAATCGGTCATGTATCTCGTTCGCATTGAGACTGAAAACGGTGTGATGGTGCAGAAAGTTACAATAAGAAAATAGCATCTAAGATTCCCCTTCGGGGAATGGAGAGCCCGATAATAATGTAAACTGCGGCGGCCTGTAACGCTTACAACCAGTAAACGCTACAAGCCGCCGCTTGTTAACTAAGCTTTATCTCCATTCCCGTAGGGAATCTCTTACCATTTCAGAATCTTCCTGAAATCGTATTCTTCAGGATTGGGCAGGTAAGCCTTGGCTGCTTCGTAATCGGCGGGACTAATGTACTGCAAGCCGTCGTTGAAAATCAACTCGGCCTTCGGACCGTTCAGGTTGACCAAACGCGGTTTGATCTTGCCGTTTTCGTCTTCCACGTCCTTCAGGTACAGCGGCATAATCTCGCCCTTCGGGTTGGTGGTAACCATGGCGCCACTCACACCCTTGTCGAAGAGTTTCTTCACGCCGTAGCCCAACAGTGAGCAGTAGGTCAGGTCGTAGCCATTGGGCTCCACGCAACGGATGCCGTAACCGATTTCGACGGGGCGGCTCTTCACGTTGATGCCTAAAGCTTTCAGTCTTTGTTGCAACAAGAGGTTGAAGATATGAGCCTTACTGACATTACCTAACTCAGGGTGGCCATGTTCGTCGTAGGTGAAGGCCACACCCGATTTCTCGATTTCCTCGTCGCTCATGAAGTGGAACACGCCCTCGCTGATGATGACCACGCCATAGTTGACACCCAAGAGCTTGCGCTTCACGATGGAGCTGACCACCAACTTGATGATGGCATCGAAGGTGACCTCTGCCTTGTTGAACATCTCGGGGATGACCACCATCGGGCAGTGGCAGGCAGATGTCATGCCGAAAGCCAAGTGACCGGCCTCACGGCCCATCGCGGAGACCACAAACCAGTTGCCGCTGGTACGCGCATCTTCGTAGATGGTCTGCACCAAATGCACAGCAGCATCCTTAGCAGAGTAGTAGCCAAAGGTCGGGCTGCCCTCAGGCAACGGCAGGTCGTTGTCGATGGTCTTGGGCACATGGATGTTTTGGATGGGGAAACCACTGCTGGCCAAGAACTTCGAGATGCGGTTGGCCGTCGATGCGGTGTCATCGCCGCCGATGGTGACCAACAGTTTGATGTTGTTCTTGACAAAGAACTCGGTGTTAAACTCCTCATTCTTAGGTTTATAGCGGCTCATCTTCAAGGCTGAACCACCTTGTTTGAGGATGGCGTCGGCATAGAGGAAGTCCATTTCGACCACATCGGGATTGGGGTTGAAAAGGTTCTTGTAGCCGTCATTGAGGCCGAGTACACGATAACCGGCCTTGAGGAAGGTCTTGGCCACGGTGCTGATGACCGTGTTGATTCCAGGTGCCGGACCGCCGCCGGCGAGGATTACGATGGATTCTTTCATATTATCGGATTTAAAGATTTAGAATTCAAAGATTTGAAGATTCAAAATTTAAGATTTAAAGATTCAAAGATTCAAAATTGAGTTTCCCTTCGGGAATGGATTAGCACTGTTTTTGTTTTCTGCGACGGCTTGTGGTATCATCAGTTCGTAAAGTCCCAAAGACCGTCGCTTGATAACTGCCACCACCCTCCATTCCCCGCAGGGGAATCTCCTATTCTATCACCAGCTCATCACAGAAAATCCAAGCCTTCTGTCCGGCGCCGACATGGCCTTCGGGGCAGGTGCCGATGGTCTTGGCCACCATCTTCACATAGCGGGCATTGGTGCGCGGACGCACCTCCATCTCTTGGATATAGGCACCGTCGGCATCATCGGGGATGTCGTTCTTCACCTTGCCCACACTGCGGAAGTTCTTGCCGTCGTCACTGACGAAATACTCCACCTCGCGCGGCATCCAAATCCAGGAGTAGACCTCCTGCAAGAAGCTACCCGCCAAGCGATTGATTTTCTTGGGCTGACCCAAGTCGACAGTGGCGATAAGGTCGACGCCATAGTAGCCCTGCCATGTGCCCGTGCGGAAGTTGTCGTTGCCACGCAGATGGTCGATAAGGGCCTTGACGCCACCAGCGGAATATTGTTCGTTGTACATGTTCTCCAACTTCACGCTGCGGTTGGCATCAATGAGGTAGTACTGCGCGTCGATGGGCAGACTCCAGCGGTCGCCTTGTTTGGCAGCAGCACGCACCAAGGTGTTTTCCTTCAAACAAAGCGGCTGCTCATAAAGCTTTCCGCTTTCCTTCGGGTCGCTGCCATCGGTGGTGTAGTAGAGTTCCACACCCTCGATGGGATGGCTCATGCTCACCATCAGGCTGTCGAAGAAGGTGTCGGAGTTGGCATTGATGGTCGGGACGATGATGATGTCGTTGTCTTTGGCGATGCGCACCACAGGGCAATTCTCAGGCTGTGTGGCCCAAGTGGAATTGGGCTGGTCGGTCATGGTGAATTCCAACTTGCCGCCGTTATACACCTCGTCGAAGGTGATGTAGCTGCGTTCCAAAGGCTTGCCGTTCAACTTCACTGACTGCACGTAGCAGTTTTTGTCATTCAAGCCCTTGGCCACCACTTCAAACTGCTTGCCGTTTTCAAAGGTCAACTTCATGTTTTCGAAGCGAGGCAGACCCAACACATAGTAGCCCGAAGCAGGTGTGGCAGGATAGAAGCCCATGCACGAGAACACTGCCCAAGCTGACATCTGGCCGCAGTCTTCGTTGCCGGAATAACCATCGCGACGGTCGGTGTAGAAGTCGTCCATCACCTGTTTCACGTATTTCTGTGTCTTGGTCGGTTGACCGACGAAGTTGTACATATACACGGTGTTGTGGCTCGGCTCGTTGCCGTGGGCATATTGCCCGATGAGGCCCGTGATGTCGGGTTGCACACGACCCGTCAGGTTGGACGGAGCGTTGAAGAGGGCATCGAGTTTGGCCTCGTATGCCGTCCAGCCACCCATGAGGTCGATGTGGCCGTTGATGTCCTGCGGCACGAAGAAGCCATATTGATAGGAGTTGGCCTCGGTCAGCGTGAAGTTGACCTGTGCTGGGTCGAAGGGACGTGCCCAGCCACCGTTGCGACGACCTTGGAAGAACTGGTTCTCAGGGTTGTAGATATTCTTATAGGCCTGTGCGCGAGCATAAAACTCCTTGGCAATTTCGGTCTCGCCCATGTCGTCGGCCATGCGAGCCACGCACCAGTCGTCGTAGGCATATTCGAGGGTCTTCGAAACAGCCTCGCCTTCCGTTTCAATCGGGATGTAGCCGTATTTCATGTAAGCGCCCATGCCACGGAAGTCGTCTTTTTGGCTGGCTACCATGGCCTCCAACGCCTTCTTCGTATCGAAGTCGCGGATGCCGGCAAAATAGGCGTCGGCGATGACGGGGATGGCGTGGTTGCCAATCATGCAGTAGGTCTCGTTGGCGGCCAGTTCCCAGATAGGCAGGATATGGTGGGGGTTGGTCTCGTACTTATTAATAAAGGTGTTGATGAAGTCGAGGGTGCGCTCGCGCTGCATCAGGCTGAAGAGCGGGTGCAGGCTACGGAAGGTGTCCCACAAAGAGAACACGGTATAAACGGGTCTCTCCGACTTGTAAATCTTCAAGTCATGGGCACGATAGCGGCCATCGGCATCGCTGAAGAGGTTGGGGGCCACCATGCAGTGGTAGAGGGCCGAATAAAACACGGTCTTGTTTGATTCATTGGGGTCGGCAACGGCATAGCGCAACAGTTCCTTGTTCCATTTGTCGTAGGCTTTCTGTTTCAACGCGTCGAAGTCGAAGTCACCATCGGCGAGTTCGGCCTTCAGGTTGTTCTTGGCTCCTTCCACGTCGACGGCGGAGAGGGCGATGCGCATGATGATGGGTTCGTCATTGGTATCAGGAAACAAAAACCATACTTTCGTATCATTATCATCGAGTTCAACCTTTTTCTCAATTTGGGTATCAGAATACTTAGTATAATCAAAAAAAGATGGCAAATCGTGATCCTCTACAGCAAAAGGCCTCGAAAACTCTGCATAGAAATATAGGTATTGTTCATTAGCCCAGTCTTTTGTGCGACGGAAACCACTGATGGCATGGTCATTTTCCACATTCACCTTCGCCTCATACACAATTTCGTCATTAACGCCATGAAGCATATCAAGCAACAGGAACTGTCCGGAATCCTTTGGGTAAGTGCAACGCATCATGCCAACACGGTCTCCTGTGGTCAATTCCACTTTCACACTATCATCCAAAATGACAGAATAGTAACCCGCTTGGGCATCCTCATCTTCATGTTTGAAGGTTGCGTTGCTGTAAACCGAATCATAATACGCATACTTTTCATTCGGCAAGTCACGGTAAAACATAAACTCTCCCGTAAACGGCATAAACCTGAAATCCCCATAGTCGGAGCAGCCGGTACCGCTGAGGTGGGTGGTGCTGAAGCCGAGGATGGTGTTGTCGCTGGTGTGGTAACCCGAGCAGCCGTCCCAGTCGTTCATGCGGGTGTCGGGGCTGAACTGCACCATGCCGAAGGGCACCGTGGCGCCCGGGAAGGTGTGGCCGTGGCCGCCCGTTCCAATGAAAGGATCAACGTAATTAGCTGGGTCGGCAACATAGTCGGCCTTAGGTTCTGTTGTGCTACATGCCGCTAAACAGAGCAGCAAAAGGGGTAGGAATAGTTTTTTCATGATAGACAATATTTGTTTGAGGGTGTAAAGATATAGCTTTTATCAATGCAAAGAGACAAAAACAATAATATTTTGAGTTTCCCTACGGGAATGGAGTTCGGCTGGCCTTTAATGCCAGCGGCGGCTGGTGGCGTTTACAATACATTAATTCTCACCGCCGCCGCATAATAAACCAGCATCAAACTTGCCATTCCCAAAGGGAATCTCCTATTGCCTCATCCAATCTTATTCCCAAAGGAAACCCATTTATTCTTGGCACAATAATTGCGGGATTTTAATTATTGTGCAAAAATTTGCCATTTTTACGGCTGCTATTCCAAAAATGATTATATTTGCAGCCCAAATAGTCGAAAACTAAACACAACAACTAACCTAATTAAAACACACAAAAAATGAAAAAAGTATTACTGTTTTCCTTGAGCCTTGTATTAGGCTTCAGTGCTTTCGCACAACAGCGCGTCTCAAAGACTGAACTCAATTCAGCCACGACCAGCGCAAAGAAGACTGTTGTGGGCAAAGAAGTTAGCGCCCAACCTGCTGCCCAATTCGCTCCCCAAACCGCAAAGAGCGTTGTCGTCAACAGATACCAAGACATGGAGTATGCCCAAACCATGTGGACCTACTACGACCTCCAGTCCAACCAGTATGTTGCCAACCGTATGTATCAAATGCCTGACGGTTCGGTCGCTGCTGTTGCCACCATGTCGCACGAGGCCAACCAAGTGGCTTCTGACCGTGGTACCGGCTACAACTTCTACAAAAACGGTGCTTGGATGGACGAACCCGAAACTCGTGTCGAGCCTTTCAAGACGGGTTGGCCTACCATTGCCCAATGGGGCGAAAACGGTGAAATTCTCCTTTGCCACGGCAATGGTCACCTGCAGTGCTTCACCAGAGAAGTGGCTGGCGAAGGCGAATGGGTTGACATGGGCTTTCTGCCGGATCACCCGGAAGACTATCCTTACAATGAGTACGCTACCTGGCCGAGAGTGGTCACCTCTGGCGACAACCACAACATCATCCACGTTATCGCTTGCTTGCAACACACCGTTAGCGACACCGAAGGCTATGTCCACACCGTCCTTTATCGTTCGGAAGACGCCACCAACTGGGAAGTGAGCTATGGCCCGCTCCAAGAACTGGGTTATGAACAAGGTTCATTCTCCGCTGACGACTACTGCATGGCCGCCAACGGCCACAATGTGGCTATCCTCTACTCTGGCTGCCTCACCAACAGCGTTTTCATGTTCAAATCAACCGACGACGGTTTGACTTGGGAAACCACCAAAGTCTGGGAGCACCCCTTCGAAAACGTTGAACTTGACGAACCTAACTTAGACTATGGCGACACCTTGTTCATGCCCATGAATGGTGCCATCGCTATCGACAACAACGGTGTTGTCCATGTGGCTCTCAACTCCTTCGAGATGACTCACCTTTCAGACACCGAGCCTGGTTACTACAGCTACTACTATGGCCGTATGGTTGACGGTATCCTCTACTGGAACGACACCCAAGAGGCTCCCATGAGCGACACCTATCACCCGGAATATGTTGGTACTGTTTATGAAGAGCACTTTGCCGAACCCAACCCGTTCCACGTCGCTCGTCTGTGGTGGCCTGTCGCCGATGACCCAGGCTATGTCCACATGCTGCCCGATTCAACCAAGTGGATTGGCTTCGTCCCCATGCATCAAGGTTCCGACTGGGATAACAACAAGTTCTATCATGGAAAAGACTATCATTCCAGATTCTATGGCACTTCCGGTCATCCGGCCCTTTCAATCGACCCCCAAGGCAACATTGCTTGCGCCTATTCAACTCCTTGCACGCTGCTAGAAAACGAAAGTGACCCCTACTACAAGAGACACATCTATGTGAGCTATCGCAACGTTGACGAAGGCTACTGGCACCAAATCGTCGATGACATCACCGACCCTGAAGCAGTTTTCGAATTGAGCGGCGGTGACAACATCTTCACCATCTCCGTGCCCAACACCGTCAATGATGGCGAATTCTGGTTCGGCTTCCAAAGCGACTACGAAGTCGGTCTCTACTGGGGTACCAACGATGATCCTGTACAGACCTCAGCTACCGAAAACGGCATCTTCGTCATGAAGGTGTTGGCCGATCCTGAAATGGTCAGCGTTCCCGAAAGCAACGAAGCCAAGGACGTGATCTACGGCATCTATCCTAACCCTGCCACCGACTACGTGGTTGTGAAGTCAGCCATGGACGTTGAGGCCAACATCACCATCATCAACCTCGTTGGTCAGACTGTGAAGCAGTTCAACAAGAGCCTGAAGATGGGTGACAACGCTTTCGACATCGACCTCAAGAGCGGCATCTACTTCTGCAACATCAACGCCAATGGCTACAACAAGACCATCAAGCTCGTTGTGAAGTAATCCAACATCTTAGGATAACATCAAAAAAGGAGGCCTTCGGGTCTCCTTTTTTTGTGGATTCCCTGTGGGAATGGAGTCCTTCTGCCTTTCTATCAGCGGCGGCTTGCGGTATTTACGATACACTAATTCTTCCTGCCGCCGCATAATAAAACTAACACTATATTCCATTCCCGAGGGAATCTCGCCACAGAAAGCAAAAAAACAATAAAACGACTTGCTTTTTCAGAAAAATAACTATCTTTGCCCCCAAATAGGCATTAAACAAACATTATTATCAAACTTAATTATTAACCAAACTCATTCAAAATGAAAAAGTTATTTACTTTAGCATTGGCTTTGTTGGTAGCCTTTGGCGGCTACTCACAAGTGCAAAAGGTGTCGAAAAACTCCGTCAAGAAGAACGACGCCACCAATTTTAAGGCTCCGAGATTAGGAGAAAACATCGAGTACGCCGAAAGCGAACCCACGATGACCTCCACTAGAGAGATTAATTATGGTGAGCTTGATTACACCTACTACGACTGGCAAACCAACCACGGCTTCATCAACAGAACCGTTGTTTGGCCCGACGGAAAAGTGAACTTCGCTTACACCTACGCCAGCAGCGCCAGCTATGCCGACCGTGGTACCGCCATCGCCACCTACGATTCAAACACTGACGAATGGACTCCTATGGAAGGTCGTATCGAAGCCGACAGAACCGGTTTCGGCTCCATCGCCCGCTATGGTGAGAACGGCCTCGTTGTGGCTGCCCACACCTCCAACAACCTGAATGTCTACATTGTGGAAGACAAGGACAACATGACGCCCAACTCTGTCCCTGCCGCCCTTGGCATCGGCAACGACGTGTGGTCACACCCCTGCGTGACCACTTCAGGTCCCAACCACGACATCATCCACATGGTCGCCGCCGTCTTCGAGGGTGAAGACAACGGTGTGACTGGCGCCATCAGATACTGGCGTTCGTCCGACGGCGAAGAGTGGGACATCGTTTGCAGAGAGCTCCCCTACCTGACGTCTGACTACGGCCTTGAGCACGGCACCAACAGCTACTACTGGATGGAAACCACCGAAGACAACATGATTGGTCTCGTCGTCAACACTGGCTACACCGATGGTATCGTGCTCTACAGCACCGACAATGGTGAAACCTGGCAGAGAAAGATTTACTTCCATGACCCCGATCCGAATCATATTTTCGGAGATGATGAAAACAGCTTCGCCTATCCCCGCTGGACTTCTGCCTTGTGGAATGACAACAACGAACTGATGCTGGCTTACGAAGCCAACTTCAGCGACCACCAAGGCCACTATAGCAAACTTGGAGCTGGTGTCGCTTTCTGGAGCGAATACATGCCTTACCGTGGCGATGGCAGCAGCTTCGCCACCTGGGGAGGTGACACCTCCAACCCGATGCCTCCTACCCCTGGCCAACCCTTTATCATGGACAGTGCCTACATCAACCAAGACATCTATGCCTCTTGGTTCTTATGGAGCGATGCCACGCATGATGGCATAATGTGGCCAGAGTATTTCGGCTATTTATGCAACTGGACAGAAGAAGGCTATTGGGAAGATCCGTATGCTGAAGAGTGGGAATCCGAATGGAACATTGAGTCTGTCTCCGACCTTGGCAACCATGGTGAATACAACTGTGGTGCCAATGCCATGCCCGTCCTCTGCAAGGTGAATGGCAACGACAACGAATTGGTGGCCGTTTGGTGCACATTGGATGATGAACACATGATGGGCGACAGCTATTTCTTCAAACTCGTCGGTGCCATCTCCTATGACGCCGGTATGCACTGGAGCCACCCTGTGATGCTCACCGCCAATGAATTCGAGTTCATGGAGAGCGAACAGGTTTATCCTCAAATCGCCACGATAGGTAACACCCTCATCGTTGCCGCTCAAATCGATTATTCTCCTTATTCAACCGTCATGACACCCGCTTCAGATACTGATCCCGCCGACAACCACTACTGCGGCTTCACCTTCAACATCCCCGAACTGTTCGCATTCTATGACAGCACTTCTGACCATGTCAGCAACAACGTCCACATGACCCTCTTCCCCAACCCCGCCGTTGACCAACTCAACGTCACCCTCAGCAGCAATGCCGAGATTGTGGTTTACAACATCATGGGTCAAAAGGTGATGAGCCAAGAAGGCCATGCCGGTGCCAACAGCATCAACGTCAGCAGCCTGAACAGCGGCATCTACTTCGTGAACGCTGGTTCCGACACCCAAAAGTTCATCGTGAAGTAATTCACCAAAACATTGTAAAAAAAAGGAGGCCGAAAGGTCTCCTTTTTTTGTGGGATTCCCTTCGGGAATGGAGTCCTTGTACCCTTTCTATCAGCGGCGGCTTGAGTTATTTACAATACGTTAATACTTCTTGCCGCCGCATAATGAACTGACAGCCCATTCCATTAACTCCGTTGAAATCTCCGATTCGGCGGAGCCAATCTTCGATTTCCCGAAGGGAATCTTATTTAATCAGTAATTGTTCAAAACTAAACTGCATTATTATAAGCTTCATAGCTGTAAGCAATCAGCCGTCAGCTATCAGCTAGGTGACACCAAGGCTGACTGCTGATGGCTGACTGCTGATGGCCAAATTCTCCTGCCTTTATGTAAACTAATTCTGCTCATCTACTTCATTTATTGTTCCATGCGGTGCGCCGCCACGTCGCGGGCGAGATATACCGCCTTGCGGTAGGCATCGGGCGAGGCTTGGTTCGTATTGACGATGTCGAAGGCGGGGCCATGCAATGGCGCGGCACACACTACAGGCAAACCTGCCCAATAGTAGGCACAACCACCCACGGTCATCAGCTTGAGCGGAAACACACCTTGGTCGTAATACATGGCCAACACCGCATCATATTTCCTCCATTGTCCATCGACAAACAGCTGCGACACCGAGAAAGGACCGAAAGCCAAAATGCCCTTGTGTTGGGCATCGGCAACGGCCTTCAGCACCTTGTCGTCCTCATCCGTGATGGCATGGGGATTGAGTCCCAAAACCGCAATCTTGGGCGCATTGATGCCGAAATCCGTCTTCAACGCTACGGAGAGCGTCGTCATCTTGGCCACAAGGAAGCGGATGTCGATTTGGGCCAGCGCTTCCTCCAAAGGCATGTCGTCGGTGGCTATGGCAATGCGCATGATGTCGTTCACCATCAAGCGCAACGCATCGGCATTCTTAAAGTTGGAGAACAGAAAATCCTGGCTAATCTGCGCCACCTTGCTGCTATCGGGAGCCATTACCAAGGCATCGGTATGGCCACTGCGCATATCCTCAAAGGCTTTTTTCATCGAAATCACCGACATCTCCGCCGAGAGTTCGGTGGCCGCACCTGGCTCAATCTTCAACTCGTTTTCCACGATATTGATGATGTTGAACTTGCCCGGACTGGCTTGACGCACATCGCGGGTCAAAGCGTAATTGGGCGAATCCAAACCGAAATTCTTCTTGTAATAAGCGAATGCTTTCGACTGGCCATACAAGACGGGAGTCAACATTTCAAACATTCGGGCATCGGCAAAGGTCTTCAAAATGACTTCATAACCGATGCCGTTGAAATCGCCGTGGGTCAGTGCCACACGCGGTAGTTTGGGGGTAGGAGCATCTTGCATAACTGTCAAATTTTACAACGCTGAATTTCAACATGAAATCAGACTTCAAAATTAGACAATAAAATCAAGAAAACAACAAAAAAAGCCGATTTTTATGAAAAAAGTGCTTTTTCGAAGCCTTGCATGATGATTTTTGTGGCTCCAATTTGTGATTTGAGATACTTTCGGCAGGTTTCGGAAGCCTTGGCATAAAAAGCCTCGTCATCCATCAAACGACGACAAACCGTCGACAATTCGTCGGCATCATGGATGGGGAAAGCCCCTTGCAACGCCACCAAATCCACCGCTTCCTTGAAGTTCGTGTATTTCGGCCCGAAAATCACGGGGCAGCCAAAGGTGACGGGTTCCTGGATGTTGTGGATGTTGACGCCAAAGCCGCCACCGATATACACAAAGCGCGCATACTGATAAAGCTGAGAAAGAATACCTATTGTGTTTACAATTAATACCCTTGTCAATCGGCATTTCGACAGGCTCAATGACCTTAGATCGTCCGCGTCCAACTCCGTGTAGCATTGGCTTTCAGGAAACATCGCCTTGATTTGCGCCACATGGCTTTCAGAGACATCGTGAGGCGCCATGATGATGCAATAATCATCGGGCAATTGCTGAACAAAAGTCGTCCAAAGGCGTTCGTCGGGCGGCCAGGTGCTACCTGCTATGATGCACTTGCGTCCCGCAATGAAACGCTCCACCTCGGGGAAAGGTTTTGCCTGCTCCGCAATGGCTGCCACACGGTCGAAGCGTGTGTCGCCACAAAGCGTGACATTGTCGTAGCCCACATTATGCAAAAGCCCGACCGTGCCTTCATCCTGAACAAAGAAATGGGTCACAGCATCGAGTTGCTTACGGAACCATCTACCGTATGGCTTGAAGAAAAACGAGTTCTTGTTGAGAATCAAAGAGATGTAAAACAGCGGAATGCCCGCCTTTTTCAACGCCCGCATATAGTTGAACCAAAACTCGTATTTGATAAAAAACGCGGCCACAAAATGATGGCGTTGCACCCATTTGGAGGCGTTCCAAGGCATGTCGGAAGGCAAATACAGGACTTCGTCAGCCAAAGGATAGTTCTTCCGCACCTCATACCCTGAAGGGGAAAAGAAAGAAAGCAGGATTTTGAACTGGGGATGCGTCTGTTTTATGGCCTCGATGACGGGTCGGCCCTGCTCAAACTCACCCAACGATGCGGCATGGAACCAAATCCACTGCTCATTCGGCCCGTCCACGGTCTCCGGCACCTTGGCTTTTCTTTGTTGCCGACGGCCTTCAACCCATTGTTTGGCTTTTGGATGGCCGAACCAAGCCGCCACCAAAATGCCGAAAGTGTACAACAGAACGCCTAAAGTAAACAGCATCAGCATCAATTAATCATAGTAATACTTCTCGGGCTGGCGTTGGTAGGTCGGGATGTTCCAAGTGACGCGAATGCCGTAGTAGAAGTCGTTGAAGCGTTTCTTCGGGTCGGTGGGACCCACAGGTTCCATTATTCCCGTTTCGGGGTTGGTAAACACGCGGAAATCGTAGTCACGGAGTTCACGTGTGCGGGCGTATGTCACCTCAAGGGCTATGGAAAGGTTAAGCAAGCGGTTGTCGCTAAGGTAGAGATAACCCGTCTCGAAATGAACTGCCGGGCCGCCGCGCATTCGGTCGTAACCATATTTATAGTCACCAGCCAACGCAAAAGGCTTATTCAACAAGGTCTCCTGGAAATCGGCACGGATGCGGTTGCGGAGATAGCCCAAACCGCCTTGCACAAAGAAACCAGAGTTGGGATTGGTGCCGTATGAAAACAACTTGCCCACCTCAGCTTGGAAGAGGAAGCCTCGCTGTTCGATGGTCAGCTCAGACATGCTGCCACTACCGCCGATGATTTCGCCATCCACCGTGGTGATGCCTTCGCCAAAAATCGAAATCCAACCACCTTTCACCCTGTTGCCCGTGATGAAATTGCCGTTTGCGGTAAAAAGCCAATTGGATTCTGTCTTATAGACAAAACTGCCCCCTATCGAATGGTTGAAGCCATACATGTCTCTCGTGTTCATGGCGGGCAACTCAAAGGCGTAGGTCACCTGAAACATGGCCACCGGGATGGGTTCTTGCATGATATCCTTGACAGGCTGCGCCGACAGATGAAAAACGAAGCCTAACAAGAGAAAAGGTATAAGGACTTTGCGCATAACAATTCTTTTTTATCCAACGAGCAAACGACGGTTTTAGTATTGCGCTGCAAAAATACGTATTTTTGCACGCAATTAATCGAAAAATGCTGGAAAACAAATACACCGAAGCCGTCCTTCCCAACGGCATCAGGCTGATACATAAGGAAAAACAAGGCGAGATTGCCCACTTGGTGCTCATGGTGGAAACGGGCACCCGCGACGAATTGGCACACGAAAACGGTCTCGCCCACTTTGTAGAACACACCATCTTCAAAGGCACGCAAAACCGCAAGGCCTACCATATCCTGAGTTGCCTCGACAATGTGGGTGGCGACCTCAACGCCTTCACCACCAAGGAGGAAACGTGCATCCAGGCCACGTTTCTCAAGCAACACTACAAGCGCAGCCTCGACCTTTTCGCCGACATCGCCTTCCGCTCCATCTTTCCCGAAAACGAGTTAGCCAAGGAAAAGGAAGTCATCCTCGACGAAATCAACTCGTATTTGGACTCACCCTCCGACGAGATTTATGACCTGTTTGAGGAGATGGTCTTCAAGGGTCATCCCTTGTCGCGCAACATCTTGGGCACCACTGAGTTGGTGAGAGGCTTCCATCGTCAGGACATCCTCGACTTTATGGCGCACAACTACAGCACCGACCAGATGGTGTTGGCCAGCATCGGCGACATCAGCTTCAAGGAATTCGAGCGGATGGCCATGCATGAGTTTGGCAGCCAACCGGCGCACCTTATTAATAAAAAGCGGGAAATCTTCAAGGGTTACACGCCTGAACAACGCGCTGCAAAGCGTAACAACCACTTGAGCCACTGCATCATAGGCGGCATCGCGCCCGAGTTCAGCAGCCCTTTGCGTATGCCCATCGTGATGCTCAACAACGTGCTGGGTGGTCCCGCCATGAGCTCACGTCTTGGCTTGAACATCCGTGAGAAATACGGCTTCGCTTACAGCATCGAGTCGCAATACACCGCTTACAGCGATGTCGGTCTTATCAACGTCTACATGGGCGTCGACCCCGATTCATTGGAAAAGGCTATTGAGTTGGTACACAAAGAATTGAACAAACTTTGCACACAAAAGTTAGGTACTTTGCAACTGCATCATGCCAAGCAACAACTCATCGGGCAGGTCGCCTTGAGCTACGAAAGCGGCATGAACGAGCTTTTGAGTGCGACGCGTTCGCTCCTCATGGGCGAGCCCATCGAATACATGGACGACATCATCCGCAATGTGGAGGCTGTTTCTGCTGAAGACATTTTGGACGTGGCCAATCGGGTGTTTGACGAGGGGCAGCTGAGTCAGATTATCTTCGAAGGAGATACCCCGTAGAGGTTATCTATTCATAACCAACAACACCTATTTTACACCAACTATACCCCGTAGGGGTTTCCTCTTCATAACTAACAACCACCAACACAATAAAAACTACCCCGTAGGGGTTTTCTCTTCATAACCAACGATACCTGTTTTTCACCAACCATACCCCGTAGGGGTTTCCTCTTCATAACTAACAACCACCAACACAATAATAACTACCCCGTAGGGGTTATCTATTCATAACCAACGATATCTAATTTTCACCAACTATACCCCATAGGGGTTTTCTACAAAGATGGCAAACACATACAATCAAATCTACATCCATTTAGTCTTCGCAGTGAAATACCGCGATGCCGTCATCGACAAATCATGGCGGCAAGAGCTTTACCAATACATCATCGGCCTGATTGCCAACAGAGGCCACAAAGTTTATTCAATCGGTGGGATGAGCGACCATATCCACATCTTGGTGAGCCTTTCGCCCAAACAAGCCATTTCAGAATTGGTGTTGGAAGTGAAAAGGGCCTCATCCTTGTGGATAAAAGAAAAGCAATTTGTTAGATGCCAGTTTGCTTGGCAAGAAGGATTCGGAGCATTTTCGTATGGCAAATCACAAGTGGATAATGTTGTAAAGTACATCCAAAACCAAGAGAGCCATCATGCCAAACATACATTCAGAGACGAATATGTTTCGTTCTTGAAACTATTCGGCATCGAATATGATGAAAAATATGTGTTTCGTGAGATGGAATGACCATAGAAAAGGAAACCCCTACGGGGTAAAGTAAAAGTTGAGAATCAGCCGTTTCCATTAAAAGATAGCCCCTACGGGGCAAGGTGACGACAAAAAAAAGGGGTTTCAATTAATAGACAGCCCCTACGGGGCAAAGCAACAACAAAAAGACAGCTTCAATTACAAGGTAGCCCCTACGGGGCAAAATGACGACAAAAAAACAGGTTTTTCAATTAATAGACAGCCCCTACGGGGCAGGGTGATGACAAAAAACTAGCTTTTCCATTAATAGATAGCCCCTACGGGGCAGGGTGATGACAAAAAACTAGCTTTTCCATTAATAGATAGCCCCTACGGGGCAAAATGACGACAAAAAAAGCTTCAATTAAAGCGGAAAATAATCGGTTAAAGCGGAAAAACTCCGATTAAAACGGAAATTTTACAAAATTGATTTATTTTTTTCTCATCTCACACTCATCGACTTACCCCATGTGATGAAAAATAGTTGAAAAAAAAGCTTGACAAATTTTTCCCAGTTTGTAATTTTACAGCATGAAACGACATAAAAATAGATTAAAACAGAATTTTTTAGATTGAATTATACCTAGAACGGGCTTTAGGCCAAAAAACAACATGAAACACCTTTAACTGTATTTTTCACCAAAAACAAACAACATGAAAACTAGACTTTACACCCTTATCACCGGTCTGCTGATGGCCGTCTGCATCACGGGTAACGGACAAGAAATCGTCAGCACTTTCACCTCAACCTCAACCTGTTGGTATGGCGATATCGTAGAAACCTCTGACGGAAATTTCATCATTGGGAACTGCATCAGCCTTTTTAACGACAGGGAATACATAGTTTACAAAGTCACTCGCGAGGGTGCCTACCGCGACAGCATCTGTTTATACAATATTTACGGCTTGCTGGAAGTTCCAAATGAGACCGATCTGATGCTCCTTTATGGCTTTAGTATCGAATCCAACATCTATCATCTTACACTCACACTCATCGATACTAGCCTCAATGTGGTCAGCGAAACCAGCATCCCCATCGGCGAGTGTGTCTATGAGTTTTGGGATGGCACTGTTTTTGTCGCGCCTAACGGAGAAATCCTTTTTCCGTATAGTATCGACGTGTTCCACATCATGCGTATAGGATTAGACGGCATTGTATTGGAGGACAAGGCTTTCCCAGAAATACCTTGTGGCACATGGGATCCAGAGAGCACTAATGACTCCGAGGTATATTATTCCGACATCAATGTCTTCACCAAATCGCCTTTAACCTATCACTGCCTTGGCTTCTATAGGAACTCGGATGGTACGACCATTATGACCAACCATATTCTTGACGAGAACTTGAACATCATCGAGAACATTGAATACGACCCTTATGAGCCAAATTCCATTTTCGGACCAGAAAATTATTCCAGCATTGCCACACTCGGCACTGGTATGGAACCAAAGAAAACCTACCTGTCCACATCGATGAGGTTCTCTAACTCAAACCCGGCATCCACCATCATCAGATACGACATCAACCACCATCCTGACGCGGCACTAAGTTTTGCAAGCAACACGCATCCTGGCTTTCTTAAAACAAAAGGAGAAAATATCCTATATTTCTCATTGACATATTATGAAACTTTCATCACTCTTTACCGCTTGGACGGTAACCTCACCGACATTTGGCACATTGGGCTGCCCAATACGACTTCATCACAGACTGCCTTGCACACAATGAAAATCCTGAGAAACGGAGACATCATCATCGGATGCAGCATATACGTTAATAACGGACCTTTATTCCAATACTTCATCATCCACGACAGCACTTTGGACAGCACAAAAGAAATAGTTACGACTAATGATCATTTTAAGGTCTTCCCCAATCCTGTAAAGGACGCATTGAGCCTCGAATTCACTGACGGCGCCGAGCCTAAGAGCGTTGAACTTTATGACATCGCAGGCCGCTTGGTCAGCACCAAACCAAACAATTTGGAAAGCATCGACATGAGCGCGATGCCCTCTGGGGTCTATATGCTGCGCGTCACCATGAAAGACGGTACAAGCTACAATGAAAAGATTTTAAAAGAATAGCGTAAGTGCTTTTTCCATAATGATTTAGTTTTAGTTGATTAAAGCGGAGGCAAAAAGTCTCCGCTTTTCTCTTTCATGAATGGCACTGTCATTCTTTTTACACAAATGGCCATAAATCACACACGAATTTTTCATTAATGACAATTCATGATTCATTGATGAAAATTCATGTCGGAAAAACGATTCAGTTCGTCTTGAACTTGTATTTTACCTCTTTCAGTTCAGCGTTGGCTTTGGTAATCTTGTTCTTCAAGTTTTCCTTATAATTCGCAACCTTGGCGGCGATTTGTGCGTCGCCTAAAGCCAGCATCTCGGTGGCGAGGATGGCGGCGTTGAGGGCGCCGTTCACACCCACCGTGGCCACGGGAATCCCAGGAGGCATCTGGATGATGGACAGCATGGCATCGAGGCCATCGAGCATACCTTTGACGGGCACGCCGATGACAGGCAAAGTGGTGTTGGCGGCAATTACACCTGGTAAGGCGGCTGCCATGCCAGCGGCGGCGATGATTACTTTAATGCCACGGCCATGGGCTTCGCGGGCAAAGATTTCGACTTCTTGCGGGGTGCGGTGTGCGCTTAGGGCGTTCATCTCAAACGGGATTTCCATCTCGTCGAAGAACTGTGCGGCTTTTTCGAGAACGGGAAGGTCGGAAGTGCTTCCCATGATGATGCTTACAATTGGAGTCATATCAGTTGGCAGTTTTCAGTTTGCAGTTGTTCAGTTATCAGTTGGCCGATGGCTGATGGCCTATGACTATGGCTCGCTTCACGCAAAAGGTCAAGCATGAACCATTGGCATAAGCAAGCCATGGGCCATTCGCCATAGGCCATAGTTTTGAACGCAAAAATAGTTTTTTTCCCAATGCGGTTGACCCAATCGAAGCATTTTGTATATTTGTGTCGCCTAAACAAAAGGGCAAAAACACTTCAATCCTTTGAAAATGAAAACAGTAAAAGTTTTAGACAAGGAATTTGGGCTGTATATCCCCCAAGAAAAAATCGAAAACAGCATCCAAGAGGTGGCTAACCAGATTAACCGTGACCTGGAAGGCATGAATCCACTGTTTCTCGTGGTGCTCAACGGCGCCTTTATGTTCGCCTCCGAGCTTTTTAAGCGTCTGACGATTCCCTGCGAAATCAGCTTCGTCAAGCTGTCGTCGTACGCTGGAACCGAGACCACCAACGTCATCCGCGAACTCATCGGCCTTGACCACCCGTTGAACGGTCGCCATGTGGTCATTGTGGAAGACATCGTCGACACAGGCCACACCTTGCGCTACACCACACAAAAACTCCGCGACTTGAAAGCCGCCGACGTGCGTATCGCCACGCTGTTCTTCAAGCCGAACAACTTCCAATACACCTACCCCGTCGACTACATCGGCATGGAAATCGGAAATGAATTCATCGTCGGCTACGGACTGGATTATGACCAACAGGGGAGAAATCTACCGGATATTTATAAAATCATTGAGCAATAATAGAGATTCCCCTACGGGGAATGGAGGGAGAATCATTAAGTACTAGCGGCGGCAGAAGGATTTTATACAACGTAGGTGCTACAAGCCGCCGCTGTTTAAAACAAAACGGTTCTTCCATTCCCGAAGGGAAACTCTTCAAACGATTCAACAATTAAACAATTCAACATTCAACAATTCAACAACACATACCATGCTAAACATCATCCTATTTGGCCCTCCAGGGGCAGGCAAGGGAACACAATCTCAGTTCCTGCGCGAGAAATACAACCTGACCTACATCTCCACGGGTGAAATCCTGCGCGAGGAAATCGCAGCCGAAAGCGAATTAGGTCTACAAGTGAAGGAAATCATCAGCCAAGGCAACCTCGTCTCCGACGAAATCGTGGCCAAAATCATCGAGAAGAAGCTCTCCGAGAACATGGACTCTGCCGGCTTCCTCTTCGACGGCTACCCGCGCACGGTGAAACAAGCCGAAATCCTCGAAGAGATGATGGAGAAATTCGGCATGTCGCTGACGGGCGTGCTGAGCCTCGAAGTGCCTGAAGAGCTCCTCATCGAGCGCATGTTGGAACGTGGTAAGACCAGCGGTCGCGCCGACGACAACCTCGACTCCATCAAGCATCGCTTTGTGGAATATGAGGCCAAGACGCGCCCCGTGCTCGACTTCTACGAAGGCAAGGACAACCTGCACGCAGTGAACGGCGTGGGTGAGATCCCGCAAATCTTCGAGAACCTCTGCACGGTAATTGACGCTTTGTAGTTTTAATGGGATTGCTTCGCAAGAAATCTTTCAAAAATCAAATAAAAATCTTTCAAAATCAAATGATTGTATTTTGATTAGATTTTGGAAAAAGATTTTTGAATGATTTCTACACGAAGTGTATCCCACCACTAATGTTCCCAGTGGATGTCGTGCTTGAGGACAGTTGGTGGATTGCCGCCAATGACTTGATGCTCACCCGCAAAGGATGAGGTCAACAATGTGCCTGCCGCCACGACGGTATTGTTCGGTACCTGAGTGCCTTTCAACAGAACGCATTTGCACCCAATCCAAACATGGTCACCCACCAGGATGGGCTTGTCGGGATTGAGGCGTTCGTTCTCCATATTATTTGACGCGGGACATGGGACTTCGGGACACGAAACGGTACCATGGTCTCGCGTCTCGCGTCTTTCCGTCTCATGTCCATGAAATATGGGATGCTCGTCGGTGTCCATCACGAGGATGTCCCAACTCAGCAGACAGTCACGTCCGAAACGGATTTCCTTGGCGCAGACGATGGTGCTCTCCGCAGTCATATTGAAATCCGCACCGAAACTCAAATGGCCACGCACCGAAATCTTCGAGCCATGCCCTATGCTCGCTTTTCCGCCGAAGCTGACCGTGCCACTCACCTGCCAGATGCTGCGTGAGCGTTTGCGGTCGTAATGTCCCACATCGCCGAAACCGATTTTCACCATCGCCGTTTCCACCTTCTCGGGCAGTTCCACCTTGCCGTGCAACTCGCGCAAATAAGTGCGGTACGACACCACAACAGGCAACTTCAAAGCCGTCTTCAGCGGAAAATAATGCAGATTAAAGCGCAGCGTCTTCGGAATCGAGCGGATGATATTGAAGAAATCGAAAGCGGTCATGGACTTTGTATTGATTGGGCAAAAATAAAGATTTTACACATATAATTGCCATGAATTGAACACGAATTTTTCAAAAACAATTACATGAAAATTCGTGAACCATTTTTGGCAATTCGTGTTTATAAAAAAAATGCTGCTGCTGAAACACAAAAAAAGAATTTGAATTGAATGATTCTCTATTTTTGTCCTGTCAAAAAAACTCAATACTGTGAAAAAGCTTACTCTATTATTGCTGTTTTTCGGCATGGTTTTCATCCATCAGGCCGCTGCCCAAGAACGCCAAATCATCCAAGGCTACTGCAAGGACGAAAACGGCAAACCTATTGAAAACGTGAGTGTTTATGTACAAGATTCGCTCCTCGTTTCGGTTACTGATGAGCAAGGACGTTTTACCTATAGTTTGGCCAAATCGGGCTTAAAACTCCGCTTCGCCCACATGGTCTTCGAGCCGACTTATTACACCATCAAAGAAAAGGACATCAACGGCAAAAACCTGACCGTCAGGATGAAAACCAAGAGCCACGAGTTGCTTGAGGTGGAAATCACGGCCAACGCGCCGCACATCGCCTTCGACAATCCAGTGATGACCGTCATTGATTACACCATCCGCGAGGACGGTATCTATTTGATTGCCTACCGCCGCCGCAACTCCGCCCTGCTACACCTTTCCTTTGGTATGGACACGCTGCACGAACTGCCGATTTCATCACGCTACAAGTACCTCAACAAGGACGCATTCGGCGACATCTACGCTCTCAACGACTACCAAGCCAGTTTGGTCGGGTTCATGGAGTTAGACAATGGAAAGAAAATGATGATGAATTTCTACCATTCCATGACGCGCAAGGCTTTTTACGACAAGTTTTCGACCATCGTGGCGGCATCGGACAGCATTTTCATTACAGGGCGTTACTTCTATTACAACAAGGAGATGGGCTATTACCGCCATCGTTTGGGCAGCGACGAAGAGCCTGAACTGCTCCATTACATCGTGGACGAGGAAGGCCGCGACGACATTTGGCTGCTAACGCATACGAGAGGCGGTATTGGCGCCAACTATTGGGTTGCCGACCCGATTTACAATCCCATTTACGCCATTGACAACGAATTCTACCTCTTTGCCTACACCGACCACGAGACTATTGTTTTTGATGCCGTTGGCAATGAATTGGAGCGCTATCCCCTCACCTTCCACGAATACCGCAAATGGAACGGCAAGATGGAACTCGACCGCCGTTGGAAACAGAAAATGTTGTATGACGCAGCACGGAAAGAGTTCTATACGTTCTTCGTCAACGATGGCATCTATACCCTGAAGCGCATCGACCTGAAAACCGGAACGGCCACCTCCGTGATGGACCTCAGCGGATATCCATTTGCTCAGAATATGAGGATTCACAACGGCGTTTTGTATTTCCTCTATCCTACTGGCATCAACCACAGGAAGGCACTGTATCAGGTGAGAATAGACTGATATTTTGATTGATTATTTACCAAAATCGGTATGACTTTTGTAGCATTTAAACCATATTATACCCAGTTAAATCTTAAAAAATCACGTTCCATGAAAAAGATTTACTTTCTATTGCTTTTGTCGGCATTAACTTTTCAAAGCGCAGTGGCGCAAAACGAACTCCAAAATCCATACGCAGTAGCCAAGGAAGATGGATTCAACTATCGTTCGTTGAAGAAACTCATCAGTATGGACAGCCTTTATGTCGGGTCACAATTTGAGCGCCCCTATCATGACCTGTTGAGTATCCTATATTCCCGAGTAGGGCATTACAAGGATGCCATGCGTATGGCCGAAAAAGGCAATTTGTTTTCAGACAAGACGCGGTTGGCCAAGACCTATGAAAATGTGATAACAATACCTTTGTCGGAAGTGATGGACAGCATCATCGAAAACAATCGTGTCATCATGCTTAACGAAATGCATTTTAATCCCCATAGCAGGGCTTTCGTCATCAGTTGGTTGGAAAAATGTTACCAAAACGGATACCGTTACTTTGCCGCTGAGACCTTATTTGCGAAAGACTCCTTGGTGAACGAGCGGCGCACCGTGCTACTTGGCGAGACGGGATTCTATAGCGATGAACCTGTTTTCGGCGACCTGTTAAGGACGGCGCTCAACATAGGCTATACGCTGGTACCCTACGAGGCCGATGGATGGGGCGTTGACCGCGAGAGGAATGAAGCAGATAACCTGATCAAGAATATTCTTGACAAAGATCCTGAAGCAAAATTTTTGGTTTATGGAGGCATGGGGCATATCTCCGACCGCAAAGGGTGGTCGATGATGGGTGGATTTTTCAAGGAAAAGACAGGCATTGACCCGTTTACGATGGATTGCAGCGTCATGACTTTCTCTGAACAATACGAAAGTATGGACTCGCTACGTACCGCCTTTTTTGACCGCATTGATGCCATGCCCGTCCGTGAGCCGATTATCTGTTATGATACTGTGAAACGCATTTATCCAAACAACTCAGGCATGGATGCCACTTGCTGCCTGCCACGCACTCACTTCATTGAAGACAACATCCCCGACTGGAAACTTTACAACGGCAAGGTGCTTTACACTATTGACCGACGATTCATTAACAAAAACGGCTTCCCCGAAGGCTGTGTGAGCGCGTTCTTGAAATCGGAAGGCGAGCAATGCGTCCCTATCGAACAGTATATGTACGATAAGGATGAAAAGGAGTTCAAATTGGCTCTTTACAAGGGCGAGTATTTGTTGCGGTTTGATGACGGGAAGGAATACAAATATGCTACAATCATCGTAAAATGAGCGCGTTATGAAAAAGAACTCTATTCTTGCTTTGCTATTACTATTCTTTGCTTCCTCACTTTTCGCCCAAACGGAAGACAAGGTTTTCACCGTGGAAGCCTTGGTCTGCGATTCAGTGGGCACAGTCATTAAAGACGTGGCAGTATATGACGCGAAAAACAACCTCAGAAGCGTCACCAACCAAGACGGCATTGCCCGCATTGCCACGCGCTTGGGCGAAACACTTAGTTTTTCCCATCTGAGTTTCAAAACCAAGACCGTCCGCGTCGAGAAGAAAACCCTAATCGAAAGTACAGAAGGCCATCATTCCATGCTCGTTGTCATGCAACACAAAACCAACAACTTACAAGAAGTGACAGTGACGGAAAACGCGCCGCATTTAGCTTATGAGAACAAGACAGTATGGGTGACGGACTACAAAGTGCAACACGACGGTATCTATATGGTGGCGGGTAATGGCAACGCATCCGTGTTGCTTCACCTTGACTTTGAACAAGACACCATCTCGCTTAAGCCCATTGCTTCCAAGTATCAGGAGCTTTATCAAGATGCTTTTGGCAACCTGCATTTGATTGGTCCCGACTCCACCTATCAGATCTATTGCGACGGCAAGCAACTTCACTTGCTGTATGGCATTGGAAAAGATGTGTTTAGGCAGAAACTGGAACCTGTCAAGATACTGACTGACAGCATCATGGTACTTCAGAATTATGCCAACATGGATCAACAGTTGGCTTATCTGATGGTAAACCGCAACAATAAGAAAATCAGCGTATTGGCCGATTTAAATGGAACTACTGCCGAGATGGCACGAAATGCCCACACGGACATAGAAAGAGACCGAAAAATGGACATGATGGAGGCCGAGTTTCAAGAAATGCCTCCTATAATCGGGGTGGTAATAGGAGCCCTTGAATCGAACTTTAGATCGGATGAAATGGATGTAGAGGGACGGAAACTGATGATAAAGAATTTATACAACCGTATTCGTTTCAAACCAATCTATTGTCCTGCCATCCCTATAGGAGACTCCATTTATATCTTTGATTTCCAAAACAATAACTTATTAAAGTTCGATAACCTTGGCCACCCAACGTCCACTTGTGGAATTGATTTTCACAAGACAGGTTATTTAAAGAATTTGGCGATGAAAAATTCATGGGACGAGAAACTCATCGTAGACGATGTCACCGGCCAATGTTATGCCCAATTCAGCAGCGACGGCATCGTCACCCTGAAGGAAATCGACCTGAACGATGGCAAGGTGAAGAGGGAAATCCGACTCGCCAAACATAGTTTTCCGCAAAATGTCCAAGTCTACAACGGCGAGGTCTATTACCTATTTTTGAACAAAACCCAGACTGCGGGGAGAGACAAAAGAAGCCTTTATAAAATGCGGTTGGAATAATTTCCATAACTTTGCGGCATGAAAACGCTATTCAGATTAAGATACAACAGTCGCTGGGGCGAGGAATTGTTCCTCACAGGAAACAGCGCAGAATTAGGCAAATGGAACACGAACAAGGCCATTCCGATGGAATATGCGGGGCCTGGAATTTGGTCGGCCTGTGTAGAGACGTTGCGCGCAACGTCTCTACAAACGGTGGAATACAAATATTTCATCCGCGAAAACGGCCAAATCCGTTGGGAGGACGGCCCCAACTGCATCCTGCCCGAGGGCAAAGACCACGTTTGGGATTGGTTTGGCCTCACCGAACGACAGACCATGAAAGGCGTGGCCGTGCCATTGTTCAGCCTTCGCACAGAGGATGATTTCGGCATCGGCGAATATGCTGACCTGCCGAAATTGGGCAACTGGTGCGTAGCCAATGGACTGAAAATCATCCAAATCCTGCCCATCAATGACACGACGGCACACTACGATTGGCGCGATTCTTATCCTTATAATGCCATTTCGGCTTTTGCATTGAACCCGATTTACCTTAATCTCAAGCAATTGGGCATCAAGGAGGACGCAACTTTCAAACGAACAAGGACGATGCTCAACAAAGAGGAATCCGTCAACTATCCCAAGGTGCTGAAATCCAAATGGAAATATTTCCAAATCGCCTTCGAGCAACAATGGGAATCGCTGAAAGAAACCGCCGAATTCCAACATTTCTGCAATGAAAACGAAGACTGGCTCCCCGACTATGCCCAATATTGCGCCGAGCGCGACGGCAACGGCACAGAAATCCATCTTTTCCTACAATACCACTGCGACAAGCAACTGCGCGAGGCCGTCAAAGCATTGCACGACAAAGGTTTGCTACTGAAAGGCGACATCCCCATCGGCGTGAATCCATCGGGAGTGGATGTGAAATCGCATCCTGATTTGTTCAACCTTGATGTGCAAGTCGGTGCCCCGCCTGACGACTTCGCTGCCGAGGGACAAAATTGGGGTTTCCCATCCTACAACTGGGAGGCGATGGCCAAGGACGGCTACGCCTGGTGGCAACGCCGCCTGCAAGTGATGGCCCGCTATTTCGACGCCTACCGCATCGACCATATCTTGGGCTTTTTCCGCATCTGGGAGATTCCCAAGTCGGCTAAGTCGGGCTTGTTGGGACACTTCTCTCCTGCCCTACCTTTAAGCATAGAAGAAATTGAAGGCCAAGGCTTCCATTTCGTCAAAAGCAAACACTTGAAAAAAGGCATCGATACCCTCTTCATCCCTGTCCCCAACGAGAAAGACAAGTACATCCCTCGCATCGAACTTCAAAAAACCAAGGCCTACCACTCCCTCGGTGACGACCAAAAACAGGCCATTGATGCCCTCTATGAGGACTTCTATTTCCATCGCCACAACGAGTTTTGGAAGCAAAAAGCCTTGGAAAAACTGCCCGCCTTGGTCAACGCAACGAAGATGATTGCTTGCGGCGAAGACCTCGGCATGATTCCCGCTTGCGTGCCTGAAGTGATGCAGGAGTTGGGTATCATGAGCCTTGAAGTGCAACGTATGCCTAAGGTGTTTGGCCATCAGTTTGTACAAACAGAAGACTTGCCCGAGAATTGTGTCTACACCACCGGCACCCATGATATGCCCACCTTGCGTGGCTGGTTGGCCGAAGACCGTGTGCGCACCCGCCAGTTCCTCGACAGCCTCGACCTCGATGACCGCAAAATCACCGACAAGACCCTCAAAAAGATACTGGAAAAGCATTTTGACAGCCCTTCAAAATGGAACATCTATCCTTTGCAAGACCTCTTAGACTTGAACGAAAAGAATTGGTCGCCCAACCCTGCAGATGACCAAATCAACGTCCCCGCCAATGCCAAAAACCAGTGGAAATGGCGAATGAAAATTTCTTTGGAGGACTTGTCATATTGAAAAATTTGCCTATTTTTGTAGCGAAAATATTGCCGCAACTTTTTCGCCGCAACTTTTTCGCTATAAAAAACAAGGCGATTTCTGGAAAAATTTCCAACCATTATTACACTTAAAATAATAACAATCAATACATCATGTAGTATTCTGACATTACAGAAATAAGTTCCATAACCGAAAAGCAACACAAAAACACTTAAAACAGCCTCAAATTATAGGCAAAATGTAGTCCTAATCAGCAAAAAAATGCCTCCATTATCATCCTTTTGGACAAAGAACTCATCACCGAGGACGAGGAATGCTATAGCGTTTATGATAGGTTTTTTGGGCTTTGGCTGAGAAGATAAAGTTGTGGTTTCAGAAATTTGTCTAATTTTGCAGCATGATGAATAAGGCACAAAGCAAAAACGGACACATTGGGGACAAAAAACGTATCCTTTGGCGGCAACTTGAAAAGATGGGCTGCCTGTGGTCGTATGCCAAAAACCCAAAACATATTGATGATGACTTGCTCATCGAGAAGGCTTTGCTTTACCTTGAGTTCGAAGACTTGCACAAGTTGAGCGCACTCTACCCTATGAAACGAATTCAAAATGTTTGGCGCGAACGCCTTGTTTCTCAAGGCGATTATTACGGCATCATCAACTGGCTGCTGGCAGTCATGTTTTTCGACATCAAGAAACCGGACAAATACTTGAAACAATATGGGAAACCAAGACTGGAAATTAGGGCTTAGAGAGGAGACAATTCCCGTTTTTGAAGCAGTTTCAAAAATGGAGATTGTTAAAGGCTTATATCTTTGCGGTGGCACAGCACAATCTTTGCAAATGCAACACAGGAAGAGCGAAGACCTTGATTTTGAACTGTTAGGAACGCGGAAAGAACGCCCCTTACTTGACTTTTCAGCTATTTCTAATGAGGTTTCAAATGTTTTTCCTGCTTGTAAAAAAGAGTTCCTATCAAAAAACCAACTTCAAATCTTTGTGAACGGAAATGTAAAGTTGTCATTCTTCAGACCAGAAAACTCTGTTCCAGAATTAGGCAAGGGTTTCGTTTACAACAACATAGTAACACCGTCACTGCAAGAACTCCTTGGCATGAAACTGTTCACTATTGCGGTACGCAGTGCCTTCCGCGATTATTATGACATCTATGCCTTGCTGAAAGATGGATTTGACTTGGCCAAGGGCGTTGACTATGCGGGCCGATTCTCACGCCACACCATTCATTCCAAGTTCATTTACAGCATCTTACTGAATGAAAACTATTTCCATAAACCCGCTGAATTCTCTTTACTTGAACCAAAATATGAGGTTTCGACAGAGGACATTGCAGGTTTTATTAGACAATATATTGAAGAACATGAAATAAGAATAAAAAAGTAACTAATAAAACATCATGAAATTCAAGCCCTACAACCATAGCGAAGCCGCACTCAACGAGCGCATTGCTTTGATTCTCAACGAAGAGAAGAAAAAAGGTCACGAAAAAGATGCTCTGCGCACCATCTTCCAAAGCATCGACTTCACCACCTTGGAAGCCTTCGACAACGAGGCTAAAATCAAGGACTTCTGCGACAAGGCCCTGGCCTTCCCCAAGCAGAAACCCCACCTCAGCGTGCCCGCCATCTGCATCTACAGTCCTTTCATCCGTCAGGCCAAGAAGCAACTTGAAGGCAGTGGCATCCACGTGGCCACGGTGGCCTGCGCCTTCCCCTCGGGCATGATGCCCTTCGACCTGAAGGTCAAGGAGGTGGAATACTGCGTCAACGAAGGTGCCGATGAGGTCGACATGGTCATCTCGCGCGGCACGTTCCTCGCCGGGCGTTACGACGAGGTCTTCAACGAAATCAAGACCATCAAAGAGACCTGCGGCGACAAGGCAAAACTGAAAGTCATCCTTGAGACGGGTGAGCTGAAGACCGTTGAAAACATCCGCAAGGCCAGCGAACTGGCCATCCTCGCCGGTGCCGACTTCATCAAAACCTCGACGGGCAAAGTGCCAGTAGCCGCCACACCTTTGGCTGCCATCGTCATGATCGACACCATCAAGGAATACTACGAGGCCACGGGCAAAAAGGTCGGCTTCAAGCCTGCAGGTGGCATGAAAGTGCCGGACGACGCCCTCACCTATTATTATTTAGTGAAAAACATCCTCGGCGAACAGTGGCTCAACCCGAACCTCTTCCGCGTAGGCACGAGTCGCCTCGCTGGATTGATTTTGGAACAGATTAATAAATGCTGAATGCGGAATTATGAATGCGGAATGTCGCGATGCGCTGTTGGGCTTCGCCCCCATTCAGCATTCCTCATTCAGCATTTCGAATTAAAAACACAAATATGGCAACAATAAAAGGAACTTATAAGGGCAATCTCCGTAACGAGATGACCCATGTGCAGTCGGGCAACACCATCCTCACCGACGCACCCACCGACAACCACGGCAAAGGCGAAGCCTTCTCACCCACCGACCTCGCTTGCGCAGCCCTCGCCGGCTGCATGATGACCATCATGGGCATCAGCGCGCAAGGCCACGAATTCGACATCGACGGCACCACCTACACGGTGAAGAAGACCATGAACGCAGACCCGCGCCGCATCGGGCAGATCGACATCGTGTTCAACTTTCCCGCCAAGGAATACACCGAGAAACAGAAATCCCTGCTGTGGGCTGCCGCCGAAAGCTGCCCCGTGGGTCGCTCACTGCACCCCGATGTCATCGTCAACATCACCATGAACTTCCAAGGCTAATGGAATACGATATGCTAAAGGGACTCCGCCATAGCGAGAAACTCGTGGTGGAGCACAAAGACACCGCCGCTGTCTATGGCTCGGGTGCCTTAGAGGTCTTTGCCACCCCCGCCATGATTGCGCTGATGGAGAAGACCTGTTTGGAAAGCGTCGCAGACAAGATTGGCGAAGGCAACACCACCGTGGGCATTGCGGTCAACATCAAGCATTTGAAAGCCAGTCCAGTGGGTTCAACTATTCGTTGTGAGGCCGAACTCGTCGAAGTGGACCGCCGCCGCTTAGTCTTCGAGGTTAAATGCTTTGAAGGCGAGACCCTTGTCGGCGAAGGCCTCCATGAACGATTTGTTGTTGACAGCCAAAAGTTTATGTCCAAGTTTTAAACCGGCCCTTCGACAGGCTCAGGGACCTTGCCGTATAAGCGAAGGTCGTTGAGCTTGTCGAAACGCCGACAAAATTTTAAATCATTGAATTTTGAATCTTTGAATCTTGAATCCTTAAATTTTGAATCTTTGAATCTTGAATTTTAAATAACCATGAAATACACTTACCGAACCCAAGGCACGTGCAGCCAAGCTATTGAGTTTGAAATTGAGGACGGCATTCTGAGGAATGTGCAGTTCTATGGCGGCTGCAACGGAAACACACAAGGCGTGAGCGCTTTGGTGGATGGCATGAAAGTTGATGAGGTACTCCAACGTTTGGAAGGCATCCGTTGCGGTTTCAAAAACACCTCTTGCCCCGACCAACTTTGCAAGGCTATTCGGAAGGCGATGGCAGTTGAGAGTTGAGAGTTTAGAGTTTAGAGTTGAGAGTTGAGAGTTGAGAGTTGGGAGAGGTCATACAATTTAAAAGACATTTTTGCGTTATAGAACAGATTAAAAACTAACGAATATGAAAAAACACATCTTTTCGGTGGCGATTTTGGCACTTGTTGTCACGCTGACCACCTTCACCAGTTGCAGAAAACCCAAGACTGAGGACAACACTCCCGCCAAGGAAGGTCTTTATTTGGGCATTATCGGTTTCAACCAGGAGCTTTACACCATGCCTTTGGGTCTGCTCAACCAAGACACGAAACATAACTTCGAGAATTTCGTCGACGGCCTCACCATGCAAGACGGCACCATCCTTTATCATGCCGTTAACACAGGCCTCAACAGTTTAGCCAAAGCCAAGGTGCCTGAGAATCTGATTAATGTCTCGGTGGTGACCTTCACCGATGGCCTTGACCAAGGCTCCATCGCCCTTTCCGACTACAACTCGAGCAGCGAATACCTCTCGGCTGTCAACACGAGGATTACAAACGAACTCATTGGTGGCAACCACATTTCAGCCTACTCCATCGGTGTTCGTGGTTCGGACATGGACGATATAGAAAGCTTCAGGAACAACCTCAACAAGCTTTCCAGCGACCCCGCGCATAATGTGTTTGAAGTCAACAACATGAGCGAAGCCTCTGAGAAGTTCGCCCAAATCGCCCAACAGCTATACAACCAAAGCACGTTCTACAACGTCACGCTGAAGCTGCCCGTACAAGACAACAACACCCTCATCCGTTTCACCTTCGATAACGTGAGCAATGCCGCCACCTCGCAATGCTACATTGAAGGCACCTATATCCGCAACAACGGCCTTGCACAGCTGACTGACATCCATTATGTTGGCTTGGAGTGCATGTCGGGCTACACCATCACCGGCGCATCAGAAAGCATCTTCAACGTGTTTTCCTTCAAGAACCTTACCGACCTGAGCGGAAACCAGATCAGCACTGATAATGTGAGTCAATGGAAGTGGAACGAATCGACACAAAACTGGAACATTAACAGTGAGTTCTCACAATCGCACAACACTGAGATTGTCAACGAATACAAGAGCGCCATGATCATGCTCGTACTCGACTGCTCCAACTCGCTCAGCAACGACTTCACCAACATGAAGACTGCTGCCAACGGCTTCATCGAGACCTTGAGCGGAAACTATAACGGGAGATAGTCTGTTGGACTATGACTAGTGACAATGACCATGGCCGCTTTCACAATGGGTCGTGGTCATTGTCATTTATAGAGAAAACGCTCACGATGCACAGCCACCTTTTCCCTAAAGTTAGCCAAACGCGAACCCGCAGGAGACAACACATCAGGCAAACCGTTTTCACTTGCTCCTTCGCCTGCATCGCCGCCTCTCCAATAACGCTCGGAGAACGCCTTCATCGCTTCCATATCATCCTCACCTAATCCCTTTAAATACAGCCATCCACCGTCTTCCGAAGCTGTATGCAGGAAAATCCGACTTGAAGCGGGGAACTCTTCATTCCCTTCTGAATCAAGATAATCCCTATTGGGGAGAGGCACTATTTCTGTTTGAATCTCTATGCCCAACTCCTTGGCGCGGCTCCTAATCTCATCTTTTTCTGCTTCAGTCAAAGCCCCTTCGCCGTTCCATTGGAGACGGTTCAACTTATAGAACGCCATTTCATCCAACAGCTGACTCAAGTCATTAAATCTCAACTTCTTGCCACACCTATCAAGGCTGATGCCGCGATTAGGACACGTCGGCCAGTCGTGCACTTCCAAATTCGCAATGCAACCGTTTTCATCCACCAACTGCGCCAAGGTGCTTTCCGCCCATTGCCGGTTGCCCGCGATGGTGGCCTTGCCGCATTTCACCACTATGCGATACTCATCGGGATTGTCAAAACGGGTTTCCACATCGTAAACCACCCTTCTCAACTTTTTCTTCTTCGCTTTAATCACCTGAAACTCTTTCGGTTCGGGGATAACATCGGTCTTTGTGTCCAACTCATAATACCGTACATAGTCGATGCGCAACTCCACTGGCATCTTGGTCGTATCGATATAAGGCGAGCGGTCGCGCCCAATTTGTGCGTCAAGAATCAGATAATAATCATGCTGGCTGAAAGGAAACTGACCATTATCTCCATCGCGGAAACGCGGATAATTGAGTGTACGTTTTCCGTTGACGAAAAAGACGAGACTGTCCTGAAAACGCTCCATGCTGTAAGTGTTGTACTCACCCTCGTTATACTTTGGATAGGCCACATGCGAAGGACGGTTGCGTTGGCCCAAATTAACCGTATAATCACTATGAACCGTCTGATTCACAGTAGGATTGTCCCTAAAATGCTCCATGATGTCGATTTCGCCCCCATACGGCCACCTCAAATCGTGATTGACCTGTGGCAACATCCAAATGGCAGGCCAAAAACCTTGTGCAACATCGAACTTCGCCCTCACTTCAACCCTTCCGAAGCCAAAGGTTTTCCTGTATTTGCTCCACACGCCTCCCGTGAGGAAAGCGGCATTGTCGTTGGGCAAAAAGTCATTCACCATGCCACGCAACACAAGGTCGCCTTTGTCGAAAGCATACAACGTGTCATGGGGCGACATGTGAATGGCCCAATCCGACTTGCTTCGTCTAATCTTCGACCAGACCTGCTCGTCCAAACGCCCTGAATTGAATTCATCATGCCAAATCAAGGCATAACGAAGATGCTCCTGTGCCGAAACCGTGCCAATCAAACAACTGAATGCCAGTAAAACAAGCCATATTCTTTTCATGTCAAATTCGTTTTGAGCCGTAAAAATACGGATTTTAGGGATTTGATGCCCAGTTTTAGCAGATGTTTCTTATTTTTGCACCTCTTTAGTACGAATTACCCATGCGCCGCTACATCATCACGATAGTCCTTTCCCTATGGTTGGCCTCCCTTTTTGGCGACAACCACACACAAGACAGCACCTTGTCTTGGGGCAAAGCCTACTTCCCCGTCGTGGAGACCCCTGATTATTATAGGAGCAATGTTGGCGGCAAGGATTTTTTGGTTTTCGTAGAATACAGCGACAGCCTCAGCATCAAGGGGCATTACATGAGTTTGGAGGAAAACATGACGGACACCCTACCTTTCCGGTTGGAGGCGCAGAGCCAAAATGCCGTGCTATACTACCATGGCGGACAGGAGGTTTTTCATCCCCATGTGGTATCCATGGATAGTTTACACACAAAAGGGTACGTGCAATCGGGCGTGTTCGACTCGACCTCTTTTTGGTTCGAAAAGCACAAGACTGCTGCTTTTCATGACTATGGGAACAGCCGCTACCGCGAAACACTGTTTGCCGTGGAAAAAACCAGCGACATCACGTACGCCCGCGCCAGGGGGTTTTGGACGGAGATTCCCCAAGAGGTGCCTGCCATCGACAAAATCTCCCAAGTCGGCGACGCCATCATCGCAACCCCTTTGGACCTCCATCTCGACATTTTCCGCCCAAAAGACGACACCCTAAAAAAGCGTCCAATGATTATGTTCATCCAAGGTGGAGCGTTCTATTTCGGGTCAAAAGACGACAAAGCCCCATCCCAATGGTGCCAGCACTTTGCTTCACAAGGCTATGTGGCTGTCTCCATAGACTATAGGATTGGCTACATTCCCACCAAGGCCAGCATCGGCCGGGCGGCTTATCGCGCCGTGCAAGATGCCCATGCCGCTATGCGTTTCTTGGTAGCGCATCAAGAAGAATATGGCATCGACACCACCATGATGTTCGTAGGCGGTACCAGTTCGGGGGCAGTCACTGCGCTCAACCTCGCCTTCTTGACCAACGAATTGCGTCCAAGATACACCCACAAAGGCTTCATGAGATCCGAACTCGGCGACATCGACACTTGCGGCAACACCATCAAGAACCCTTTCCGCATTCGGGGCATCGTCGAAATGTGGGGCGCCATGCCCGACACTGCCATGTTGAGAGGCCGCAACATCCCCATCCTCGCCATCCATGGCGACGCCGATAAAGTCATGCCCTACGATTATGGCTACCCCTTTGCCGTTGCCGACCCCTTAAATACCTTGATCGTCGATAAGATGTATGGTGCTTCGTGCATCGTCGACCGTGCCAACAAATTGGGATACCAAACTCGTCTGGTCACGTTTAGCGGCTGCAAGCACGCACTTCATCAGGACCCAAAAACAAAAGACTTAAACGACAACTTCTTCGTCATCCAAGACGTGATGTCGGACTTTTTCTACTCTATCATCATGCCAGAAGAACTTGAAATCGTGGAAGAAGGCGCGTCTTATTCCCTTCGTCCGCAACCCATCGCAACAAGTTGGCAAGTGGAAGGCGGCATCATCCTCAACGAGAGTGACAGCCACGTGGAGGTGCAATGGATCAAGAACGCACCCAAGCGAAGCATCACCGCTTCGGCGGCCCTACCCTACGGGCTTGGCTTCAAAACGACAAAAACCATCAATTAGCAATACCAATCATGGATAAAAAAGAGCTACGCGCCCACATCAAGGCCTTGAAAAAACAACATACCAAGGAACAACTGCTCGAGCAATCGGAAATGATTTTGGCCAAGTTAGAGCAGCATCCCGACTTCGTCAAAGCTGAGAAAGTCATGCTTTACAGTGCCTTGCCCGACGAGGTGCAGACCCAAGCCTTCCTTGAAAAATGGCATCTGAAGAAAACCATCATTTTGCCCACCGTGGTCGGCGACGACATCATCCCCGTGGAATATGCCAAGGACACCGACTTCGCCGTAGGAGACTTTAATATCCTTGAGCCGCAGAACGAGCCTTACACGGGTGATTTCGACCTCATCATCGTGCCTGGCGTAGCCTTCGACCGAAATGGCAACCGCATTGGCCGTGGACGCGGCTATTACGACCGTTTCCTCTGCCAACATCTCGACGTGAAACGCATCGGCATCTGCTTCGACTTCCAACTCGTCGACGAAGTGCCCACCGAGCCCTTAGACATCAAGATGGACGAGGTAATCACCCTATAAATGGGATTTATTTTCCATTTTGAGGCAGTATTTCGATTTTTTTACTATTTTTGAGCCCTTTTTGACAAATCATTTTCTCTATGAAAAAGCATATTCTCATCCTGCTCGCCCTGGTTTTGGGCATCAACTATCTGAATGCCAACCCCATCGACTTGGAAAAGGCAAAAACCGTAGCTCAGAAATTCGCATGTTTCAAGTTCAAAAGTGGATTTGAAAGCAGCGATGTACAACTCGTTTACACAGGCAACTCGTCTCGCAACGAGACTTGTTTCTATGTCTTCAACACTGGCGAACAAGGCTTCGTCATCGTCTCCGCCGACGACCGTTTCCGTCCTATCGTGGGCTACTCGAACGAGGGCCCGTTTGTGACCGAAAACATGTCGCCCGAACTTTCGTTCTATTTGGATAAAATCATCGAAGCACGCACGAGCCACAACGCCGTTTTGTTCGACAACACGGAACAAGAATGGCAAAGCGTGTCGACGACAGGTCAGTTGCTTTCTCGCAACAGAGGCCGCAGCGTCGACTTCCTCGTCTCCACCTTGTGGAACCAAGACTCGCCTTATAACCTCTATGCGCCCGAAGCCGCCAACGGCCCTGGTGGCAGATGCTATGCAGGATGCGTGGCCACGGCCATGAGCCAAATCATGAAGTATTGGGACTATCCCGAGCATGGCACAGGATCACATACCTATAGCTCAGGCGGCTGGTGGGGGCCCTATTACCCCAACCTCACCGCCAACTTCGGGGAGACCTATTACGACTGGGACAACATGCCCGTTAGAATCAATAGCTCTTCCCCACAAGAGCAAATCGAGGCCATTGCCACCTTGATGTATCACTGCGGCGTGGCAGTCGAGATGGGCTTTGACTACAACGGTAGCGGTGCCAATTCTGAGGACGTACCCGATGTCATCAGTCGCTACTTTTCCTATTCGAACCATGCCAATCTTAGACGCAGAGAATCCTATAGCCTCGTCCAGTGGCAAAACAATCTGAAAGAATCCTTCGACATCGGTTGGCCCGTCTATTATTCCGGCTATAGTGAAGAAGGCGGACATGCCTTTGTGTGCGACGGCTATGATGACAACGACCTCTTCCACTACAACTGGGGCTGGGGTGGCACCAACGACGGCTATTTTGTCATCGATGAAATCGACTATGCAGGTTGGGCAGGAGCCATCTTCAACTTCGTCCCCGCCAACGTGTACGATTACATGCCTTTGCAACCCGAAAACCTCACCGTCGAAGCCAGTGGCGACATTGATTATGCAGCCACCTTGCATTGGACCAATCCCTCTCAAAATGTCAATTTCAACAACCTCGCTTCCATCGACCGCATCGTGGTGACCCGCAATGGCGAAATCATCTACACCGAAGACAATGTGGCTCCTGGTGCCGACATGACCTATACCGACCACTACATGCCTGCCATCGTGGATTACGCCGTGTATGCCATCTCCCATGAAGCCAAAGGCGTGAAAGCTGTCGAAAACGATGTTATCCTCGGTCCCACGTGCCTTTGGACCGTTGAAATGACCTCCTCCGAAGCAGAAGGCTGGAAAGACGGAGCCTTATCCTTCATCAGCACCGAAGGCAAGGAATTGGGCCAGATTTCACTCAGCTCAACAAGCGGAAGCCAAAGCATCCTCTTGCCCTACGGCCATGTTGACATCCAATGGATCAAACCCATCCAAAACATCGGACATTTGAGTTTTGTCATCAAAAATTCATCCAATCATAATGAAGTCGCATTTTCAGGGAGTCCAGCCGACCTTGACCCAGGCCTGTTCTTCATTGCCCACAACACTTGCGAAAAAGCCAACACCAATCTGAACGGCCCCGAAAACCTGAGCCTATCGCAATCGGGCAACAACATCTCCCTCTCTTGGGAACCGCTCTATAACAGAGAGGTCTACCATTATCAGATTTACCGCGACAACCTGCTTTTCGCCATAACGAACGCCACGAGTTTCAACTATACCGAAACCGTCGAGACTTTCCATAATTATTATGTAGCCGCTTTAACTGAAGATGGAGAGACCCATCCTTCCAATTTCTGCAACCTACAACCCGAATCAGAATATCCAAGTCCCACAAATCTGCGTTACGAGATGACGACCCCATCCAAGCCCAAAATCTCATGGGATGCCCCGCAAGGCGATAGTCCGAGAGGCTATATGGTGTATCGTCGTCCCAAAGGTGGGGAATTCAAACGTGTCAAACTGCTCACCGGAACCTCTTTCACCGACAATCTCAATTCGCAACCCGATTCACGATACGAATACGTCGTATGCGCTTGCTATACCACCAACAACTTCCCATCGGCCTATGCTTCATCGCAAGAGCATCCCGAACTGAATTTCATCGAAGTCAACAAGACCATCATCCCGCAGCATCTCAGATTTTTCATCCATGAGGGACGTGTCATCCTACAATGGGACGAAGCCACTATGGCCGAAAGATACAGCATTTATCGCAACGGCGAACGCATCGGACACAGCTCGGGGACAGATTTCATCGACTACTCGGCCAATGCCTCAGAGTCATACCATTACACCGTGACCGGACAAACCAACAACATCGAATCAAGCGCCTCCAACGAGGTCTATGTCGACTGGACGACTGGCATTAATGAACAAGGCAACCAACAAGACGTGAGCCTCTACCCCAACCCCACCGAAAGCAAGGTTTACATTGAGGCAGAAGGACTTCGCCAAGTTCGTGTCATCAACTTGATGGGACAAGAAGTGATGGACCAAACCGTAAGTGGCAACCGCTTCATCCTCGACCTTTCATCACAGCCTAAAGGTTGTTATTTCATCGAAACCTTGACCGAACAAGGCAGTACGACAACGAAAATCATGAAGTTATAATCTCACCAAATATGAAGAAATTTATGCAAATGGCAGCCATTGCGCTGCTGCTGGGCATAGGCTCAACGCTCATCGCCCAAGAAGCTGAAGAGAAAGAGCCTGTCTATCAAATCACTGAGACCGTCAACGTGAAGCACACGCCCGTCGACAACCAAGGTAGCTCGGGCACTTGCTGGTGCTTTGCGGGTATCGGATTCGTCGAAGCGGAAATTCTCCGCATCTACGGCAAGGAATTCAACCTCTCAGAAATGTTTGTCGTACGTAACGCTTGGACCGAAAAAGTGGCCAAATTCATCCGCATGCACGGCAACAACACCCTCAGCCAAGGCGGCGAGGTATGCGATGTGCTTTACATGATCGACAAATATGGCATGATGCCCGAGGCTGACTATAGCGGCAAGGTCATCGGAGAGGAGCGCCACATGCACGCTGAGATGAACGAAGTAATCAATGGCGTTGCCCGCGCCATCATCAAGAATGGCAACAAGAAAATCTCTCCTGCCGGTCCCAAGGCTGTGCAAGGCGTTCTGGATGCCTATCTCGGCGAAGCTCCGGAAGAGTTTACGGTGGATGGCAAGAAATACACGCCCAAGTCTTTTGCAGAGGCATACCGTATCGACCCCGCCAACTACATTGAAATCTGCTCCTTCACTACCGAGGAATACAACAAGCCCTGCATGGTCGAAATCCCCGACAACTGGACTTGGACCCCTGCCTACAACTTGCCTCTCGACAAGCTGATGGAAGCCGTCGACTATGCCTTAGAGCATGGTTACACCCTCGGTTGGGCGCAGGATGTCAGCAATAAGGGCTTCTCAGGAAAGAATGGCTTGGGCATCGTCCCCGAAGACCCCGAAAACGAAAAGCTTTGGGAAGAAATCGTCCCCGAAAAGAAGATAACGGATGAAGACCACCAAAGAGCCTACGACAACTGGGATGCTGGCGACGACCATAGTATGCTTGTCGTCGGTATGGCCAAAGACCAAAACGGCACTAAATACTACAAAATCAAGAACTCGTGGGGTGACAGAGGTCCTTACCAAGGCTATTGGTACTGCTCCGAACAATACCTGCGCCAATACACCATCTTCTTCACCCTCCACAAAGACGCCCTTTCAAAGGCCATGAGAAAAGATTTGGGGCTTTGATATGGTTTTCCTATTTTTGCAGCCATTATGACGGCCCTTCGACCCTTCGAGAGGCCTCAGGGGCCGCAGGCTCAGGGACCTTCGCGAGACAAAAACTAAGGTGCCTGAGTCCGTCGAAGGCCCGATCTCACAGAAAACAATTAAACAATTAAACAACCAACAAATAAACATCATTATGAAATTCAAACACTTATTAACCGCGACCGCCTTGATGCTCAGCATCAGCGTCGTTGCACAGCCTGAGGCTAAAAAAGACGAAGCCAAGGAAGATGAAGGCTTCAAGTTTACCACGGTGAAGGAGCTCCCTGTGACCTCCATTAAAGACCAAAACCAAGCTGGTACCTGCTGGTGCTACAGCTCATTGGCATTCTTTGAGGCCGAGCTGCTCCGCATGGGCAAGCCCGAGTACGACTTCTCAGAGATGTACATCGTTTACAAGACCTACCTCGACCGTGCCGAGGCTGCTATCCGTACCCACGGCGACGTGTCGTTCTCGCAAGGTGGTTCCTTCGGTGACGTGCTGTATGCCATCAAGCATTACGGTCTCATTCCCGATGAACTGATGCCTGCCGGTGCCATGCACGGCGATTCTTTGTCGAACTTCAACGAGCTCTCAGCTGTCACCGACCCCTTCGTGGAAGGCGTCATCAAGAGCCGCAAGATCCAGATGGACAAGGACGGCAACCCCTTGTGGAAGAAAGCTCTCGCTGGCATTTACGATGCCTACCTTGGCGTTCCTCCGACCGAGTTCACCTACAACGGCAAGAAGTACACTCCTATGAGCTTCGCCGAGTCGACGGGCCTCAACATGAACGACTACATCAACCTGACTTCGTTCACGCACCATCCTTTCTATGAGCCTTTCGTCATCGAAGTGCAGGACAACTGGCGCTGGGGTCAGGCTTGGAACCTCCCCATCGACGAGTTCATGCAAGTGATGGACAACGCCATCGACAAGGGTTACCCGATTGCCTGGGGTAGCGACGTCAGCGAAGCTGGTTGGCTCCGTGGCCCCATGGCTGGCGTGGCAGTGCTTCCCGACCTTGAAGCCAAAGGAAAAGACCTCGCTGGTAGCGACATGGCCCACTGGCTTGGAATGAGCGCCGCCGACCGCAAAAAGGAAGCCCAAAACGGTCCCACCCCGCAGAAGTGGGTCACCCAAAAGGAACGTCAGATTGCCTACGACAACTATGAGACAGGCGACGACCACGGTATGCTCATCTACGGCACCGCCAAGGACCAAATCGGCAACGAATACTTCATCGTGAAGAACAGCTGGGGCGACGCTGGCCAATACAAAGGCATTTGGTACGTCAGCAAGGCTTTCGTCCGCTACAAGACCTTGAACATCGTTGTCCACAAGGACGCCCTGCCGAAAGACATCGCCAAGAAGCTTGGCATCAAGTAAGCCATTGGTTTTAAAACACGAAAAAAGGGAGAGCTTTTCGATAGGCTTTCCCTTTTTTACTATGGCTTATGGCCTATGACTATGGCTCACTTCATCCAAGGTGTGAATACAGAACTATTTGGTGAAGCGAGCCATAAGCCATTGTCATTGGCCTTTGCCAAAAGTCACTTCCTAATCTGCTCGAAGCCTTTACCGTAGGCGCCCATCACAGTGTTCATCGTCATGAAAGCCTTGGGGTCTTCTTCCTTCACAATACGCAAAATCATCTGCGACTCGCGCTTGTGGGCCACCACCATCAGGATGGGGCCTTCGCGCTTGGTGTACCAGCCTGTGCCATTAATGACCGTCACGCCGCGCTGCATTTCGTTGACAATGCGGTTGGCCACCTTTTCGGGCTCCACTGTAAAGATGAAGGCCTGGACCGTCTGCTTATTGCCCGTCAGGACCAAGTCGATGCAATAGCTGCACACACCCATCACGACACAGCTGTAGATAAAGTCTTCCACCGTATTACCCACGATGAAGCCGCAAGCGATGATGACAATGTCGAGGATGAGGATGACGCGCCCTTGCGAGATGTTGCGGTATTTACACACAATCATGGCGATGATGTCGGTACCACCCGTGCTGCCCCCTTGTGTGAAGGCCACACCGATGCTCAAACCCGCCAAGCCGCCACCAAGGATAGCCGCCAAGAAATGATCGCTGACGAAAGGCTGCATCTCGCCTGCCATCATCGGGTCAGTAATGAAATGCTGGAGCAACGACATGAACACCGAAGCCATGACAATGGAATATGCCGTCTTGATGCCGAATCCCACGCCGATAATTTTCAATGCAATGAGTAGCAGAATAGCATTGATGACGAACACGGTAATACCCGTGGAGAGGCCTGTGCCCCAATACACCAAAGCCGCGATACCGCTCACGCCGCCGCCCATAAGATGGTTCGGGATGAGGAAGGCCGTCCACCCCAAACACATGGTAAACAACGCAAGAGTGATGATAACGTAACGTTTCACCTCTTCTAAAACTTGTTTTTTGGATGCTTTCATAATGAATCAGTTTTGTTGGGACAAAAGTAGAGATTTTTTCCTTTCCATAAAAAAATGAAAAACGACATTATTAATTCAGTTTTTTAGGTATTTTTGCGACATTAATCAAAATGTAGTTTAGTTTTAAACAGTTACTTATGAAATTGAGATTCTCCCTTTTCTTCGTTTTGGTGGTTATGTTGCTGGGTCACGTATCCGCTAAACCTGTGGATGAAACAACAGCTTACACCGTTGCATCCCATTTCTATGCCATGAAATTCAACCATGCGCCCGAATCATTAACTCCCACTATCGTTTACACGGCGCCTTCGCTCCGCGGCGAAAATGGCTCAGGCCCCAGTTTCTATGTCGTCAATTTCGATGCTGAAGGCTTTGTCATCGTAGCTGGCGACGACAGGGTGCAACCGATTTTGGCTTTCTCCAATGAAGGTGCCTTTGTCGCCGAAAACATGCCCGCCCATATTCGCTTTTTCCTTGATGGATATAGCGAAGAAATCCAATATACGGTTGATAACCAACAATATGCCAACAAAACCACCCAACAACAATGGGAGACATTGCTTTCGGAAGTCATCCCTGCACAAAAAGACGGCGATGTGATAGTTGGTCCGTTGCTTGGAGACAACAAATGGAACCAAACCAAGTATTATAACGACCTTTGTCCTGCCGATGCAAGTGGCAACTCTGCTTACGGCGGTCACGCGGCTGCGGGTTGTGGTGCCATTGTCATGGGTCAAATCATGCGCTATTGGCAATTTCCAACCACAGGCAAAGGGAGCCATTCCTATAACAGCAACAATTATGGCACGCTTTCCGCCAACTTCGGCGCAACGACCTACGATTACGCGAACATGCCCGACAGGCTCACCGCTGCCAGTCATCCGGATAGCTGCGTGTTGTCCGTGGCCACTTTGCTGTACCACTGCGGTGTTGCCGTCAACATGAATTACGGCCCTTCAGCGAGTTCGTGCAACTCCAACAAGATTGTATCCGCCCTCCCAAACTATTTCCGTTATCCCGCCACGGTGCGTTACATTGAACGTGGAAGTCTTTCTTTAGCAACATGGCTCAATTACTTGAAAGGTGAACTCGACGCGCGCGCACCCTTTATGTACGGCGGAAGCGGAAACTATGGCGGACATGTTTGGACTTGCGACGGTTACCGTGACGACGACTATTTCCATTTCAACTGGGGCTGGGGTGGACAGCAAAACGGCTACTTTGCGCTCACCAACTGTAGCTCATACGGATTCAACAGCAACCATGCCATCATTATTGGCATCCGCGGTCCAGAGCTGCCGCCTGACGCTGTCGGAGAACATAATGAAGAAAACATCAAGGTTTTCCCCAATCCCTCCAATGGCACTGTGTATGTTTGTACTGAATCAGAACCAGTGTTAGAAATGCAAGTTTTTGACCTGTTCGGAAGAATGCTTCCCAATGAAAGCGTAGGTAAAAAAGAGTTTTCCGTTGACTTAACGGGTTATAATGCAGGGATTTACATGCTTCGTTTGGTCACTGGCAATGGCGTCAAAACAAGCAGAATCGTCAAAAACTAAAATCTACTATTACACTATGAAAAGAATCTCCTTCATCATTGGTTTGTTGTTACTTATGAGCTTGGGGGCATTATGCCATCCTGTTAGCCCTACAAAAGCCCAACATCTGGCCGAAACGTTTTGGCAACAAAGTGGCTGTGCAGCCCGAAGCGGCCTTTCCGCCAACACACTTGAAGACATCACCGCACAGACAGGGTTTTCCCACCTATACATTTTCAGCAATGCCGGCGGTTTTGTCATCCTTTCGGCCGATGATTGCGCCAAACCCATACTCGCATATTCCACCAGCAGTAGCTTCAATCCAGAAAATATCCCTTCTGCCGTAAGAGATTGGCTCTTCACTTACGACAGCAGAATTGAAAGCGCTATCAACCAACATCTTGAAGCGACACCAGAAATCGCTGCGCAATGGGAAATGATGCAGTCGGGGCATTGGAGAGATTCGAAAAACGCACAAACCGTTGCTCCAATCATCACCGCCAAGTGGGGACAAGGTTCGCCTTACAATGCGCTCTGCCCTCCCAACACACCTGTGGGCTGCGTGGCCGTGGCGATGGGACAAGTGATGCACCACTGGAAATATCCAGAGCATGGGGTCGGCTCACACTCGTACACCTACAATGGTATCACACATAATGTCGACTTTTCGAGCGCGACCTACAACTGGGATGCCATGCCGAACACTTGTAGCAGCGCCAACAACGCCGTTGCAACACTGCTTTACCACTGCGGTGTCGCCATCGAAACATGGTACACGTCTTCCATTTCCTCCGCGTATGTGCTCTATTCTCCAGCGCACCCCTTCAATGCGGAATCAGCGTTGAAAGAAAACTTCGGTTACAGTAGCGATGCGCATGGCGAGCTTCGTTCCCGCTACGACAAAGAGACCTGGATGGCTATGCTGAAAAGCAATTTGGAGGCAGGGATTCCTATCATCTACAACGGGTTCAACTCCTCATACGCAGGAGGGCATTGCTTCATCTGCGACGGCTACGACGCCAACGATTTCTTCCATTTCAACTGGGGATTGAAAGGCAATTACGACGGCTATTTTGAAATTGACGACATGACCCCGTCGAACCAAAACTTTTCATACAACCAGGGCGCCATCCTCGACTTGGTTCCCGCCACCGATGGTATTGTAGATAATTCGACCCAAAAGCTCCTCGTTTATCCGAATCCTACCACTGGAGTTTTCACCATCGAATGGAAAAATACGAACCTTGATGCTTGCGCTTTTCGCATTTATGATGTATTTGGCAAATTATTGATTTCAAATAATTTAACAAAAGAAAACAGCACCATCGATTTGTCCAGTCAGCCCGATGGCATCTATTTTTTCCAACTGATTGAAGACGGAGGAAACACTGGTTTTCAGAAGATAGTTAAGGTCAAATAATCGGGTTTTGGAGTTCTTGTTATAATACAGGACACGAAAGCCTTAGGGGAAGAGTAAAATTGAAACAATCATTTTCTTTCCCTATTTTTGTGTCGCCCATGTCACAAAAGGGCTATCTCATTCGTCTTGTTATTGTAAAAGCTCCCAAGATGGACCCCGAATTTGAAAAGACATATCGAGACCACTACCCGAAACTGTTCAGGATTGCGGCCAAGATGCTGCAAGACCCAGAGGGCGCAAAGGATGTCGTACAAGACGTGTTCACGGCGTATTATTTCGCGATGAGCAACGAAAAAGTCATTCGCGACACGAAAAACTGGCTCGTCAGGAGTACCATCAACAAGGGAATCGACTACAAACGGAAAACGGCAAGGACCGTCACGATGGAAAAACCTATTTGCGAAACAGGTGAGCAAACGCTTGACGAGGCTTCCGATATCCTCAATGCGATAACTCATCTCAACGAGAAGGAACAAACACTTGTCGTGCTTTACAGCGAGGGCTATTCCTATAAGGAAATCGCGGAAATGACGGGGCGCAACCTGCCATCCATCGGGAAAACCTTGTCAAGAATCATGGAAAAAATCAAAAACCACCTGCTATGAAACACTTGAATGACAAAACGATACAAAGCTATATCGACAATGAATTGCCGGAAAGCGAAAAGAAAATGGTGGAAATGCACCTTGGAGAATGTCCATCGTGCAGTCAAAAAATTGAAGAACAACGCGCTTTCACCGAAAAACTGAAGAACTCGATGGAAACCTTGGCTTCAGACAACGTCGCGGTGCCAGAATTCAGTTTCGGGAAAGCAACAAGGCCAGAAGTAAACGTTAACCGAATCGTCCTCATCTCCTCTTTGGCAACGGCTTGTTCTATTGCACTTATCGCAGTGCTAATCAATCTGTTGTCGAAGCCCAAACCAACTGATTACATCTTCGACTTTTACACCATGGAAGATTATGACGCCAACAAGCCTTCTGCCGAACAGGAATTTGCCGAGTTCAAGATGCATTTACAAACAGAAGAAACAGGTATTAACCTTTAAATATCAAAGCCATGAAGAACTTATTTTTAATCATTGTTTTGGCCATTGCAACTTGCTTTCAAGTTGATGCGCAGGTGATTCAACTCGTTCCCGACGAAACCTACGGTCAAGGGAACAACTGGGACAAAATCTTTGACACGTATTATGACACCTTAGATGGTCGTCCCTACGGATTACGGAAGCAACTTGTCGTTTTCGATGACGGCAAAGCCATGGTCAGCCATGCCACGAGGAACAGGTATTCCCTATTCGATGCAAACGGCAAATTCCTGAAGGATATCACCTTGTACTTCGCTGACAAAGGCAAGAAGCCGCGCAACCTCCAACCCGTGGAAGGAAAGTTGGGCAACTTGTATTTCACTCGAGCCAACAACACAGGCGACATTTATCTGTTTGACAACAACGGGTTGATTGTCAAAGAATTGAAAATCAAATACCAAGCTTTGGAAATGCTAGCATTGAACGACCACCATATTGTCATTATTGGAGGTACATCATGGACAAAAAAATGGAGAAACCTTGTATCCATTTTGGATACAAACACAGGCAAAGATAAAATCCTTTGCGATGTATTTGAAGACATGAACACAGACCTCAAAGACAAAGGCTACTTCATTTACACAGAAAGCAAAAGGAACGACATGAAAGGCCGGTGGCAAATCGCGAAAGTCAACAACAAACTCATCGTTACAAACCCGATAGATGGGCTGGTGAGAACATACGATTTCAACGGCAACAAGATTTCGGAAAAGCTCTTGGATTGGGAACCGCAAACCCTTTCTGTTAAAGAACAGATTGCTTTGCAAAACGCACGGATAAAAGATTTGAAAGATGAGTTACCAAGGGAAACCGAGGAGAGAGTGCTTCGATATTACAACGATCTGATTACCTATTACGAAAATGGCATCCCACACATCAAGGAGTCTATCAATATGGGGTGGTTCACTATGGCCATCAAAGGCAACGACGACAACATCCTTTTCTTTGGCGATGCCGAGGTGGCAGGCCAAAATACATTCCGCGTCTATTCGGTCAGCAAGGGGCAAAGCATTTCGACAGGCTCCTTCCAATGCGAAGACTACGACCTTGCCCTAACGAAAAAGCGCTTCGTGTGCCACAATGGGTTTTACTATGGCATTCAGGTGCTGAAGAATTGTGATGGCATGCCGCTGAGGTTAGTGAGGTTTAGAGCAGAGTGAGAGATGCGTCATGGGCGCGATGACCTTGCTATTTAAAGAAAAAAGTCAGCCATTTTCGAAAAAAAAGTTGAAAATGGCTGACTTTGTGCATTCTTTTCTACCAGCATGCTAACAATGTGGATGGAACGAAAAAAATAATATTGCTGTCCGCTAAAAGTCAAAGAGTAGTAGATGACGGGGTCGGAAAGCCAATAAATAGGCGATGAGGAAGGTTGCTTGGAAAAGTAAGCCCCCCTCAGTCAAACAGGGTCGGCTCTGGGGGTGA
>JAEEGJ010002290.1_pt1 | contig 110422 bp, 105 predicted proteins | sample 8958761 | NCBI WGS metagenome assembly JAEEGJ01 (sample SAMN16246546, study PRJNA631951) | gut metagenome | biome: gut microbiome; feature: rumen; material: RS-attached | host: Bos | place: Iran: Karaj | collected 2018-10 | reverse complement strand
TGACGGTAAAATGGAACTGATATGCAGTGACGGAGAGACGGCCACTTTCTGAAGACCGCCGCTGAGCAGGCTCAGACCAAAGAGGAAGAGCGTTACTGCCCCGAGCAGCGTTAGAATCTGGAGAATCATTCGGGAGTTTGGGTTTTATTACGCAAAAATAGCAAAAAACCGCAGTTTTTTATACCTTTGCAGCACTAACTAACCACATATGAACCATCGAGTCTTACTTTTCTCATTCCTGACGATGGTGCTGCTCTGTGCCTGTACCCGTAGCGAGTACGACGCGCCCGACGGCATCAACAAGGAAATGACCCTGTTTGGGGAAGAAATCTACCTTCCCATCGGCCAGGTCGGCCCCATCACGGTCAAAGACCTGCTCAGTTCCAACAAATCGATCGCACCCTTGATCGAGAGCCTCATGAAAGAGGAGCCCAACGGCACTTTCTATATCGAAAGCCAGGATCAGGTGTTCGCGGTGAATGCGTTCCGTGAGCTCATGGACATTCCCGATCCGACCCAGCCGTACCACTGGGACATCGGCTCGCAGTCCTGCTCCATCGCTTCGACGGCCGCCCTGCTGCGCATGTTCAACATCGGATTCATGAACCAGCGCGTGTCCCTCTACGCCACGAATCCGATTACGGCTCCGCTGACCCTGAATACCGACATCTGGGTCCGCTGCATGGACAACAGCTACAAGGAGACTTATTCGAAAGAATACAAGATGGAGGATTTCTCCCTCCGGAGCAGCTATTCCGCGACTTCTCTTTTCCAGTTGGACCTTCCCGTCGAAGTGACCGACCTGGTCACCAGCGTCGAGATGAATGACCTGACGCTGGACCTTCCGGCGAACGCCAAGGACCAGGTCCGCTCGTCGGATGATGCCAAGTTCTCTTTCTATACCACTTTCACCAGCAATCTCGCTCTCTCCGAGAAGTTCTCGCTCTCGCCGGCGTTCCCGATCTCGAAGCTGAACGTGCCCCTGGCCAAGTTCAAGCTGCACAAGTGCAGCCTGGCCTTCGATGTGGAGAATACGCTCCCGCTCGACGTGACGATCAAGAGCATCAAGCTCCGGGACGAAAAGGGGAACGAAATCAATGATGTCGTCTTCTCCTCGGACGTCAAGATCGTCGGCGGAAAGCCGGATGCAGCGACCGTGACCCCGGTCGTGCTTGAGGTGGAGGCCCTGACGGGGACCATCCCTGACATCCGTGAAGTCGTGATCGACCTGAAGTTGGAATACTCCAAGACGGCCGGCCTGGTCCCGCTTTCCTCCGCGATGGGTCTTTCGATTAAATCCGCTTCCGCTAAGCTCTTCGGTGGCATAACCCTCTTCGGCAAATGAAAAAGTTCTTACTCCAGATAGCGCTTTTCCTCAGCGCAGGGACGCTCCTGCATGCCCAGGTGTATCAGCAGGGTTTCTTCCTGAAAGACTACCGTCCCGTCTACCGCATCAATCCGGCCCTGTTCCCGGACAGCGATTTCATTGGCGGCTTCGAAGTGAGCCGCAACAAAGTCCTGAATTACGGTGTCTCCACGTTCTATTATCCCTATGAAGGAGGACTGGTGACGGGCCTGCACGAGTCCGTGTCTGCCGAAACGTTCCTGAGCGGGATCCCGGACATGGTTTCCCGCAATGCCGAGGTCGGCCTGAACCTGTTCTCCTACGGCATCCGGCGCGCTGACGCCTATCATTCCTTTGAAATCGGCATCCGGATCCCGAGCACGGTGTCGGTGCCCAAGGGTATTTTCGAACTCCTGAAGCTCGGTACGGTGAAGAACCAGTACGACCTGAGCAACTTCGGCCTCAAAGCCCAGACCTACATCGAACTGAGCTACGGCTACGGCCGCAAGCTCAGCGATATCGTCTCCATCGGCGGCCGGGCCAAGCTCCTGCTTGCGATGCACGGAATGTCCTATCGCTTCACGAGTTTCGACGTGCAGAAGTCCGACAATGGCTACACCATCTTCTCGACGGCGGAGCTGGACATGCCCAGCCGTTTCTACAAGGTCAACGCGATCCCCGGCCAGGACATCAATCTGTCGGACATCCGTTCTCACTATGTGTTCCCGCTACCTACGGGAGGTGGCGCCGCTTTTGATCTGGGCGTAGCCGTCACGCCCAGCGAGTACCTGACCCTGTCCGCTTCGATCCTGGATCTCGGCGGCATTGCCTGGCACTACGGCAACGCGGCCGTCTCCTCCGGCTATCTGCATTTCGACGGCCTGGACCTCGCGTATGAGGACCTGAACAAGAATGGCCTGACCGAGAAGGTCAAGGAAATCGGGAAGAAGTTCCTGGATGGCCTTCGCCCGCGCCTGCGCTATAATCAGTGGCGCTTCGAGGCACTGCCGTTCACGGCCAACCTCGGCGTCCGCTACACGCTCCCGAACTGCGAGCAGTTGCGCATCGGCGCGATCGCGCAATACACGAATTATCGCTATAATCCGTACTGGGAAACGCGTTTTGGGGCGGATTACACCCCGCTTGACTGGCTGGATCTGACGGCTTCCTTCGGCCGCGGTACTTACGGCTTCCTGTACGGAGTCGGATTCTCCGTCCATGTGTCCCGCTTCCAGGTGTATTTCGGCTACGAGCACGGCACGTGCGGCACCCAGAAGGGTTCAGCCGACGCGATCGATCCCACGCACAAGAGCTGGTCGCTGGGTCTTACCTACGATTTATAGGGGAGGGCGCTGGTCTCTCCGGCGATCCAGACAATGTCACCGACCCCGAACCGGTAATCCGGTTTGGGGTTTGTGATAAATTCCCCGTTGTGCAGGACGCTGATGACCATGCAGCGGTACTGGCGCATGTTGATCTCGCGCAGGAGCTTCCCATTCATGAAAGAATCCTCGTCGAGCGTGATCGGCGCTACCTCGAATTCCTGCTCTTTGAGCGGGGTGGGCTGGGTGTCCGACTTGGACAGCATGGCGCGCAGCGCGTCGATCTGGGTGGTCGTACCGACTGCCAAAAGCTTGTCGTAAGGGAAGATACGAATGTCGCCGGACGGGATGGTGATGCTCTGCGTGCCGCGTTGGATCTTGATCAGGTTCGCACCCGTCTCGGCGCGGAAGGGGATCTCCTTGAGCTGCTTGCCGACGAAAACGGAGTCGGGCGAGACGTCCAGCAGCTCCAGGTGTACGTCGTAGCCGACCATTTTATTGCGGACGGAGTTCGTGATCGGGTGGCGTTTGCGCTCGGCCTCCTCCTTCTCGTTGAGGTTGCTTAGGAACCTTTGCTCCAGGGCCGAGTAGCGGTGCATGGTGCTTCGTGCGGAAATCACGAAGACGAGGCCGCCGATAAAGATGAGTACGATTGCCCAGCCCGCCAGCTCGAAGTGGTTGGCAATAACGCTGAGGATCATGGAGATAGCGATGAAAGTGCGGGTGAGCACGAGCCCCGCGAGGGGCCATTTGTTGCTGTTCTTTTCAGCCAGCAGTCTGGAGGCGTGGGCGTTGATGGAGCCGGAGCTGATGGCCATGCCGTAGAGGAAGGGGGACATCGCGAGCAGCGTCACGGCGACCACGGCGAGGTTGTGGATGAACGGACTCCAGTCCGGGAACAGGCGTGTGGCGAGCGGCTCGAGGAATTGCTTGGAGCCGATCATGATGGCGATGAGGACCACGCCGTAGAGCACGATGCGCAGGAAATAGGCGCGCAGCAATTTTTTCCACTCGCTCTGTTCGACGGCCGTCGAGCGGGATTTCTGCTCCGGCGCGTCCAGGCGGGCGATCCACTTCTCCGGAAGGAGCTTGAGCAGGCCGCCGTAGGCCGGCTCGGCCAGCTTGATCATATAGGGCGTGGTGAAGGTCGTGATGACGGACACGGCGATGATGACCGGGTAGATGAACTCCCGCATGACGCCGAGCGTCACGCCTACGCCTGCGATGATGAAGCCGAATTCGCCGAGCTGGGCGAGGCTGAAGCCGGTGTGGACGGCATTGCGCAGGCCACCGCCGGTCATCAGGATACCCGCTCCTGCGAATACGATGTGGGTGAGCATCACCAGCAGCGTGATGATGAGGATCGTGGGCCAGTGTTCCGCGATGACGGCCGGGGCGACCATCATACCCACGGAGACGAAGAAGATAGCGCCGAACAGATCTTTGATCGGGGCGACCAGGTGCTCAATATGCTCGCTTTCAATGGTCTCGGCGAGGATGGAACCCATCACGAAGGCGCCGAGCGCGGAGGAGAAACCGACAGCTTCCGCCAGCGCGACCATGCCGAAGCACAGGCCGATGCTCACGATGAGCAGGATCTCATTATTGAGGAAGCGGCGCGCCCGCTGGAGGATGGACGGAATCACGTAAATACCCACCAGGAACCACAGGATAAGGAAGAAGGCCAGTTTGCCCAGGTTGAAGAGCATCTCCCCGCCGGCGAACTGGTTGGAGACCGCCATCGTGGACAACAGGACCATGAGCAGGATCGCGATCAGATCCTCGACCACGAGCGTACCGAACACCATTCCGGCCCAAGGCCGGCCCTTCAGGCCCATATCGTCGTAAGATTTGAGGACCACCATCGTGGAGGACATCGACAGCAGGCCGCCCAGGAAGATACTCTCCATGGTCGTCCAGCCCATGGCCTGGCCGGTCACGAAGCCTAGTACGAACACGCCCAGGAACTTGCTTCCGGCCGTGACGAGGGCGCTGCTGCCCACCTTGAGCAGTTTCTTGAAACTGAACTCCAGACCCAGACCGAACATCAGGAAGATGATGCCGATCTCCGACCACTGGTGGACCGTCTCTTCAGAGCTGATCCCGGGGAACCAGGAAATGTGCGGGCCGACGAGGAAACCGGCCAGGATGTAGCCCAGGATAAGCGGCTGCTTGAGGGCCTTGGATATGATGGTGAAAGCGCCGGCGGAAACGAGTATGACCGCCAAGTCGCGCACAAGGTTTAATTCTTCGGACATATGTAGGGCAAATTTACAAAAAAATACCTAATTTTATAGACTAAAACCATACAATGCAATGAGAAAACCATCTTTCGTCCTGTTGCTTGCGGCCGCCTTAACCCTGGTCGCCTGTACGGATAAACCCTATGAAATCAAGGGCGGACAAGTGACTGTCCGCGTCGCAGACCCGCTTCCTGGCGGTGCGTCTGTTGTGCGCCTGCAGCTCTGCGGGCCTGAATTGATCCGCGTGTCGGCCAGCCCGGACGGGGCGCTGCACGACCGCGCCAGCCTCGTGGTGGTGCCGCAGACCCGTTTCCGGGATTTCAAGGTCTCCGAGGAGAATGGGGAAGTGTGCGTCCGCACGTCTGCGCTGACGGCTGCCGTCAGTCTGGAGAATGGCGCCGTCCGCTTCCAGGACGCGGCCGGGAATGAGCTCCTGGGCGGCTCCCGCATGGCTTTTACCCCTACGGAAGTGGAGGGCAAGTCGGCTTTCTCCACCCGCGTGAGCTTTGATTCTCCCGCCGACGAAGCCTTCTACGGCCTGGGCCAGCACCAAAGTGGCGAGCTGAACCACAAAGGCCGCAGCGAGGAGCTTTTCCAGTACAATACGAAGGTCAGTCTGCCGATGGTGGTCTCCACGCGTGGCTACGGCCTGCTCTTCGACGCCTATTCCTACAGCCGCTGGGGCAATCCCGAGCCGTTCCGCCAGCTGGGCGAGCTGTTTACCCTGTACGGAAAGGACGGCAAGACGCCGGGCCTGACGGGTACGTACACGCCGATGCGCGGCAATGCGTTGGTCCGCCAGGAAGACAGCCTCTATTTCGAGAACGAATGGGCTATCCGTAACCTGCCGCAGGTCCCCCTGCAAGGGGCGCAAGTTGTCTATGAAGGCTTTATTGAAGCATCGCAGGCGGCTGATTATCAGTTTATTCAATACTATGCCGGCTTCCAGCGCACCGTGATCGGCGGGCAGGAAGTGATGGCGCGTCGCTGGCGCCCGGCGTGGAATCCCAACAGCTACAAATTCTCCGTCCACCTCGAGGCCGGGCAGAAGGTGCCCGTGCGTGTGGAGTGGGAGCCGGACGGCGGCGTGTCCTACCTGGGCCTGCGCGTTGCGCCGCTGCAGGCGGAAGGGGAGGCGGAGCGCCTCTCGTTTGCTTCCGAGTTCGAGCCGCAGCTGGACTTCTGGTTCATCGGCGGCGGCAGCCACGATGCCGTGATCCGCGGCTACCGGCAGCTGACCGGCAAGGCCCCCGTGATGCCCAAGTGGGTGCTGGGTTTCTGGCAGAGCCGGGAGCGCTACAGCACGCAGGATGAGCTCGTCGGCACGCTCCGTCAGTTCCGCGAGCGCGGCATTCCCGTGGACAACATCGTCCAAGACTGGCAGTACTGGCTGGACGGCCAGTGGGGAAGCCACGAGTTCGATCCCGCCCGCTATCCCGATCCGGAGAAAATGCTGGACGACGTGCACGCGCTGCACGGCCGCTTTATGATCAGCGTCTGGCCGAAATTCTATACCAATACGGAGCATTATCAGGAACTGAAGGCCGCCGGCTATGCCTACACGCATGCCGAAGAGGACGGCCTCGTGGACTGGCTCGGCCATCCGCAGAGCTTCTATGACGCCTACGCCGAAGGCGGGCGCAAGATGTTCTGGCGGCAGATGGACGAGACGCTCTACAGCCGCTACGGCCGCAAGATCGACGCCTGGTGGATGGACGCCAGCGAGCCGAACCTGCGCGACTGCCTGCCGATGGACTATTTCAAGTGGCTGATCAGCCCAACGGCGCTCGGCCCTTCGACCGAATACCTCAATGCCTACTCGCTCGTCAACGCCGACGCCATCTACAACGGCCAGCGCAGCGTGGATCCCGACAAGCGGGTCTTCCTGCTGACGCGCAGCGGCTTCCCGGGCCTGCAGCGCTATTCCACGGCCACGTGGAGCGGCGACATCGGCACTTCCTGGACCGATATGCGCACGCAGATGGCCGCCGGCCTGAATTTCTGCATGAGCGGCATCCCGTTCTGGGGCATGGACATCGGCGGTTTCTCCGTGATGAGTAAGTTCAACAGCCCGGCGAATGCCGGGGAATGGCAGGAGCTCCAGACGCGCTGGCACCAGTTCGGCACCTTCGTGCCGCTGTTCCGCACGCACGGCCAGTGGCCGCAGCGCGAGCTCTGGAACATTGCCCCGGAGGGCTCTCCGGCCTACGAGAGTATCCTCTGGTACATGCGCCTGCGCTACCGTCTGATGCCGTATCTGTACTCCTTGGCGGCCGCCGTGAGCTTCGACGACTACACGCTGATGCGGGCGCTGCCGATGGACTGGCCCTCCGATCCGGCGGTCCGGGACCTGGACGACCAGTGGATGTTCGGCCCGGCCCTGATGCCTTGCCCGGTCAGCGAGTATGGTGCCCGCAGCCGCGAGGTCTATTTCCCCGAAGGGGGCTGGTATGATTTCTATACGGGTAGCTTCCAGAAAGGCGGCTGCTCGCGCACGGTGGACGCGCCCTACGAGCGCATTCCGCTCTTTGTCCGCGCGGGTTCCATCATCCCGTTCGGTCCCGAGATGCAGTGGTCCGACGAGAAGCCGGCGGAGGATATCCGTCTGTATGTCTATGCCGGTGCGGATGCGGAGTTTACGCTCTACGAGGACGACGGCCTGACTTTCGCTTATGAGAAGGGCGCCTGTGCGCGCATCCCGCTCCGCTGGAACGAAGAGACGCGCACCCTGACGATTGGGGAGCGCAGCGGGTCCTTCCCGGGCATGCTGGAGCAGCGCCGCTTCACCGTCGTGGTCGTGGATCCGGCGCACCCGCATGCGTACGATCCCGATGCGGAAGGCGTTGTGCTGGAATACAATGGAAAAACAATTAACCAAAACCTTTAGAATATGACATCTAACCTGATTGCGAAGCTGTCTTCCTTCGCCCTGGGCCTTGCGTCCCTCGCCGCCTGCAGCGCTCCTGCCGGCAAAGTGAATCCCGCCATCGCGCCCGATCCGGACGTGGAGGCAAAAGTAGAAAAGGTCCTCAAGGGGATGACCCTCGAGGAGAAAGCCGGACAGATGGTCCAGATCTCCATCCTGCAGGTGCAGGACGAGACCGGTGAGAACCTGGACCGGGCCAAACTCGAAAAGATTATCGGCGACTACAAGGTCGGTTCCATCCTGAACGTGCTGAACGACCGGGCGCAGAGCCGCGAGAAGACGGCGGAGCTCGTTCGCCAGATGCAGGAAGTGTCGATGGAGAGAATCGGCATCCCGTGCATCTATGGCCTGGATATGATCCACGGCGCCACGTACCTGACCGACGGTACGTTCTTCCCGCAGGAGATCAACCTGGCCGCCACTTTCAACCGCGACTTTGCCGCTGAGATGGGCCGCATCATGGCCTATGAGACCCGTGCCGCGCAGACCCCGTGGGTCTTCTCCCCGGTCATGGACCTCGGCCGCGATCCCCGCTGGCCGCGCCACTGGGAAAGCTGGGGCGAGGATCCCTATCTGCAGGCCGAGATGGCCCGCGTGGAGACCATTGCCATCCAGGGCGCCGATCCCAACCACATCGGTTTGGAGAACGCAGCCGTGAGTATCAAGCATTTCATGGGCTACGGCGTGCCGCTGTCCGGCAAGGACCGCACCCCGGCCTACATCGCCGAGAACGACCTGCGTGAGAAGTTCTTCCGTCCCTTCAAGGAGTGCTTCCAGGCGGGCGCGCTGACTGCGATGGTCAACTCCGCTTCCATCAACGGCGTGCCGACGCACGCGAACTACGAGCTGCTGACCGGATGGGTCAAGGAGCAGCTCGGCTGGGACGGTATGCTCGTAACCGACTGGGCCGATATCGACAACCTTTATGTGCGCGATCATGTGGCCGCTGACAAGCGTGAGGCCGTGAAAATCGGCATCAATGCCGGTATTGATATGATCATGGACCCGTACGATCCGGAGTGCTGCAACGTGCTGGTGGATCTGGCGAAGAGCGGCGAGATCCCGATGTCCCGCATCGACGACGCCGTGCGCCGCATCCTGCGTCTGAAGGTCCGCCTCGGGCTCTTTGAGAACCCGACCTGGGATTATGAGTACCCGGACTTCGCCTCGCCGGAATTCGCGAAGCAGTCCTACGCTGCCGCCGTGGAGTCCGAGGTGCTGCTCAAAAACGAGGGCATCCTGCCGCTGAAGGGCACGGAGCGCATCCTTGTCACGGGCCCGAACGCCAACACGCTGCGCGCCATGAACGGCGGCTGGTCCTATACCTGGCAGGGTTCGGCGGACGATTTCGTGCCGCAGTACAATACCTTCCTGGAGGCGCTCCAGCAGCGCTTCGGCAAGGTGGTTTACGAGCCGGGTGTGCAGTATATCAACATTCCGATGGCTTGGGAGGCCGAGAACGCTTCCGGTATCAGCAAGGCCGTGGCCGCCGCCCGCGGGGTGGATGTGATCGTGGCCTGCGTGGGTGAGAACAGTTACTGCGAGACCCCGGGCAACATGGACGATCTGAACCTCTCGGCCAACCAGAAGGAGCTGGTGCGCCAGCTCGCCGCCACGGGTAAGCCCGTGATCCTGGTGCTGAACGAGGGCCGTCCGCGCATCATCGGCGACATCGAGCCGCTCGCCAAGGCGGTCGTGGACGTGATGCTGCCGTCCAACTTCGGCGGCGACGCCCTGGCGGCCCTGCTCGCCGGCGACGAGAACTTCTCCGGCAAGCTCCCGTTCACCTACAGCAAGCACATCAATGCCCTGCATACGTATGATTATAAGGTCTCTGAGCACCGCGAGGTGATGGAAGGCTCGTATAATTACGATGCTGTGATGGATGTCCAGTGGCCCTTCGGCTACGGCCTGAGCTACACGACCTTCGCCTACAGCAATATGCAGCTGGAAACGCCCGATACGTTCAAGGCTGGCGATGAGATCCGTGTGAGCGTCGATGTGACGAACACCGGCTCCCGTGCCGGCAAGGAGGCCGTGCTGCTCTACAGCTCCGACCTCGTGGCGTCCATCATTCCGGACGTGAAGCGTCTGCGTGGATTCGAGAAGATCGAGCTGCAGCCCGGCGAGACGAAGACCGTGAGCTTCACGGTGCCTGCCGAGGAGCTCGCTTTTGTGGGCAACGATGGCAAGTGGCGGCTGGAGGAGGGCGACTTCCGCCTCAGTTGCGGCGGCCAGGCTGTCCAGCTCCGCTGCACCCAGACCAGGGTCTGGAACACGCCGAATATTAACTAGTTGAAGTCCGGAATACCTGTCCCTCCGGGGCCCGTAGCCACCCTCGGCATAACCACCCCAAAAATCGGCAGATTTTCGGGGGCCCCGGCAGCCAACCCTTCGAGGGGCCCAACCGCCAGGTTGGGAGGGGTCCTGCGCAGCAGGACGGCAACCGGAGGGATAGGTATTCCGGACTGTAAAGAAGATAGATTAAGATGAAGATTGTATTTCTGGATGCGGCGACGCTGGGGGAGACCCCGCTGACTGAGATCGCCGCCCTGGGCGAGCTGGTCTGCTACCCGTTCTCCACGCCGGAAGAGGCGCTGGAGCGGGTGGGGGACTGCGACGTGTTGATTGTTAATAAAGTACGCGTGACTGAAGCGCTGCTCGCACGTGCTCCGCGCCTGAAGCTGATCTGCGAGGCGGCGACGGGCGTGAACAACATCGACCTGGAGGCCGCGGCGGCGCGTGGAATTCCCGTGAAGAATGCCGCCGGCTACTCCACCGAGGCGGTGGTCCAGTCCACCTTCGCCCACCTGCTGTCGCTCGCGGGCTTCTCGCCCTATTTCGACGACTGCGTGAAGAGCGGCCGCTACTCGGCGGGACGCATCTTCTGCGACATCTCGCACCCGTATCCGGAACTTGCCGGCAAGACCCTGGGCATCATCGGCCTGGGCACCATTGGCACGCGCGTGGCGGCCGTGGCGAGCGCCTTCGGGATGGAAGTCATCTATTACTCCACCTCCGGGACCTCGCACAACACGGATTATCCGAGCGTCCCGCTGGACGAGCTGCTCGCACGCGCGGACGTGGTCAGTGTGCACGCTCCGCTTAACGAGCGCACGAAGGGCCTGATCGGTGCAGCGGAACTCCGCAGGATGCGCCCGAGCGCCTTCCTGCTCAACCTCGGCCGCGGCGGCATCGTGGACGAGGCCGCCCTCGCCGCTGCTGTCGATGCCGGCACGATCGCCGGTGCGGCGCTCGACGTGTACGTCACGGAGCCGCTACCCTCCGAAAGCCCGCTGCTGCACGTGCAGCATCCCGAGCGATTCCGCTTCACGCCGCACACGGCCTGGGCGAGCCGCGAGGCGCTGCTCCGTCTGGTGCACCAGGTGGCCGAAAATATCCGTGGCACGGTTTTGGATTGTTAAATGTCCTGAAGAACAATTGGATATTAAACAATAAACTGTACTATTACCTAAAGAAAAGCGGACCCTGTGACAGGATCCGCTTTTTCTATGTAGCTCCGGGATAATGAGCGTTAGAACCAGAGGGATTTTTCAATGCGGCTAACGGCAATCACAGCGAAGAAGTTGGCCAGGCCGGCCAGGATGAGCGCAACGCCGATGAGCCCGCTGAGCGTGGCGGCAGTGACGTGCAGGTTCTGCATGCCGAAGATGCCGAGAACGGTGGCGCAGATGCCCAGGATGAGGATCAGCCACCACTGGGAAAAACCGAATTTCTTGTAGTCGAAGCTCTGGACGGCGACGCTGATGCCCTCGATGATTACCCAGATAGCGAAGATCATCGGCAGCGAAACGGCCGTACTGTAGAGGTTGAACAGGATGAAGCAGCCAAACAGGATGTCCAGCAAGGCGCTGAGCATACGGGTGCCGCTGAAGGGAAGGAAGGCCTGCGTCCGGAGGGTGAACACCATCTTCATGATACCTTCGACAAGCAGGGCGATACCCAGGATCTTCGCGGTGGTCAGCAGGGTCAGACTGGGGCTGGTGAAACAGTACACGCCCAGTGCAATGAGGATAATACCGACAATGCAGAGCCAGATTTTTTTACCGGTCTTCATTTTTTTTTAGATACTTGATGGTTATTTAATTTGTAGTGTTTATATCTGCGAATTTAGCAATTTTTTCATAAATATACAGGAGCCGCTGAAAAATAAATTAAAAACACTGGCATTATGGCCAACGGAAATTCATTCTGGTACCGAGTTCGTTGTTGGCGGACGCCGGCCTGGGGCTGGTGCATGGCCTCAGGAAAAATCTTATCGGTTCGAAAAAAGGCGAATAGCCTGAATTAGAACAGACTTCGATAGAGATTCAGCAGCCGCTCGTACCCGATGTGGAAGGGGACGAAGAGCGGTAAGAACATGTGCAGGCCGAAGCGCACGGTGTGTGCCCAGGCCTTGTCTTTCATGCTGCGCATGATGATCAGGTAGGGCAGAGAGATGGGCAGCGCGCCCACGGCGCAGATGGCGAAAAGGGGCAGGGAAAGCAAGGACAAAATCCAGCGCAGGCCCTTCCCGGGGCATTTGAAGGTCATCGGTTCGCCGATTAGCGCGAGGTCGCGGTTGCGCAGCTCCTCGCAGAGCTCGCGGTAGATCTCCGCCTCGGCCAAGCCTTCGCGGCGTGCGAATTCCTCGGCGATTTCCATCGGCTCGCCGATGCGCATTCGAACGCGGGTCTGGCCACGGAAGAAGTCCTCGTAGTTGGTGCCGATCGGAACGATGTAAACTGGCTTTCCAAGCTGTTCGGAGGCCATTTTCGCGATGCGGAAGATGCCTTTCTTGAGGGGCAGCATGCCCGGCGCGGGATGGTGCGTGCCCTCGGCGTACATGCAGAAGGGGACGTCGTGCGCCAGGCAGTCGATGATCTCTTCGAAAGTCTCGAAATTCTTGGCCACCTCTGCCAGGCCGTTGCGTTCGCGGGCGAGGGGAACGATGCGCAGCCAGCGCAGGATCTTGGCCGTTTTGGGGTTCTGGAAGATGTCCGAACGGGCGCCGAAGCCGATCAGTCCAGGAATCTGCAACTGGATCAGCGGGTCCATCAGCGTGGCGCAGTGGTTGGGCGCCAGCAGGACGGCCCCGCTGCGGGGAATGTTCTGCTGCCCCTCTATTTGGATAGAGCGGAGACAGGTCCGTGTGATGAAATCGACGTACGCGCGCGCGGGCCTGTACCAGCGATACTCCTCCCAGATTTTAGCCATTCTTCCTGGCCTTGCTGAATTCGTAGCGATTGAAGATGGTACTGACGGTCAAGCCACTGATAATGTGCCAGATGCCCCACCAGGCGGTGATCACGAGCGTGCCTCCGTGCGGCGGGAAGCCGGCGAAGAGGTTGGTGCCGAGCAGCAGGACAAGGCCCAGGCCGCTGTTTTGGATGCCGGTCTCGATGGTCAGCGTGCGGCGGTCCTTCTTCGGGACCTTGAAGGCGGAACCCATGCCGAAGCCGATGCTCAGGGCCAGCAGGTTGTGGATCAGCACGACCAGGAAGATGTATTTGACACACTTCAGGAAGGCCTCGATGTTGCCCATGAAGGAGAGTATCACCATGGCGACGAAGAAGATGATGCTGAACCACTGCATGGGTTTCTTCATCTTCTCGGCCGCTTTAGGGAAGTATCGGGCGGTCAGGATGCCGAGCGTCAGAGGGATACCTAATAATATAAAGATGGTCTTAAAGACATCCCAAAGGGGAATGGCGAGCTGCGGCACGTCGCCGGCGATTTCGGCGAAATGCAGATAGAGGTTGCCGTAGATCCAAAAATTGAACGGGGTCATCAGGATGGCCAGGGCTGTGCTGACAGCCGTGAGGCTGACGGACAATTCAACATTCGCCTTGGAGAGCGAGCTCATGAAGTTGGAGATGTTGCCGCCGGGGCAGGAGGCCACCAGGATCATGCCGAGTGCCATGGTCCAGCTGATCCAATGGCCGAAGGCCAGGGCCAGCAGGAAAGTCAGCAGCGGCAGCAGGATGAGCTGACAGCACATGCCTATGATAAGGGACTTGGGGTTCTTGAATACTTCGGCAAACATCTTGGGCTTGATGCCAAGCGCCACACCGTACATCACGAAGGCCAGGACGATGTTGATGGTATTCATGCCACCGGCGTTCAAGGTGACGTTAATTCCGTCAATAACTGAAGTGATTTCTGGACTCATAGTACACATTTGAATAGGTAAAGATAGGCAAAAAGCGACAAACTCCGTTCAAAATGCGGCAATAATCGGTCGAAAACCCTTTCAAAAATAATTTTCTTATCTATAACTCATTGAAAGTCAGTACTGATGTAAATTATTAAAAAATTTTCAAAAAAAATTTGCAGATTCGGTTTTTTGTAGTACCTTTGCACTCGGGTTGAGCAAGAGACCGTTCTGGCCCATCAACCTATTGGTTATTAGTTTTAGTGTTATTAATTATGTGGTTAGTATGAGTTGTTGCCGGGATGGTACCAACTCATTTCTTTTTATACCCATCCTGTTACGAACTAAGTGATTTATCAATATGAAAGCAATCAGCACTTCCAACGCTCCCGCCGCCATCGGTCCGTACAGCCAGGCTGTTGACAGTGGCGCCGGTCTTGTCTTCCTGTCCGGGCAGCTGCCCATCGATCCCGCCACCGGCGCATTCCCCGAAGGGGGCATCCAGGCGCAGACGAGCCAGTCCCTGCGCAACGTGCAGGCCATCCTCTCTGCCGCCGGCCTGTCCCTGGCCAACGTCGTGAAAACGACGGTTTTCCTCTCCGACATGGGCGATTTCGCTGCGATGAATGAGGTCTATGCCACGTTCTTCGCCGAGCCCTTCCCGGCCCGCAGTGCCGTGGCTGTCAAGGCCCTGCCCAAGGGGGCGCTGGTAGAGATTGAGTGCATCGCTGCGAAGTAGCTATGCGACGTATCTTGTTCATTCTGGCGGCGCTGCTCTTCCTTGCCGGCACTGCTGCCCATGCCCAGACGGTGAAGGCCTCGAACTACAGCACGCTGGGTTACATCAAATCCGACGGCACCATCCAGAGCAGTAACTACAGCACCATCGGCCACATCAAGTCTGACGGCACGGTGCAGGACGGCAACTACCGGACTGTAGCTTACCTGAAGGAAAACGGCACGGTTCAGGACGGAAATTACCGGACCATCGGCTATATCAAAGACGACGGTACCGTTCAGGATTCGTCCTACCGCACCCTCGGCTATGTCAAAAGCAATGGTACGGTCCAGGACTCGTCTTACCGGACCATCGGCTATGCCGAGGGTATCCCGGCCCGCTGGGCTGCCTACTATTTCTTTTTCCGCTGATTAACGATCGTAATCAGGCTTCAAAATAGAGAATTTCCCCGGTGACGGGGTGGCGGAAACGGAGGCTCTCGGCGTGCAGCCAGAGACGGCCTCCGTCTGCGCTTCCATAGAGGCGGTCGCCCTTGATGGGGCGGCCGAGGCCGTCGGCGTGGGCGGCGTGGACGCGCAGCTGGTGGGTGCGCCCGGTCTTGGGCGTGAAGCGGATATCGATCTGCCCGTCAGGGAGTTGCTCCAGTACTTCGTACTGGGTGACGGCGAGTTTGCCGTGCTCGCGGTCCACCATCTGCCGGGGGCGGTCGTAGTAGTCCAGGCAGAGGGGGAGGGCGATGGTGCCCTTGCGCGCATGGTCGAAGGGCTTGGACCCGGCGGCGAGGCGGGCGCGGTAGGTCTTGGTGGTTTCGCGCTCGGCGAACTGCCGCTCAAGCTCCGACTTGGCTGCCAGGTTGCGGGCGAAGACCATGACGCCGGAGGTGTCCATGTCGAGCCGGTGGCAGGAGTGGACTTCGCCGAAGCGCTCCCGGAGCCAGTCCAGCAGGGATTTGGCCCGCGTGCGGCCCGGCACGGAGAGCATGCCGGCGGGCTTGCAGACGACGAGGATGTCGGCGTCTTCGTGGAGGATGCGGGGCTCGCTGTCGGCGGTGTATTCGCGGTCGAGCGGGTTGGGCGCGACGTCCAGGCCTTCGAGCATGAAGCTCAGCAGGGGGCCGCATTTGCCGGTGCAGGAGGGGTAGAAACGGCCCTGTTCGCGGACTTCCGAGGCGGGGGAGGCGCCGTACCAGAATTCGCCCATGGCGATGGGCGTAAGATGATGGCTGTAAGCGTATTGCAGGAGCTTCGGGGCGGCGCAGTCGCCCGTGCCGCCGGGCGGAATGAGGCCGCGACGGGCGAAGACTTCGCGGATCGTGAGCGTCTCGCCGCGGGCGTTGCTGACGCGATACTGGTCGAAGATCCAGGCCTGCAGCTCCGCCGACGCCGCAGCGCGCTCCGGGCCGGCCGGCATGGCGGAGATTTCCGCCTCGCGCTGCCGGAAATAGCCCTCCGGCGCCGTCAGATCGTAGATCGGCGGCACGAAGCCCGGGAGCGTCGCCCGGCCCCCGACCGTCCCGCTGAACGCATACAGATAATCCTCCCGACCTGCCTCATCCTCTACCTTTAATACTCCCAGCATTTTGCCTTCCCGTAGTGCGGGCGGATCGCCGTTCGGGAGCTTGCCCCCGAAAACGTCCGGCTGCGCCGGACCCCTCCCACTGCACTTTGACCGTAGGTCTGCAAGCGAGCTTGCGCCCTCCGTCCAAAGTTCAGCGGGCCCCTCCCTCTTACGAAGCCGAGGGTGGCTACGGTTTTCTGGGGCAACTCCCGAATCGGCAGAAAATCCGCCCGCGTCTAAGCAGGCGATAAGACGGTTTGCCGCGGCGACGATGTCGGGCGCGGGAGTGTAGCAGAAAGGGTAGGTGAAGGGCGCGCGGGCCATTACACGAAGCGCTGCAGCGCGTGCCAGACCCGGTGCACCGGGAAACCCATGACGTTGTAGAACGAGCCCTCGATGGCGGAAATGCCCACATAGCCGATCCACTCCTGGATCCCGTAGGCGCCCGCCTTGTCGTAAGGTTTGTATTGATCGATATAATGGTCGATTTCCGCCTGCGTGAGCGTCTCGAAATGCACCTGCGTCGAAACGCTGAAGGTCTCCTCCCGCTCGCAGTCGCGGATGGTCACGGCCGTGACCACCTCATGCACGCGGCCGGACAGCTTGTGGAGCATCTGAACCGCCTCCTCGCGGGAATGCGGCTTGCCAAGTACCTCCTGATCAACGATCACGACCGTGTCGGACGTGATCAGCACCTCGTCCGCCGCTAGCGGCCGGTGGAAGCCGTGCGACTTGCCCGCGCTCAGCTGCACGGGCACCTGGTGCGCCTCCACGCCCGGCTCCAGGCGCTCCTCGAAAGTGTTGCCGGTATCGACGGTAAAATCGATATCCAGCCCCGCCAGCAGTTCCCTGCGGCGTGGCGAATTGCTGCCGAGAATGATCTTCTTCATGCTAAAAGATCTGGTCGAAATGGTCCTCGTCGAACACCCACGTGCCCTGGGCCTTCATGATCATCTCGATGCCCTCGCGGATGCAACCGCGGCCGCCCGGGCGCGTCGTCACATAGTCTGCAGCGGCTTTCGCCTCATCGACGGCGTCGGCCGGAGCGAAGCCGACCCCGCAGGCACGCAGCACCTGCGTGTCGGGGATGTCGTCGCCGAAATAGGCGACCTCGCTCGCATCCAGACCGTTGTGCTCGCAGAACTTGCGGAAGGACGCCAGCTTGCCGCGCACGCCGAGGAAGAGGTTCTCCTCCTTTACGCCCATGTGGATGCAGCGGCTGCGGAGGGGTTCCGTGTCGGCGCCGGAGATGATGGCCATGATGTAGCCCTGCTTCGCCGCATAGCGGGAAGCAAAGGAATCTTTGGCGTTGACAACGCGGAGCAGCCCCTCGGGGGTAGGCCCGAAGGGGATGATGCTGCCGTCGGTGGCCACGCCGTCCAGGTCGTAGGCGATGGCCTTGATTTTCTTGAGATTAAGATTTTGTGCCATTCGGTGCGAAGTCTCCCAGGTTGAACGTTCCCTTCTGCTCGGGCGCGTTGCCGAGGCTGATGGGCCCGAACTGGGCCTCGTAGCGGGAAATGTTGTCGTTTAGGGCATTGAGCAGGCGCTTGCAGTGCTCCGGCGTCATCACGATGCGGCTGCGCACCTCGGGCTTGGGCATCCCGGGCAGGACGGCCGCGAAGTCGATGATGAATTCGCTGTGCGAGTGGCTGATGATGGCCAGGTTCGAGTACGTGCCCTGGGCGACCTCCGGGCGGAGGTCAAAGTTCAGTTGTTTCTTTTCGTTGTCCATTGTCTAATAATTCGTTGCCTCCACCTGGAAATAGCTTTGCGGGTGGTCGCAGACCGGGCAGACCTCCGGGGCCTGCTTGCCGACGACGATGTGGCCGCAGTTGGCGCACTGCCAGATGGCGTCGCCGTCCTTGGAGAAGACTTTCTTGTCCTCGATGTTCTTCAGGAGCTTGCGGTAGCGCTCCTCGTGGTGCTTCTCGATGGCGCCCACCATCTCGAACTTCCGGGCGATCTCCTCGAAGCCCTCCTCGCGGGCCTCCTTTGCCATGCGGGCGTACATGTCCGTCCACTCGAAGTTCTCGCCCTCTGCTGCGTCCTTGAGGTTCTCGGCCGTGCCGGGAACGGCGCCGCCGTGCAGGTACTTGAACCAGATCTTGGCGTGCTCCTTCTCGTTGGCGGCCGTCTCCTCGAAGAGGGCGGCAATCTGGACGAAGCCGTCCTTCTTGGCCTTGGAGGCGTAGTAGGTGTATTTGTTGCGGGCCTGGGACTCTCCGGCGAAGGCCTCCTGAAGGTTCTTCTCGGTCTTGGTGCCGGCCAGGCTGCGCCCGGCGGGCTGGCTTGCGGCCGCGGGGGCCGCGGTGCCTTCGACGGGGCGGTACTGTCCGTCGCCGAGGATCTCTACGAATTTTTCCCGGGGCTGCTTGCAGCGCGGGCAGGTGGCGGGGGCGTCATCCCCTTCGTGGATATAACCACAGACGGTACATTTGAAACGTGCCATAATAAACTGGATTTAACGGGTTAGTGTTTGAAAGGGCAAGTTAGGAAGCTTTTTTGGAATAATCAAAGAAGGAATCAAAGCATTTCACGATTTTTTTGTGTATTTTTGTAGATTATGGAATTAAGTGCAAAATACAACCCCTCCGAAGTGGAGGATAAGTGGTACGCCTACTGGCTGAAAAACAGGTGTTTCCACTCCGAACCGGATCATCGCGAACCCTATACGATCGTCATCCCGCCGCCCAACGTGACGGGTATCCTGCACATGGGTCATGTGCTCAACAACACGCTCAACGACGTGCTCATCCGCAAGGCGCGCATGGACGGCAAGAACGCCTGCTGGGTTCCCGGCACGGACCACGCCTCCATCGCCACCGAGAACAAGGTGGTGGCGAAGCTCAAGGGCATGGGCATCAGCAAGGAGGACCTCACGCGTGAGGAGTTCCTCAAATACGCCTGGGAGTGGAAAGAGGAGCACGGCGGCATCATCCTGCAGCAGCTCCGCAAGCTCGGTGCCTCCTGCGACTGGGACCGCACCCGCTTCACCATGGAGCCGGCCCTGTCCGACGCCGTGATCGCCACTTTCTGCCATTTCTACAAGAAAGGCTGGATCTATCGCGGCGTGCGCATGGTCAACTGGGATCCCGTCGCTCTGACCGCTATCAGCGATGACGAAGTGATCCACAAGGACACCCAGAGTCATTTCTATCACTTGAAATATTACGTCTCCGACGGTCAGGGTAACCCGACCGACCAGTACCTCGTGATCGCCACGACGCGTCCGGAGACCATCATGGCCGACGCCGCCATCTGCGTGAACCCGGCCGACGAGCGCCATCACTGGCTGCGTGGCAAGAAAGTGCTTATCCCGCTGATCAACCGCGAGATCCCTGTGATCGAGGACGACTACGTGGAGATGGACTTCGGTACGGGCTGCCTTAAGGTCACGCCCGCGCACGACGCCCACGACTACGAGATCGGCCTGCGCCACAACCTCCCGATTCTGGACATCATCGATGACCACGGCAAGCTCAACGAGCAGGCGCAGATCCTCGTGGGCGAGGACCGCTTCGTGGCCCGCAAGAAGATCGCCAAGATGCTGGAGGAGTCCGGCAACCTGGTCAAGGTCGAGGAGTATGTCTCCCCGATCGGATACAGCGAGCGTACCGACGCCGTCATCGAGCCGAAGCTCTCCGCCCAGTGGTTCCTCAAGATGGATGACCTGGCGGCCCGCGCCCTGGACCATGTGGAGTCCGGCCGCATCAAGTTCATCCCGGACAAGTATCGCAATACCTACCGTCACTGGATGGAGAACGTGCGCGACTGGTGCATCTCCCGCCAGTTGTGGTGGGGCCAGCGCATCCCGGCCTGGTACCTGCCTGACGGGCAGGTCGTCGTCGAGGAGAATGCCGAAAAGGCCCTTGCAGCGGCACAGAAGATCAATCCGGCCCTGACGGCCGCCGACCTCAAGCAGGACGAAGATGTGCTCGATACCTGGTTCTCCAGCTGGCTCTGGCCGATCAGCGTGTTCGATCCCGAACTGCCCGGCCATCCGGAGCACAAGGCGAACGCCGACCTGTCCTACTACTATCCGACCAACGACCTGGTGACCGGCCCGGACATCATCTTCTTCTGGGTGGCCCGCATGATCATGGCCGGCGATGAGTTTATGCACAACGTACCGTTCCGCAACGTGTACTTCACGGGTATCGTGCGTGACAAGATCGGCCGCAAGATGTCCAAGACGCTGGGCAACAGCCCCAATCCGCTGGACCTTATCGAGAAATACGGCGCCGACGCCGTCCGTCTCGGCATGCTGCTCTGCTCTTCGGCGGGCAACGATATCCTCTACGACGAGTCCCAGGTGGAGCAGGGACGTAATTTCTGCGCCAAGATCTGGAACGCGTGGCGCCTGGTGAGCAGCTGGCAGGTGGATGCAAACGCCGCTCAGCCGGAGGCTGCCGCCGTGGCTGTGAAGTGGTTCGACAACCTGCTGTCCCGTACCATCGAGACGGTCGAGGATCATTATTCGAAATTCCGCATCAATGATGCCCTGATGGCGATCTACAAGCTCTTCTGGGACGACTACTGCAGCTGGTTCCTGGAGCTGGTGAAGCCGGAATACGGCAAGGCCGTCGACAAGGCGAGCCGCGACGCCGCCGTGCTCTTCTTCGAGAAGCTCATCAAGCTGATCCACCCGGTGATGCCTTTCATCACCGAGGAGCTCTGGCAGGCCATGGCGCCGCGCCGAGAAGGGGAGACCATCATGTACCAGGCGACCCCGAAGGCCGGCGCGTACGACGCCGCTTTCCTCTCCCGCTTCGAGCAGGCCCGCGAGGCGATCATCGCCATCCGTGCCGTTCGCGCGCAGAAGCAGATCGCTCCGAAGGAGACGCTGGACCTCTTCATCGACGGAGAGTTCACCGGCGAGCTGCTGCCCGTGATCCGCAAGGCGGCCAACCTCGGCCTGATCAAGGCCGGCGCAGCCGAAGGCGCTTCCGTGTCCTTCCTGGTCGGCACCATCAAGATGAGCATTCCGCTGGCCGGCTTCGTGAATGCTGACGAGGAGAAGACCAAGCTGGAGGCGGAGCTCGAGCACCAGCGCAAGTTCCTCGCGGGCGTCCGTGCGAAGCTCTCCAACGAGAAATTCGTCGCCCACGCTCCGGAGGCCGTGATCGCCGGCGAGCGCAAGAAGGAAGCTGACGCGCTGGCGCGCATCGAGGCCCTGGAGGCGTCGCTGAACAGTTTGAAATAACCTCCTACGCATATGTTGTTTTATCCGTTAGTTTTCGGACCCTGGGAGATTGTCCTCATTGTCCTGGTCTTTGTCCTGATTTTCGGCGGCAAGAAGATCCCCGAGCTGATGAAGGGCGTGGGCAAGGGCGTGAAGAGCTTCAAGGAAGGGATGAACGAGATCGAAGACCAGGTCAACCAGTCCGATCCCGCCAAACCTGCCCCCAAGTCCGACGAAACGCCGAAGTCCGAGTAAGTGGCGGAGGCGGGCGCTGAGAAAGAGATGTCCTTCTGGGATCATCTCGATGTGTTGCGCGGAAGTTTGTTCCGCGCGCTGGGCGCCATTTGTCTTTGCTCCGTGCTGGGCCTGGTGTTCCGCGAGTTCCTTTTCGACGGCATCGTGCTGGCGCCGACGCGCTCGGATTTCATCGTGTACCGCCTGCTGGGCTGGGGCTTCTCGATGGAACTGATCAATGTCGAGATCAGCGCCCAGTTCTTCGTCCACCTGAAAGCGGCGTTTGCCGTGGGCCTCATCGTGGCCTTTCCCTACGTCGTCTGGGAGCTGTGGCGCTTCCTCGCGCCTGCGCTCTATGAGCGGGAGAAGAAGGCCGTCCGAACGGCGTTCGGGATGTCCACGGGGCTGTTCTACCTGGGCGTGCTGGTCGGCTATTTCATCGTCCTGCCGGTCTGCCTGCAGTTTTTTATGAATTATAAGGTCAGCGACGCGGTCGCCAACACCATCACCATCGGCTCCTACATGTCGATGTTCTTCTCGATGGTGCTGCTGATTGGTGTCGTCTTCGAGTTCCCGACGGTCGTGCTGGTGCTGAACCGCCTGGGCGTCCTGGACCGAAGCGCGCTGCGCAAGGGCCGCCGCTACGCCGTCATCATCGTACTGGTGCTCTCCGCGCTCATCACGCCCTCCGACCCGTTTTCGATGTTCGTGCTGGCCATTCCGCTATATTTCCTTTACGAATTCTCCATTCTGTTATGCTCCAAGTTGGCCGAGAGTCCCGAAACGAACGAATAGCCTGCCTGAACTGGCCGGAAAGCTTCCCGTACTGCCCGGAGGTGTCGTTGGACATCTTCCACAGCGGGGGTGCACTCCATTTGCACTACCACGTGCAGGAGCAGGCGGTGCGGGCGTTTTGCGCGGCGGACCGGGAGCGGGTCTGGGAGGATTCGTGTGTGGAGTTCTTCTTCGCGCCCCGCGAGGACGGGATCTATTATAATTTGGAATGTTCCTGTACGGGGAAGATCTATCTTTGCCGCGGCACGGAGCGTCACGGCCGCGAAAGCCTTCCGGAGGCGGCGTATGCGGCCATTGCCCGGCGCGCCTCGCTCGGCACGGAGCCTTTCGGCCTGCGGGAGGAACCCACGGCGTGGGACCTGGCGCTGGACATTCCGGCCGCGACCTTTGGACTGGACAGCTTCACGGGCCTGCAAGCCCGCGGGAATTTTTATAAATGCGGCGACTCTCTTCCGGTCCCGCATTACCTGAGTTGGGCCCCAGTCGGCACGCCGAAGCCCGACTTTCATAGACCTGAATACTTTGAAAAAATATTGTTTCAATGATTAATGCTTGCAGACAGACAGCTGCCGCAGCAAACCTACGCGCTGCGCGCTATCCCTCCCAGCCTGACGGCTGGGCCCCTCCCGTTCACGAAGCCATGGGCGGCTACGGGTTTGCCTGCGGCACTGTCTGTTCTGCTGCGCAATATATAATAAGATGATATCTATTGAGGATGTGACAGTTGCGTATGGAGGTTTTGTCCTGCTGGACAAGATCAACTTCCATATATCCGAGACCGACAAGATCGGCCTCGTGGGTAAGAACGGAGCGGGGAAGTCCACCATCCTGAAGTTGATCTGCGGCTTGCAGAATCCGACCTCCGGGCGCATCGACAAGCCCCGCGACCTGACCATCGGCTACCTGCCTCAGATCATGGAGCACCACCGCGGCCTCACGGTGCTCGAGGAGACGATGACCGCCTTCTCCGGCACGGCTGAGATCGAGAAGGAGATTGCTTCCGTGACGCGGGAGCTTGAGACGCGTACTGATTATGAGTCAGATGCTTACGCGGACCTGATCGAGCGCCTGACCGGCCTGAATGACCGCCTGGAAATGAGCCACAGTGAGCCGCCTGAGGTCCAGGCGCGCCGGACCCTGCTGGGCCTGGGCTTCCTGGATGACGAACTGGGCCGCCTGACCGAGACCTTCTCGCAGGGCTGGAACATGCGCATCGAGCTGGCGAAGATCCTGCTCTCCCAGCCGGACGTGCTGCTGCTTGACGAGCCGACGAACCACCTCGACATCGAGTCCATCGAGTGGCTCGAGGATTACCTCAAGGCCCGCCGCTGCGCGCTGCTGCTTGTCAGCCACGACCGGCGCTTCCTCGACACGGTCACGAACCGCACCGTCGAAGTGATGCTGGGCCATATCCATGACTATAAAGTTCCTTATACCAAATACTTGGAACTCCGCGCGGAGCGCATCCAGCAGCAGGTGGCCGCCTACGAAAACCAGCAGCGGATGATCCAGAAGACGGAAGAATTCATCAACACCTTCCGCTACAAGCCGACGAAGTCCAACCAGGTCCAATCCCGCATTAAGGCGCTGGAGAAGCTGGACCGCATCGAGATTGACGAAACGGACAACGCGCGCCTGACGGTGAAGTTCCCGCCGGCCCCGCGCTCCGGCGACGTCGTTTTCAAGGGCAGCGATCTGACTGTGGGGTATCCGCAGAAGGTCGTCTTCCGCAACGCGGAGGTAGAGATCAAGCGGGGCGAGAAGGTCGCCCTGATCGGGCGCAACGGTGAAGGCAAGACCACGCTGATGCGCGTCATCGCCGGGGAGTTGTCTCCCCTCAGCGGCGAAGCTCGCCTGGGCCACAATGTCCAGCTGGGCTATTATGCCCAGAATCAGGAAGATATCCTCGACAAGAACGAGACGGTCTTCTCCACCCTCGACCGTATCGCGGTGGGGGACATCCGCAGCAAGTTGCGCGATCTGCTGGCCCAGTTCCTCTTCCGCGGCGAAGACATCGACAAGCGCGTGTCCGTGCTGTCCGGCGGCGAGCGGGCCCGCCTGGGCATGGCGAAGCTCATGCTTCAGAGCTACAACCTGCTGGCGCTCGACGAGCCGACCAACCATATGGATATCAAGTCGAAAGACATCCTTAAGCAGGCCCTCAAGGCCTACGACGGCACGTTGATCGTGGTCTCCCACGACCGTGATTTCCTGGACGGTCTCGTGGACAAGATGTACGAGTTCCGCGACGGCCACGTCAAGGAGCACCTGGGCTCCGTGTCTGACTTCCTGGCGGCCCGCAAGCTGGAGACGCTTCAGGAGCTGGAGCGTAAGGCGGAGCAGGCTGCGCCGAAGGAAGAAGAGCAGCAGCAGAAGAAGGCCGCCTTCGAGGAGCGCAAGCAGGTGAGCAAGATGGACCGGAAGAAGAAAAACCGCATCTCCTGGCTGGAGTGTGAGATTGGGAAGCTGGAGACGCGGATGAAGGAGATCGAGGCCATTCTTGCCGCACCGACGGAGAAGGATGACATCATGGACCTGACCCGGGAGTACCTGGAATGCAAACGTGACCTGGATGCCAAGACAGACGAGTGGGTTGAATTGAGCGAATAATACGTAAAACAATGAATAGTAAGTTAGTAGCTTCTTTTATCTTATTTGTTTCTTTAGTATGTGCGCCGCTCTTCGGACAGTCTGTCCGGGAGACGGTCCACGAGGATTTGCCGGCCTTCCACAGCATTGAACTGGGCGGTGATTTCGCGCTTGATATCGAGTATGGCAAGCAGTATCGGATGCGTTTGTCGGTGGAGGAGTTGTTTGCCGATTATGTGATGTTCTCCGCTCTGGACAGCACGCTGGCGGTCACCCTGGATGAGCGGCGTGTCCCGACAGAGGTGCGCAGGCTGTTCCGTGGCAAGGAAGCCCCGGTATTCCGGGTTTCCGTCACGATGCCGGAGACGCTGCGTTCCCTGGAACTCGACGGTCGCTCCGTTTTGCTCTCTGCCGATGATCTGGTGGTGGATCCGGACTCCTTTGAGCTGCGCGTCACGGACAATGCGCGGGTAGCCTCCCTGGCATTCGGCTCGGGCCGGGTGGCATTGACGCTGGACAAGAAGGCGGATGTGGATATGAGCGTGACTTGCGATTCGCTGTCCGTCAGCCTGGCCGGAACGGCCGATCTGGACTTGACCCATCATACGCAGGTCTCGGCTTTCGAGACTTCGGGCAGCAGCACGCTTGCCGTGAAAGGGGAGACCGGTCTGCTGAAGCTGAATTCGCGCGGCTTTTCTAAGTCGATTCTGAACGGGGAAGCTCCGGTCGTCCGCTACAAGCTGGCGAATTCTTCCCAGGTCAATGCGACCTTGCTGGAAGCGAAGCGCGCGTTCGTGGAGATGTCCGGTCTGGGGTCTTTGACCCAGGCGGCGAGCGAGGAATTGTCCGTCGATCTGAGTGCCGGCGCCACCGTTTATTTCTTGAACGACCCTGCCATCCGCGTCATCTATCTGAAGAACGCTTCGCTGATCCCGTACGATCGAAAATAGCCCCAAATCGGGGCTAAAATAGGGGTTAACAAAAATGTTATAGACAATAACAAGTTTGTTATACTGCTTGATATTTAGCTATTTTAAATCAGATTCGATGTAGGAGGTGAGGAAATGAAGCGCGACGTTGGCGAAGCGGCGAATATTGCCTTTTCGGCCCAGGTTGCAGTGATATTTCCTCATTATCGTGCCCTTCGGACCGGCGACGCCGATCCAGACTGTTCCCTCCGGATTGCCCCATTCGTCGCCGCCTTCCGTCAGTCCGGTGGTGGTGACGGCGTAGTCCGTCTTCATCAGTTTCCGGACGCCTTCCGCCATGGCGCCGGCGACCTCGCCGCTGACCAGCCCGTGGTCGCGGATGGTTTTCGTCGGGACGCCGAGCACCGTTTCTTTAATCCGGGTCGCGTACGAAGTGACGGATCCGACGTACCAGGAGGAGGAGCCGGAGACGGTGGTGAGTAGGTGGGAGATTTGTCCGCCGGTGCAGGATTCGGCGGCGCTGAGGGTGCGGCCGCTATTCTTGAGCAGCCGGGCTATCCTGTCTTGGATTGTTTCGTTCATTCTTGGCCTGATTGAGCAGGTATTTTTGGATGTTGCTGACGAAGTTGGGGCCTTGCCTGACCAGACCGTCGCGGACTTCAATCAGGGAGGCTCCGGCTTCGAGGGCTTCTGCTGCCTGTTCCGGGGTCTCGATGACGTGGTTGGAGATGACGGGAAGCCGTCCTGAGGTGTATTTGACGATGTGGCGGATCTGCTCGATGCTGCGCGTCTCGATGCCGTCTATGCCGTTCATCAGGCAGTAGTCCAGCAGGTCTTCCGTTTCCGAAGGGGGCAGGGCTGCTGGGAGCTTGACGACGACGGGTTTATAGACCTCTTCAGCCAGTCTGGCGTCCAGCAGGGGATCGAGGATGTCCGTGGAGGGGTTTTTCGACAGGTCGATGACGAAGAAGTCGCAGAAGTCGTAGGCCAGCGTGAAGGCGGTCAGGTAGTCTTCGTTGATGCAGGCGGCCAGGATGTCGTTCTGGGGGTCTTGTTGGATGCGGCGGATGGCCCGGCGGATGCCGTCGGCGTTCATCGGGCCGATCTCGACGAAGCTGAAGCCCAAGTTATTCAGGTCGTTATAGAGTTCGCCGTAGATGTCCAGGCCGGCGCCGAGGCCGATGGGGTTGTAGAAGTCGATGCCGAAGACTTCGCGCTGCAGGCCGGCGGGGCGGTTGTTGTGGATCCAGCGGCTGATCAGGCGGCCGCCCGGAATTCTTTCGATCAGCTCGAAGTACCGGAGTGCCGCCCTGGAGGCCTTTTCGATGTCCGCGTTGCGGACAAACGGTCGGAGCAGTATGCTATACAGTCCCATACATTGCAAATATACACATTTTATCTTGGAATTGTCCCGCCAGGCGGACTAGACCTGCGACTCGGCTTCCATCCTCGCTTCCCGCTGCGCGGGAACCGGATTCGGCGCCACGAATCCTGCTGCGGCTGAGCCTTCGCTGCAGGTCCAGCCACGCCTGGACGTATTTTTCGCGGCTGCCGGTGTGTGAGGCGTGCGCGAGCCTGTGGACGTTTGCCCGCGCTGTCGGGGGCCGTGCGCGAGGGTGCGTGGGGTCGGCAGGCGCTAAAGCGTGGATAGCCAAAGCCGGTCGGCAATACCCGTGGAGCGGTAAGCGGAACGGGTATTGCCGACCGGCTGGCGGTAAAGGACTAGTGGGGTTGTACTAGACGAGTTCCTGGAAGGAGCCGTCAGAGTAGAAGACAATAATCTTGGAGATAACTCGTTGATTTGTAGATTTTCTAGGCGGGTTATCTGTATATCTGGTAAATGTGGTTGGGCGGGGAGCCGCGGGCTCTGCGGGGGTGGAAGCCGGGGAGTCGGGCTCGTCGAAGAGAATGCCTTCCGGGCTGGCGGAGAGGGGAGTAAACGGCTCTGCGGGGGCCTCGGAGGCTGATTTTGCGTTATTGTACATCTTGCCGCGTCCCGTCAGAAGCCACTCAAAGTTCAGGCTAGGGTAGTGGCGGATCATGCTTTCCAGAAAATCGTAGCCTGGCTTGTTCCTTCCGGAGAGGATATGCGAAATGCTGGCACGGGCGACGCCGATCGTCTCGGCGAACTGTGCCTGGCTGATATTTTCAGCGGCCAAAAACTGTTGCAGACGCGCGTTCATAATTCTAAACGATTTGTTTACAAAAGTAACAAGAATTGAGAAAGAAAACAAGCGTTACAATTGTGAATTGTTGATACATTGTGGACAGGGCGAGGGATATCCTGGATATCGTTTATTAAAGTATTTATTTATAATGCGCCATTCAACCTATTGATATTTCGCTTTATATAGATATGAAAGCTGTTTTAAATTAACTGGAAAGACGTAAAATTGCTGATCCGTCAAGAAATCAACATCATTGTTTACTTGCAGTAATAGGACTGAAATCTCTGATCTTCCGCTATTTAAAATTCCAATATATTGCGCATAATTTACGCTTATAAAAGTTATTCACAACGTGTCGCCACTGTTGATAAATATTTTGTAAACTCTACAAATGTGAATGTAAATTTTACAAATGTTTACATTTGTGAGCGGTTTTTTAGCTCGGAAAAAAGCGGTAACTTTGCAGCATGATTCCTGAACTTCATATAGAAGATTATTCCTATTCACTCCCCGACGAGCGGATCGCAAAATATCCCCTCTCGGAGCGTGATGCCTCTAAATTATTGATTTATCGGGACGGTCAGGTCCGGGAGCGCGTCTTCCGTTCCCTCTCAGAAGAACTGCCTGCAGGCGCTCTGATGGTCTTCAATGACACGAAAGTCGTTCCTGCCAGGCTCTTTTTCCGCCGTCCGACAGGCGCACATATTGAAATATTCTGCCTGGAACCCGATACGCCGGCCGAATACAACACCATTTTTGCCGCTACGGCTTGCTGCCGGTGGAAGTGTGTTATCGGCAACTCCAAGCGCCTGAAAACGGACGAATTGCTTAGTCTGGACGTCGATTCCGACGAATGGGACGACCTGGCCCTGACGGCCCGCCTGATCGAGCGGGACGGCCAGACCGGCATCGTGGAATTCGCCTGGCAGGGCGGGATTCCCTTCTCTGCGGTGCTGGAACGCTGCGGACGCGTGCCCATTCCGCCGTATCTGAACCGCGACACGGAAGAAATTGACCTGGAGCGCTACCAGACGCTCTATGCGCACATTCGCGGGTCGGTGGCCGCACCGACCGCGGGGCTCCATTTCACGCAACGCGTGCTGGATGACATTGCCGCGAAGGGTATCGACATCGAAAACGTCTGTCTGCACGTCGGAGCGGGCACTTTCCTGCCCGTCAAGAGCTCGCTCGTGTCCGAGCATCCGATGCATCGCGAGCCGTTCGTGGTGAGCCGTGAACTGCTCTGCGCGCTGCGCGACGGTGGCCGCCCGGTGGTGGCGGTCGGCACGACCTCGGTCCGGACCCTGGAGTCGCTCTATTATGTGGGCATCAGCTGCCTGGAGCAGGGGCATCCGGTCGACGTGGACCAGTGGGCCCCTTACACCCGCGAGTACGCCGTGTCGCTGCAGGAGTCCCTGGGCGCTATTATCAACTACTTGGATAAGAATAATTTGCGCGAGCTGAAGGTGGGCACGCGCATTATCATCGTGCCGGGATTCCGTTTCCGGATCGTGGATGCGATGGTGACCAACTTCCACCAGCCGCAGAGTACGCTCCTGCTGCTGATTTCCGCCTTTGTGGCAGGGGATTGGCATACCATTTATGATTATGCGCTTGCGCACGATTTCAGATTCCTCAGTTACGGCGATTCATCTTTGCTTTTCCGCCGTTGAATGTGTAATTTTGACCCGAAATGAGTACTAATAATACGGAAGAATTTGGCGACATTCGCCCCTATACCGACGAAGAAGCGGTAGAGGCCCTGGGTCGCGTGTCCCGGCACCCGATGATGCCGGTCATCTCCAAATATTTGTTCTCTGACCTGCCGGCATCCACGCTCAGTCATATGCTGCGCGGCATCGGCAGCATCGACCAGTTCCAGGATGAGGTGATGCTCGCCGTGATCGATGCGATCCTGGCGAAGACCTCCAACGGGCTGACCTGCAGCGGCGTGGAGAACCTGCGGGGTGTTAACGGCCGTTTCCTGGCCGTTTCCAACCATCGCGACATTGTGATGGATCCTGCATTGATACAATATGTAATGCGTCATAACGGACTGCCATTCACGGAGATATGCGTTGGTTCGAATTTGCTGACCAGCCAGTTGATCGTGGATCTGATGCGCTCGAACCGTATGATCAAGGTCATTCGTGGCATCGGCGCGCGGCAGTTGTATCTGAGCTCCCAGCAGCTCTCCCAGTATATCCGCGAAACCATCGTTTCCGGCCGTGCCTCCATTTGGATCGCACAGCGGGAAGGACGCACGAAAAATGGCCTGGACACCACTGAACAGGGGCTTTTGAAGATGTTCGATATGAGCGGCAAGGGGACTTTCGAGGAGAATTTCGAGGAGCTGAACATCGTTCCGATGAGCATTTCCTACGAGTATGAGTCCTGCGATTCCCGCAAGGCGCGTGAGGTGCTGCTGCGTCGCGAAGGACCGTACGTGAAGAAACCGAATGAGGATCTGCACAGCATTATGACGGGTATCCGGCAGAAGAAGGGACACATCCACCTGGAGATCGGCAAACCGCTGACGCCGGAGGAGATCCACGAGGCGTCGAAATGCGAGAAGAACGACCGCTATCAGGCTATCCGCCACGCGGTGGACCGTCGCATCATCGAGGGTTACAAGCTCTGGAAGACGAATTACATGGCGCACGACCTGCTGTACGGTAAATCTGAATTCTTGGATAACGGAAAGTACGGTGCGCAGGATCTGGCCGATTTTGTGAAGTATATGGCGCACAAGCTCGGAAAATTGGAGCGTCGCCTCGATCAGAAGGAGTTACGCAAGATTTTCCTGGGGATTTACGCCGGTCCGGTTGACTCCAAGAACGCGCTTTAAGCCTGTTGGCGCTCTTGTTACACAATTTATATTATGTTAAGTAGCGGGGAATCGTGTAGATCCCCCGCTACTTATTATACGTCATTCGCCGGTCGTGCGTTGGCGTTGTGGAGGGCGGAGCAGAAATTGGTTTTTCGAGCAACTGCACGAAAAATAATTTCTGGCCGCCCGCGAGGGACGACCGGCGAATTTCTTATCCGAGTAGCTTCTTCAGCTGCAGATCCGTAGCGTCCGGTGCCGTGCGGCGAATCCGTTCGGCCAGCCGCTCGTAAGATTCTTCCGGGCTGCGCAGCTGCGCATCCAGCTCGTATTCAAACAGATCCTCGGGCCGGCAGAGCGACGCCAGTTGCCAGCCGCTGTATTCCAGGAATTGCCCTTTATAGACGCGTTCGAAGTCGCCGATCACCAGGCGCGTCTGCTGCTCCAGCCGCGTCACCACGGCGTCCATTTGGGCTTTTTTCAGCCCGCAGATGCGCCGCAGCTCGCGCGTGGTGAGGCTTCCGGCGTTGCAGATGGCCTCGTAGGCCTGCCGGTCGCCCTCGCGCAGGGCGTATTTGGGCTGCGCGCGGCGCCAGTTCAGCAGGTCGCGGTAGCAGTCTGCCGTGGCGAAAGCGGCCTTGCCGCCGCAGAGGAATTTGCCGTAGGCGATTTCCCCCGTCTGCACGGCATCAATCTTCCAGTCCCAGGGTCCGAGGGTCCCCTCTTCCCCGTCGAACCAGTACTCGCGAGGCGTCATTTCCTCAATAGAATAGCCTGGAATGGCGTTTTCGAAGAAAGGAATGATCCCGCACCTGCGGATCGCAGCGATCATCGCCTCCGGGCTGTCCACCCGTAGCATCGCCTCCGGATCGGTCTGTTTTAGAAAGATAGACATACTGCAAATATAAATGTAAAATCGTCAAAACCTGTAAAATTTCACAATTACCCCCTGACAAATCTTAATGATCCTTGCTTTATTCTAATTTGTTTTCCAACTTCCGCCCCGTTTATCCAATTCGATTTGGATAATAGTATAGAATTATATACCTTTGCAATGAACTAAAACGATGAAAAAGTACAAGGTGAGACAGGTGATCAAGTTGCTCTCAAAAGATGGATGGTATCTGGTCCGTACGCGAGGAGACCATCGGCAGTTTCAGAACGATAACAAACCTGGGACGGTCACTGTGAACGGTAAGCCCAGTGATGATTTGAGCCAGGAGCTTCTGAACAGTATATGGAAACAAGCTGGTTTGAAATGAATACAAGTATGCAGAATATGGTAAAGATCAATATTGACTGGATGGATAAGAATTTCGGTGCTGCACCGGCAGACGAGCGGATGGCCTGTGTGGCGACCGGAAAGACTCTGGATGAGGTGAAACGAAATATCGTCGACGCCCTTCAGTTCCATATCGAAGGCATGATCATGAACGGCGAAACCGTACCCGAGGAGTATCTGGGAGATTGGCATCCGGAATACCACCTGACGGCGCGCGCAGAGCTCCGCTACGCCGATGCCTATATCACCCGCACTGCCCTGGCCCGGGAAACCGGTATCAACGAGCAGCAACTCAGCCACTATGCCAATGGCTGGAAAATCCCCCGCCCCGAAACCCATCGGCGCATCCTTGCGGGTATCGAAGCCATCAGCAAACGACTTGCGATGATCCTATAGAAAGTATTATTGCTGAGAGTGTTCGTGGCGCCAGGCGGCGGTGCGCACGGCGATGTTCTGTTGGATGCAGTCGCTGTAGAGCCAGGGCTCGCAGCTGTGGATGTTGCCCACGTTGAGATAGCCTCCGTGCGGCTTGTATTCCGATCCTTCATAGCCCGTCACGACCAGGGCGTGGTACGTCGGTGCGAGCGTGACCGTGATGGTATCGTGCAGGACGGCCGGCGTGGCGTCCGTGACCCAGTTGACCGGATTGATGCCGATAAACGAGTCGGCAAGCACCGGGATGACGTATTGCTCGCCCTTGACGGTGTTGTAGCAAATGGTGACCCCCGTGTCGAACTCCCCTTCCGCCGCCCGGATATGCGGACATTCGGTCATATCCTCGGCGGTGACCTTGTAGCCCATCACGTACGCGGCCGCCAGCTGGGCATAAGTGGCGTCATCCATGTGCTTGAGCAGCTCCACGACGGCCTTGCCGCCCTGGCTGAAGCCCGCCAGAATGATCGGCCGGCTGCCGTCGCGCTCCTGCAGGAAGCGGTCGAAAGCCGCGCAGACATCCGCCATCGCCAGGCGTGTCCGTTCGCGGATCACGTTCTCGTCCTGCGTGTCGAAGGCCTCGATCGTCGTATGCCGGTAGAAAGGCGCCCAGAAACGGTTCCCCGGCGTCATATAGGCCGCTACCCCATTGATCTCCCGCGCCATATGCTCGCGGTGCTCCGGATTCCAGACATCCGCATAATGGCTCACGCGGCCGCGCGCGTCCGTCCAGTCCTTCTCCCAGGTGGACACGACGTAGAATACGTCCGCCCCCGTCCCGTCCGGATCGCCGTCCGCGGTGATCCACATCGTCGCATCCGTATAATCCGGTGCCTTCGGGATGAAGCTTCCCGAGGAACTGAGCAGAATCGTCATCAGGCCGGCCATCAGGGCGGCGGGAATGCCCAGCAGCATGCCGAGCAGGGATCCCTTGATGTGGAACCAGTAGTCGTGGTATTCCTTCACCATATCCTCCGTTCCGGGGATTACGAAATGTTTGTCGTGGCAGAACCAGAGGCAGTCCATCACCAGGGCGTCGTACCAGTTGACCACCGTCCATAACGCATAGGCCGTCAGCGCTCCGCTCCAGAAGGTCGTGCAGCCGTTGACAGAACTGACCAACCACCCCATCAGCACGCCGAACAGCACTATCGCGAAGACCTTCTTTGCGTAGAAAGCCGCTCCTCCGGGCTTGTTGCCCGCATTCACCAGCCCCAATTTGTCGCAACGTTCGATGATGGCCGGCGGATAGTTGAAAATGCTCTTGATCGGGTTCCGTGACATCAGGAACACGAACAGCGTGAAGAACGCGCACGCCACCAGGGATTCAATCAGAAAGGTCATATTGCACGGACTTAAGCATTCATTGAATACAAATATACGGATTTATTTAGATCAGCGTCATTCCGGGTGGTTCTAGTTGTCATTCCGGGCTTGACCCGGAATTTCCGATTATACCGGCGGAGTCGGCAGCCGAGCACGTTCCTGAAGCCTACTGCTTCACCACTTTCAGCCTACCATCATCTTCCAGGACGATGACATCCCCTTCATTCACCGACACGAAACCATCCCCGGTATCCACCGACAGCATCGAAAAGCCCATGCAGAAATACGGTGCCAGCACCCTGTCTCCACAGAGCTGCTTCACCTCATCATAGTTCGTTCCGGTATATTGGAGCTTCTGCATCTCGTCACGCCCCTTCCAGATAAAGGATCTCTTTGCCCATCCGGCGGGCATACTCAATCTCGCTACGGGTGCTGGAGCCGATATAGCCGCCGACGTTGATCACGAAAATGGCATCCGCCATATCGATCTTCCGCTTATGCATATCGTCCAGCATCTCCTTGGTCCCTTCGGTCCAGACCTCTTCATCGCCGGAATGCCCGAACAGCCCGACACTGATGACAGGATACTTGCCGACCATAATCAAAGCATAAAGATACGAAATCTTTGGATGTTACGGAGTCGGTTCGTAGTTCACGTGCGTCCATCCGGCAGGGATACCGTCGACGCTGTCTATCGTCCAGGCTGTCGAACTAGGTGTGGTGAACGTACCCGAAGCCGCAACGCCTTTGAGCCATTCAATGGTGCAATTAGAGGCGCTGACGTCGGTGGCCAGGCAGGTAACGGAACTTAATTTGTAGCAGTTCGCGAACATACCAGCGTAGCAGAGTGGTGTCAACGTCGAGGCGGGCAGCGTGGGCGCGGAGGTCAGGCTCGAGCAGTTCTCGAACATACTAGCGTAGCATTCTCTTGCCAGCGTCGCGGCGGGCAGTGCGGGCGCGGAGGTAAGGCTCGAGCAGTTCTCGAACATACTAGCGTAGCAGTTTGGCGCCATCGTCTCGGCGGGCAGTGCAGGCGCGGAGGTCAGGCTCGAGCAGTTCTCGAACATACAAGTGTAGCAGTTTGGTGCCAGTGTCGAGGCGGGCAGTGCGGGTGCGGAGGTCAGGCTCGAGCAATCAAAAAACATACAATAGTAGCATTCTTTTGCCAGCGTCGAGGCGGGCAGTGTGGGAGCAGCCGTCAGGCTCGTGCAGCCCCTGAACATGCTGGTGTAGCAGCTTTGTGCCAACGTCGAGGCGGGCAGTTCGGGAGCGGCCGTCAGGTTCGTGCAGTCCTCGAACATGCCATAGTAGCAGCCTTCTGCCAGTGTTGAGGCGGGCAGTGCGGGCGCGGAGGTAAGGCTCGTGCAACCCCAAAACATGGCGCTGTAGCAGTACTCTGCCAGTGTTGAGGCAGGCAGCGTGGGCGCGGAGGTAAGGCTCGTGCAGTCTAAGAACATGCTGGCGTAGCATTCTCTTGCCAGCGTCGAGGCGGGCAGTTCGGGAGCGGCCGTCAGGTTGGAGCATCCTCTGAACATGTTTTGGTAGCATTGTTCTGTCAACGTCGTGGCGGGCAGCAGCAAGCCGCTTGCGTCGGTGAGGTTGGTGTAATTATAGAACAAGGCCTCGAGAGCTCCATTCGTCGTCAGCTCCGTGGCCGTGGCAAAGCCTGTCTCGTCCACCAGACTCATCACGTTGCCATAAGCCTTCACCTGGGCAGTGCCGCCACTGATTTTGGTGAAGGCATACTCGGTGATACTGGTTCCGCTGCCGAAGAACGCCACCTTGTCGCCCGCGACCACGTCGATGGCGGCGGAGGTGACCGGCGCCTTCGTGGCTCCGTTCTTCGAGTACTGCATGCCGCTCTTCGGCTCGGTTACCGTGATCGTTCCGTCCGTCCTGGCCTCCAGCGTCAGCGGCGTATTCAGCATGCTTGTCATCGAGATGGTACTCTGGTAGTATTTACTACTGGTAATGGAGACCCCTCCCGTCTTGGTGTAAATATAAGTATCAGTGCCGACGGTCGCCTCGACGCTCACGTCGGCGGCGGTGTTAATGGCGGCATCCACAGCGAGATAAAATGTGCCCTTCGCTGTGTCTACCGCCTTTGCCACGAGTTGGCCGCCAATTCTGATCTTCAATTCGGTAGCATTAAGTGCATTAGGAGTCGACGCATCATCCTGCAGCGTGAACTTCCAGATGGAAATACCACTCTCCAGCTTCACATCCTCCTTGAGGTCGGCATCGGTCCCCTGTACGGCGATTTTACCCATAGCCATACGTAAATCGATGTTCTGGATATAGTCCAGCGTACCGTCCTGGGTGAGCATCTTATTGATGAAAGCCTGTACAGGGGCAATGCCTGTCCCGCTCGCGGTCGAAGCGACGGCATCAGCGGGATAAACCAGCCGGATGTTATCCTCGTCCGCCGGGCTGCCCGTCAAAGTCGCTTCGATGGTGGCTCTGCCATAAGAATCCACCGACGTCACCGTGGCGACATCCTTGACGCCATTGTGGATCAGGGCAATCTTGTCGCCTACCACCCAGGCTACGTTGATATCATCCCCTTCTTCGGTATAGGAAGTCTTGGTATCGCTTCCGTGCGCCGCGATTGTGGCGGTGAAATGAATCTCCCCCGACGTCACGGGCTCGCTTATCTCCCTCGCGCAGCCGGCCAATACGAAGGCCAGCGCTGCCATGCTGAATAATCCTCGAACCTTCATACTACCAATCAATTAAGGATTAAACGGATCACCGCCGCCGCTGAAAGAATCATTAGGGCTCGCGCCGCCGCTGGCACAGATAATACCTTCGTCCCTCACCTCCAGGACCTCTGCCATGGGGGCTTCGTAAAGATTATTTTCTTGAGTTGACATACACCACTATTAGATGGCCCTAATTTACGCTCTTTCATTGAGAAATGCAATACAGAATCTTGCTTATAAAAGTCTGTATCATGAAAAAGTACAACTTCTGCTTCTCGCTGCACAACATGCAGTTCCTGGAGGAAAGGCCGGCGGAGTTACGGCAGGAAATCTTTGATTTATTGTTTAAAATGGCAAATATTGCTACATTTGCTCCCGAGGACAAGATCAAATACGAATACGCCATGACCACGGAACGAGACATACGCAACCAGATTCGCTACGCCGAGAAGCACGGTCGAGAGGAAGGCCGAGAGGAAGGCCGAGAGGAAGGCCGGGAGGAGGGTCTTGAACAAAAGGCCGTCGAGATCGCTCGGAAGATGCGGGAAAAGAAGAAGGAGATGGCAGAAATAGTTGAATTCACCGGTCTCACCGAAGAGCAGATTCGAGCACTTTAGTACTTTAAGATCCCCGATTATTTTACGTCATTCGCCGGCTTGTCCGGCGAATTTCCGATTATACCGGCGGAGGCGGCAGGGCTGCTGATGTCCGGGCAAATAATGCCCGTCCACCAGCACCCTGCCGCCATTCCGCCAAATGCCTACAGCGCCAGCCGAGCCCCCGCTCCCCTACGCACGGCCCCCGACGGCGCAGGCAAACGGCCACAGGCTCCCGCCCACCGGCCCACCGGCTGTCGCATGTAAAACCCGCATACGCTCCAGACCCTGGTTCCGAAAACCGCCAAATTCGGCACAACCCCCGGTTTTATGACAAGTATCCGTCAATTTCTTTCAATTCTAGAAATAGGGCATGTTAAAAATACGAATCTTACTGCCGCGTATTGCTTTTCTTCCCATCTTCGCCGAAAATGCTGCGTTGATTCGTTGTTCCGGATGAAAATTTGTAAAATAATATTAATATGCTATCTTTGCGCTATAAAGATGATATACAATATGTCAACAACTGCTATTTCGATCCGCCTTGATTCTGATATCAAGAAACAATTCGACGAACTCTGCAACGAGTTTGGTCTGAGCACGAATGCTGCTTTCAACCTGTTCGCACGGACGGTCGTTCGGGAACAGGCCATCCCCTTCCCCATCTCGCTCAAGAGCAGCGAGTCTGATCAGCGGTCCATCGCAGCGCAGAACGCACTCCGACGTTCGCAGACCCTTTCTTCCCAAGAGGCACACGAATGGACTGACGAAGAAATAGATGAGTTGATCGCCACGCACAGGCGAAAGAAGAAACGTTAAAATGGTATATGCAGTTATTGACACCAATGTATTAGTCGCCGCCGCCAAAACCCACAAACCGGATTCATCAACATCCAGAATACTCTCCCTTGTATTTGACGGGACAGACCAGGTGTTTTATGAGGTGAGTCTGTCCGTTGAAGATGCCTACATGGTAACCAACAATAAAAGGCATTTCCCGCAAAAGCCTAGAGTCGTCACTCCAACAGAGATGCTGCTGCTCTTATCAGAGTCATGAATGGTGGGAGGAGTCTGTTGTCGCGAAGAGCGTTTCTTGTGGATGATGAAGAATTTACCTACCTTTGTCGAGAAGCCCGATCTTTGGGACGATCCTTATTTCAACGATTTTATGGAACAGGCCGAGTTTGCAAATATGTCCATGGAGGAGCAGGACAAGTATATCGCCTCGATGAAGCAGAAATGGGATTACGACAATTCCATTGAATTCGCCGAGCAGAAAGGGGTCGAAAAGGGCAGAGCAGAAGGGCTTGTGCAAGTCGCCCGGCGTATGCTGGAGGACAACGAGCCTATAGAGAAAATCGTCAAGTACTCCGGTCTTTCCGAGGAGCAGATTCGAGCACTTTAATTCTTTAAGATCCCCGATCACTTTACGTCATTCGCCGGCTTGTCCGGCGAATTTCCGATTTTCCCGGCGGAGTCGGCAGGGCTGCTGATGTCCGGGCAAAAAATGCCCGTCCGTCAGCACCTTGCCGCCTTTCCGCCAAATGCCTATATGCCCGGTACATTTGAAAGTGATACAGGAGGTACATTCAATCCGCTGCCGGCAGATGTACATTATACTTTGCGAGATAATGTCGATTTACCTTTGCCAAAAGGAATGATGATGCACGTTCCTGAAGCCAACGGGGTGGGTATGCTCCGGAAAATGTACCAACTTGCCCTAACTCGAAATAGTTGCTGTCAACTTGGACAATTCGGCAATAAACAAACTAGTCGTCACTTATCGTATGTTTACACAAAAGTGTATTCGCTTATTACAGCTTGCTATAGAGCTAAGGCTCTAAGCGAGAAGATGTTAGAGTAATCTGAAACCATCCTGTAGAACTTTATCTTAGGTTTATCTCTCAATGCATTCTTTACGGCCCTGATTGTTTCGTCTGGGCACAGGTATCCAAAAAATATTGCTTTAATCTGTACTGCAACACCGAGTGGGAGCGAAACAAAGTCCCCAGCTTCGTCTGGTAAATATGTAATTATGCGAGATTCATTCTCATAGGACCAATCATCAAGCTTTAAACAAAGAGCTACGTCTGTATTTAATGTATTTGTATTCAGGTTAAGAGGTTCATCTGCTTTATGATACATAATATCCTTAAAACGAATAGTACGTCTTTCTTCTGTAACAAAGAACTCTTTGCTGAATTTGTATTGTATACAAAATCCTTTATGTTCATCAGCATAATGAGACCACATCAAGACATTAGAAATGGTCTGCCGGCCATTCTCATCCTTCAATCTGCAGAACGAGCGTATACGATATGCATTAAATGATTCACAAAGAAAACTAGTATGTAACTTTTGGGATTTATTAGTTTTAACTACCTCGCCCCATTTCAAAAGCAAAGTATCGTAGGGGTCATTCATTCTCTTAGGACTGCTTACGGTTAATGTGTCGTTAATCAAATCCTGCAAAGAATAGACATTATACTTTCTAAAAGACAGAAGACTGTCTTCATATGATTCGTCTGAGTGGATGCGACAGATGACAAGCTGATAGTCCTCATACGCCCGTTTCGCTTCTTTTTCTTTTCCACAATTGGCAAATACTTCACCTGCCATACCATATATATCTCTCAGAATATCGTGTTGTTGCGGGACAATATGAGGGAAAGGAGTTGGAGCAAGATCATGTGACTCTAACCGATTCAAAGCTGATTCTATGAAAGGTAATGCCGCCACATAATCGTCGCGAGAAACGTGAAACCTAGCCCGCATATAATCGTGTACAAATGCTGGCAATTTGTGCTCTTTCGCAAGGAGTTTTTCGAGCGCCTCTTTAGTTCCGTTCTTTTTTAGGAGCTTGGTGACGGAATATTTTAGATCAGTGTATTCTGTTGTTGTGTATGCAATTACTAATCTTTCTTGAGAGCCGTCCGGCATGGTCACATAATCTGTCATATAACTTTTAAGAATAAGGCCTAATAGACAAATGGGTAGATGGATAGTACTATTCGAGTGATGCTTTTTTTATGCAGCAATTCGTGCCAGGCGGTAATGTTAAATAAACCGCCCCAAAGAGGAGCCTCTAGGTTTGTTATAAAAAAACTGACCGATGGTATGTATGACTACAAGAAAATAAAAGAGGAACTCTATTATTTGGGTACCCCAGACCAATGCGTTTCAAAATCAGTAGGTGAACAGTCCATCACAAGGAGTCCGTCACCCAAAATGATTACCGGCTTGCGTTATAATTATAGATCCTCTCCGTGGGGTTTGTTGTGGAGATTATCGTAGTAAAGACCTATCTGATATCTTCCATAAGCCTCGTGTATCATGAACCAGACTTCCCCATCGGCAAGTGACCTCATGCCATCCATGAGAGTTACGAGAAATAGGAAGGCCTTTTCCTCATCAACCTCACCCATTGCCTCCTGGATCTTGACCTCTATTCCTTCTGTCTGGAGGGCTTTGTCTTCTTCCGACATATTGGAGTACTCGTCCATATATGATTTCAACTCTGTGATGGCGCTATCAGGAAGAACCCCCTGGAATTTATCGATGAGCGCATAGCCACGGGCATCAGCGTCGGCATCTGGATCAAAATAGTGAAATGTAGCACTATATCTCTTGTTGTGTACCGTGATTTCATATGAAATATCCTCGTCCTCAGGGATCGCTTCGTTCATGACTAAATCCATGTACTTTGCATTATCCTTAAACTGTGCAAGCAAGCGATTATATTCCACGAGGATGTTGCTCTCTGACGTATACGGGAACGCGACGTATACACGATCAACCAAATTGTGGTTTGTGTGTACGTATACATCGACAGTCCTCCCATTGAACTGCCCTTTGTAAGCTTCTGACGAGGAGTTATAGGTAAATCCCTTACTTTTCAATTGGGAGACGAACTGGGCTTCGGAACCATCAATTGGGATACCGAGGAACTTGAGTGCTCCCCCATCTTGAGCAATACAAACTGCGGAAAACAGAACAAGAAGTGTTATTAATAGAGTCTTCTTCATATGGCTATTTTTGCAAAAATATACTTTTTACGATGGAAATCAAAGGGTTGAAGTTTAACAACCATCCTCCAGAACTTCACCACCGGACCATTCTCGGCCAAGTGAGAGTGTGAAATATTTCTGGGCTCCTTCCTCGGAAAAGAATGTACGGATACTCTTGTGGACAAAGAAACCGTTCTCAAATGTCACTTCTGAAAGGGCATAGTTAGTAACGCCTGTTATCTCTGTGACCACGGCAAGATGACTGCCGTCTTCGGCCAAAGCAGCATCGTACACCGAAGAGCCTCCCCAACGATTTCTAGCATAAATGGCACCTTTGGGTAGTCTGGTAAGATAGTCCTGTAAAGGCGTGGCGGTCAGGTTTTGTGGGATTTGTGGGAACTCAGTCGGTGTTGCCCAATCCAGCTGCTTCGCCCCAGGAGTCAAGGAGTCTTTGAGACTATGCTCCTCCTCATACCGCCGGAGATTCTCAGCCTCAATCTCCGCCTTTTGCTGAGCCCATGTTTTTTGCTCCGGCAGCAATTGTCCGCCATTCCAGGATCGAACAAAGTCTTGATCTTCTTCAGAAAAGATAAATTCTCCTACACCTTTCCCTTTGGGCATGCGCTCTTCTTTAGGCTTGGCTGCCCACTCATTCCATCGTTTCAATGACCGTTCTGCTTCTGCTTTTGAAACTGCGCGCATCCATGAGAAATTCTTGTCCTCCGATTCGTGGCCGTATAGCAGACTCGGGTTCTCCAAGAATGCCTCCACACTTCCGCATATTAGCTCAACCTTTGCCCGTGTTATATTATTGTTCAAGATGTTCTCCAGCCTGGTAATCCATCGAAGATTCTCCGGTCGATTATTGCAATGATTGATGTCAATGTGGTCAACAATCAACTGCGGATCTTCCGGGGCACCATGGAAAGCGGTACAAACTATCTGATGGATGGTTATATTGCCTGTGAGGTACATATATCCGTTGTCTCCCCTCTTCGTCCCGAAGGTCCAAACGTTATCCCATTTACTGAGACGGCCATCATCTTTTGGAAGGCGGCATACCGCACCATTGTCGCGGACAAGATAGGTGCGACCTTTATACTCGCAAGTTTTCTGCAGAAGGTAATCGTTTATGTCTGGAGATTCCATCATTATTCAATTAATAGTTCTGTTTAAGCGGAATCACACCTCGTACTCCCCCGCGTGGATTGGGAACATCTCCAGAATAGCGTGGGATCAGGTGTAAATGAACATGAAAAATACTCTGCCCGGCGGCTTCGCCAATGTTCACGCCGATATTGTATCCATCGGGATGGAATCGATCATCCAGAATCCGTTTCACCTCATCAACCATATTAAACATGTCTTGCCGCTCATCCTGAGTCAAATCGAAGAAAGAAGCAACATGTCTTCTTGGGATTATGAGTGCGTGTCCTGGGGATACAGGGAATCCATCAAAGAATGAAAGAGAAAGAGCAGAGGACATGATTATCTCTCGCTCATTTTCGGCTAAACAAAACGGGCAATCATTCATATCTTTAGGGTATTAAAGCCATGGTGCAAAGCCCATATTTATAGCTGTTTGCGCAATTGGCGTGAATTCTTTTTTATATAAATCGAGGAAACGCTCGGGAGATGCTTCTATCAACTCCGGGATAGAGCACCTAAATACCATATAATCCTCAAATAGTTTATCGGATGGATTGGATGCGTAATTCACTCGTAGCGCATCATGCTGGACCTTTGTCAACGGTTCAAGAAAGCGATCCAAAGACGGAATGCAATTGCTCTTGGAAGAGTTGACAGATGAATCTGATGGCAAAAGGTTCCAAAGCAAATCATGTACTACAAAGCTCCATGGAATGAAGTGATCCAAATCATAGTGACCGACCGTCAATTCTGCATTGGTATAAATACAGTGGATGCTTCCCTTTGATTGAATGTAACGGTCCCAAAAACGATGTTGATGTGTAAGTGGGGCTCTCTGAATCGGTCTGACTAATTTAGAAGGGATATCCGGCACATTCGGATTCCGTTTTTGTAGAAATGCCGAAAGGTTCCAAAAAGTGAAGTCCTTAAGAATGGACGCATTAGCAATAAGATAGTCCACCCAGAGATTATCTATGATGATGGATTTATCTATGATGGCATAAGGACATCCATTTAAAAATACCTGCGATTTATCAACAACCTGACGTATCGTTGAATCAGGAATCCATGGAGTTAAAAACCAGTAAGGAACATTAAGGGATAATACATGTAGAGTCTTGCGAATCTCTGCTTTGTCTATGTTGCTAAGAATCTGGTTTTTAACTGATTCTCGACTCGCGTCAATAGGGATATCAAGTTGACGCTGGATCTCAAGAATAATTGTCTCTAAAGAATCAAGCTTACCGAAAGAGAGCCGGAAATAATGAATAGGATACCATGCTTCTGCAACCATCCCGGCAATAATCTCGTCAAAAGAAAAACGACGTCGCCCCGGATTGGCGCAAATCCAATTGATGATGGAGATGAACCAATAGAACTTATATGTAGCAGTAGTTTTGTCGTAGATACGTGATAAACGACCTGCGTCAACTATTCCACTTGAAGGTAAAACCATAAAAGCTCTAGAGTAATTAGTTATTGATTGCTAGTGTTATATCAGGGTTTTAGCATGTGGTTAAATCCCTGTCTTCTGCATCGAATTCATCGATAAAACGGGTCACGGCAGGTCCATTGCATTCGTCAAGCACTTCGTAGTTTATATCAACACAATGGCTGCCGAAAAGGGCATAATTCACGAAAAGAACTTTTGCGTGGTGGACACGTTGATCCTCATCGCAATACCAATAAATGGTGTCACCCTCTTTGTATTTGGGAGCTTCTTTCAACATGGCTACACTACAGTTCCTTAATTCCTAAGCTCTTCAGATACTGATACGTCCCGTCATAGAACTCCGGTTTCCGGGTGTCGTCGGCGGGGTTGCCTTCCGGGACGCAGATGACCATGCCCTGGCGGGCGCGGGTGAGGAGCACGCGGTAGGCGTTGAGCTGGTAGGCTCTCCCCTCTTCCTGGTTGATGTTCTGCCAGCGGTCGCTGCGGAAGTTGAAGTGCTGCCATTTGCGGCAGCTGGGGTTGTAGCGGAAGTCGCCGTCCCAGACCAGGCAGGTCCAGTCGAGTTCGAGGCCTTGGATGTCGAATTCAGTGGCGACGTCCTCCAGGAACAAGGAGGAGCGGATGTCCGAGATCGGGTTCAGGAACCAGGGCACGATGTCGGCCTGCGAGCGGATATCGATGGCGAGCGGCTTGAGGCGGAAGGCCTTGGAAGAGACCAACATACCGTAGCGCTCGGAGCCGCGGGCGTTCTTGCGGAGCCATTCTTTGGCTTTGGCCAAGTCTCGCGTCAGGACGATGGGATAGCGCTCGGAGATCTGGGTGTAGGTCTGCCGCGCGGCACTGACTTCCAGGTCGAGGAGTTGGTGCACGAAGAGGGATAACGTTTCCGCGCGGAAGGAGCGCTGGGAGACGGCCAGATGCAGGTCGGCGCAGGTGTGTACGTGGGCGTTGCCGGCGAGCAGTTCGGCGACGTTGCCCTCGGCGTACTCCTTGTCTGTCAGGTTGTTGGAGATGTAGATCTGCCAGTCGGGGAAGGTCTCGTTGAGTGCCTGAATCCACAGGCCGATGCCGCCTTCGCCGGAGTTGATTTCCTGACCGCCGCCGACGAGGCAGACGATGGTTGCCCAGTCTTTGTGCTGGTCGAGGGACCAGATGAGGAATTCGCCTTCGGACATGGGGAAGTTGGCTATCCCCTTCTTCCGGGCCAGCCAGGCGCTCAGGTGGCGCATGTCCCACATGCGCTGCGCTTCGTCAAAGATGGCGACGTTCTCCACTTCGGCGGCGTTCTTCTGGGCGGCTTTGGATACTTTGTCCGGGTCGATTTCGATTTTCGCGTTCAGGATCGGCGACTTCAGCTTGGCGAGCATGTTGTCGCGGTAGCGGTGGATGATCTGGATGAAACGGCTCACCTGCCGCTCGGCCTCGGTCTTGGTGCTGCGGATGCCTTTGGCCTTTTCTTTTGCGACTTTATCGCGTGCAAGCGCTTCGGTGAGGACTTTCACCAGCGGGCCGTTGCCGGAGAGGTAGACGGCGAGGTCGCCCTGCTCCTGCTGGATGGCGACGTTCAGGCCGACGAGCGTTTTTCCTGCGCCCGGGACGCCCGTCACGAAGCAGATGCTCTTCTGTTTCTTCTCTTTGGATTCGTGGATGACATCCAGGATGAATCGGGTGCAGCTGTCGATGCCGGCTTTGTCCGCTTCGTGCTTGGTGATGTCCTCTACGCTGTGGTTCATGTAGAGGGCGGAGGCAGCCTGGATGATGGTGGGCGTGGGAGAATAGCGGCTGAAGATCCAGTCTTTCGGGTCAATGGCTCCGCCTGCTTGCTCTTTCTCCAGCACCTCCTGCAGCAGCGGGAGCAGGGTGTCAGAATTGGCAAAAACCGGATCGTAGACTTTATCGTCGTAGTAGCTGAATATGAGCTCGTTATTGGTTCTCTTGGCTTCAGTAGCGACCAGGATCGGGACGATCGTAAGGTTCGCGCTTTCTTCGTGAAAATTCTTCAGGTCCAGCGCGTAGTCCCAGACTTGCTCTTTGTCGTTGACGTTGAAACTATCTTCGCCGACCTTGAACTCGACGCAGAAGACGATGCCGCGAATGAGCAGCGTGACGTCAACTCGTTTGCCGAGACGCGGGATGGTGTACTCGAAGATGATGTGTCCGGGCTGGCCGAGTTTGCGCAGGACGCGTTTCATGACGGTGATTTCCTGCAGCCAGGCATCTCGCTGATCCAGCGTCAGATCGAATGAGTTGTCCTTCGAGAGCACGCCCAAGATTTCCTCGTCTGTACGACTGAGGAAAACCGGGATTGGGTCTTCGTAGAAGCAACGTGTCATGCGTGGTTTGCGCTAATTGTACAAATATAAACAATTCTTTCGATTATTCCGCGCCAGCCGGCGCGTTGGCCGTGCGGGGGCCTGCGCCCGTTTGCCTGCGCTGTCGGGGGCCGTGGGGAGCGTGCGCGGGGCGGCTGGCGCTATGGGATGGGAAGGCGAATGGCCCGGGGTGCGGCCGGGCGGGCATTTTTCTGCCCGCACGGGCGCAGCCCCGAGGCCATCGCCGAACTTACCCCTGACTCGATGTGTTGCAGGAGATGGTTGGCGAACCAGAGGGATTCCGCTATAGGGGTCACAGGTACATCCAGCCGACAAAGTGGTACAGGAAATACGCCGTTTTGCCACTTCTTGACACAGCCCCGAACTTTTTGCGGGTCGGATTATATAATATTCAAAAGAATGGTTATATTTGCATGAGAAAAGGAAACAAATCCGAAATCTGCGTGGTCTAGTCCATTTGCGTCGGTGAGTTTTCCTTTTTTCTTTTATACAGAGTACTGGCAGCTAATTCATGACGCCCGAGCCGTACTTCTTCTACATAGTATGTTACCCCGTCATTCATCGCCTTGGAGTAAATTATGACATCCTGCTAATGGCGTGTAAGGGCCGGGCATGACGAGGGGGCTTGGCGGACGTGACGAGAAAATTGCTATATTTGTATGATTGTTTCGAAAGTATATGGCACGACATAGCAAACTGGATATCATTCTGGAGAACCTCACGATCGAGAGCGTGGCGGCGGAGGGAAAAGCGATTGCGCATACGCCCGAAGGGCAGGTGGTTTTCGTGGGATTCGCCGTGCCCGGCGACGTGGTGAACGTGCGGCTGGTCCGCAAGAAGAAGGCCTGGCTCGAGGGCACGATCATCAAACTCGTAAAGCCTTCCGAGCAGCGTCTGGAGCCGTTCTGTGAGCATTTCGCCGTGTGCGGCGGATGCCGCTGGCAGCCGCTCCCCTACGAAATCCAGCTCGCCGCGAAGCAGCGTCAGGTCTATGACCAGCTGACGCGCATCGGGCACCTGAGTGTGCCGGAATTCCGCCCCATCCTGGGCTCCGACAAGACCCGCTACTACCGTAACAAACTCGAATTCTCCGCCTCCAACAAGCGTTGGATGACGAGCGAAGAGATCGCCTCCGGCGTGCCCGCTGGCCCTGGCCTGGGCTTCCACGTCGGGAAATATTTCGACAAGGTCCTGGACATCGACCGTTGCCATCTGCAGCCCGAGCCGACCAACGAGATCCGCCTCTTTATCAAGAAGTTCTGCCTGGATAACGGCATCTCCTTCTACGATATCCGCGAGAACCACGGTCAGCTGCGCAACATGTTCGTGCGCACGACGGATGCCGGCGCGGTGATGGTCATCGTCTGCTTCGGCGAGGACTTCCCCCTGCGCGCTCCCCTGCTGGACGCCGTGGCGAAGCATTTCCCGCAGATCAGCTCGCTCTACTACGTCATCAACGACAAGAAGAACGACACCATCGGCGACCAGACCTGCATCCTGCACTGCGGCGAGCCGGCCATCTACGAAGAGATGGAGGGCCTGCGCTTCAAGATCGGCCCGAAATCCTTCTACCAGACCAACACGGGCCAGGCTTACAAGTTATACAAGGCCACGCGCGAATTCGCGGACCTGACGGGCTCGGAGCTGGTTTACGACCTCTACACGGGTACGGGCACCATCGCCCAGTTCGTTGCCCGTCAAGCTAAGCACGTCATCGGCATCGAATACGTGCCCGAGGCCATTGAGGACGCGAAAATCAACGCCGCCGGCAACGGCATCGACAACTGCGAGTTCTACGCCGGCGACATGAAGGATATCCTCACGGCGGACTTCATCAGCAAGCACGGCCGGCCGGACGTGATCATCGTAGATCCTCCGCGTGCCGGCATGCATCCGGACGTGGTGAAAACCATCCTGCAAGCCGCTCCGAAGCGGATTGTCTATGTGAGCTGTAATCCGGCCACGCAGGCGCGCGACATGGAAATGATGAGCGCCGACTATAAGATTACGGACGTGCAGCCGGTGGACATGTTCCCCCACACCTATCATGTGGAGAACGTCTGCCGCCTGGATAGAATTGAAAAGGAAGAAGAAGCATGATCGAACAAGTTTTGTTGCTGTTGCTGGGCCTCGCGCTGATCGTATTCGGCGCGGACTGGCTGGTGGATGGCTCGTCCGCCATTGCCCGCAAAGCCGGCATCAGCGAATTTGTCATCGGTCTGACCATCGTGGGCTTCGGCACCAGCTGCCCGGAACTCGTCGTCAGCCTGACCGGCGCCCTGCAGGGAAATGCCGACATTTCGGTGGGTAACGTGGTGGGCTCCAATGTGTTCAATACCCTGCTCATCCTGGGCCTGACGGCCGTGATCGCTCCCGTGGCCGTGACGCGCTCCAACCGTCGGCGCGACATTCCCATCGCCCTGCTGGTGACCTTCCTGTTCGCCGCTTTTGCCCTGACGGGCGGGCAGATTACGCGCATCGAAGGCGTCGTGTACCTGCTGGTGTTTGCAGCCTACATGTTCTATTGCTTCAAGTCTGACCAGGGCGCCGACGAAGCGGCGGAAGAGAAGGTGCACAGCCTCTTGATGGCCATCCTGCTGGTGCTCGCGGGCCTGGGCGGCCTGATCTTCGGCGGCCAGCTCTTCGTGAACAACGCAACCGCCATCGCACGCGCCGTGGGCGTGTCCGACAAATTCATCGCCATCACCCTGCTGGCGGGCGGTACCTCCTTTCCGGAGCTCGCAACCTGCATCGTGGCGGCGGCCAAGAAGAAAGACCAGTTGGCCCTGGGCAATGTCCTGGGTTCCAACGTTTTCAATATCCTGCTGATCCTGGGCACCTCCGCCGTGGTGACTCCCCTTTCGACGCTCGCGCTGACCTGGGTGGATCTGGGCGTGTTGCTCACCAGCGCCGCGCTGATCTGGTTGTGGACCTTTACCGGGCACCGCGACCGGATTGACCGCTGGGAGGCCATCCTGATGCTGCTGCTCTTCTTCGGCTACTACGCCTGGCTATTCGTGAAACTCTAATAACCGCTGAATATGAAATTCCAACCCACTCAGTATCAATTGATGAACGTGGCCACAGGCCGGGTCTTCGACGACCGTGGCTGGGACCTTGGTGACCCGCAGGGCGGAGCCCCGTCGCTGGTGCGTGCCGTCTATGCGCAACGCGTTTTCACACCGCGCCCGGACCTCAAAGGCTTGTACCGCTACGCGGAGTGGATGCCCATCAAGCGGACGCTCAAGCATTCCTGCGCGCCGGTGACCTATAAGTCCAAGGGCTTGGCCAAGCATCTGGGTCTGAGTAATTTGTATATTACCTTCTCTGGCTGGAACCCCAAGATCGGCGCCAAGATGGAGACCTGCTCCTTCAAGGAGACGGAGGCCTTCAGCGTGTGCGCACGTATGGACAAGAAGGAGGAGCGTGTCCTGGTGGTCCAGTCGGCCGGCAACACGGCCCGCGCCTTCGCGCAGGTGTGCTCGGATAACGAGATTCCCGTGGTCATCTGCGTCCCGCAGGACAACCTGCATGACCTGTGGTTCCACAAGAAGCTGCACCGCTGCGTTAAGCTGGTCGCCGTCCCCCACGGCTGCGACTACTACGACGCCATCGCGCTGGGTGAGAAACTCTCCAAGAATCCCCGCTATTTCCTCGAAGGCGGCGCCAAGAACGTGGCGCGCCGCGACGGCATGGGCACGACCCTGCTGAGCTTCGTGGAGAAGGTCGGCCGCATTCCCGACGCCTACTTCCAGGCGGTCGGCTCCGGTACCGGCGCCATTGCGGCCTGGGAGAATGCGGAGAGACTCTCTGCCGACGGACATTACGGCGAGAACAAGATGCGCGTGTACATGGCGCAGAACCGCCCGTTCACGCTGATCCACGACTCCTGGAAAGCGCAGTCGCGCGAGCTGGTCGCCCTGGATCCTGAGGAAGGACGCCGCAGTGCGGAAGTCATCCTCGCGAAGGTGCTGGCCAATCGTAAACCGCCCTACAGCCTTGCGGGTGGCGTGTTTGATGTGCTGCGCGCGAGCGGCGGCGACACCTTCGCCTGCACGAACGACGACATCATGTACTGGCTGCTCCAGTTCCGCAACCTCGAGGGTTACGACCTCCTGCCGGCCCCCTGCGCCGCGGTGGCCGCCTTGGCGAAAGCCGTTCAGGACGGTGTCGTCAAGAAGGACGAGTGCATTATGCTGAACTGCACGGGCGGCGGTATGCTGGGCTCCATGGCCAAGGGTTTTATCCTCAAGGAACCCGATCTGGTGCTGGACCCTTCCTTGCCTGAAGAAGAGATTATCGCCGCGGTGGACAAGCTGTTCTAGAAGCTGACGGCAATCGAGATATCCAGGGCACAATATCCTGCATTATTCATGCGGATGTTGTGCTCTGGTACGTTTCCGGGGCCCTCGGGATTGGGAATCGAGGGATGGTCGTGCAGATACTTGAGCCCGACGAGCAGGTCCAGGTGCGTGTCATAGCTGAGGCGGATGCGGTAGCCGCCGCCGAGGGTGGCCAGCCAGCCCATGCGTCCGGCCGTGGTGTGCACGTGCCAGGCCACTCCTCCCTGCGCGTAGGCGAAGAGGCCGTCTTCGCTGTCTGTCGAAGGGAAATAGCTGGCGCGCAGGCAGGCGGGAATCAGCCGGTTCTGCTCTCCGATGCCGATGTAGCCGCTGTACAGGCCCAGTGTCAGCTGATCACTGATGCGGTAGCCGATGGTGCCGAGCACCTGGGCGTTGGCATGGGCGTAGAAGGAGCTGTTCTGCTCGAAAATGCGGTAGCCCTCTTCGCTGATGAAGTTGTAGTTGCGGCTGCGGAAGACACACTGGGTGTATCCCCACTCCGCACCTACGACGAAGCGGTCAAAGAAGCTCCCGAGGGGAATCGTCCGTCCCGTTGCGCCCGACGAAAGCGCAAGAAGCAATATCATCGATATGAATAACTTGCGTTTCATCATCAAAAGCGATACAATAGGTCAAGATGCGGGTAGTATCCCCGGTAAATACCATTCTTGTAGAAGGATAGGATGACGGCGCCGGTGTCCGGATTCGTCCTCAGGTGGATGCCCGGCTCCAGACAGAAGCCGAAGTCCAGCGTGAGATGCCGGCGGAAATCGATGCGCAGGCCGATCTGCCCGGCCAGGGCGGCCACGCCGCCGGGATTCCGGTCCAGCTCCCGGTCGTAGGAGCTGTAGAAGCCTTTTTCGTAGTCGTGGGCGTAGCCGAGCGAGACGCCCGCCCCGGCGTGCACGACCAGGGCATAATCCTCCCCTTCCAGCTGGAAAACCCGGTAATCGTGGGTATAGGTGAGAAATGCGCCCACGTGCTGCGTGCGCGCGCTCAGGAAGCCGTAGAAATCCGTGCGGAGGGTGATGGTGTTCATTTCCTCGCCAGAGGGTGTGTCGAACGTGGCCGTGATGCCAAAGCCCTTGGGCGACTGGTAAAGACCGAAGCGCTGCCCCTGTGCACGCACCGCCGGGCCGAAAGGCAGTAGCAGCGCAAGCAGGCAAAGGATATGAGCGGGTTTCAGCACGTGACGAATATAGGAAAATCTTTGATTTTTTCCTACGAAAATCGTATCTTCGCACGAATAAAACATACTAAATCCTATCCGACAATGTCTGTAGAAATCAGGCCCGTTCTGACGCGTGGCGAACTTCGTAAGTTCGTCAATTTCCCGGAGAAATTATATCGCCATAACCCCTATTATGTCCCGCCCCTCGTGTTCGATCAGATGGATACGCTCGACCAGGAGAAGGGCGCGGCGCAGGAATTCTGCGATTCTGCGCTATATATGGCATACCGTGACGGCGAGCCCGTCGGCCGTGTGGCCGCCATTGTCAACCGCAAGGCCAACGAGCAGTGGAACCACAAGGAGGTCCGCTTCGGCTGGTACGACTTCATTGAGGATCCCGAAGTTGCCCAGGCCCTGATGGACAAAGTCTATGAATTTGGCCGGAAATACGGCATGGAGTCCGTCGTGGGCCCGCTAGGCTTCACGGATTTTGATCCGGAAGGCATGCTGGTGGAGGGCTTTGACCAGCTCAGCACGATGCCGCTGATCTACAACTACCCTTACTACAACGATTATCTTGTGCAGATGGGCTTCGAGAAGGATGCGGACTGGCTGGAATTTGTGGTTCAGGTCCCGACCGTGATGCCGGAGCGCTGGCCGCGCATCGAGGAGATCATCAAGACGCGCGCCAATGTGCATCTGCGTCAGCTCACGCGTAAGATCGTCAAGAAGGAGAAATACGGCGAGAAGATCTTCAACCTGATCAACACCTGCTACAAGGATCTGTACAACTTCACCGTCCTGCCTGACCACATGGCCAAGAAGTACCTCGACTTTTACCTGAGCGTGCTTGACCTGCGTTTCGTCTCGATGGTGGAGAACGAGAAGGACGAGCTGATCGCCTTCGGAATCACGATGCCTTCGCTCGTCAAGGCGCTCCAGAAGTCGCGCGGCAAGCTCTTCCCCTTCGGTTGGTGGTACCTGGCGAAGTCGATGTTCATCAAGCGTGAGGGCGGTGCCGAGCTGTTGCTGATCGGCGTGGCGCCGGAGTACCAGAACAGCGGCGTGAACTCCCTGCTCTTCATGGATATGTTCCGAAAATACAACGCGGCGGGCATCACATGGACCGAATCCAACGCCATTTTGGAGTCGAATACGAAGATGGCGGGTCAATTCCGCGATTTTGAACACGTGCAGAACAAACGCCGTCGTTCTTACAAGAAGAAGCTTGAATATTAATTCATAAAACAAAAGTGTTAGAGTCCTTAACAAAAATGTTACCGCCTCTTCCGGAGCGAATGCGGCCTAAATCGCTGTCCGATTACGTCGGTCAGCAGCATTTGGTCGGCCCCGGATGCATCCTGCGGAACATGATGGACTCCGGCGCTTTGTCTTCCTTTATTCTTTGGGGCCCTCCGGGTGTCGGCAAGACCACGCTGGCTCGGATTATCGCCGGCAGTCTGGAGCGCGACTTCTATACCCTCTCGGCGGTCAGTGCCGGGGTGAAGGAAGTGCGCGAGGTCATCGACTCGGCCAAGTCCAAGTCGCTCTTCTCCCAGACGGGTGCGCCAATCCTCTTCATCGACGAGATCCACCGCTTCAACAAGGCGCAGCAGGATGCCCTGCTAGGCGCTGTGGAGGCAGGTACCATTGTCCTGATTGGCGCCACGACGGAGAATCCTTCCTTTGAGGTGATCACTCCCCTTTTGTCCCGCTGCCAGGTGTTCGTGCTCAAGTCCCTGGAGGTGGCTGACCTGCAGCTGCTCCTGGACCGCGCGCTGCGCGAGGACGAGGTGCTGAAGGAACGCAAGATCGAGGTCCGTGAGACGGAAGCGCTCTTCCGGCACAGCGGCGGAGACGCCCGTAAGTTGCTGAATATCCTTGAGATCGTGGTTGATGCCCAGCTCAGTAAGGGCGAGGCCATCGTCATCGACAACCGCAGCGTCACGGAGTGCCTGCAGGAGAACGTGGCCATCTACGACAAGGGTGGCGAGATGCATTACGACATTATTTCCGCCTTTATCAAGAGCGTGCGTGGGTCCGACCCTAACGCCGCGGTTTATTGGATGGCGCGCATGCTGGACGGCGGCGAGGATCCCCTCTTCATCGCCCGGCGGCTCTGCATCCTTGCCGCTGAGGACATCGGCCTGGCGAATCCCAACGCCCTGCTCCTGGCGGACGCGACCTTCCGCATCGTCCATTCCATCGGTATGCCGGAGGCGCGCATCCCGCTGAGCGAATGTGCTGTTTACCTCGCAAGTTCTCCTAAAAGTAATTCCGCCTATCTGGCGATCGATAAGGCGCTTGCGGCCGCGAAAGAAGATCAGACGGCCGCCGTGCCGCTCTACCTGCGCAACGCGCCCACGAAGTTGATGGAGGACCTCGGCTACGCCGATGGCTACAAGTACGCCCACGACTTCCCCGGCCACTTCACCGACCTGGAATTCCTCCCCGAAAAGCTCTCCGGCACGGTCTTCTACGACCCTCAGCCCAACCCGCAGGAAGACCGCCTCAGCGCCTACCTCTCCTCCTGCTGGCCGAAGTACTACAAAAAGTAAGCTTCATCCCCGACGCTAAATCAGTCATCCCCGACGCTAAATCAGTCATCCCCGACGCTAAAGCAGTCATCCCCGACGCTAAATCAGTCATCCCCGACCTGATCGGGGATCTCCTGCCTAGAGGCACTCGTATCGCCTTCTCCGCCGGACGCGGCAGGGCTGCCGCCGTACGGGCAGAAAAATGCCCGTCCAGCGCCACCTTGCCGCTTTATCCGGCTCCGAAGGCCTGCGTCAGCCGTCCTCACGCACCCTCCCCACGGCCCCCGACCGCGCAGGCAAACGTGCGCAGGCCCCCGCACTTCCTCCCCGCCGGCTGCCGCCAAATCCGTCATGCCCGCACACCCGTCATTCCCGGCTTGACCGGGAATCTCCTGCCTCGAGGCATCATACCCGCATATCCGTCATGCCCGACCCTTTGCTGTCATGGCCGACCTGATCGGCCATCTCCCGCCTCGAGGCACGCCCCTGGCCTCTCCTCCGGATCCGCCACCATCCCGTCCCTCAAATCCCGCCATTCCGGATTCACTACATTCACCAGTTGATCCTTCCACTCTCGCTTGAAATGCTTGAGTTGCTTTTCCCTCGTAATCGCCTGATCCATATCTGGAAATACCTCAAAATAAACGAGTTTGCCACAGTTGTATCTCTGTGTGAAATCCGAGCCTTGGTGCTCTCCATGCTCGGCAGAACGCCGAACCAAACTATTCGTCACACCGGTATACAATACAGTATTATACCTGTTCGTAACAAAATAAATGTACCCTTTCTTTCCCATAGTTTTCTTTTTTGTCATGGTCGACCCCTTACTGTCATGCCCGACCTGATCGGGTATCTCCTGCCTCGAGGCACTATCCTGCCATCTCCTCTCTCTTGCCGTCATGCCCGCATATCCGTCATTCCCGGTCTGACTGGGAATTTTATACCAAGATAGTAAATAATCCCATGCTAAACAAAGCGGAACATCATAATCAACATTGCCCAATAGATGGCCTCCGGTGGCGCAGCTCCCCCGCCCTTGCGCGAAGTGAGTGCCCGACAACGAGCGCCGGCAGGCCGGCGGCGGAGAGCTGTCCCCATTTTCCGCGACAGCGGGTATCTTCTTGATAGGTCTCCAAATCTCCAATAGCAGAACAATGGGTATCTCCAATACGTAGTATAAGACATGCGCGCTATGGGGGGCGCGACCGCTGCTTAATTCTCCTCTCGTGCCAAGACCTGACAAACTGATTCCGTACCTTGCAGGCAAAACGGAATCGGCGATGACGACATATTATTTCAAGAACCCAGAAGATGCCCTGAAACGGGCCAGAATGGCCGGCAAACGACCCGGCTGCTGGTACGGTGGCATCACACTGCCCAGCGGCAAGAAAGGCTGGGCCATCTACAAAGGAAGCAAAGTGATCGAGCAGTACGCTGTTATAAAACAAGCGTTTATTTGAATCTGCGGTGGGAATGGTGGCTGATCCAGAGGAGATGCCAAGGGTGTGCCACGAGGCGGGAGATGGCCGATCAGGTCGGCCATGACAGCAAAGGGTCGGGCATGACGGATATGCGGGTATGATGCCACGAGGCAGGAGATTCCCGGTCAAGCCGGGAATGACGGGTATGCGGGCGGGTCGTTGTTCTGCGGCAGCCGGTGCGGAGGATGTGCGGGAGCCTGCGCCCGTTTGCCTGTGCTGTCGGGGGGTGTGCGGGGGCCGTGCGTTGGGAGCGGCTGCTGCGGGTGCTGGAGGCAGAAATAGACTGTGGAGTGCAGTCAGACAAGCTTTTTTTGCTTGGATGGCTGCAGCCCCACAGGCTCTGCCGGAAGCACCGACAAGAAGGAGATGGCCGATCAGGTCGGCCATGACAAGGAAATGAGATCCCCGGTCGGAGCCGGGGATGACAAGGGAATCCGGCCGGGATGACTATTTCGCCGGGATCGTGAGTTTCTGGCCGGGCTTGATGGCGTCGGAGCTGAGGCCGTTGGCCTTCTTGATGTCTTCGGCGCTGACACCCGGGTAGTTCTTGGCGATCTTGTAGAGGGAATCGCCGTTCTTGACGGTGTAGATCCTGGCTTTGCTGCCGCTGGAGCTGGAGGAGCTGCTGCTACCTCCCTGCGAGATGGTCGGGCCGCCGTTCCTGTAGATGTAGAGCGTCTGGCCGATCTGAATGCTGTTGGATTTCAGCTTGTTCCAGCTCTTGAGCTGGGCGACGGTCACGCCGTAGCGCGAGGCGATCTTGCCCAGATAATCCCCGCTTTTGACCTTGTAGGCAATGCGCTGCTCTTTGCTGCTGCCGCTGGACTTGCCGGTCGATTTGCCCGACCTTCCCTGGTCCGTCAAGATCCGGTTCTGGACCAGCGAATCGGCCTTGTAGGCGTAGAGCGTGTCGCGGTTGGCATCCAGGAAGCGGGCCGTCCAGGTGTACGGGAGCTTCAGGACATAGGGATGGTTATTGCCCGGGATGATGTCGTTGACATACTGCGGGTTAAGATTCTGCAGGTCCTCCTTCGGCACGCCCACCACGGCCTCGATCTGGTCGAAATGCAGGTTGTGACGGATCATGAAGGTATCCGTCTTGGCCGGCACGCCGGTATTCTGCGGGACGATACCGTACTCGCGATAGTAGGTCATCGCGTACATGGCGGCGACGAATGCAGGCACGTAGTTGCGCGTCTCGCGCGGGAGGTAAGGATAGATGCTCCAGTAGTCGCGCTTGCCGTCCGCCCGGCGGATGGCTTTCGAGACATTGCCGGCGCCGCAGTTGTAGGAGCTGATGGCGAGGGCCCAGTCGCCGAAGGTGCGGTAGGCGTCGCGCAGATAGCGTGCGGCGGCATCCACGGCCTTCTCCACGTCCAGACGCTCATCCACGAAGGAATTGATCTCCAGACCATAGCTGGTGCCGGTCTGGTACATGAACTGCCAGATGCCGCGCGCCCCGGCGCGGGAAGTCGCCACGGGGTTGAGCATCGACTCGATGATGGCCATGTACTTGAGCTCCTGCGGCAGGCCGTAGCGGAGCAGAATGTCCTCGAAAATCGGGAAATAATAGGTGCTCAGGCCCATCACGCGCCCCATACGGGTGGTCATGCGCTCGGAGTATTGGATGATGTAGTTCTTGACGACGTCGTTGTACGGCAGCGTGATGAAGGAATTCATCGCCGACAGGCGGCGCATCATCTCGGCATCAGAGACGTTGGAGGTGAAGCGTACGGAGTCCATGTCATATTCGTTGACCGGATCGAAATCGTCGATCATCGTATTCTTGTACCAGAGGTGCAGGAGGCTGTCGGTCGCTTCCGGTGTGTACTCAAAGCCTCCCTCCTGCATTTCGCGCTCAAGCGCGGCGATCTCCCGCTCGTCCAGGCTGGCCTGGTTGCGATAATGGTCCAGCAGCAGCTGCAGCGAGTCGAGTTCGCCGCGCAGGACTTCGTTCTCCTGCTGGATTTCCTTCTTTTTGGGGCCGTGGAAGGTTTCGTTCATCCACTCGCGGAAGGTCTGCTTCTTCTGCGGCTGCAGGGTGGCTTCCGTTTCAAATCCGGCATTGTGCCCGGTCTGGGCGCCCAACGGAAGGAAGAGCGCGCAAGAAAGGAGGAATATGGTAGCTAATTTCTTCATTGTCAAAAATTAATGCCCAGGCGTAAGCCGAAGGCCGTCTGCTGGTTCACGGGGCTGATGGATGCAAACTGCTTCTCCGGCACGATGACGGCGGGCGCCACGCGCAGGGCCAGGTCGTCGTCCACCTCGAAATTGTGCATGTAGGAGAAGACGTTGGCGTCAATGACCTGAAGGAGATACAGGACGGCGATGGCGAGGACGGAATAGTCCCGGTAGCGCCGGTAAACATTGCGGTAATAGAGTGCCTGGTCGGCCGAGATGGGTCCGTCATAGCCGGATGTGGGATCGGATGCCTCCAGGTAGATGTTCTTGAACCGCAGGTAGTTGGTCTGGCAGTCGGAGTAATAGTGGACGGCAAAGCCGATGGCGCCCAGGTAGATGGGCAGCTTCCAGTACTCGTGATTATAGATCTGGCCCAGGCCGGGAACGAGCAGGGAGAAGAGCGTCGCTTTGCCCGGATGGGGATACACGCTGGGCTTGAAATTGATCACGCCGTCCATCAGCGTGCCCCAATAGGCCACGCCGGCACCGATGAAACAGTATTTGGCGGCTTCCTTGTTGCCCGTGGCGTTCAGATAGATGCCGGCGCCGAGGCTGCCGCCGATGGCGCCGTACACGATCGAGAGTTTCCACGTCTGGCGGTTGTAGATCTGCGACCCTCCGATGATGAGCGCGGAGCCGGCCGTCATCGTGCCGATCTTGATCTCGTTCTTGTGGGCGAGGCCGCCGAAGTACTCCTTGAAGGAAAAGAGCACGTCGGTGGAATCCTTGTCAGACGCCTTGTCGTCGTTGTACTGCTGCGAGAAGGCCTGTTCCTTGAACTGAGCCGAGGCGTTCAAGCACAAGAAGGCGGCGAGCAGCGCCGTCAGAACAGTGCGGAATAGCCTCGGAATCCTCATCAGAACTTCTTTTCTTCAAGCGCTTCGACGAATTTCCTGACTTCTTCGTCCGAGTCAAAGCGGATGGTCATCACGCCCTTGCCGGACGCGTTGCGCTTGAGGGAGATATCGTTGGAGAAATACTTGCCGACATGCTCCAGGATGCGGTAGTACTCCTGCGGAAGCGTCTGGGGTGCCTGCGATTCGCGGACCTTGGCCTTGGCCGCATCGGGGTTGGTCTGCAGCTTGCGCACGATGTTCTCGAGCTCGCGGACGGACAGGCCGTCGCGGACTGCGAGGTCGCAGAGCTGCTCCTGTACCTCGGGCTCCTCGACGCCGAGGATCGCTTTGGCGTGGCCGGCGCTCAGCAGGCCGACCTTGATGTCATGCTGCACCTTGGCAGGCAGCTTGAGCAGGCGAAGGGTATTGGCGACCGTAGCGCGCTTCTTCCCTACCCGGTCGGCGAGGCTGTCCTGCGTCAGCTGGCACTCGTCGATGAGTCGGCGATAGCTGAGGGCAAGCTCAATCGGGTCGAGGTCTTCGCGCTGCACGTTCTCGACGATGGCCATCTCGAGCATGCCCTGGTCGTTGGTGTCGCGGATATAGGCCGGAATGGTGGTCATTCCGGCCAGGCGGCAGGCCTTGTAGCGGCGCTCACCGCTGATGATCTGGTAGCGGCGCTCCGTGATGCGGCGGACGGTGATGGGCTGAATGAGCCCGAGGGTGCGGATGGAGGCGGCCAGCTCTTCCAGGGCGTTCTGGTCGAAGGACAGACGGGGCTGGAAAGGATTGGGCTCAATCATGTCCACCGGGATGCGGAGGATGTCCGCCGTGTTCTCCTGGCGGCCGCGGGTGCCGACGATTTCCTTGTTGACGTAGCCGACTGGTTGGCGAAGCTGATTGGCGTCAGGCACTTCGCTGAGCAGGGCGCTCAAGCCCTTGCCGAGACCTCTGGGTTCTTTGCTCATACGTTCTCTCCATTATGCTCCAGCACTTCCCGTGCGAGATTGAGGTAGTTGGTGGAGCCGTTGCACATGATATCGTACAGGATGATAGGTTTGCCGTGGGAAGGCGCTTCGCTGAGGCGGATGTTGCGCTGGATCACCGTCTTGAAGACGAGCTCGCGGAAATGCTCGCGCAGTTCGTTCAGCACCTGGGCGTGGACGCGCGTGCGTCCGTCGAACATCGTGACCACAAAGCCCTCGATGGTGAGGTCCGGGTTCACGCCGCCCTGGACGAGCCGGATGGTCTGCAGGAGCTTGCCAAGGCCCTCGAGTGCGAAGAATTCGGGCTGAACGGGGATCATGACCGAATCTGCGGCCGTCAGGGTGTTGACGGTGATGAGGCCCAGCGAGGGCGAGCAGTCGATGATGATGTAGTCGTAGTTGTCCCGGATGGGCGCCAGGGCCTTCTTGAGCAGCATTTCGCGGTCTTCAGCCTCCAGCATCTCGATTTCCGCGCCGACGAGGTTGATATGGGACGGAATCATGTGAAGGTTGGCGATCTCCGTCTGTATCAGCGCGTCGGAAATGTCGATCTTGCCGATCATGACCTCGTACAGCGTGCGCTGCTGATCATTGTCCGGTGCGAAATTCAGACCGGAGGTCGTGTTGGCCTGCGGGTCGGCGTCGATGATCAAGACCTTCTTCTCCAACACGGAGAGCGAGGCCGCCAGGTTGATGGCGGTGGTCGTTTTCCCGACACCTCCCTTCTGATTGGCTATAGCGATAACTTTTCCCATAATTCTCTATGATCCTAAGAATGCAAATTTAACAAATTATTCCTATTTTTGTGGTATGTCTGAGACAAAAACCGCGTGGTACTTTATCGTCAATCCCAGGGCCGGTTCGGGAAAGGCGATGTCGGAATGGATCCCGGCCGAGCAGATGCTCTCTCAGGAGCATATTCCCTTCGTTACAGCGACAACCGATCATAAAAAACATGCCGTTACCCTGGCTCGGGAAGCAGCCGCCGAAGGGTATCGCCGAATTGCCGCCGTGGGCGGCGACGGGTCTCTCCACGAAGTGCTGGGCGGCATCTGCAGCTGGTGCGCGGAAACCGGGACGCCGACCGAAGAGTTCTACCTCGCCGTGGTGCCGATCGGCTCCGGCAACGACTGGATCAAGTCCTGCCACGTGCCCAACGACACGAAAGGTGTTATTAAGCTGATTATCAAAGAATCATTCGGCTGGATGGACATCGTCCGGGCCGTTAGCCGGGACGGGAAAACGAACTACATCGCCAATTGCGCCGGCGTCGGTTTCGACTCGCACGTCTGCGAGCGCGTAAACCGGCAGAAGGAGCGCGGGATGTGCGACCGGCTGATCTATCTGAAAGCCCTGCGCTATACCATCTCTCACTTGAAGCCCATCAAGATTGCCGTCTGGGAGGATGGCACTTCCGTTTTCTCCGGCGAGGCCTATTCCCTGGCCATCGGCAACGGTCCCTGGTCCGGCGGCGGTATGCGGCAGGTGCCGCTGGCCACCAACGACGACGGCTTGCTGGACTATATGGTCGTGCCGAAGAGCCGGCTGCTGCGTCTGGCCAAGGAGGTTCCGCGCCTGTTTGCCGGCACGGCCCATGAGTCCAACCTGATTCACACGGGGCGCTGCAAGTCTTTGAAGATCGCCCCGCTGGACGAGGCGTCCGCGGACATCATCGAGTTCGACGGAGAGATCGAAGGGCAGCTCCCGGCGACTTTCGAGGTCACCGGGGGAAGGATTCACGTACTAAAAGGTTAGAGATTCGCCGGTCGGAGCCGGCGAATGACGACTATTGCAGGGCCTTCCAGAGCATGTCCTTGAGCTCCTGCAGCCCCTGTCCGGTGCTGGAGGAGATGAACACGCAGGGAACCTTGCGCGGCAGGTGCGGGCGGATCATCTTTTCCAATTCCTCGTCAATCAGGTCGCACTTGGTGATGGCCAGCACGCGCTGCTTGGTCAGCAGCTCCGGGTTGTAGAGCTTGAGCTCCGAGAGGAGCGTCTTGTAGGCCGCGGCGATATCCTCTTCTTCTACGCTTACCATAAAGAGCAGCACGGAGTTGCGCTCGATGTGGCGCAGGAAGCGGATACCGATGCCCTTGCCCTCGTGCGCGCCCTCGATGATGCCGGGGATGTCCGCCATCACGAACGACTTGTCGTCGTAGTAGCGTACGATGCCCAGATTCGGCTCCAGCGTCGTGAAGGCGTAGGATGCAATCTTGGGCTTGGCGGCCGTGATCGTGGCCAGCAGCGTGGACTTGCCTGCGTTGGGGAATCCGACCAGGCCGACGTCCGCAAGGAGCTTCAATTCAAGAATATAGACGCCTTCCTCCCCTTCTTCGCCCGGCTGGGCGAAACGGGGGGTCTGCAGGGTCGGGGTCTTGAAATTGTTGTTGCCCAGGCCGCCTTTGCCGCCTCGGCAGAGAATGCGCTCCTCCCCTGCCTCCATCATCTCGAAGAGCACTTCGTCGGTCTCGGCGTTCTTGGCCACGGTGCCGATGGGGACATCGAGATAGATGTCCTCGCCGTTCTTGCCGGTGCGCAGGTCGCTGCCGCCTTTCTCGCCGTCGTCGGCGTGGATGTGCTTGCGGTATTTGAGGTGGATCAGGGTCCAGAACTGCGGATTGGCCCGTAGGATGATATGTCCGCCGCGCCCGCCGTCACCGCCGTCGGGTCCTCCCTTGGGGATGTATTTGGCGCGGTGCAGGTGCGCAGATCCAGCGCCTCCGTGTCCGGAGGCGCAGTAGATCTTGACGTAGTCTATAAAGTTACTTTCTGCCATTTCGGCCGCAAAGTTACTGAATTTTTTTGTTCATCTCGCGGCCGGTCCTGGCCTCCACGACATTCACGATGTAGTCGCCGCACTGCTCGCATTCCTCCACGAGGTCCATATAGATGGTGCTGCAGGCGTAGCTGTAGTCGCGCTCGTCCACGGCGTTCTCGTTCTGCTGGCGCAGGCGGTCGCGGCAGGCATTGAGGGCAATCTCCAGACGCGTGGATTCGCTTTCGTCGGCTTCTCCCTCGAGCACGAGGACCATCTGGTCCATGCTCTGGCCCACCAGGCCATACATCTCAGTCAAGCCCGCTTCCTGCGAAGCCGTGAACGTGACGTTCTGCTTCTTCTTGCGCATCAGCGCGCGGGCAAGGTTGAAGAAGCTGTCGCCGATGCTCTCCAGCTCGCCGATCTCGCGCAGCATCGCGCGGATGGTCTGCTTGGTGTCGTCGGACAGGTGCGCGTTGGCCACCTGGCCCAGGTACTTGCCGATCTCGTTCTCCATGTTGTCGCTGATCTGCTCGTACTTGGCGATGCGGTCGTAGAGGGACTGGAAGGCCTCGTCGTCGGTGGTGTGCGTGAGCTCCTTCACCATACCGACCACGCGGGACATACGGACGGCGAAGTGCTCGATTTCCTTCTGTGCCTGGAAGACGGAGATTTCCGGCGTCTTCATGATGCCGGCGCCAATGTATTTGAGGCGGAACTCGTCCTCGGAGACCTTGTGCGGGATGAGTTTGCTGACCAGCTGTTCGATCTGGGGAATGAACCAGATGAGAATCAGCGTATTGGTCACGTTGAACATGGTGTGGAACGTGGCCAGCACGAAAGTCAAGCGCTCCGGGTTGTCCACCCCGGCGTCGGCGTCCACGCCCACCAGCCGGCAGGCCAGCCGCACGAAGGGATAGAAGATGATGAGCACCCACAGCACGCCGAACACGTTGAATACCAGGTGCGCCAGGGCGGCCCGACGGGCCTGCGTATTGGCGGACAGGGCGGCCAGGTTGGCCGTCAGGGTGGTACCGATGTTCTCGCCCATCACGAGGGCGATGCCCTGGTAGATGGTCAGCACGCCGGTGGTGCAGAGCACCATGGTAATGGCCATCAGGGCGGCGGACGACTGCGCGATGCAGGTCAGGACGGCGCCGATGACCAGGAACAGCAGGAGGGTCAGATAACTGCCCGAATCAAAGGAAGAGAAGAAATTGACAACCTGCACGTTGCTGGCCAGGTCCATTTCGCGGCCGGTCGCGTTGAGCGTGCCGAGCGCGAAGAACATAAAGGACAGACCGAAGAGGAAATCGCCCAGGTAGCGGCGTTTCTTGAACTGGATCAGGATCACGGCCACAAGGAAGACCGGCCAGACCAGGTTGGCGATGTTGAACGAGAACCCGGCCGACATGATCCAGGCGGAGAGTGTGGTGCCGATGTTGGCACCCATGATCACCGAAATGGCCTGGGACAGGGTCAGCAAGGCTGCGTTGACGAAGGAAACCGTCATCACCGTGGTGGCGGCGGACGACTGGACGGCCACGCAGACCGCCATGCCGGTCATCACACCCGTGACGCGGTTGGTGGTCATGGCGCCCAGCACGTGACGGAGCTGGGGGCCCGCCATCTTCTGGAGGGCCTCGCTCATCACCTTCATGCCGTACATCAGCAGGGCGATCGAGCCCAGGAGCTTAAAGACGATTAACATACTGTTACAGGGTGAGGTCTTCGGAAGTCAGCTTGGGGACGTAATGGACGCCGCCCCGGCGATAGTAGCTCAGCTGCTCCCCTTCATGCACGGGGACCAACTCGATCTGCTCGGCCGGCTTGCCGACGGCGACGACGCAGATGGGTTCATACGGAAGAGCCAATGCCTCGCGGATGGGCTCCCGGTCGAAATTGCGGATAATCAGGCCGCCCAGGCCCATCTCGACGGCCTTCAGCAGCATGCTCTGCACGGAGATGCCCAGGTCGATGTCGATGCCGGGATTCTCTGCGGCGATGGAGCAGACGACGATGAACGCCTCCGGCTCCCGGCCCGGGAAGGGCAGCTGCAGGTGGGGCAATCCCCTGCCCATGCGGATATACTTGTTCACGGCGTCTGCTTCCGGCCCTTTGACGACGGGCCGGAAGCGCAGCCGCTGCATATTCACGCTGGAGGCGACCTTGGTGTTGACGGCGATCATCGCATCCAGCTGGCGCCGGTGCACGACGTAATCGCGGTCGAAGCCGCGGTAGCTGCGGTTGTGCAGCAGAAGCGTGTCCAGCGAGGGACGTTGCGGGGCGTGCTTGCGCCCGGCGCCCTGGCCGAACACCTCTTCATAACGTTTCTCCAGGTAATTGTCTGCCATTAAGCGATGGTCTCAATCTTGGCGAGCACGCGGGCGCGGTTCTCCTCGATGGTACCACCGTTGACACACACTTCCCAGTACTTGCCGGCCTTCTTGTAGTATTCGATCAGGGGCTCGGTTTGGCTGTGGTAGGTCTTGATGCGGTTGGCGATGACCTCGTCAGAAGCGTCGTCGGCACGGCCCTCGATGACGGCGCGGCCGCGGATACGCTCGAAAATCATGGCGTCGTCGATCATCAGGCCGACAACAGCGGTCACGCCTTCGCCGCGCTTCTCAAGGATCTTGTCCAGGTCCTGCGCCTGCGAGAGGTTGCGCGGGAAGCCGTCCAGCAGGAAGCCTTCCACGCCCTTCGTGGTGTCGAAGGCGTTCTCGATCATTCCTTCCACTACGGAGTCGGGGACGAGCGAACCGGCGTCGATGAGCGTCTTGGCCTGCTTACCGAGTTCGGTGCCGGCGGCAATCTCGGCGCGAAGCAGCTCTCCGGTGGAGATGTGCTTGAGGTTATACTTCTGGGCGATGGCACCAGCGTGGGTGCCCTTGCCGGCACCCGGAGGGCCGAAGAGGATGTAATACTTCATGGGATTATTGATCTTCTATAACGTAAATGTCTTTGATGTTGCGGCCCAGCTCGTTGTAGTCGAGACCGAAGCCGACGATGAAGGCGTTGGGAATTTCCAGGCCCACGTAATCCAGCTTGACGGGCTTGTCGTACACCTCCGGCTTGAGAAGCATGGTGCAGATGCGCACTTCGGTGGCGCCCTCCTTGTCAAGGAGCATCTCCTGCAGGGCGACGATGGTGTTGCCGGTGTCCACGATGTCTTCGCAGATGATTACGCGCCGGCCGCGCACGCTGGAGGTCAGGCCCATCACGTTCAGGACCGTGCCTGTGGATTTGGTGCCCTGGTAGGAGGACAGCTTGATGGAGATGAGCTGGCAGGGGAAATTGAGCCGCTGCAGAAGCTCACCCGTGAAGGGAATGGAGCCGTTCAGCACGCACAGGATCACCGGCACGTCGGTGCAACCCTCGAAGTCGGCGTTGATCTTAGCGGCCACGCCGTCAATGGCTTCCATGATGCGCTCGTGGCGGATATACGGTTTGAATGTCTTGTCGAAAAGTTGTATTCTTTCGTCCTTCATTGTATGTTCATTCTTTGATCGTCCGAATTTACGAAAATTATTTCTAATTTTGGGAAGAAACTTGATGAACTATGAAAACTCTGCTGTTCTTTTTGGCTCTCATCGGGCCTTTGGGCTTCCAACAAGCCGTTTTGACCCTCTCCGGCGCCTCCTGCGTCGAGGAACTCTCCGAAGATGAAATGCAGCGCTACCAGTCCCTGGCGGCCCACCCCGTCGATCTCAATCATGCGGGTCGCGGACGGCTGCTCGCTACGGGGTTGCTGACTCCCTATCAGTTGGCTTCCCTGCTGGATTACCGAAGCCAGACGGGGGCCATCCTGTCGTGGACGGAACTGTCCCTGGTGGATGGCTTCCCCGCCCCGTTTGTGGATGCACTGCAGGAGTTCGCTGTCCTGGATGTGCAGGATGCCGTCCCGGGGCAGCGGGAGGACCGGCGCTTCGGCCTGGAGGTGCAGCTGCGCGGCGCTGTTCGGACGGATGGCCGTGCAGCCGGCGGCCTGAAGGCCGAAGCGAATCTCGGAGATCGGGTGCAGGTGTTCGCGTCTATTCGCAATACACTGTCCGATCAGTCTTTAGGATCTCCTACCTTGAGCGCTGCTTACTATGGAAAGCGCTCGCTTGGACAGGTGATTGTCGGCCATTTCAATGCCCGCTTCGGGCAAGGCCTGCTTCAGTGGAGTGGCTTCCAGCTGAGCGGTTTTGGCACCTTGGGCGCGTTCCGCAAGAACGGGACGGGATTCTCCCCCACCGGCTCGTATGGCGCCACCCTGCTGGGGGTGGCGACGGACTGGCATTTCGGCTCCTGGGCGCTGTCGGCGGCCTATTCTCTGGCTGGAAAAGAGCCGATCGTGAACCTGACCAAGATCTGGCGTTCAGCGACAGCCGGTCTGACGGCGACCCGCGAAGGGGCATCGCTGGAGGCGCGCATCGCCCGGCCGGACTGGAGCCTCTTCGGCGAGACGGCGGTGCGCTTCGATGGGAAGGTTTCCGCGCTTGCGGGTGCCTATTATCTTCCCGCCTACGGCCATCGCTTTGGCTTGGTGGGCCGCTGGTATGGCCGCTCGGACAAGCGCTACAGCGGCCTTGCGCTTGGCTACGAAGGCCCGGCCTTCGGGGTGACGGCGGATGCCGGCTGGCGGACGGACACGGGCGAAAGCCAGTTCAAAGCCCTGCTCCGCACTCATCCGGAGTATGCCTGGCGGGGCTTCAAACTCCTTCCGGAAATGCGGCTGCAGGCGCGTCTGCGCCCGAAAGATGAGGCACCGTTGCGGGTGGACGCACGCGCTGTACTGGGCGCGGAGTGCGGTCCGTGGCTGCTCTCTGGCCGCTTCGATGCGGTCTGGTGCCGGGGATTTGCCTGGAACTGGTATGCCGAAGGAGGTTGGAAAAGAGAGAAACTGGCTCTATACGTGCGCGGGGGCCTTTTCAAGGTAGATGCCTGGGACAACCGGATCTATGTCTATGAGCGCGACGCGCCTGGATCGTTTACCGTTCCGGCGCGCTACGGGCGCGGCTGGGATGCTTCCTGCTATGGCGCCTGGCAGCTCAACCCTCACCACAGCCTGTGGCTGCGCCTCGAGACGGTGCAGTATCCCTGGAACCGGAAGGAAAAAGAAAGCCGGACGGAGGTCCGGCTTTCGTATCGGTATCGATTATAAAGCAGGGAGAACCTTCTCCATCTGGATGCCGCGGGAGCCCTTGACGAGGATCATTGCGTCGTGCACGGGGTGTGCGGCCAGGTGCTCCGCGAGAGCCTCGGAACTCGGGAACCAGGCCTCGTCGCCGGGCAGCGCCGAGAGTGCCTTCTGGAATTCCTCCCCCACCAGGCAGGCCGGAATCCCGGCCTCGCGCAGTTGCAGCACGATTTTCTTGTGCTCCTCGAGCGACTCCGCTCCCAACTCGCGCATGTCGCCAAGCAGGGCCAGCTTGTGGGCGGCCTCGACGTGACCGAAGTTCTCCAGCGCGGCGCGCATCGACGAAGGATTGGCGTTGTAGGCATCCACAATGAGGGTGTTGGCCTCCGTTCGCACCATCTGCGAGCGGTTGTTGTCCGGGACGAACTCCGCTATCGCGGCGATGGCGTCGGCACGCGGCACGCCGAAATACTCGCCGACCGCCAGGGCGGCCAGGATGTTGGTGGCGTTGTAAGCGCCGACGAGGTGCGAGGCGATAACGGCATCGCCCAGACGGATGCGCAGGAAAGGCTCCTGCGGCGTGGCCGGAAGAATCTCAGCATGCTGATATTCAAGGCCATATCCAAAAGTGTGGCAGGGTTGGCCAGCGGCCATTTCCCGCAGGTCAGCATCGTCCTCGTTCAGGAAGATGAGCGAGCCGCGATGCGCGCCGAGCCACTTGTAGAGCTCCCCTTTCGCGGCCTTGACGCCCTCGAAGGAGCCGAAGCCCAGCAGGTGTGCGCGGCCCACGTTGGTGATCAGGCCGTAGTCCGGCTGGCTGACTTTCACGAGCTTGGCGATGTCGTCGGGATGGTTGGCGCCCATCTCGATCACGGCCATCTCCGTGTCGGGGGTGATGGACAGCAGCGAGAGCGGCACGCCGATATCATTGTTGAGATTGCCCTGCGTGGCCGTGACGCGGTATTTCTTCGCCAGCACGGCGGCGATCAGGTTCTTGGTGGTGGTCTTGCCGTTGGTGCCCGTCAGACCGAGCACGGGCAGCTTGCCATCGCGCACGTGCGTGCGATGCCAGATGGCGAGTTCCTGCAGGGTCTTGAACGGGTCCGCAACCTTGATCAATTTGTCATGCCCGACCTGATCGGGCATCTCCTCCCACTTGATATCCTCGTTCACCACCGCCCAGGCGGCGCCGGCTTCCAGCGCCTTGAGCGCGTAGTTGTTCCCGTCGAAATTCTCTCCCCGGAGGGCGAAGAAGATCTCTCCGCCGCGGATCGCCCGGCTGTCGGTCGTGACCTTGCAGCCGCAGGCTAAGTATTTGGCATATAATTCTTCCATGATTTTCCTATTTGACGCCCGTGCTGCCGAATCCGCCCGCTCCGCGCTCCGATTCCGCCAGCTCGGCGGCTTCTTCCCACTCAATGACCTCGTGCTTGGCCAGCACTAGCTGGGCGATGCGTTCGCCGCGCTCGATGACGAAAGGCTCCGATCCCAGGTTGACCAGGATCACGCAGACCTCGCCGCGGTAGTCCGCGTCGATGGTGCCGGGCGCATTGAGCACCGTGATGCCCTTCTTGGCGGCCAGGCCGCTGCGCGGGCGCACCTGCACTTCGTAGCCGGCCGGAATCTCCAGGTACAGGCCCGTGGGGACGATGGCGCGGCCGAGCGGTTGCAGCTCGATGGGTTCGGTATTGTTGGACCGGACGTCCAGTCCGGCGGCAAATTCCGTAGCGTAGGCGGGCAGCGCGTTGCTGCTCTTGTTGATTACTTTTACTTTCATATTTTTATTTCGTCATTCCCCTTTTTTCGTCATTCGCCGGCTCCCCTTTTTCGTCATTCGCCGGCTCCGACCGGCGAATCTCTACTGGCAAGCCCTCCTGTACAGGAAATAGGCGATGACCGTATATAGCAGGTTCGGCAGCCACATGGCAATCCCGGGCGGCAGCGTATCCGTGTACACGAACATCTCGCTCATCCGCAGGAAGAAGATGTACGAGAAGGCCAGGGCGATGCCGATGGCGATGTTCCAGCCGATGCCTCCGCGCCGTTTCCGGGCGGAGAGCGACACGCCGATGATGGTCAGGATCAGGGCGGAGAACGGCATCGTCAGGCGGCGCTGGCGCTCAATGGCGGCGTACATGACATTCTCGTCTCCACGCATGCGTTGTGTGGCGATCAGCTCGTTCAATTCGTTGATGTTCAGCGTCTCGACAGTCTTTTCGTTGTTGAAGAGGTCCTTGATCTGCAGGGCGATCACGGTGTCTTGCTGCTCCTTGAAGCTGACGTTGTCCTTGAGGCCGGAGCTGTAGTCCCGGATGAAGACCTTGTTCAGCTTCCAGCCGGCCAGGGTGCTGTCCCAGACGGCCGTCTCGGCGCTGACTTTGCGGGTCAGCCGGTGCCCCTCCATATTCTCGATGGTGAACTTGTAGGCCGTATTGTTCCAGCGGCTGAACGATTCGATATAGACGAATTGGCCCGGCGAGATCTGGTAGTGCAGGTCGCGGAGTTTGTAGGTGTTGTGCCGCTTGATGTATTGCGCTTCGAAGTCCACGCGGGTGGCGTTGGCGTGCGGGACGACAAAGAGGTTCAGCCCCAGCGAGAGCAGCGCAATCAGGGCGGCGGACGCCAGGAACGGCACGATCATCCGGTGGAAACTGACCCCGCAGGACAGGATCGCGATAATCTCGGAGTTCGCCGCCATGCGCGAGGTGAAGAAGATCACCGTGATGAAGACGAACAGCGAGGCGAACATGTTGACCAGGTATGGGATGTAGTTGAAGTAGTAATCGAAGATGATGGCCTTCAGCGGAGCGTCGTTCTTGACGAAATAGTCGATCTTCTCCGACAGGTCGAAGATGATGATAATGACGATGATAAGCAGCAGCGAAAGGAAGAAGGTCGTCATGAACTTCTTCGCGATGTACCAGTCGATTTTCCGCAGGCCTTCCATCTTAGAGTCTTCGGGTTATGCGTTCGATCGCGCCATCCTTCCAGGCGGCGAAGTCGCCCGCCTCGATGTGCTGGCGCGCCGTGCGGACGAGGTCCAGGTAAAAGGCGAGGTTGTGCTCGCTGGCGAGCATGGCCGCGAACATCTCCCCGGCCACGAACAGGTGGTGCAGGTAGGCCTTCGTGTACGTGTGGTCCACAAAGGAGGCGCCGGACGGGTCGAGTTCGGAGAAATCCTGCGCCCACTTGGCGTTGCGCATGTTCATGATGCCCTCCCAGGTGAAGAGCATGCCGTTGCGTCCGTTGCGCGTGGGCATGACGCAGTCGAACATATCCACACCGCGTGCGATCCCTTCCAGGATGTTGGCGGGCGTGCCGACGCCCATCAGGTAGCGCGGGCGGTCGTCCGGCAGCAGCGGACAGACGAGTTCGAGCATCTCGTACATTTTCTCTGTCGGCTCCCCCACCGCCAGGCCGCCAATGGCGTAGCCTTCGGCGTCGAACTGCGTGGCGTGATCGACTGCCTCCCGGCGCAGGTCGGGATACACGCACCCCTGCAGGATCGGGAAAAAGGTCTGCGAGTAGCCGTAGAGCGGCTCCGTCTCGCGGAAACGTTTCACGTAGCGCTCCAGCCAGGATTTCGTGAGATCCAGACTCTTGCGGGCGTAGGCGTGGTCGGCGTCGCCGGGGCAGCACTCGTCCAGCACCATCATGATGTCGGCGCCGATGATGCGCTGCGTGTCCACGTTGTTCTCCGGGGTGAAGGTGTGGCGCGAGCCGTCGATGTGGCTCTGGAAGGTGCAGCCGTCCGGAGTCAGCTTGCGGATCGGGCTGAGCGAGAACACCTGGAAGCCGCCGCTGTCCGTGAGGATGGGCCGGTCCCACGCCTCGAAGGCGTGCAGGCCGCCTGCGGCACGCAGGGTGTCAAGCCCCGGGCGCAGGTAGAGGTGGTAGGTGTTGCCCAGGATGATCTCGGCGCGGACGTCTTCCAGCAGGTCGCGGTGATAGACGCCCTTGACGGAACCGACCGTCCCGACGGGCATGAAAATGGGGGTATGGATTTGGCCGTGGTCCGTCTCGATCACGCCCGCACGGGCGGCGGAATGCGGATCGGCCGCAGTCTTCGTAAATTTCATCCCTCAAAGATAGTGAAAACCCACGAAAAACTTGTATTTTTGTAGATACAAAAACTAACGAACCTACCTTATGAACAAATCGAACATCGGCCTCCGGCTGATCATCATGAACTTCCTGCAATTCGCGGCCTGGGGCGCCTACCTCACCTCGATGGGAAGTTTCCTCGCTAGCAGCGGCTTCGGCCCCCAGATCTGGCTTTTCTTCGCCACGCAAGGCTTCGTCTCCATCTTTATGCCCGCCCTGATGGGCATCATCGCAGACAAGTGGATCCCCGCGCAGAAGGTGCTCTCCCTCTGCCAGGGCGTTGCGGGTGCTTCGATGCTCGCCGCCGGCTGGTATGCGATGAGCGCCGGCGCGGCCATCGAATTTGGTACGTTCTACGCGCTCTACGCGCTCAGCGTGGCCTTCTATATGCCGACCATCGCTATCTCCAACTCCGTGGCTTACAATGCTTTGGAGAAGGCTGGTCAGGACCCGGTCAAGGCCTTCCCGCCCATCCGCGTGTTCGGCACCATCGGTTTCATCCTGACGATGCTCTTCGTCAATTTTGTCAAGGGCGCCGACGGCGTGCAGTTCCAGCATACGTACAACCAGTTCTTCGTGTCCGGCATCCTCAGCCTCGTGCTCTGCGCCTATTCCCTGACCTTGCCGAACTGCCCGTGCAAGCCCAAGGCGGAAGGTACGCAGTCTTTTGCCGAGGCCACGGGCCTGTCTGCCTTCAAGCTCTTCAAGAATCCGCAGTTCGCCGTGTTCTTCATCTTCTCGATGCTCCTTGGCGCATCCCTGCAGGTGACCAACGGCTACGCCAATACCTTCATCACCTCCTTCCAGGAGAATCCCCTCTTCGCGAACGCCTGGGGCGCGCACAACGCCAACGCGCTGATCTCCCTGAGCCAGGTGTCCGAGACGCTCTGTATCCTGCTGATTCCGTTCGCAATGAAGAAGTTCGGCATCAAGAGAGTGATGCTGATCGCCATGTTCGCGTGGGTGTTCCGCTTCGGCTTCTTCGGCGCCGGCAACCCGGGCAGCGGCGTGTGGATGTTCGTGTTGAGCTGCATCGTTTACGGCGTGGCTTTCGACTTCTTCAACATCTCCGGTTCGCTCTTCGTCAATGAGAATACGGACAAGGACATCCGCTCTTCGGCGCAGGGCCTCTTCATGCTGATGACCAACGGTCTCGGCGCCTCGATCGGCACCTGGGCCGCCGGCCGCGTGGTGAACCACTTCGTTTACAATGCCGCCGAGCCGTCCTGGAGCACGGCCTGGTACATCTTCGCCGCCTACTCCTTGGTCGTCGGCATTCTCTTCGCCATCCTCTTCAAAGACCCTTCGAAGAAAGCGAAAGCATAGCTCTCCAAGTATAGTCATTCCGGGCTTGCTTCCCCACGCGGCAAGCCCATTGACCCCGACCACTCGTCATTCGCCGGCTCTGACCGGCGAATCTTAAAAAAACCGGGCTGCACTCGCAGTCCGGTTTTCTTATGTCGGCAAAGCCTTACTGGATGAACCCGGCGAAGTAGCCCGGGAAAAACACGGTGGTGATCAGGTAACCGACGATGGTCGAGACGCATACGGCGATCAGTCCCGGCATCATGAAGCTGTGGTTGAGCAGGTACTTGCCGATCACGGTGGTGCCGCTGCGGTCGAAGTTGACCGTGGCGATATCCGACGGGTAGTTCGGGATGAAGAAGTAGCCGTACACACTGGGCAGCACGCCCAGGAGCACGGGCCCGGCGATGCCCAGTTCGTACGCCAGCGGCAGCATGGCCACGACCACGGCGCCCTGCGAATTGATCAGCACGGACACCAGGAAGAACACGAACGCGATGCTCCAGGGATAGTTCGTGACCAGGTCGGTCAGCATCAGCTTCATCTCGTCCAGATAGTTGCCAAAATAGGTGTCGGCCAGCCAGGCGATGCCGTAGATGGCCACGACCGCCACCATACCGGACTGCCACACGGCGCCGGCCACGGCTTTCTTGGGCTGGGCCTTGCAGAAGATGATATTCGCGGCCGCAGCGCCCAGCATGATGATCTGGATGCAGATGTTCATCTTGGGCAGCTGGATGGCCGTAGCCAACGTCTCCCCGCCCTCGACGTGGATCATCTGGCAGAAGGCGAAGCCCACGATGACCAGCAGCGCGCCCAGGAAGATGAACACGGAGGCCTTGGCCTCGCGGGAGATCTCCTTGTCCAGGGTCGTGGCGGTGTTGCCGTACATGTACTTGTACGTCTCGGGATCGGCCTTGCGGCGCTGGAATTCAGGATCCTGGTCCAGGTCCTTGCCGCGCTTGTAGGAGGCCGCGGCGGCGCACATCAGGCCGAGGAGGCAGGCCGGGATGGTGACCATCAGCACCTGCGGGATGCTCACCATATAGCCGTTGGCGTTCGAGATGGTCACGAAGGCCACCACGGCGGCTGCGATGGGCGAACAGGTGATACCCACCTGCGAGGCGATGGACGCAACGCCGCAGGGGCGCTCCGGGCGGATGTTTTTCTTCAGAGCGATGTCGCAGATGATGGGCATGATGGTGTAAACCACGTGGCCAGTGCCCACGAGCACGGTCAGGAAGAAGGTGACCAGCGGGCCCAGGAAAGTGATGTGGTCCGGATGCTTGCGGAGCATTCTCTCCGCAATCTGGATCATCCAGTCCATACCGCCCGACGCCTGCAGTGTGCCGGCGCAGGTGACGGCCGCGATGATGATGTAGATGACGTCCGTGGGCGGCGTGCCGGGCTTGAGCCCGAAGCCGAACACCAGGACGGCGAGGCCGATGCCGGAGATGGCACCCAGCGCCAGGGATCCGTAGCGGGAACCCACATACAGGGCTGCCAGTACGATGAGCAGCTCGATAATCATGGTCAGGGTCATGACGGTCAGGCTTTAGTTGACGCCCAGATATTTGAGTATCAGATCGACGGCGGCGTTCTCGTCCGCCAGATTGTCCATATTGATGACCAGGTCGTAGTTGCGGGCATCATAGCGGCTGGTGCCGGTGTAGCGCTTGATGTAGTTCTGCCGGCCCTTGTCCACGCGATCAATGGCTGCGGCCGCCTCCTTTTCGGAGAGGTGCTGCTTGGCCATCACGCGCTGGATCCTTTTCTCGCGCGGGGCGGTGATGAAGATGTCCACCTTGTTGGGGAAATCTTTCAGCACGAAGAAACCGGAGCGGCCTGCAATGACGCAGGATCCCTCTTCGGCGATGCCCTGGAGGATCTGCTTCTCGGCTTTGAAGATTTCGTTGGAGGTGAGATCCGGGTGGTATTCCTGAACGAAGGAATCATCCCATTCGACGACGTTCTCAGCCTTGGGCATCGCGACCATTTTCTGCAGGAGCGAGGTGAGCCAGTCTTTCTTTTCTCCTTTGAGTCTTTCGATGGCGTCGGTCGTGAGGTGGAATTGCTCCCGCAGGGCCTGGATCAGCTCTTTGTCGCTGTAGCGGACGTCCAGGCGCTCGGCGAGAATCTTTCCGATGGTATGCCCGCCGGAGCCCAGTTCCCGGCTGATGGTAATGATGAACGGTTTTCGTGTATCCATGATCATGAGTTTTTAGTGTCTTTTATTCGAGGATCTGCGCAGCGGCGTTCTTGGTGTCGACCTTTTCGATGATGCGCTCCAGGATACCGTTTTCGTCGAAGATGAAGGTGCGGCGGAGCGTGCCCATCGTCGTCTTGCCGTACAGTTTTTTCTCGCCCCAGGCGCCGAAGTCCTGCAGCATCTGCGTGGTCGTGTCCGCCAGCAGGCGGAACGGGAGTTCGTATTTCGCCCGGAAGCCCGTGTGCGACTTCGCGCTGTCCTTGCTCACGCCAATGACGTTGTAGCCGGCGGCCGTCAGTGCAGCATAGTTATCCCGGAACGAGCAGGCCTCCGCCGTGCAGCCGGAGGTGTTGTCTTTCGGATAGAAATAGACGATGGTTTTCTTCCCTTTTCCGATGAAGTCTTCCGACCGCACCGGCTTTCCGTCCTGGTCCACGACCTCGAAGGACGGCATCTTGTCTCCGATTTTCAACATGGCGGACTACTGGTATTTCGTGAAATTGTACTTCTCCCGGATCGCTGCCTGGGTATGCTCGTCCTGGTTGGTGAAATATGCCCGGAATCCCGGGCAGAAGTTGATGTGCCAGCGCCAGAAGCGGCCCAGCACCGACTTGGGGTTCTTGTCGTAGTGCGCGCGGAACTTGCAGTTTTCGCAAGGGAATTTCTGTTCAGCCATGTTTCGTGTTCTTTGTGGTTACTGCGAAAATACGAAAAAGTTTGCGAAATCCCGCATTATCCTTCATTTGTCCCGTGTACTGAACGTGTTTCACCGTATCTCTTTTCCGAAAGGCAATATCGATGGCAGAATCATTTTGAAGTGCTGAATACCGAAGGGAATGCCCACGATGGTGATGCAGAACAGCAGACCGAACACCAGGTGAATCACGGCGATCTCCCACCAACCCAGCATGATCCAGAAGAGATTCATGACAATGGACACGCAGCCAGGCTGATTAGGACCATCCACCAGCTCATGGCCGAACGGCCAGAGGGCATAAGTCCCCAATTTAAACAGCTGCACGCCAAAGGGAATGCCGATGATCGTGATGCACATCAGCAGGCCGACGATGTAGTGGATAACGGCAATGAGGATGCCGCCAAGGATGAGCCAGAGTATGTTACCGATGAAATTCATTTTAGTCTTGTGGATTAAATTAGTTTCAGTTCATGCCCGGAGGCAGGCAAATACTTTTCGAGCAAGTCCGCCGTGCGGATCTTAACGAAGCAGGTGGCTGTGCCATCCGTGCAGGCGAACCTCTCCCCTTCCGCCACGCTGCGGTCCATCACCAGGTGCACTCCGGCGGACTGTGGCAGAATGGCGCTCAGGATCGTCGTCGCGCCCACCTGCACGCCCGTCAGCTCCCAGAGCTTCTCCGCCGAAGCGAAAGATACACGGGGAATGCCCAGCGCGCCGCAGAATTCCCGCGTCACGAACGGTTTGTCGTCCGTCGTCACGTACAGGTAGAACTCCGTCTGCTGGCGGTTGCACACGAAGATGGTCTTCACGATCCGCACGCCGATCTTCGCGTCGATATGCTGGCAATCTTCCATCGTCAGGCCCGGATCCGTGTCCACGCGCTCGAAAGGGATTCCCAGCGACGCAAAGGTCGCATAGACCTGCCGCTGAAGCTCCGAGCTGAACTCCTGCGGCGGCGTGGTGATGATGTCACTTACTTTGAACATAAGCTAAAACAGGATGCATTATGCGAATTTACGAAAAAACTCTCAGATATGTGACCGATCCTTCTCCGCCGCGTGCGGCAGCCCTCCCAGTCCCCTTGTCAGAGAGCCGCCGGGACGGCAGCTGCCCCTGCTCCGCTATCGGGCTGCGCTTCGCTTTCGCCCGACCCTGTCCGGGTGAACGGCTCCGCAGGGGCACTGCCGCTCCCGGCACTCTCGTCATGCCCGGCTCCGACCGGGCATCTCCTGCCCCGCCAAAGCAAGTATTCAGTCAATTTCTATTGATTCCTGGAGGGCAAAGGCATTAAAAATACGAATCTTACTAACCTGTATTAATTCTTTTTCCATCTTCACCGTCAGGATCGGAAGAACCTAGACCCGGTCCGAGTTTTATATAATGAAAAACGAACAACAAATTCTCTACATCGACCCGATGGTCGATTTCGGATTCAAGAAAATCTTCAAGGACTCCGGCAAGAAACAACTCATTATCCGTCCGCTCAACGCCATCTTTGGCCTGGACATTGCGGACATCGACATCCGCGAGAGCGAGCAACTCGGACTAACCGAGCAGGAGCGGAAAGTCACTTACGACATGTATTGCGACACCAAGGACGGACGATCCTTCATCATCGAGGTACAGATCGCCAACCAGGCCTATTTCATGGAGCGCGCCCTCTTCTACTCCGCCCGGACCATCACGGAGAAGGGTGAGAAGGGAGACTGGAATTATAACTTCCAGCCAGTTTTCTTCCTGGGCCTGCTGAACTTCGACATGCGGCATCTGGAGCCGGAGAAGGCGGATCCGGCCCGCTTCATCCACAAGTTTTCGCTTCGGGAAGACGAGACCCACGAGCAGATGAGCCGGGCCCTTCGCTTCGCTTTCATGGAGATCGCTCGCTTCGACAAGCGCAAGGAAGAGTGCGTGACCTTCGAGGAGCGTTTCTTGTATCTGATGAAGAATTTACCTACATTTGTCGAGAAACCCGAGTTATGGGATGACCCTTATTTCAACGAGTTTATGGAACAAGCCACATTCGCCAGCATGACCCGCGAGGAGCAGGATGCCTACATCGCCTCGATGAAACAAAAGTGGGACTACAAGAATACCATCGACTATGCCCGAGAGGAAGGTCGAGAGGAAGGTCGAGAGGAAGGTCGAGAGGAAGGCAAAGAACTCCAAGCCCGGGAGATTGCCCGGCGGATGCTGGGAGGGCATATGCCCATCGAACAGATTGTCCAATTCACCGGCCTCACCGAAGAGCAAGTCAAGGCACTGTAACACGAAAAGGACCAAGGAAAACCCTTGGCCCTTTTCGTTACTCCCCCAGCCTCGCGCACGGCTGCTTCACTGGCTGACGCAAAATAACAAGTTTTAGATCTGTAACAATTAAAGAGCCAAGAAATCCCTTGGCTCTTTTTCTGACTTGATTACGGAATATAATTCAAAATGCTTTTTAAATATTCCCTTAGGCCTTCATTGTATGCATAAATATAACATCCCTTGATTCCACGTTCCATCATTACCTTATATGCATTTACAACATAAGCTCGAACAGATTCGTATTTGCGATTCCTTCTAACACCTTTATCATTAATCCGTTCGGGGATTACATATACTCCTTTTTCAGGGCAATAATCTATCTCTGGCCCCAATAGAACACCAACATAATTTAGGTCATACCCTTGTGAAGTGTGAATACATCCTATTTCCTGAGGTTCCCCTTCAAGGATCCAATTATAATCGAGATTTCGAACATATTTAACGCCATCAAAATCGATGAGCCCATCTTCAACTTTGAGATTCTTAACATAGTATGCAACCTGTTTCTTTCTGGTGTCTGCTTCCTTTTTTTCTGTTAACCATCTCTGATACTGACGTTGGCAATTGTCATATTTCTTTTTGTTCCACTGCCAACCATAACCGGTAACACATTTAGAAAGTCCTACTTCGGCATGTCTCCGTACAATCTCATCAATCAACTTATTTGCATCCTCAAATAATCGGAAATCATAATGATCCGGGAATACTGATCGTGGTGATCCGAGGCTGGTGTCAAATATGCGATTAACAAAAGATATGTAATCCATTCCGGCTCGGCATCGCATCTGTTGGTGTAATTCAAAATAATGGGGAACGCCATAACCGCTCCTATCTATCGTATTTTCAAACTGTTCCGGCGTGATGTCACTGTCTTTAACCGTCTGGAACGGGTCATAAACCAACACCCTAGTTCGACTGCATTTGCAAAGCCAGTCTAAGGCCGTGACAGTTTTGGGATCTTTCTCAGGGCCATACAGTTTCTTGCACGCATTCTTATAAGAACCCACGGCACTGCCAATATTATTGTATTGCCAAAGCCTGTGCGCCTCATCAATAAATAGGATATCGTAAGGCTCAACTTCCCTTGTATCTCCAACAACAGAGCTATTTACAATATCGTTGGGGCCCTTTGCACTATTCTTATGTAAATGAGGGACGCCTCTTAGTATAGTCCCCATTGTGTTTCGCAGAGAGGACATTTGAGCTACATACGCGACTTTCAAGGTGCCATATTTCTGCACATAAGATTTGATTCGGTTGATTAATTTTGCCTCCGATGAAAGTTCTCCCAGTTCGAGTGCTGATTCATATTGGTCATCGTTCTCAGTATCAATATTCGTCTGATTGGAATAAATAGCCTCAATTACCCGGACGAGCAAATTAATCAAAACAATGGTTTTCCCTGTCCCAGCATAGCCGTTGATTACTGCTGTATAGCCGTTCTCTCGACCCTCCCTCATCGCTTCCAAAGAATCTATTATTCCATTTAGAATGTCTATACTAACACTCTGCTGCTCCTCATTTAAGGCCGTATAAGGGGAATATTTAAACAAAACATCATTGACGATATCACTGTATTTGTTGGTTGCAAGGGATCGTTGACGCAATTCCTCCCAGATAGCTTCTACCTCTTCTTGATAATGCGCGCGATTGTAGTAGTTATGCAACTTTGACTGCCCTCTGTTTCCATTCTGGAGACGGGTGAAGTATTTCGAGTGTTTGGCCGCATTATTTGTCTGCTTGATCTCGTAACGGAAAAGTCCAATAAGAGCGTTCTCTATATCTAAAACAGCAGATTTGTTGAACCATGAATCGAAAATGATCTCCACTTTCGTCAGCTTCTTTCGGTGGTCGTAATAGCGGCCATTTGGATCCAAATGTTGATTCATCCGTTCATTGGCACTGTTGGTCTCGCCAATGTATAATTCATGATTCCCGTGTATAAGATACACAACGGGCCAGTTGGACCCTTGCACATGATCGGATAGCAATCTATGTGGTGCTGCAGTTTCTATAACAGGCTTTTTAAACTCGTATGAGACTATATTGAATGCCATAATTACAACTCGTTATATTTTTTTGCGGTGCCACGTGCCTTGTCGGCAGGATACTTCTCCGCGTTTTTGCGGAGCTTATCAAGCATAATCTCCTTGATGTCAAGATTATACTTATCCGCCATCTGGAAGGCGTAGTTCAATACATCTGCGAGTTCCTCGCGGATTTTCTCCGGCTTGGCTTCTTCCGGAGACTTCCACAGGAAGCACTCGAGGAGTTCGCTTGCCTCGAGGGAAATGGCGATAGCTAAGTCTTTGCCATTATGGAACTGGTCCCAGTCGCGCTCCTCGTTAAAATGGCGCAACTCTCCCAAAATCTGGTTGATGTCGGACATAAGTATGTTTTAGCGTATTTTGACGTAAAGATAACGAAAAATTTGATACAGCGCCGGCTGGAGGGCGGTTGTTCGGGAGCCTGCTTGCTTTTGGACAAGCTACTCGCAGTTTGGATGGAGATTCGCCGGTCGGAGCCGGCGAATGACGAAAAAAGGGGGCCGGCGAATGACGGAAAACAATTAAGGGTGTTATATAAAACTGAAGGCTGACAAGAATCTTGTCAGCCCAGTATGCAGCGAATCCGTAGAATCGCTTTTGCAAAGGTAAACATTATTTTTGAAATAACAAGATTCGCCGGTCGGAGCCGGCGAATGACGAAAAAAGGGAGCCGGCGAATGACGGGATTCCGGGTCAAGCCCGGAATGACTATGTTGCTCGGAATGACGATGAGGGGGCCCGGGATGACTATAAATGATGCTCGGAATGACGATCTAGAGCGGTTCCGCGCCGTCGAGGTGCGGCTGGAGGACGGCGGGATCGACCGGGAAGATCTTGGGGCTGCGGCAGTGGGGGTAGCGGTTGAACCAGGGGTCGCGACTGTGGTACCAGGCCTGGCTGCGGATGGTCGGCGACCAGCGGAAGGCCCGGCGGATGCGGGCGATGCAGGGCTGGGCGGCGACGGTGAGCGCGGTGCGGCCGTCGGCGAGCTGCGAGACGCAGAACCAGTGGTCGCGCACGCGCGTGTCGCGGTCCTGCTCTTCGGGGGTAGATTTGTGCGAGATGGTCAGGTGGCGGTCGTGCAAGGTGTTGATTTCCTTCATGATGCGGCGGAACTCCCGGCCGTGCGTGGACGTGTCCTTGATCCCCTTCCAGGCGATCCAGTAATGGATCATCTCATGGATGAGCGTGTCCTCGATCTCCGCCTCCGGCAAATCGAAATACGTGCTGATGCGCAGGACGAAATCCTCGCGACGCACCACCCTGCCCCGCCAGTCGCGCACGGGGCGGTAGATGAGCCGCCCGACGAAGGTGCGGGCATGGCTGAGCTTGATCGGAATACGCGGAAGAGCGCCGTCGAAACACATCCGGTTGAATGTGTCGAAGCGCTCCTCCAGGTATTCGATGGTTGGTGTCACTTGATCACTCCCAACTCTTTGCCAACCTTGATGAAGGCGGCGATGGCCTTGTCCAGCTGCGGCCGCGTGTGGGCGGCGGAGAGCTGCACGCGGATGCGCGCCTGGCCCTTCGGGACGACGGGATAGTAGAAACCGGTCACGAAGATGCCCTCCTTCGCCATCGCGGCGGCGAATCTCTGCGAGAGCGGGGCGTCATAGAGCATCACGGCGCAGATGGCGCTCTGCGTGGGTTTGATGTCGAACCCGGCTGCAATCATCTTGTCGCGGAAATAGGCCACGTTCTCCTGCTGGCGGTCGTGCAGCTCGTCGCTCTCGCCCAGCATCTTGAAGAGCTCGATGCCGGCGGCGCAGATCATCGGCGGCAGCGAATTGGAGAACAGGTACGGACGGCTGCGCTGGCGCAGCATGTCGATGATCTCCTGCCGGCCGGTGGTGAAGCCGCCCACGGCGCCGCCAAAGCTCTTGCCGAGCGTGCCGGTGTGGATGTCGATGTGGCCGTAAAGGTTGTACAGCTCCGCGACGCCCCGGCCCTTCGGGCCCACAACGCCGGCGCTGTGGCTCTCGTCCACCATCACGAGGGCGTCGTATTTCTCGGCCAGCTCGCAGATCTTGTCCATCGGGGCCACGTTGCCGTCCATCGAAAACACACCGTCGGTCACGATGATGCGGAAACGCTGCGCCTGCGCCTCCTGGAGGCACTTCTCGAGCTCGGCCATGTCGGCATTTGCGTAGCGGTAGCGGACGGCCTTGCAGAGGCGCACGCCGTCGATGATGGAGGCGTGGTTGAGCGCGTCGGAGATGATGGCGTCCTCGGCGGTGAGCAGCGGCTCGAAGACGCCGCCGTTGGCGTCGAAGCAGGCTGCGTAGAGAATGGTATCGTCCGTATGGAAATAGGCGGAAATCGCCTTTTCCAGCTCGCGGTGCAGGTCCTGGCAGCCGCAGATGAAGCGGACGGAAGACATGCCGAAGCCACGCTCGTCGAGCGCCTTCTTGGCGGCGGCGATCAGGCGCGGGTTGTCCGAGAGCCCGAGGTAGTTATTGGCGCAGAAATTCAGGGCCTTGCTGCCGTCGGAGAGGGTAATCTCCGCTCCCTGCGGGGAACAGATGGTCCGTTCGCGTTTATACAGGCCGGCTTCGTCGATGGCCTTAAGTTCTTGCTGAAGATAAGATTGAAATTTACCGTACATAAATTATGTGGATTTGTTGGCGTTTTCTCCCACAAATTTAATAAATTTGCGTAACAATTAATAGCACGTCTAAGACTGATATGAAAAATATTCTCGTCATCGGTTCCACCGGTCAGATCGGCTCGGAACTCACGATGAAACTCCGCAAGATCTATCATCAGGGCCGCATTGTGGCCGGTTATATCCCCGGATCCGCCCCCACGGGCGACTTGTTGGAAAGCGGTCCCGCCGAGCAGGCAAACGTCTGCAACGGCCAGCAGATCGCGGACATCGTGGACAAATACGACATCGACACCATCTACAACCTCGCCGCCCTGCTCTCCGCGACGGCCGAGCGCCTGCCGCTCAAGGCCTGGGACATCCAGATGAACGGCCTGCTGAACATCCTGGAAGTGGCGCGCGAGAAGCACTGCGCCGTCTTTACGCCCTCTTCTATCGGCTCCTTCGGCCCGGACACGCCGCGCGACAATACCCCGCAGGACACCATCCAGCGGCCGACCTCGATGTACGGCGTGACCAAGGTGGCGACGGAGCTGCTGAGCGATTATTATTTCCATAAATATGGCGTGGACACGCGCTCGGTGCGCTTCCCGGGCCTGATCTCCTACAAGACCCTGCCCGGCGGCGGCACCACGGACTACGCCGTGGAGATCTACTATGCTGCGGTGAAGGGAGAAGAATTCGTCTGCCCGCTCGCGCATGGCACCTATATGGATATGATGTATATGCCGGACGCCATCAAGGCGGCCATCAACCTGATGGAAGCCGATCCGCGCTACCTCGTGCACCGCAATGCCTTCAACATCGCCTCGATGAGCTTCGACCCGGAAGGGGTCTATGACGCCATCCGCAAGCACTATCCGGACTTCAAGATGCGCTACGAAGTGGATCCGGTCCGGCAGGCCATCGCGGACTCCTGGCCCAACAAGATGGATGACGTGTGCGCCCGCAAAGAATGGGGATGGTCACCGTCTTACAATTTGGAGACGATGACCAAAGACATGATTAAGCATCTGAAGGAGAAGCTCCTTTAACGGTGGAAGCGGCGGTAGTAGCCGACACCTAGCAGGAGGGCCAGCAGCGCGCCGATGACGATGGCTGTGATCGTGTTGATGCTCTCCCCTTTCACGCGGCTCCACATAGCATCCAGGGCTTTCGTCCGCTCGCCCCAGTCGTGCTCCATGGCGGCGCGACAGATGTCTGCGCAGTCGGGATACAACACCGGGTTGGTGCGGACGGAATCGGCCTGCGGGCCGAAGAAATAGCTCAGGTTCACGCTCTCATACTGTTCGTCGGTGAAGGCTTCCAGCACTTCCGGTGTAGCGATGGCGGAGGTGTAGCCGGTCTCGCGGACATTGCGGATGGCGATATCCGACCGGCACATGAAGTTGATCCAGTAGCGGGCAGCCTTGGCATTCTTGGCGGTTTTGGGAATCGCCCAGCCGTCGAACCAGACCGTGAAGCCCTCCTTGGGAAGGGAATACTTTAACTCAATGCCCAGCGGCGCTGCCTGCTGGGCCGTCCACACGCCTTCCCCACTCCAGTTTAGGCTGATCCAGCCGCGTTCCTGCACCATCTGGTCCTTGCCGAAATCGGATTCCCAGCCGGCCACGAGCGGTTTGACCTGGCGCATGAACGCCTCCACGTCTGCGATGGCCTCGTCGGAGGAGTCGTGCATCAGCTCGTCCGGCGTGATCTGGCCGCTGCGCAGGTCGTCCTGGCGCAGAAATAGGATAATCTGGGAGAAGACGTCGCGGGCGGAGTCCTTGATGAAGATTCTGTCGGCGAACTTGGGATTGCGGATAATCTCCCAGCTGGAGGCCTCTTCGTCCGTGACGTACTTGGCGTTGTAGATGATGCCGGTCGTGCCCCAGACGCAACCGACGGCATAGTCGTTGCCGTTCTTGTCCCCGCCTTCGATCTGGTCGAAGCAGGCGCGGATGTAGGGCGAGACGTTGACGGTATAGTCGGGCGTGTCGCCGAAATCGTGGCTGATCGGCTGCAGGAGATCGGCCACGAGCATCTGCTCGATGATGTAGTCGGACGGGCAGATGACGTCGTAATCCGCCTTGTTCTTCTCGATCCGCGAAAGCAGTAGTTCATTGACGTCGAAGGTGTTGTATTGGACCTTGACGCGTTCGCCCGTCTGCTCTTCGTACCACTGTTCGAATTCTACGATGACCGTCGGGTCAATGTAGTCCGACCAGTTGTACACGCGCAGAATCTCGTCGCGCTGCCCGCTGCAGGCACAGATCAGGCCCGAGAGTACAGGCAGTGCGACGACAATCCGCATGAAGGTCCGGCGAGAGAACATCGGTTTATAATTTCCGCTAAGATAATTATTTATTTCCGACGGCGGCTACGCTGCTTGCTCCTTTTTTTGCTGCTGCGGGCCACGGCCGCGGCGATGAGGGCCACGAGGACCACGGCGATGATGACGTAGGTCTGCGTGTTGGCGTTCTCGCCCTTCACGCGGCTCCACATGGCGATGAGTTCCGGTGTGCGCTCGCCCCAGTCGTGCTCCATCGTGGAATTCTCGATGTCGGCACGGTCGGGATAGAGCACCGGGTTGGTGCGGACGGAATCGGCCTGCGGGCCGAAGAAGTAGGTCAGGTCGAGGGGCTCATACTCCTCGTCGATGAAGGCTTCCATGACCTCCTGAGCGCCGCTCGCGGAGACGTAGCCCGTCTCTTCGACGTTGCGGATCACGTTGTCCGGACGGGACATGAAGTTGATCCAGTAGCTGGCAGCCTTGGTATTCTGGGCGTATTTCGGGATCACCCAGCCGTCGAACCAGACGGTGAAACCCTCTTTGGGAAGTGCGTAGCAGAGCTCGACGCCGGCCTCGGCAGCTTCTTCGATGGCCCACACGCCGTCGCCGCTCCAGTTCAGGCTGATCCAGCCGCGCTCCTGGACCATCTGGTCCTTGCCGAAATCGGCCTCCCAGCCCGCCACAAGGGGCTTGACCTGCTTCATGAAACCTTCCACCTCGGCGAGGGCCTCGTCGCTGGAGTCGAGCATCAGCTCGTCCATCGTGACCTTGCCGCTGAGGATGTCGTCGCGGTGCAGGAAGAGGATGATCTGCGAGAAGACGTCGCGGGCGGAGTCTTTGATGAAGATCTTGTCGGCGAACTTGGGGTTGCGCAGGATGTCCCAGGTGGACGCTTCCTCTTCGGAGACGTATTTGGCGTTGTACAGGATGCCCGTCGTGCCCCACATGTAGCCTACGGCGTAGTCGTTGGCGTCCACGCCGTTCGTGCGGAACTTGCTGAAGCAGGCGCGTACGTAGGGAGACAGGTTGTCATCGATGTAGTTGGGCGTGTCGCCGAATTCTTTGTTGATAGGCAGAAGCATACCGCCCTCGAGCATACGCTCGATAATGTAGTCGGACGGGCAGACGACGTCGAAGTCCTCGTGGCCCTTTTCGATCTTGGAGAGCATGGTCTCGTTGACGTCGAAGGTCTGGTAGATGACTTTGACGCTCTCGCCGGTCTGCTCTTCGTACCACTGCTCGAACTCTTCAATCAGGGAGAGGTCCAGGTAGTCGGACCAGTTGTACACCTTCAGGAGGTGGGAGCGATCCGAGCTGCAGCCCCACAGCAGGGCAACGGCAGCGATCGCCAGGAAAAATCTTTTGATATTATTCATTGTTTTTTTGCGTTTTGGCCTGCCGGACATTGATAATGATCAGCAGGATCAGGATAATCAGGAAAATCAGCGTCATCAGGGCACGCAGCTCGGGGGTCAGTCCGCCCTTGCGCGCATCCGCATAAATGTAGGTGGATAGCGTCTCCAGGCCGATGGTGCCGCGGGTGAAGAACGTCACCGCGAAGTCGTCCAGTGACATCGTGAACGCCAGGATGAAGCCGGACACCATACCGGGGCGCAGCTGCGGCACAAGCACCTTGCGGAGGGCCTGTCCGGGCGTGGCGCCGAGGTCGAGGGCGGCCTCATAGACGTTCGGGTTCATCTGCCGGAGCTTCGGCAGCACGCTCAGCACGACATAGGGCGTGCCGAAAGAAATGTGCGCCAGAATCACGGTCAGGTAGCCCTGGCTGATGTGCAGGAAGACAAACAGCAGGAAGAGCGAGACACCCGTGATGACATCCGGATTGATCATCGGGATGTTGTTCAGGAAGGAGACCGCCTGCTTCTTGCGTCCCTGCAGGTTGTGGATGCCGATGGCGGCGATGGTTCCCAGGACCATCGACACGGTGGCGGAGATGACGGCAATGAGCAGCGTGTTCTCCACCGCGGCGAGCAGCGAGCCGCTCTCCTGCATCTCGCCGGAGAACAGGTTGGCGTACAGCTGCGTGGAGAAGCCGGTCCAGCTGCCCAGCACGCGGCTCTCCGTGAAGGAGAAGATCGCGATCAGGATCAGCGGCGCGTACAGCAAGGCCAGCAGGAACCAGATGTAGGTTTGTGCTAAGAACTTCTTCATGGCCTAGATCAGCGCCTCCTCCGCGTTTTCGTTGTCATCGGAAAACATCGTCGTGATGCCGATGATGATGAGCATGATGAAAGCCAGGGCGGCGCCGTAGTTCCACATCGAGGAGTTGATGTTCTCCTGGATGATGGTACCGAAGAGCTTGATCTTGTTGTTGGTCAGGAACTCCGAGATGGCGAAGGTGCTCACCGTCGGCATGAAGACCATCAGCACACCGCTGGTCACGCCGGGCATGGAGAGCGGCACGGTGACCTTCCAGAAGACTTTCCACGGGGTGGCACCCAGATCCTGGGCGGCCTCCAGATAGGACCGGTCGAGCTTCACGAGCACGTTGTAGATCGGGTAGATCATGAACGGCAGATAGTCATAGACCATACCGAAGAGCAGGGTCCCCTTGCCCAGCGGAATGCCGATCATGTTGAAGATCTCGGCCGTGGCGAGGGTGCGCATCAGGGCGTTGATCCACATCGGCATGATGAACAGGATGATCGTCACCGCGCTGCGGTTCAGGTCCTTGTTGGCCAGGATCCAGGCCGCCGGGTAGCCGAGCAGGATGCAGATCAGCGTGTTTTCGATCGCGACTTCGAGCGACACGGCGAAGGTGCCGAGTGCGTCGGAGTCGGTGAAGAAGCGCGTGATATTGTCGAGCGTGAAATGCCCGGACCCGTCCTGGAAGGCGTACACCATCACCAGGAGGAGCGGCAACACCACGAAGATGGCCATGAAGACCACGTAGGGTATGCTCCAGTGGCTACGCTTCATCTTTCTTACTGATCTTGAGGTGCTTCGCAGGGATGTCGATACCCACGAGGTCACCCTTGTCCCAGATATCGTTCGTGTCAACCCAGATGTGGTCGCCGTCGTCGGTCAGGATGGTCAGGTGGTAGTGATCGCCTTTGTAGAGCAGGAAATGCACTTCGCCGGCGAGCACGCCCTCCTCCTGGTGGTCCAGCAGGTCCACGTGTTCGAACTTGACCTCCACGCGGACCTTGTCGCCCGCGCCAAGGCCTTCCTGCGGCAGGCACTCGAAGGTGCCGCCGAGCATTTCGACGTGCGTCTCGTCCACCATCTCGCCATCGAAGACGTTGCGGGTGCGCTCCTTGTGCATCACCTGGATGTCGTCCGGGTCGATGTAGAGCATCACTTCGGTCCCTACGGGATAGGGATCGTAGTCTTGGATCATGAGTTCGTATCCGGTGTCGGTGTCCACCCACATTTCGTAGTGGACGCCCTTGAAGATGCAGGAATTGACCGTGGCCTTGAACTGGCACTTGGCGGGATCCGTGGTGAAGTAGATGTCCTCCGGACGCACCACCACATCGACGGGCACGTCCTCGCCGAAGCCTTCGTCCACGCAGTCGAATTCGTGCTTGATAAAGGCCACGCGGCGGTCGCGCATCATCCTGCCTTTCAGGATGTTGCTCTCGCCGATGAAGTCGGCCACAAAGCAGTTGACCGGCTCGTTGTAGATGTCGATCGGGGTGCCGATCTGCTGGATCTTGCCTTCGTTCATCACGACGATGGTGTCGGAGAGTGTCAGCGCCTCCTCCTGGTCGTGGGTCACATAAATAAAGGTGATGCCGAGTTTTTTGTGCATTTCCTTTAGCTCGATCTGCATGTCCTTGCGCATCTTGAGGTCGAGTGCCGCGAGGGGCTCGTCGAGCAGCAGGATTTTCGGCTTATTGACCAGGGCGCGGGCGATCGCGACACGCTGCTGCTGGCCGCCGGACAGGGATTCGACGTCGCGATCCTCGTAGTCCGACATGCTCACGAGCTTGAGCACGCGCTTGACGCGCTTCTCGATCTCGTCCTCAGGCACTTTCTGGAGCTTGAGGCCGAAGGCGATGTTTTCATAGACGTCCAAGTGCGGGAAGAGCGCATAGCGCTGGAATACCGTGTTGAACGGACGTTTGTACGGCGGAATTCCGGAGATGTCCTTGCCGTCGAGGAGGATCTCCCCCTCGTCCGGGGCCAGGAAGCCGGAGATCAGGCGCAGGGTCGTGGTCTTGCCGCAGCCCGAAGGGCCCAGCAGGGTCACGAATTCACCCTTGCGGATGTACAGGCTGATGTCGTCGAGGACGACTTTATCCCCAAACCTCTTGCTGACGTGCTTGAGGTCGATGATGTGTTCCGAGGTGGCTGCCATTCCCCTACCAGAGCTTGATGTTCAGATTGTAGAGAATGCCGATGTTGAAGGCGAACGCGGACTGGAGCTTGTCGTATTGGGCAATCGCGTGCAGGCGCAGATCGCGGGAGTCGCGGAGCGGATAGAACTCGCAGATGGCGCCGATATTCCACCAGGGCTCGATGTCATACTGGATAATCTGGTCGCCTGTCTGGAAGGTCGCATCGGCGGCCGGGACGACCCAGTTGCCGCGCAGGGAGACATCGAACTTGTCAGAGATGGCATAGTTGACGACGCCGTGCAGGGTCCAGCCTTTCACAAATTGGTAGTCCGACATGTCGACGCAATTGGACCAGTCCAGGGTGATGGTCCAGTCGTTGAACAGGAACTGGTTGCCCAGGCTGATGAGCCAGTTGTTCTGCTTGACCGGAGCCTTCGGGCTCGGATCACCGGGAGACATGCTCTGGAACAGGCTGACGCTCCACAGGGGGGCGTACCAGCCATATTCTCCGCCCCACTGGGCGGACCAGGTCCAGAGGCCGCTGCTGAACGGTTTCTCGCCGAAGGGCGAGGTGGTCATCTGCAGGCTGAAGTTGCTCATCTCGGACGGAGTGGTATAGGTGACCTTGCCGCCCCACTGGTAGCAGGCCAGACAACTCCAGAGCGGAGAAGCAAGTCCCGTATGCACCATCCAGTCATAGTCGTCATACTCATGACCACCGGTGGCGATGCAGTTCTTGCCCAGGTTGAAGGTCCAGTTGCCGAACGTCAGATCGACGTAAGCCAGGTCGATGAAATTGGTTTCGTAGCTTTTGCCAAGCGCGTTGAAGAAGGCCCAGGGATCGGCTTCTTCGCCCAGGAACGAATTCCCGCTAAACCAATGGTTGGCGAGTGTCCAGGAGAAATGATCAGAGGCAGAGCCCTCAAATAAAGTGTAAAGTGAAGAATTGCCGAGGGTGAATTCCGTCGCGTCCTTGCCGAAGAAGGGGTTCAGGTCCAGTCGGGCAATAACAGAGACCTCGGCGTAATTACCGAGATCGTCAGCCTCTTGCGAGTGCGCAAGCAAGCCGAGCAGCAGCGCTGCGATCGATAAAAAGTATTTCTTCATTTCCTACCATAAAATTGGGGTTGGTGAAACTTCGGCGCAAAGGTATAAAAATTTTCAGTATTTTTGTGTTTTGGCTATTGATTTTATCCTTTCATGTACAATTTCGACGAAGTTATCAACCGGCGCGGTACGCGCTGCATCAAATACGATACGCTTCAGGAGCACTACGGGCGTACCGATCTTTACGCTATGTGGGTGGCGGACATGGACTTCCGCACCCCTGATTTCATTCTGGACGCGCTTCGCAAGCGCCTGGATCATCCGGTCCTGGGCTACCCTTCCACGGGCGAGGATTATTTTGAAATCGTCTCGAAATGGGTCGAGGACCTGCACGGCTGGAAGGTCCCCGCGAAGGACTTCCGCTACGTGCCGGGCATCGTCAAGGGTTTCGGCTTTGCCGAACGCTGTTTCCTCCAGCCTGGTGACAAGGTGATCATCCAGAAGCCGGTCTATCATCCCTTCCGCATCGTGGCGGAGGAGAGCGGCTTCGAGGTGGTGAACAATCCCCTGCGGCCGGTGTACGACGAAGACGGCTTCGTGAAGACCTATGAAATGGATCTGGAAGACCTCGAGCGCAAGATCGACGCCCGGACGAAGATGCTCCTCCTGTGCAACCCTCACAACCCCGGCGGTGTCTGCTTCCCGGTCGAAACGCTGCGCCGCCTCGCGGAGATCTGCGACCGGCACGGGATCATCGTCGTCTCGGACGAGATTCACTGCGAGATGCTCCTGGGCGGCGTGCAGCACCATCCGTTCGCGTCCGTCAGCGAGGCTGCTGCCCGCTGCGCGATTACCTTTATGGCTCCGTCCAAAACCTTCAATATCGCGGGCGTGGTGAGCTCGTACGTCATCGTGCAGAACCCCGCACTCGCGGAGAAATTCTTCCGTTACCTGGAGTCCAATGAGACGGACTACCCGCCCATTTTCTCGGCCGAAGCCACCCGCGCTGCCTACACGGAAGCGGGAAAGCGCTGGCGCGCGGAGATGCTCGACTACGTGCAGGGCAACGTCGATTTCGTGGATGCCTGGCTGCGCGAGAATCTCCCGCAAATCCGCGCCGTACGGCCGCAGGCCTCGTTCCTCGTCTGGCTCGACTGCCGCAAGCTCGGCCTGAGCCAGCCCGCCCTGGTGGATCTGTTCGTCAACAAGGCCCACCTGGCCCTGAACGACGGTTCCGTCTTCGGCCCCGAAGGCACCGGCTTCATGCGTCTGAACGTCGGTTGCCCCCGCTCCCTGCTTCGCGAGGCCCTTGAATCCCTCGCCGCCGCTCTGCAGTAGCCGCCCTGACCCGGTTTCTCCTTTCGCTATAACCATCACTTCCAACCACATCCAGCTCATAGGAAAAACGTCAGAAGACAGGTGTCCAGAAAAACGTCATTCTGTGCGATATTTGTGGATACCTGTCAGGGTTTTCGGCCATTATCGCCTGTTTTGAGGGGGAGGTATCCACTTTTATTGCGTAGGAGGCAGGTTTTGTGGACACCTGTCGTTTGAGGCGGGCAGGACCTGGCACCAGCGCCGGGCTCCGCGCCCGGCGCTTACGAGCGATCTCCGCGTTCGAACTTTGAGGGTTCGACGCGGAGTGCTCGTTGCCGGCAAGCGAGGTAGCTGCCCGTAAATACTAAGTTACCGGCCAGGATTTTCCGGGAAGACCTGCCAGGTCCCTTCATATTCGACCCATCGGCCAGAATACACCGGGGTTTTCTGGCTGATCTCCACATTTCGTTGGCTGCCAGGGGCGAAAATGGGGTGTTTTGCCCCTGGCGACAAGAAAAACCAGTTACCAGGGGCGCTGGAGGGGTGTTTTGCCCCTGGCCGCGGCTCAACCGACGCCACCGGGCAGGCGCGGGCGCTGCGCGAGCCGTTCCGACGAGCTCGCGCAGCGTCTAGCGGCAGCCGCCGACCACCGTAATGGGAGGCGGCGGTGCCCCGTTTTTGGATGTATCTGATAATGAATTAATTGCTATTTTACTTGCGGGAAAATGCCCGCAAGTAAAAACGTAATTGAAAGAATATTAATTAGTTGTAAAAACAGCAAAACAAAAGAAACCCCACCCTCATTCCGGGCCCCGACCGGGAATCTCTTCTCAGGTTTTTTGTATATTTGCCGGAAGAAGAAACCAATATCTATTAAGTATATGAAAGTTCTGAGAATCTTTTTGTTGACGGCGGTCCTGATGGGGGCTGCCGTGGCGTGCACGCCGAAGCAGGCGGCGGAGAAATCCGCGCTGGAGACGATTATGAGCCGCAAGAGCGTGCGTTCCTATACGGATCAGGCGGTGTCGCCGGAGCAGATCGAGACCCTGCTGCGGGCCGCGATGGCTGCGCCGACGGGCATGAACCTCCAGCCCTGGCGTTTCGTGGTGGTCACGGACCAGGCGGTGAAGGATGCTCTGGCAGGTCCGCGCGGCGGCATGATCGCCCAGGCGCCGGTGGTGTTCGTCGTCTGCGGCCAAACCACGATGTCCCGGGCTCCGTTCGGCCAGCCGGACGCTGCGCCGGTGGAAGTGGAGAACGGCAACTGGAATGCCGACTGCGCCGCTGCCACGGAGAACCTGCTGCTTGCCGCCGAGGCAATCGGTCTGGGTGCCGTGTGGACGGCCTGCTACCCGTATGAGGACCGGATGGCCCCGACCCGCGAGGTGCTCGGCCTGCCGGCCAATGTGACTCCGTACTGCATCGTCCCGGTCGGTTATCCGGCGGGCGACGACCAGCCGAAGGACAAGTGGAAGCCGGAGAACATCCACTACGACCGCTGGTAAACCGTATTACGCTTTCTATTTGTTACCGGACGTAAGGAGCCTCTCCCTGCGTCCGGTAACTGATTTACGTGCGGCACCTGCAGACAAGCATTGGATATTTAAAAAATTTTATTTATCTTTGCTGCGTTATGCGTTTTGTGTATTACCAAAGCTCCAGACGAGACCGAAGATAGGAGGCGTAGAACCCTCCCACATCCTCGGAAATTCAACATTTATTCCCCAATATGAATTTTCGCCCAATAATTGCAATTGACAATCTCGGTTTGTCTTGCCATTAGGGGCCCTATTGTATAGAAATGAGCATCAATGTCATGGTGGCTGACGAAAGCCACACCCGCTTTGCGGAAGAAATTTGTCAGGAGATCTACATCTCCTCCCTGGAGCGCAAGACCGGTATCGCCAAGCGTACGCCGGAGTACATCAACGAAAAAATCCGGGCCGGAAAGGCCGTGATCGCCGTCTCCGACGAGGGCGAGTTCGCCGGCTTCTCCTACATTGAGTCCTGGGGCGGCAAGAGCTTTGTCGCCAACTCCGGTCTGATCGTTGCCCACAAGTTCCGCGGCATGGGTATCGCCAAGCGGATCAAGGAGCAGACCTTCATCCTGTCCCGGAAGCTCTTCCCCGACGCCAAGATCTTCTCCATCACCACCGGCGCAGCCGTGATGAAGATGAACTACGAGTTCGGCTTCCGCCCGGTCCCCTACACCGAGCTCACGGACGATCCGGAGTTCTGGAAGGGCTGCGAGGGCTGCCGCCACTTCGACATCCTGGAGAGCCACGATTACAAGATGTGCATCTGCACGGGCCTGCTTTACGACCCGCAGGAGCACCTGGAGATTCATCACCCGGGCGAATAGTTTCAACAGAACAAAAAAGAAACAGATATGGAAAAGAAGAAAAAAGTCGTCGTCGCCTTCAGCGGAGGTCTGGACACCTCCTACACGGTGATGTACCTGGCCAAAGAGAAAGGTTACGAGGTGCACGCCGCCTGCGCCAACACGGGCGGATTCAGCGCCGAGCAGCTGAAGACCAACGAAGAGAACGCCTACAAGCTGGGCGCCACCAAGTACGTGACCCTCGACGTCACGCAGGAATACTACGCCAAGAGCCTCAAATACATGGTCTATGGCAACGTGCTCCGCAACGGCACCTACCCGATCTCCGTCTCCTCCGAGCGTATCTTCCAGGGCATGGCCATCGCGCGCTACGCCAATGAGATCGGCGCGGACGCCATCGCACACGGCTCCACCGGTGCCGGCAACGACCAGGTCCGCTTCGACATGACCTTCCTGGTGATGTGCCCGAACATGGAGATCATCACCCTCACCCGCGACGGCAACCTCTCCCGCAAGGAGGAGGTCGATTATCTGAACGCTCACGGCTTCAACGCCGATTTCACCAAGCTCAAATACTCCTACAACGTGGGTATCTGGGGCACGTCCATCTGCGGTGGCGAGATCCTCGACTCCAAGCAGGGCCTGCCCGAGAGCGCCTACCTCAAGCAGGTCAGCAAGACCGGCACCGAGATCCTGAGCCTCGGCTTCGAGAAGGGTGAGCTGAAGAGCGTGAACGGCAAGGAATACAGCGACAAGATCGCCGCCATCCAGGCCGTCGAGGCCGTGGGTGCCCCCTACGGCATCGGCCGCGACATGCACGTCGGCGACACCATCATCGGCATCAAGGGCCGCGTGGGCTTCGAAGCCGCTGCCCCGATGCTGATCATCGGCGCGCACAAGTTCCTCGAGAAATTCACCCTGTCCAAGTGGCAGCAGTACTGGAAGGACCAGGTAGCCAACTGGTACGGCATGTTCCTGCACGAGAGCCAGTACCTCGAGCCCGTGATGCGGGACATCGAGGCCATGCTCGAGAGCAGCCAGCGCAACGTGAACGGCACCGTGACACTCGAGCTGCGCCCCTACGGCTTCTCCACCGTGGGCGTGGACTCCCCCGACGACCTCGTCAAGAGCAAGCTCGGCGAGTACGGCGAGACCCAGAAGGGCTGGACGGCCGAAGAGGCCAAGGGCTTCATCAAGGTCACGTCCACGCCGCTGCGCGTCTATTACGGCAACCACAAGGACGAATTCAAGGGCAATGATTAAGGTCGGCATCATCGGCGGCGCCGGCTACACGGCGGGCGAACTCCTCCGCATCCTGGTGAATCATCCGGAAGTGGAGATCGTCTTCGTGCACTCGACCAGCAACGCCGGCAATCATCTCTACGACGTGCACGGCGGCCTGTTCGGCGATACGGACCTGACGTTCAGCGACAGCTACGATCTGGACGCCGTGGATGTGCTCTTCCTCTGTTCCGCCCACGGCAAGAGCCGCGAGTTCTGGGAGCAGAACGCCTGCCCGGAGCGCCTGAAGGTCGTGGACCTGGCGCAGGACTACCGCGACGAGTCCGAAGGCTATGTCTATGGCCTGCCGGAGTGGCAGCGCGACAAGATCCGCGCTGCGCGCAAGATCGCCAACCCGGGTTGCTTTGCCACCGCTATCCAGCTGGCCTTGCTGCCGCTTGCGCACGCCGGCCTGCTGCAGAACACGGTCCACGTGACGGCCATCACCGGCTCCACGGGCGCGGGCGTCAAGCCCGCCGCCACGACCCACTTCAGCTGGCGGACCGACAACCTCTCGACCTACAAGGTCTTCGAGCATCAGCACCTCAAGGAGATCTGCCGCAACCTTTCCCTGGTCGCCGGCCCCTCCTGTCCGTCACTGACCGACCCCGATCGGCGAATCCCGATCCAGTTCGTCCCGATGCGGGGCGACTTCGCCCGCGGCATCTTCGCCTCCGTCACGGTGGACACCCCGCTGAGCGGCGAAGAAGCGCTCGCGCTCTATCAGAAATACTACGCCGACGCGGCGTTTACCTTTGTCTCCGACCGTCCGGTGGACCTCAAGCAGGTGGTCAACACCAACAAGGCCATCGTGGCTCCGGAGGTGCACGACGGCACGCTGGTCGTCTCGTCCGTGATCGACAACCTGCTCAAGGGTGCGTCCGGCCAGGCGGTCCAGAACATGAATTTGATTTTTGGCATTCCCGAGACTACGGGCCTCAAGCTGAAGGCTTCAGCATTTTAGGAAGATATGGAACTCTTCGATGTATATTCCCTGTTCGACGTCACGCCGGTGAAGGCGAAAGGCTGCACCGTCTGGGACGACAAGGGTCAGGAATACCTCGACCTCTACGGCGGTCACGCCGTGATTTCCGTCGGCCACAGCCATCCTCACTATGTGGCTGCCTTGACGGAGCAGTTAAATAAAATAGGCTTCTACTCCAACAGCGTGCGCAACCCGCTGCAGGAAGAACTGGCGCGCCGTATCGGCGAAGTCAGCGGCTATGAGGATTACAGCCTCTTCCTGGACAACAGCGGCGCGGAGTCGAACGAGAATGCCGCCAAGCTGGCGTCCTTTGCCACCGGCAAGGACCGCATTATTGCCTTCCGCAAGAGTTTCCATGGCCGCACGTCCGGCGCCGTGGCGCTGACGGACAACCCCGCCATCGTCTCCCCTTTCAACGCCCATCACCGCGTGACCTTCGTCGATCTGAATGACGGCGAGGCCGTGCAGGACGAACTGCAGAAGGGCGGCGTGGCCGCGGTCATCATCGAGGGCATCCAGGGCTGCGGCGGCATCAACCTGCCGACCATCGGCTTCATGCAGGCGCTGCGTCGCATGTGCGACCAGTACGGCGCCGCACTCATCCTCGATGAGGTGCAGAGCGGCTACGGACGCACGGGTAAGTTCTTCGCTCACCAGTGGGCCGGCATCAAGCCCGACATCATCACCATGGGCAAGGGCATCGCCAACGGCTTCCCCTGCGGCGGCATCCTCATCTCCCCGCGCTTCGTGGCACGCAAGGGCATGCTCGGCACGACCTTCGGCGGCAATTACCTCGCCTGCGCGGGCGCGCTCGCCGTGCTCGATATCATTGAGAAAGAAGGCCTGATGGCAAACGCCCTCGCCGTCGGCGAGTATATCAAGGAGTCGCTCCCGGATAACGGCCGCATCAAGGACGTGCGCGGCAAGGGCCTGATGCTCGGCATCGAGTTCCACGAGAACGTCGCTTCCCTGCGCCAGAAACTCCTCTACGACAAGCACATCTTCACCGGCGTGGCCGGGCAGAATATGATCCGGCTCCTCGCCCCGCTGTGCCTGACGAAGGCCGAGGCGGACCGGTTCCTCTCCGCATTCCAAGAAGTCCTCGCATAATGAAATCATTCTTTCACGTCAGCGATATCGGCGACCTCGGCGCTGCGCTCGAGGAAGCGAAGCAGGTAAAGGCCAATCCCTTTGCCTGGAAGCACCTGGGCGAGAACAAGACCATCATGCTGGTCTTCTTCAACAGCAGCCTCCGCACGCGCCTGAGCAGCCAGAAGGCAGCGCTCAACCTCGGCATGAGCCCCATCGTGCTCAACATCGGTCAGGACAGCTGGAAGCTGGAGACCGAGATGGGCGTGGTGATGGACGGCGACAAGTCCGAGCACCTGCGTGAGGCCATCCCCGTGATGACCTCCTACTGCGACATCATCGGCATCCGCTCCTTTGCGGGCCTGCAGGACCGGGATTTCGACTACAGCGAGACCGTCCTGAAGCAGTTCGTGGAGTATGGCGGCAAGCCCGTCATCAGCCTCGAATCCGCCACGGTACACCCCTGCCAGGCCTTTGCGGACTTGATCACCATCGAGGAGTACCGCAAGAAGAAGCGCCCCAAGGTGGTGCTGACCTGGGCTCCGCACCCGCGTGCCCTGCCCCAGGCCGTGCCGAATTCCTTCGCGGAATGGATGAACGCGGCAGACGTAGACTTCGTGATTACGCACCCGCACGGCTACGAGCTCGATCCGGCCTTCGCCGGCAACGCGCCCGTCGAATACGACCAGATGAAGGCCCTGGAAGGCGCCGACTTCGTCTATGCCAAGAACTGGAGCTGCCCGGGCGTGACCGATCCCGCCCAGTACGGACAGATCCTGAGCAAGGACATGGGCTGGACGGTGGACGCGAAGCACATGGCCGTGACCAATAACGCTTACTTCATGCACTGCCTGCCCGTGCGGCGCAATATGATCGTCTCCGACGAGGTGATTGACGCTCCCACGAGCCTGGTCATCCCGGAAGCGGCCAACCGTGCCGTCTCCGCGCAGGTGGTGATGAAACGAATGCTGGAAAGCTTATGATCAGTCTCTATAAGATCGGTGGCAACGTGGTGGACGACCCGCAGGCGCTCGAGCGCTTCTGCGCGGAATTTGCGGCCCTGCCGGGTCCGAAAGTCATCGTCCACGGCGGCGGCGTGCGCGCCACCCAGGTGCAGAAAGCCCTGGGGCAGGAACCCGTCAAGATCGAAGGGCGTCGCGTCACGGACGCGGCCACGCTCGAGGTCGTGACGATGGTCTATGCCGGCTGGTGCAACAAGGACATCGTCGCCCGCCTGCAGGCGCACGGCTGCAACGCCATCGGCTTGTCGGGCTGCGACGGCAGCGTGGTCACCGCGCGCAAACGCGCCCCGAAAACCCTCTCCGACGGCGTCACCGTCGTGGATTTCGGCTTCGTGGGCGACGTCACAGCGGCCTCCGTCAACGTTCCTTTTATTAAGCAGCTTCTGGATGCCGGCCTGGTGCCGGTGTTCAGCGCCATCAACCACGACGGCGCCGGCCAGCTGCTCAACACGAACGCCGATACCATGGCGGCTGCAATTTCTGTCGCTTTGGGGGCAAAATTATTTTATTGTTTCGAGAAAAATGGCGTACTTTGTGACCGGAATGACGACGACAGTGTCATCCCCTCCCTCGATCCGGCCGGATTCGAGCGCCTCAAGGCGGAAGGACGCGTCGCAGAGGGGATGATTCCCAAGCTGGAAAACTCCTTTGCAGCCCTGCGGGAAGGTGCCTGCGGGGTCGTCATCCGGAACGCCGCCCATCTGCTGGAACCGGGCGGCACAGAATTGAAGATATGAGTTTGTACGAAGATTCCATCAACCTGCTGCGGCAAATGGTCCGCATCCCTTCCCTCTCCGGGCAGGAGGCGGCGGTGGTCGCCTGCGTCCGGGAAGCGCTGGCCGGTTTCGGAATCCCGTGCGAAGAAGTCCGAGGCAACCTGCTGGCGCTGAACCGACGTTTCGACCCGTCCAAGCCCACGATTGCCCTGGATGCCCATCTCGATACGGTTCCCGTCAATCATGGCTACACCCGCGACCCGTACGATTCGGGGAACGATCCCGATATTGTTTATGGACTTGGCTCCAATGATGATGGCGGAAGTGTAGTGTCTATGATTGCTGCTTTCCGCCATTTTTATGAGCAGGAGCTCCCCGTCAACCTGATGCTGATCCTCTCCCGCGAGGAGGAGGTCAGCGGCCCTGACGGCACACGCTGGATTTTCGCGCCTGACGGCCTGTTCGCAACGGACAGCCGCTGGCCCCGGCCGCAGTGGGTTATCGTGGGCGAGCCTACGCAGATGCGCGCTGCGACCAGCGAGCGCGGCCTGCTGGTGCTGGACGGCGAAGCGCAGGGCGTCAGCGGCCACGCGGCGCGCGGTGAGGGCGTGAATGCCCTCTACATCGCCCTGGACGACATCCAGACCCTGCGGGGGCACCATTTCACGAAGCATTCCCCGCGCATGGGCGACGTCCGCCTGAGCGTCACGCAGATCGAGGCCGGTCAGGCGCACAACGTCATCCCCGACCGCTGCCACTTCGTGGTGGACATCCGCCCCACGGAGCAGTACACCAACGAAGAGATTGTCGAGGAGCTGCAGGCGCGCTGCCAGAGCACGCTCAAGGCGCGCAACCTCGCCAATCGCTCTTCGGCCACCCGCGAAGGCTCTCCGCTGCTCCGTGCCGCCGAAGCGCTGGGCATCGAGACCTTCTCATCGCCGACCACCTCCGACTGGATGCGCATCCCCGTGGATGCTATCAAGATGGGCCCCGGCGACTCCTCCCGCTCCCACAAGGCGGACGAATTCATCCGCACGCAGGAGATCCGCGAGGGTATTGATAAGTATATAGCATTTATTGAGATGTTCTATGGCAACACTTTGGAATAAAGGTACTTCTGCGACGGAAGCAGTGGATCGTTTCACGGTCGGTAACGACCGCGTGCTTGACCTGCGCCTGGCCCGTTACGACGTGCAGGGCTCCCGCGCGCACATCAAGATGCTGGAGCATATCGGCCTGCTGAGCGCCGATGAACTGAAGGCACTCGACGCTGCCCTCGCCCGCATTGCGGAGCGCATCGAGAAGGGCGACTTTGTGCTGGAGCCGGACGTCGAGGACATCCACTCGCAGGTGGAGCTGCTGCTCACCCGCGAACTGGGCGAGATGGGCAAAAAAATCCACTCCGGCCGCTCCCGCAACGATCAGGTGCTCGTGGACCTGAAGCTCTTCCTGCGTGACGAGCTGAAGGGCGTCCGCGAGGAAGTGCTCACTGTCTTCCGCACCCTCCAGCGCCTCAGCGAGCAGCATAAAGAGGTGCTCCTGCCGGGCTATACGCACGCGCAGGTGGCGATGCCCTCCTCCTTCGGGCTCTGGTTCGGCGCCTATGCCGAAGCGCTCGTGGACGATATGTACGGCCTGGGCGGCGCCTACAAGATAGTGAACCGCAACCCGCTCGGCTCCGCCGCCGGTTACGGCAATTCCTTCCCGCTCGACCGCCAGATGACGACCGACCTGCTGGGCTTCGCCTCCCCGGTCTATAACAGCGTCGCGGCGCAGATGCAGCGCGGCCGCACCGAGCGCGCCGTAGCTTCTGCCCTGGGCGGCATCGCGCTGACGCTCAATAAATTCGCAGCTGACTGCTGCATGTATATGTGCCCGAATTTCGGCTTCATCCACTTCCCGGACGAGCTGACCACGGGCTCCAGCATCATGCCGCACAAGAAGAACCCCGACGTGTGGGAGATCCTCCGCGGCAAGTGCAACCGGATCCTCGCCTGCGAGAACGAAATCGCCCTGCTCTGCAGCAATATGCCGCACGGCTACCACCGCGACTACCAGCTCCTCAAGGACATCCTCTTCCCCGCCCTGGAGCTGATGCACGAGTGCCTGCAGATGACGGACTACATGCTCCAGCATATCGAGATCAACGAGAAGATTCTCGACAACAAGCTCTACGACTACCTCTTCACGGTCGAGGAGGTGAACCGGCGCACGCTCGCCGGCACGCCTTTCCGCGAAGCGTACAAGCAGGTGGGCATTGAGGTGAACGAGGGCCGCTTCCGCTACAGCGGCGGCGACAAGGCCACGCTCAAGGCCTCCGACCTCGGCCACACCCACCTGGGCAGCCTGGGCAACCTTTGTAACGACAAGATCGCCGCGCTGATGGATGCGGCATCCAATTGGAAATAAAAAACTATGGCAACACGCAAAAAAGCGACACTCGTCCTGCAGAACGGACAGAAAATGGAAGGCTGGAGCTTCGGCTACGACGGCCCCTGCGACGGAGAAGTGGTCTTCTCCACGGCGATGGTGGGCTACCCCGAGAGCCTCACGGATCCTTCCTATTCCGGCCAGATCCTCTGCGTCACCTACCCCCTCATCGGCAACTATGGCATCCCGCCCATGGAAGTGGATGCCGACGGCATCTGCAAGACTTTCGAGTCTGAGAAGATCCACGTCCGCGGCCTGATTATCTCCGACTACAGCGAGGAGTACAGCCACTGGGACGCCGTCAAGAGTCTGGGCGAATGGCTGCAGGAGCAGAAGATTCCCGGCATCTGCGGCATCGACACGCGCGCGCTGACGCAGATCATCCGCGAGGAAGGCGCCATGCTCGGCCAGATCGTGCCGGAAGGCAACGAGCCCGTCGCGCAGGTGCCCGATCCGAACCTGGACAATCAGGTGGCCATTGTCAGCTGCAAGGAAGTGATCCGCTACGGCAAGGGCGACAAGAAGGTGGTCCTGGTGGACTGCGGCGTCAAGCACCAGATCCTACGCTGCCTGGTGCAGCGCGGCGTGGAGCTGATCCGCGTGCCCTGGGATTACGACTTCAACCAGTTGGAGTGGGACGGCCTGTTCATCTCGAACGGCCCGGGCAACCCGGCGCTTTGCGGCGTCACCGTGGAGCACATCCGCAAGGCCCTGGAGGGAAATAAGCCCGTCTGCGGCATCTGCATGGGCAATCAGCTGCTCAGCATCGCCGCCGGCGCTTCCACGTATAAATTGAAATACGGCCACCGCTCCCACAACCAGCCGGTGCGCCAGGCGGGCACGGACAAGTGCTTCATCACCTCGCAGAACCACGGCTTCGCGGTGGACGACAGCCGCCTGCCGGAGGGCTGGGAGCCCTACTTCATCAATATGAACGACGGCACCAACGAGGGCATCCGCCACATCTCCAAGCCCTTCTTCTCCGCTCAGTTCCACCCGGAGGCCTCCAGCGGCCCGGTGGACACGGAATTCTTCTTTGACGACTTTATCTCCAGATTATGATCGACTCCAATATAAAGAAAGTGCTGGTGCTCGGCTCGGGCGCCCTTAAGATCGGCGAGGCCGGCGAATTCGACTACAGCGGCTCGCAGGCCCTCAAAGCCCTCCGCGAGGAGGGCATCCAGACGGTCCTCATCAACCCTAACATCGCCACGGTGCAGACCTCCGAAGGCGTGGCCGACAAGGTCTATTTCCTGCCCGTGACCCCCTTCTTCGTGGAGAAGGTCATCAAGAAAGAGAAGCCGCAGGGCATCCTGCTCTCGTTCGGCGGCCAGACCGCGCTTAACTGCGGTGTGGAGCTCTACAAGAGCGGCGTCCTCGAGGCGAACAACGTGCAGGTGCTCGGCACTCCGGTCCAGTCCATCATCGACACCGAGGACCGCGAGCTCTTCGTGGAGCGCCTGGACGAGATCGGCGTCAAGACGATCAAGTCGCACGCCGCGGCCAACCTCGAAGAGGCCCGCGCCGCTGCACGCGAGGTCGGCTACCCGGTCATCATTCGCGCGGCCTACGCGCTGGGCGGCCTGGGCTCCGGCTTCTGCGAGAACGAAGACGAGTTGGAGACCGTGGCCCGCAAGGCTTTCTCCTTCTCCCCGCAGGTGCTCGTCGAGAAGTCCCTGCGCGGCTGGAAAGAAATTGAGTATGAGGTCGTCCGCGACCGCTACGACAACTGCATCACGGTCTGTAACATGGAGAACTTCGACCCGCTCGGCATCCACACCGGCGAGAGTATCGTGGTGGCTCCTTCCCAGACCCTGACCAACGACGAATACCACTACCTGCGCAAGATCGCCATCGACATCGTCCGCCATGTCGGCATCGTCGGCGAGTGCAACGTGCAGTACGCCTTCAGCCCGGAAGGCGAGGACTACCGCGTCATCGAGGTGAACGCCCGTCTGAGCCGTTCCTCCGCTCTGGCCTCCAAGGCCACGGGCTATCCCCTCGCCTTCATCGCCGCCAAGCTCGGCCTCGGCTACGGCCTCTACGAGCTGAAGAACTCCGTGACCAAGACCACCCCGGCCTTCTTCGAGCCGGCGCTGGACTACGTGGTCTGCAAGATTCCCCGCTGGGACCTTGCCAAGTTCAAGGGCGTGTCCCGTGAGATCGGCTCCAGCATGAAGAGCGTCGGCGAAGTGATGGCCATCGGCCGCAGCTTCGAAGAAGCCATCCAGAAGGGTCTGCGCATGATCGGCCAGGGCGCCAACGGCTTTGTCTGCAACAAGCCGTTCAAGCGCGAAGACCTGGACGAGGCGCTCAAGACCCCGACCGATACGCGCATCTTTGCCATCGCCGCTGCCTTCGAGGCCGGCTACACGGTGGACCGCATCCACGAGTTGACCAAGATTGACCGCTGGTTCCTCTGCAAGCTGGCCGGCATCGAGAACACCTACCGCGAGCTCGAAGCCTGCAAGAAGCTGACGGACATCGGCTTCGACCTCCTCAAGAAGGCCAAGTGCCAGGGCTTCTCGGATATCCAGATCGCCCGCGTGCTCGGCACGCCCGAGGCCAAGGTGCGCGAGCTGCGCGCCTTCCTGGGTCTGCGCCCGCATGTGAAGCAGATCGATACCCTGGCTGCGGAGTTCCCTTCCTCGACCAATTACCTGTATCTGACATACAACGGCGAGACGGACGACGTCTCGTTCGACGATGTTTCCAATACGGTCATCGTCCTGGGCTCCGGCGCCTACCGCATCGGCAGCTCCGTGGAGTTCGACTGGTGCGGCGTGAATGCCCTGAACACCCTGCGCAGCAGCGGTTACAAGGCCATCATGATCAACTACAACCCCGAGACCGTCTCCACCGACTACGACGTCTGCGACCGGCTCTATTTCGACGAGCTGAGCTTCGAGACGGTGATGGAGATCTGCGGGATGGAGAAGCCTTACGGTGTGATCGTGAGCGTGGGCGGCCAGATCCCGAACAACCTGGCTGTTCCCCTGATGCGTGCCGGCGTGCACATTTTAGGAACGACGGCCCACGATATCGACCGCGCGGAGGACCGCAACAAGTTCTCCCAGATCGTCGATAAGCTCGGCATCGACCAGCCTCGCTGGAGCGAGCTGACGACGATGGAGGATGTGGACAAGTTCGTCGAGGAAGTCGGCTTCCCGGTGCTCGTGCGTCCTTCGTACGTGCTCTCTGGCGCCGCTATGAACGTCTGCTACAGCAAGGAAGACCTCCGCATCTTCCTCGACATGGCCGTCGAGGTCTCCGAGGAGCATCCGGTGGTCATCAGTTCCTTCATGCAGCGCTGCAAGGAGCTGGAATGCGACGCCGTGGCCGATGGCGGCAAGGTGATCGCCTACGCGATCTCCGAGCACATCGAGTTCGCGGGCGTGCACTCCGGCGACGCCACCATCCAGTTCCCGCCGCAGAAGATCTACGGCATCACGGCCGCCAAGATCCGCAAGACCGCGGCAGCCATTGCCGCTGAGCTGCATATCACCGGCCCGTTCAACATCCAGTTCCTCGCCACCGACAACTACATCAAGGTGATCGAGTGCAACCTGCGTGCCTCCCGCAGCTTCCCGTTCGTGTCCAAGGTCTTGAAGGTCAACCTCATCGACCTGGCCACGCGCTGTATGCTCGGCCAACGCCCGGAGAAGATCGACATCGATCCCTTCGAGCTCGACTACGTCGGCATCAAGTGCTCGCAGTTCTCCTTCGCCCGTCTGGGCAAGGCGGACCCGGTGCTGGGCGTGGATATGGCTTCTACCGGCGAGGTGGGCTGCATCGGCGACAATCTCAATGAGGCCCTGCTCAAGTCCATGCTCTCCGTGGGCCACCGCATCCCGCAGAAGTCCATCCTCATCTCCTCGGGTAACCCGATCCAGAAGGCTGACCTGCTGCGCGCCTGCCAGCTCCTCTCGGACAAGAACTATACGATCTACGCCACGGGCGGTACGGCCAAGTACCTGAATGAGAACGGCGTCCCGGCCATCCAGGCCCTCTGGCCGAACGAGCAGGCCGACGGCGCTCCCGCCGCCCTGGACCTGATCCGCAAGCACGAAGTGGAGCTGGTGATCAACATCCCCAAGAACTTCACCCACAGCGAGCTCAGCAATGGCTACCAGATGCGTCGCGCAGCCATCGACTTCAACGTGCCGCTCATCACCAACAGCCGCCTTGCGACGGCCTACATCCGTGCCTTCTGCGCCGTTCCGCAGGACGCGATCAGCATCAAGAGTTGGGATGAGTATTAGTCAAAACCTGTCCTTGCCCGTCGAGATCAAAGAAGTCACCACGCGGCGTGAACTGAGAACGTTCGTCAATTTTCCGGAGAAGCTCTACCGGGACAACCCTTATTATGTCCCGCCGCTCGTGTTTGACCAGATGGATACCCTGGACCAGAAGAAAGGGGCGGCGCAGGAATTCTGCGACTCCAAGCTCTATCTGGCCTACAAAGGCGGCGAGCTGGTGGGCCGTGTGGCCGCCATCGTCAACCACAGAGCCAACGAGCAGTGGAACCACAAGCAAGTACGCTTTGGTTGGATCGATTTCATCGATGACCGGGAGGTGTCCCGTGCTCTGATGGACAAGGTGGAGGAATTCGGCCGGCAATACGGCATGGATTCCGTCGTGGGGCCGCTGGGCTTCACGGATTTTGACCCGGAAGGCATGCTCGTGGACGGATACGACCAGGTCAGTACCATGGCCTTGATTTACAACCATCCGTACTACAACGACCACCTGGCCGAAATGGGCTTCGAGAAGGATGCCGATTGGCTGGAATACCGGATGTTCTTCGACGGCACCACGCCGGAGCGCTATGACCGGATGCGCAAAATCGTCCTCCAGCGGGCCAATTGCCACGTGCGCAAAATCACCCGCAAGATGATCCGGAAGGAGGGTTACGGCCAAAAGGTGTTCGACTGCATCAACAAATGCTATAAGGATCTCTACAATTTTACCGTCCTCCCGCAGCATATGGCGGAAAAGTACCTGGGATTCTATTTGAAACTCCTGGACCTGCGCTATCTTTCCATGATCGAGAACGAGAAAGGCGAACTGGTCGCATTCGGCATTACCATGCCCTCTATCTCCGGTGCCCTGCAGAAGACCCGCGGCAAGCTGTTCCCCTTCGGCTGGTTCCATATCCTCAGATCCCTGTTGTCAAAGCGCGAAGGCGGCGCGGAAATGCTGCTGGTCGGTGTGATTCCCGAATACCAGCATACGGGCCTGAACTCCATCTTGGTCCTGGAAATCCTGAACGCCTATCATCAGGACGGGATCAAGTGGGCCGAGACCAATGCCATCCTGGAGACCAACCAGATCTGTCTGCGGCAGTTCGAGGTTTTCCGCCTGGAATGCCGCAAACGGCGCCGCTCCTACATCAAGAAACTGGATTAGATGGCTGGCAAGCGACTTCCCTGGCATCTGCTGGCGCTCGTCGTCGTGGCCATCTGGGGCCTGACCTTCGTGAGCACCAAGACTTTGATTTCCGCAGGACTCGATCCTGCGGAGATCTTTGTTGTTCGCTTCTCGATGGCCTACCTCGGCATCTGGCTCTTCTCCGTCATTCGCCGGCTTGACCGGCGAATCCTTTCCCTCTTCGCCCGCACCTGGCAGGATGAGCTGATTTTCGTCTTCCTGGGCCTGACGGGCGGCTCCTTCTACTTCCTGGCGGAAAACACGGCCCTGGCGCACACGCAGGCGAGCAACGTCTCTTTCCTGGTGTGCAGCGCGCCGCTCTTCACCGCGCTCTTTTCCTTAATCTATCGGCGCGTCCGCCACGACCGCTTCGCCGACGCCCTGGAGCGCATTGGTTCCGGCTGGATGCTAGCGCTGGGCACGCTCCTGGCCCTCGGCGGTATGGCCCTGATGATGTTCGACGGACAGCGCGTCCAGGTGTCGCTGCGCGGCGACCTGCTGGCCCTCGGCGCAGCCCTTTGCTGGGCGTTGTACAGCCTGTTCATCGGAAAGATTACGGATGAATACGGCGCTGTTTTCGCCACGCGCAAGGTCTTCTTCTACGGGCTATTGACGATACTCCCCTTCCTGCTCGGACGCGATTTCGCTCCGCTGGAGCTTTTCCTGCAGCCGGTGGTCTGGGGGAACCTACTCTTCCTGGGCCTCTGCGCTTCCCTCGCCTGCTTCGTGGCCTGGAACCTGGTGACGGCCCGGCTCGGCAACATCACCGCCGTCAACTACGTTTATCTGAACCCCGTGTTCACCCTGATCTCGGCGATGCTCCTGCTCGGCGAGCGGCTCACGCCCGCCGGTGCCATCGGCTCCGCCCTGATCCTCGTGGGCGTCATCCTTGCCGGGAGACGCATTTAATCGCATTTTTCTACGCGAAATCGCAAATTAAATTTGGTGGATTCACAAACTGTTCCTATATTTGCAATCCCAAAACGCAACTGGTGCTGTAGCTCAGATGGTAGAGCAAAGGACTGAAAATCCTTGTGTCGGCAGTTCGATTCTTCCCAGCACCACGGAAACCCCTTTCAGAGCAATCTGAGAGGGGTTTTGCTATAAAAAACCTTCCTAAAACCTTCCTAAAATTCGGTATTGATACGAAAAAGGTCTGGTAAAGCCCATCACGAGTTTCACCAGACCGTAGCGAAAATAAAGTCAGCAACTAAGGTGCTGCTTCAGGGGCAAAGGTAGTAAGTTTTTGTGGAAATGCGGAATTCTTCGTATCTTTATTCTGCCGACCTGCAACCTAAACACCTTGTCCTATGAAAATCTTAATCGACAACGGACACGGCTGTGAAACTGCAGGAAAGCGCTCCCCTGACGGCGACGCAGATCAGGAAGCAGCCTTCTATATTCTCAAGCACACAGCCTGTGCAAGCTGCCTGACCGAGAACGGATTTATGGATTGCCGCCGCTCCTGCGACTTCCTCCTGAGCGACGAAGGCAAGGACGCCATCACCCGGCTCCACGTTGACGGAATTGTTTCCTACGTGCGCGCCTGTGAATAAAATCAACGTAACCTCAACGGCCGGCCAACGGTATGGCGTGGCGCGTTCCGAGGTGGTTCTTGCCACACATCCCCAACAGACCCCTTAAAGAGGTTATTGGGCCGCATGCCTTATATGGCACATAATCAAGACGTTAAGTGTAGAACTATACACAAATTCCGACGATATTCAGGGCAAAACCAACAAAAATTCCGACGAATGCATCACAATCAATGGTACTTATCAAGGACTGAAACACAGTAGTCTATGGCCTTCATCTGAGCCCTCAACTCCCTACGGGTTGAGGGTTTATCATCAAGTTCTACCAAGCGTGCCTTGAGTTCATCCTTGCGCTGGAGCATCAGGTCACGGGCTTTTTTATAGTACGATTCCTGTGCGATTACCACCTCCATTGGCTCACTGGCTGGGTCGAGCAGTCCCTTCACAGCCTGGAACACCTTATCCTGCAAGGAAGGCATTGAAGAACCAGTATAGAGAAACTCCAGAACCATCTTATAGACTTTGCAGAACAATTCCTCGTTAATATGAAGACCGCGTTTCTTGGTCATTGGGCGTATTGAGATCGTATTCTCCCTCTCTATTGAGAATCCGGAGCCATCTATCCCCTGATGACAACATATTTTAATATGCTTGCTGGGCTTCTGAAAGAATGCGTGAAAAACAAAGCTATTATCATTCTTGTTGCGTTCAAGAAAGTAATCGCCACTCTTGACGTTCATCCCCTGCAGTTCGTCATAGTTAGCGTTGAAATACTCATTAAACTGCTCCTCCGATATGCGTTTTATCTTATAACCATCCTCTGACTTTGGAACAGTATCGTCAACGGGTGAATGCCGTGCAATCGATGCCCAGATACAAGGCTTCCAAGTATAATCGCTATGAACACATATGTCGTATTCCTTGTTGACTTTGTGTATAAAATCAAGGTTGGGATACCTTCCGTATGAAGAAGATTCGATGTAGAATTTGGTGTTACTCATGGCTTTTGGATTCTGTTCCAACTACAAAGATACTCGCTTCCGACGACACGAAAAAGCCCCAGCGCCGGAGCGCCAGGGCAGAAAGGTTTAGGTTTGGCCCGGATGACCGAGAGCGGCTTAGGCGCCGGCTTCCCACTTGGTCTCCGCCAGCATCACCTGGGACTTGACGCCGGTGCTGGAGTCAACCAGGTAGTAGCGGAAGAAGATCTTCGGAGCGGCAGCACTAGGGGCGCCGTTCTTGGCCACGTAGTCCGCACGGATATCCACGGCGGCTGCGGTAGGCTCTTCCACGAGCTTGATGGCGGCTGCGGAAGCGTGGGCACGGCTCACACCGTTGGACTTGCCTTCGGTGGCCTCGATGACCAGGAAGATGCCGCCGTTGTCAGCGGGAGCCTGGTCCAGCTTGAAGGTGAAGGTGTCACCCTGGCACACGATGGTGGCAGAGCTGGGAGCCTCCACGGAGTTGATCTCCGGAGGAGTTACCAGAACCTGGCCGCCGAGGGTGACGATCCAGTAACCCGCTGATTATCAGCGGGTTTTCTTTTTTTTGGTCCCACTTTCCGTCCCACTTTTTGAAGAAAACTGCCTTATATCTGACTATACAAAAATAGCCTGTACATGGCGTTATGTGGTCGTTTTTCAGTATGGTCGCCTATACTCTAATGGTCGCTT